>Ga0070675_100000173_pt1 | contig 39883 bp, 31 predicted proteins | sample KBSM43metaG_FD_65343 | JGI IMG/M metagenome (GOLD analysis project Ga0070675, IMG submission 65343) | Miscanthus rhizosphere microbial communities from Kellogg Biological Station, Michigan, USA - KBS M4-3 metaG | ecosystem: Host-associated > Plants > Roots > Rhizosphere > Soil ... | reverse complement strand
TACGTTTTTCAGTGTTCTCACTGCAATGCGTACAGGACGTTTGTGGACACACACTGACGTGAATCACCGAGGGTTCGATTGGAGGAACCACGATGGCAACCATTCCTGAAATTTTGCAGCTTTTGCGGGAGCATCGATTTGATGAAGCGATCCCTCTGGTGACAACGACGCTGCGTAATGCAGCGTCGGAATCGCCGCAAAAGTTGACGGATTGCGCTCGAGACCTGGTTCGATTCCAGGGATTTTTCAAGAACACTTCCCAGGCAAGCACCTCTGAAAACTATTTCCGAGCGGTCCACGACCTCCTCGGTGAACTGGCTGGTCCCGACTCTCCTGCGGCGATGGCGGCGGCGGACAACCTCGGCTCTCTTCTCGGTTCCATCGATAAGATTGATGAAGCCATACCGCTGCGTGAAAGAGTCCTGGCTCATCTTCAGAAACGCTTTCCAGGTGACGATCAGCGCGTGATGCTCGTGCGCGATGGCTTGGGTATCCTCTATCGACGTGCCGGCCGCGAGGACAAACTGAACGAAATCTTTAAGAACACCGGCCTGTGTGAGCATTTGCGTGCGGCCGAGAAATACGTCCGCGATCAAGGCGGGCGCGTTGTGCACTCCGGACGACCCTGGTCGGCGAATTGTCACGTCTGGGTCTACTTCGACACGATTCTTGACTCCGATCGCCTAATCAAAGGTCTTGGTCTCGATGCATGTGTTCAGGTTCACGATCATCGCGGTACGCATGACGGCAGCGAGCGGGGAATTGTCTGTACTGTTCATAATGATGGAATCATGGGACCCCATCCGGCAGATGCTTCACCTGCGGCCAAAACAGTGACCGTGCCATAGGCCGATTCTGCCGGCCGCTGATTTCCCTGTAACCTTACCGCCTGTTTCAAGTCTTCATTCTCGAACTCGATGGAGCCGACAGACAGAGAACTCATGTTGGCGGTCAGGGATGGTGACGTCGACCAGTTCGGCGTCCTCTTTGACCGGTATCATCAGCGCCTTTACGAATTCTTCTATCGCCTGGCCGGCAACGCGGCGTTGAGCGAGGACCTCGTTCAAGACGTGTTTCTCCGGATGCTCAAGTACCGCCATACCTTCCGTCGGGATAGCGAGTTCCGCGGCTGGATGTACCACATTGCTCGAACGGTGCGGATCGATCGCTTTAGAACGCATCGCGAGGAAACGCCATTGACGGAAGGCGAGGCTGAGAACACTCGTGGAGCGGGAACGCGTGCTTTAGACGGCTACATGGAGGAGATGGAGCGCGCCGAACTTCTACAACGCGCTCTATTGCGATTACCCGAAGACAAGCGCGAGCTTCTAGTTCTGGCGCGGTTTCAGGAACTGAAATACGAACAGATCGGATCACTGCTAGCCATTGATGTTGGAGCTGTAAAGGTGCGCGTTCACCGTGCCATGTCTGAGCTGCGCGAGATTGTCCAGAAGATGTCCAGTGAGAGAACGAAATGGAATGTGAAGAAGCCCGTGAAGCTATCGCGGACAAGCTAGCCGGTACGCTTGCCGCATCCGCTGAGGCGCGACTGCGGGATCATTTGGCCGAGTGTTCCCTGTGCCGCGACGAGTTTGTCGAAATGGAGAGCATCTGGGCAGGCCTCGGAACGATTGCTGTGCCTCCCATGGATCCATCCGCTGTCCGTGCGGCAGTCTTGGACTCTGCGAGGGTTTCCGGTTGGCGATTGTTTGGACGGAGGTTCACCATGAAAGAAGCTTTAAGAGCCGCAGCTATCATCGTTGTAGTGGCGAGTTTGGCAGCAGGGGCAAGCTTATGGCTTGGTCGTCGAACGGAGTCTCTTTCGACGGACTCGTCCACAGTTCGTGGACAGGTGCTGGGTGCCCCAAGCGCGCCGGTCACCCTGGTCGAGTATGGCGATTATGAGTGTCCACCCTGTGCTTCGGTCGCGCCCATTGTTGCGAAGCTGTTGGAGAAATATCCCGAATCCCTTCGGTATGAGTACCGTCACTTCCCGTTGACGGCACTCCATCCCCACGCGATGCGCGCAGCGATCGCAGCGGAAGCTGCGGGAGAGCAGGGTAAGTTCTGGGAGATGCATAAGCTCCTGTTGAGTACGCAAGGCAAATGGATCACTGACCCGGAAGCTGAAGCGGGATTTGTGGAATTAGGGAAGTTCATTGACGTCGATGTCCATTCCTTCGACGAAGCCCGCCGGTCTGCGAATCTTGAGCAACGGATTTTGCAACAAGTCGCCCAGGCGAAGAGTCAGGGAATCGCGGGAGTCCCGACGTTTTTGATCAATGGGAAGAAGATTGAGTCGACGCCAAGTAGTTTTGAGGGGTTTGACCGCTTGATCCTCGATGCGTTGAAGCAGTTGAAGCTGCAGCACGCGCAGGGGCGCTGAATGGCAAGGGAGAGGGAATCTACTTTAACTCCACTTGGTTTCTTCACGACGCTGCAGAGCATTTCGAGATTGGACGAATTCCAATCTTAAATCCCGAGGTTAATAAGCCGAACCTTTCGTAAGCTCCAAACTCTCCTCTCAATTCCCACATTAATCTCTCTTAATCCCCGCTTCACCCGCGCCTCATTTCTCCTGCGTCTGATTCTCCATGACATTAAAGAGGGAGCTTTCATGATATGCGTAGAAGAACGGGTTTAATCTTTTTGGCTCTTCTCGCCTGTGCAGCGTTTGGTGCATGGGCGATGGCCGGGCGCCCTCGTGTCGAATACCGCACCGAGCCTGTCGAACACAGCGACATGAACGTTACGATCTCAGCGACGGGCACTCCCAACGCTGTCGTAACCGTTCAGGTGGGTTCGCAAGTGTCCGGTACCATCCTCGCTTTATTCGCGGACTTCAACACCCGGGTTGCCAAAGGTCAATTAATCGCGCGAATCGATCCGGCGCCTTTTCAAGCGAAGGTCGATCAAGCCCAGGCAAATCTGGATGCAGCACGAGCCTCTGTTGCCAACGCGCAGGCTGTCGTGCAGCAGGCGATGGCTAATATACAGTCGGCAAACTCTTCTCTCGCAGCAGCACACGCGAATGTCGTCAAGGCGCGCGCTGTCGAAGAAGATGCCAAGCTGAAAGTCGATCGCCGGGTCGTTATGGTGAGCAAAGGCGCGGATGCACAAGAGGATCTTGAAACAGCACAAACGAGCTACAAGTCCGCGATTGCCGACGACACCGCTGTCGTTGAACAGGAGCATGCAGCACAAGACGCTGTGAAAGCTGCACAAGCGCAACTGGTTGTCGCGAACTCGCTCGTGGCGGCAAACGAGGCCCAGGTAAAGCAGAACGCCGCGGCGGTGCAGTCGGCACAGCTGGACTTGGATCACACCAGCATTAAAGCCCCTGTAGACGGTGTTGTTGTGTCTCGAAATGTCGATGTGGGGCAGACTGTCGCCGCAAGTCTGGCGGCCCCCACGCTGTTCCTCATCGCTCAGGACTTAACGAAGATGCAGGTCGACACGAACGTGTCCGAGGCGGATGTGGGGCGCGTAAAGGTGGAGCAGGAAGCCACCTTTACGGTCGACGCCTATCCCGGGCAGATGTTCTCCGGGACCGTCACATCGATTCGAAAAGCGCCGATCAACGTGCAAAACGTCATCACATATGACGCTGTCATCGGCGTTTCCAATGCCGACCTGAGGTTATTTCCGGGAATGACCGCCAATGTAAAAATTCTCGTGAATCCGCTTCGGAATGTTCTGAAAGTCCCCAACGCCGCATTGCGCTATCACCCGCCAACTGAACCCGCAAAGGATGTCGTTAGGGTCGATCGCAATATTGCAGCGCTCGAGAAGTCTGTCTGGGTCCTAACCGAGAGCAATAAGCCCCGTCGTGTCCCTGTGGTTACCGGTGAAACTGATGGCATGTCAACGGTGATTCTTCAGGGCGATCTGAAAGATGGGGACCATGTAATCGTCGCTGCCCTGGAAAAAGTAACGCCAGATTCCAGCAGAAGGTCCGTTGGCGGAGTGGGCAGAGGACCGGGTTTCTGAACGGAATAACCGCAGTCACTGCCATGGCGACCGTCATTCAAATCAGGAACCTGGTGAAGGACTACAGACTTGGGGAGGTGCCCCTCCACGTGTTGAAAGGCATCTCATTCGATATCGAGCGTGGGGACTTCGTCTCGATCATGGGACCCTCAGGCTCCGGAAAGTCCACGCTGATGAACATCCTCGGTTGTCTGGATACCCCCACCTCAGGATCGTACTGCCTGGATGGAATTGACATCGGCAACTTGGATCGCGATCAACTCGCCGAGATACGCAACCGAAAAATCGGATTCGTTTTCCAGCAGTTCAACCTGCTGGCTCGCACCACCGCCGCGGAAAATGTGGAGCTTCCGCTGATGTATACCGACATTTCCGCTCGCGAGCGTCATGAGCGAGCGAAGACGGCGTTGGTGGCCGTGGGTCTCGGCGAGCGAGCGGATCATCAGCCGAGCCAGCTCTCAGGCGGACAGCAGCAGCGGGTCGCGATCGCTCGCGCTCTCGTCAATAACCCCAGCATTCTCCTTGCGGACGAACCGACCGGAGCACTGGACTCGAGGACGGGACTCGAGATCATGGCTATATTTCAGGGTCTGAATCAGACAAAAGGACTGACGGTGATCGTAGTCACGCACGATCCGGATATCGCCCAATATTCCAATCGAAGCCTTCATTTCAAAGATGGCAAATTGCGCCTCGATGAGAAGCATTCGCGTCGCGACGCAACCCGGGATTTGGAGGACATGCGCCCTGAGCAGGAAGAAGAGGAGACAGTTCAATCGTGAATCGAATTCTTGCCAGCAACAGGATTGCGCTTCGAGCACTCAAGGTAAATCGCCTGCGCTCCGCGCTCACGATGCTGGGCATCATCATTGGCGTGGCGGCGGTGATTGCGATGGTTGGAGTCGGTGCAGGCGCTACCCAGCGGATTCAGGAGCAGATCCAAAGCATCGGCAGCAATCTGATCATCGTTCTGCCCGGTAGCATCAGCGCCAATGGCGTTCGGCTCGGCTCGGGCGCAGTGGCAACATTGACGCAGGACGATGCAAAAGCTATCGCGGCGGAGTGTGCATCCGTTGCGCTGGCCGCGCCCACCGTCCGCGGAGGAGTCCAGATCATTAATGGACCCAACAATTGGGCGACGAGCGCACAGGGAGTGACTCCCGATTACATGACGCTAAGGGACTACTCCATGATGTCTGGCCAGTTTTTTTCGGAGCAGGATGTCGATGCGGCTGCCAAATCCGCAGTGCTCGGTGAAACTGTCGCGCGAAATCTCTTTGGCGAGAGCGATCCCACAGGTCAGGTGGTCATCATCAAGAATGTGCCATTCACGGTATCCGGCGTGCTGACACCGAAAGGCCAGTCGCCGACGGGGCAGGATCAGGACGATGTGATTCTGCTTCCGATATCGACGGCGACGCAGAAGGTGCTTGGAGTAAACAAAGCCAATGCCAGAGCCGTTGGCGCAATCATGGTACAGGCTATCAGTGCCGGGCAAATGGACCAGGCAGTGCAGGATGTGGGAGCGCTGCTTCGGGAGCGCCATCGAATTTTGCCGGGGCTGGACGATGATTTCACTATCCGTAACCTCACCGAAGTGTTCGAGGCTCAGGAAACCTCGGCGGAGGTGATGTCGGTCTTGCTTGGCGCGATCGCATCGGTTTCGTTGATTGTGGGTGGCATCGGCATCATGAATATCATGCTCGTATCTGTCACGGAAAGGACGCGTGAGATCGGCCTTCGTCAGGCAGTCGGCGCCAAAACCCGCGACATTCTTTTGCAATTCCTGGTCGAAGCGGTGACGCTGTCTGTACTGGGCGGAGTCATTGGCATCGCGGTTGGCCTGACGGCTTCTGTGCTTATTTCGCATTTTGCGCAATGGTCGACTGAGGTCAGCCCGTTATCGATCCTGATGGCTTTCGTTTTCTCTGGGTTGGTCGGAGTGTTTTTTGGATACTATCCGGCTCGCAAGGCGTCCTTCCTGAATCCAATTGAGGCTCTCCGCTATGAGTAAACGCATTCTGCAGCTCCGGCTGCTAGCTCTGGCATTCACAGCCGTGTCATCCATTTCCCTCCTGAGTTCATGCATGATTGGTCCGGAGTACCGGCGGCCATTGGCCCCCGAAGCTTCGAACTTCAGAGAAACGTTGCCCGAAGGTTGGGCTACCGCCGAGCCGAACGATGGCGTGCTGCGTAGCGCGTGGTGGGAAGTCTACAACGACCCCCAACTGAACCGGCTTGAAGAGCAGATCGCCATTAACAATCAGAATGTCATTGCGGCCGACGCCCGCTTCCGTGAAGCAAAGGCCGCGGTGCGGGGCGCGCGTTCTTCAGAGTTACCCGCGGTGACTGCTTTTCCGGCTGCCACTGTTTCCGGAACGAATGCGACGCCCGATGTCCAGCACCGCTCCTTTAACATACCCATCGATGCGGTCTGGCAAGCAGACGTGTGGGGAAGCATTCGCCACACTGTGGCTGCAAATGCTGCGGTTGCGCAGGCGTCGGCGGCGGAACTGGAAGACGCCCGCCTGCTTTATCAGTCCGAACTTGCTGTCGATTACTTTCAGATCGAGGGAGTGGACGCGGAGCAACAGCTATTGGATGCTGCGGTGAAATCCTACGAGCAGTATGTCCAGCTTACAAAGGATCGATTTGAAGGAGGCGTTGCATCGATGGATGATGTGGCGCTCGCTCAAACGCAGCTGGAAACAGCTCGCGTGCAATTAACGGATCTTCAGATTCAGAGAGCGGAGCTGGAGCACGCGATTGCTGTCCTTGTTGGAAGGCCACCTTCTGACCTTTCGATTCCGGCAATGTCCGCTCAGTCACCACCGCCCTATACCCTGACGGGAGTTCCCTCCGCGCTGCTGGAGCGGAGGCCCGACGTCGCTTCAGCGGAAAGGCAAGTTGCGGCAGCTAACGAACAGATCGGCGTTGCAAAGGCTGCTCTCTTTCCGTCGCTGACGTTGAGCGCGTCGGGAGGTTCCCAAACGACCGCGTTTGATGATCTGTTGTCCTGGCCTACTCGCTTCTGGTCCGTAGGGCCGCAAGTGGCCCAGACGCTCTTTGACGCGGGCAAACGTAAGGCCCAGGTTGCAGGAGCGGAAGCCGCGTACGATGCCACTGCCGCGAATTATCGGCAGACCGTTCTGATGGCGTTCCAGCAGGTGGAGGATAGCCTGGCGCAGTTGCGAGTTCTCGCCGAAGAGACGGACGTGGCGAATCGCGCAGTTGCTGCAGCCAAGCAAACGTTGGAGTTGTCGACAATCCAGTATCGCGGCGGACTGACTAACTACCTTCAGGTCATCATTGCGCAGACCAGCGCACTGCAGACTCAGCGTTCGGCCGTGCAGATTCTCACACGGCGTAATGTTGCAAGCGTGCTGCTCATCGAGGCGCTTGGCGGGGGATGGGACGCATCGCAGTTGCCGTCGGTGAAGGAAGTGCGGCGCTAGTGCATTGAGTAAGGCGCCGGTTTTTTAAGAGGTTCTGCCTGCCTCTCCTGCTCAGCTGAAGAGAATGAGAGGAGATTTTGAAATCGGAAATTCCCGAATTGGAGGTTCGAAACTCGAGATCTTAAATTGGACCTGCGGTCCCCGCCAGGCCGCAGTCCAGTTTGAGATTTCCACTTTCGAACCTTCAATGCGGGAATTTCCGATTTCAAAATACCGCTGTTTGCTCAAGATTCGCATTCGAAGGAATAATCCATGGACAGCCATCATTCGCAATCCGAAAGCACTTTACGCCGCGCGTTTAATAGTCTTCCTCATCGCGTTTCGTCACATTCCTCCATCAACGTTTACCTCGCTGCTGTGAATTAGGGGACGGACTACTCAACCCCCAAACTCCGGCGAACATTATCGATGGCCGCACGATTTCGTCCGGAGTTTGGGGGTTGAGTAGTCCGTCCCCTAATTCCTTCAAACCTCCAGTTCGGGAATTTTCGATTTCAAAATGCCCTGTTTGTTCAAGATTCGCATATCAATCACAATTCTCGTGTTCGGAGTCAGGCGGGCAGATTCGGTTAGTTACGCGCATCGCGTGCTTTTTCACATCGAGACACGACAGAAAGGCCTCCGTCGATAACAAGCGCCTCTCGCACGGGGCTCCGTGCGAGAGGCGTCTCAGCCGATTCGCATTATGGGGGATCGGTTCGGCAGTGGCTACGGCACCAGAGATTTCCCCGCGTGGTAAATGGTTTTTCCTACATCCTCTCCAGCGTGAGCTGCATGGACGCCGATATACTCCGAGGAGTCGCCAATGTCTTTTGCGGTATCTTTAGCAGCCTTGTCGGTAGCGTGTTCCACGTCTTTGCCGGCGCTGTCGATCTCGGACGAGAAAGTCTTGTGACCCATTTGGGGGTAGACGAACTCGCTGCCTACGGGGTTACCTGGCAAGAACCACGCGCCAATTCTTTCAGGCCCTCCTTGATCGTTCTTCTTCAGAACGACGGAGCCGCCGTCCGCAGGTTCTCTCTGCTCGTCCGGCACGGTCAGTACGGTGGCGTAAACGTGAGTTTCATCGGCGTTGAGAATTCTCGTCAGAGTTCCCTGCTGGAGAACCTCAAAAACATACTTGCCGGCAGGAAGCACTTCTCCCGGAATTTCCACGGGAGCCGAGAACGTTACGGTCATTTTCTCTTCGAGCCCCTGAGCGGGGGCAGCCCCGGTAACCAGGAATAAGGCGATAATGCCGGTAGTTGCGGTCACGAGTTTTCGATAAATCTTCATACATTCCTCCAATCGACTTTCAATCAATCCGCAGCTTCTGAAGCCTTGAACTCTGTTGTGTGGCCCGGGACGATCGCGACCTTCTCCTGATAGAGAACGTGGCCCTGCGCGTCGCGGAGCTCAAGCTCGTGATTTCCAGGCCTGAGATCGAATTTCTTGGTTTTCCCGGCAAGCCCAAGGAATCCACCATCGATGTAGACGCGAGCGTCCTTGTCTTCCGTGGTGATCTTCAACTCACCGGTTGTGGGAGCTGGAAAGTATACGGGTCCTCCGTACCAGGGGCCCGGATACCAGTGGTAAGCCGGCCCGTAGTAAAAGCCGCCGTATGGCCCAAAGAACGCACGCGGGCTCGCCATGAGGGATGGAGCCATGCCCAGGAACAGGGTGAGCGTTATTCCCGCCGTTAGTTTGCGAATCATAAGACCTCCTTCAACAAACCTCTTTTTCTTATCCGGTGGGTTTGACGGCTCGATCGTTAAGCAATCATGAAGTCGAGATTAAGCAAAAAGAAGAAAGAGGGATTTGGGGATCTCCGATTGTCACGCCAGTTCCTTTTCACTATGCTCGGGGCATCGATCCCTTCAGGAGTTTCTTATGCGGTCTCTATGGTGTGCGTGGCTGCTTGTCGCTCTGCCGGCGCTATTTCCCGCATCGGGTTTAGCCCAGGACACTGCAGTTGCTGTGCAGCCTGCATCCTCGGACACCCCTGGACTCACATGGAAAGCCGCGCTGATGGCTGGCGACAACGAACTCGACGTGTTTGATAATGCCACCAAAACCCTGAAGACCATGTTTCTCCGAATGGGTCTTCAGTCCGGCAACATCCGAGATCTCTCGGCCAGCCAACCCGAAGTGCGGCGTGGTGCTCTACCGGCTAACGCGGAAAATTTGGAAAGCGCGCTCCGAGATCTATCGGTGGGGAAGGGCGACGCATGCCTCGTTCATCTGAGCTCTCATGGAACACGACAAGGCTTTTTCTTGAGAGGGGCACCGGGCATAACTCCGGCAAGACTGAACTCGATCCTTGATCAAGGTTGCGGCGATCAACCAACAGTTGTTCTGATCTCCGCGTGTTACTCCGGGGTCTTTCTGGACCGCGTGATGCTCAAACCAAATCGCATTATTCTGACGGCCGCTGCTGAGGATCGGACATCGTTCGGCTGTTCGTCTGAAAACCAATACACGTATTGGGACGGTTGCTTGATCGACAGTTTCACGCAGTCCGATAACTGGGCTGGCCTTTACGGTGCGATCAAGAAGTGCGTCGAAACAAAGGAAGCGCAGAAGCGTTTTACGCCTTCGCTGCCGCGTGCTTATTTTGGTGAAGCGATCGCAAGTCTCCGCACTCCAGCAGCGCCTCCAGAGACCGCAGGCGCCGTCAATGCATCAGCGAGTCGCTGTCCCATTACAATGGACGAAAGCTATGGATTCTCTGCTGGCAATCCAGTCAAAGTCGGACTGGATGGCGCTACAGGCCCGGCTCGCGAGTTGCAATATCTCAACGCGCTGCGCGGTCCCACGGGACAGTCACTACGCTTTCGTCGCCTGGGCAGCACTCTCGCGGGCGCCGTCATTCTCGATATCTATGAGTTGAACTACGACGGTCTTAGCGGTCCGGTGCGGATCTATCTTGATGCCTACCACTTCGAGGAGCCTGTTGCCCCGCGCGGCTTCGTGTGTCCAATAGCGATCGGACTCCAGCCTTAGCTCTTAAGGGATCCGGCGCTTTGTGATTGATTAACTATGAATTGATATTTGTTAGATGCAGGCCTCTGAAACTCTCAAATACCCAAAAGCATTCATCCGCGATTATCCTGCGTGGCTGATGATGTCAATCGGCGCAGCTTCGCCCGACTGTATCGGTACGCCATTTCTAAACACGACATAGTTGCCGGGGTTTGACGCGACTCTCGGTCCCGGAAGAATTACGCCAACAAGATTCAAAGGATCCGCAGCCGAAAGCCTGATCTCCTGATTCGTGCTGCGTTCTGATGCTTGACGCCGCATTGCGCGCAAAGACTCGACGGCTTCCGGCAGCGCGTACTGCTCACCTACGAATCCGTCGACAAAGCGCCCGCCACGAATCTCGCCTTGAAACTCCATTCGCCTGTACTGCACAAGCAGGTCACGCCAGGACGGGCTCAGCGATTCTCGAGCCAGCAAATCTCGAAACACAACGCCGTAACGTCGAAGGAACTGCCGAGCGGCCTGTTCTGCCGTGTTGAGGTCCACACGACGCGCAACCAGCAGCGACCAGCGGCCGGCGCCATTTCGCGGTCGCTTCGATTTCTCGCGACCCTGACGCCGCTTTGGATCCAGCAGAGCACGAAGATTGTCAAAGCCGTCGGCTGTCACCACGCCGGCTGCAGACAATTCCCACAACGCGTCTTCAACCTGAGATTGAAGATGTCCGGTCTCGCGCGCGATGTCGGCAAAGAAACTGGCTCCGCGATCCTGAAGCAATCTTCGAATATCCTGCGCGACAGGCGACAGGACCGTATCTCGATCGATGCCGGGGCCGTCGCCTGCAGCGAGGCGCATCAGCCAGTCGGCATCTTCGCGCGGGAAGAGCCCGATCGGAGCGACGCTGGTCGGTGTAATTCTTCGGCGGTTGGATTCATCTTCGGTTGAAGAGAAACGCGGATGCGGTGACAGCCGAGCCCACATGACAGATCCGTTCAGGCAGAGCCGATCCAGTAATTCGGGTTCGTATTTCGCCATGCGTGCAGGAAGAATGAATCGCTCCCACGACGAGGCCGCGGCCTCGTATCCCCCGATCTGATGAATGATTTCGTTTAGGCCTTCGTCGCCGTGCAGTCGCGAGCCTGTCGCAACGTGCTGCCATTGGAAAAGAAACTTCATGAACTCGCTGGCAGGAACCGGTTGGATCTCTTTTCGCAGGCGTCCGATAGTCAGTCGATGCACGCGGGCAAGCAGTCGTCGATCGCACCATTCGGAAGCAGCGGGTGCGCGGAAGCTGCCGCGCAGCACCTGACCCTCGGATTCCAGTTGAAGCATTGCAGTTTCAACATCGCCCGCAGGAAATCCCAGCATTGCTGACAACTCATCAATACGTGTCGGCCCGATGCTTTCCATCCAACCTTGAACGATTGCGCGAACAAGAGCAGGCGGAAGCGGATTCTGCGCGAACTCACTTCCTGATTCCTGCAGCTTTTCGGTAGCGACCCATCCCAGAGTGCTTCCTATGGCAAGCTGCTTCGCCCGGCCGGCTTGATGGAGCTCCTGCAGGTACGATTGCCACGCGGTTGTCACGGGTTCTGGCGCCCAGATCAGTGTGAGTAGTGCGTCGTGAAGTTCGTCGGCGTCACGGACGACCGGCCAGGCTTCGCGAGCGACCTCTGCGATAGCGTCGAGGTCGAGAGCGCCGATCTGTCCCGCCATTTCGGGCGGCAACGTGCGGCGCATCTCCACAGCTCGCGCGCGCCGCTCTTCGAGCGGTGCGTCATCCAGATAAGCGTAAGGATTCGCGTTGAGGATTTCGTGACAAAAAGCCGAAGGCGCGGGCGTGTCGATTGCGATGCAGCGGATATCGCCGGAAGCGATTCTGTTCAACACCCCGGTGAGCCCTTCGATATCCATCGCTTCGGTCAGGCAATCCCTTAATGTTTCCTGCACCAGAGGGTGATCGGGAAGGTCCACGTACATCTCGCCGGGATGGTTGTCCTGGCAGGCCGTCGCTGCGGGAAAGACCGCGCCAAGTAAATCCTCCGCGCGCATTCTCTGGATTTGCGGGGGAACCTTCTTGCCATTGGCGAAACGCAGCAGGGCCAGAGACCGAGTGGCATTCCAGCGCCAGCGTGTGGCGAACATCGGCGCCTGCAGGACGGACTGCACAAGAACCTCCCGCAGCGTGTTGGGATGCAGATACCCGAAAACCGAGTCGAGTGGAAAGCTGTGACGCTCGCCCAGGGAAACCACGATACCTTCGTCTGTTGCGGCCGCCTGCAATTCGAAATCGAAGGTTGCGCAGAATCGTTTTCGCAGCGCCAGGCCCCAGGCCTTGTTGATGCGTCCCCCGAAAGGCGCGTGAAGCACCAGTTGCATCCCTCCGCTTTCATCGAAGAAGCGTTCGGCGACAACGGTGTGTTGCGTAGCGACCGTGCCAAGAATGGAACGGCCCTCCGCGATGTACGCCACGGCCTGTTCCGCGCCACGCCGGTCCAGCCCGCAATCCGATTGAAGCCATTCTGCGGCATTCTCCGGGGCGAGTTCACTGATCCTCTGCCGCACCGCGCCCACATCCGCGGATAACTCGAAAGTTCGCGACGGCGCTTCGCCGCGCCAGAAGGGGATGGTGGGTGGTGCGCCATGGGCATCCTCCACACGCACGCGACCCATCTCGACGCCGCGAATTCTCCAGGACGTGTTGCCGAGCAGCATGATGTCGCCTGCGAGGCTTTCAACCGCAAAGTCTTCATCCACGCTTCCGACGACGATACCTTCGGGCTCCGATATCACCGCGTAATTCGCCGTATCCGGTATGGCTCCGCCGGAAGTGATCGCCGCCAGACGAGCGCCGCGCCGGGCGCGAATCCGACGATTGATGCGATCGTGATGGAGATAGGCCTGTCCTCGGCTGCGGCGCGTCGAGATCCCTTCCGAGAGCATACGAAGAACCGCGTCGAAATCTTTGCGATCGAGGTTGCGGTAAGGATAGGCATGTTGAACCATTTCCAGCAGGTCGTTCTCTTTCCATTCCTGAGATGCTGCTGAAGCGACAAGTTGTTGCGACAGGATATCCAGAGGGGCATAAGGAACTTCGATCCGGTCCAGATCGCCCGTGCGGATGGCGCGAACGATGGCAGCGCATTCGATGAGCTCGTCGCGCGTGCTCGCAAAGAATCTCCCTTTGGGCAGCGCTCCCACCCAGTGGCCCGAGCGACCGACCCGCTGGAGCGCAACGGCGATGGCTCGCGGCGAGCCGACCTGGCAGACAAGGTCTACATCGCCAATGTCGATGCCGAGCTCCAGCGACGCTGTGGCAACGACGACGCGCGTCTTGCCTGTCTTCAATCGCTCTTCAGCCGAGAGCCGAATCTGTCGGGAAAGACTTCCGTGATGCGCGGCGACAGCATCGGCGCCGAGTGTTTCTTTCAGCCGGTCCTCGAGATGGTGCGACACCCTCTCGACCAGCCGCCGCGTGTTGACGAACACCAAAGTGGAGCGATGCTCGCAGACGAGTGTGGCCAATCGATCGTAGATATCGCTCCAGATCCCGTTCGTCGCAACGGCGCCAAGTTCATCCCTCGGCACTTCGATAGCGAGGTCCATCTTTCGACGGTGCCCAATATCGACGATTGTGGGGCGCGCGCGATTTCCTACAAGAAAGTCGGCCACGGTTTCGATGGGCCGCTGTGTTGCGGATAACCCGATCCGCACCGGAGGCTTCGCCGTCAACGCATTCAGCCTTTCAAGCGACAAAGCCAGATGCGCACCTCGCTTGTTGGGTGCTACGGCATGAATTTCGTCGATGATCACAGTATGGACGGTCTCGAGAATCTTCCGGCTGCGTGTGGCTGTCAGAAGCAGATAAAGGGACTCCGGGGTGGTGATCAGGATGTGCGGCGGCTTGCGCAACATCTGCTGCCGTTCCGCCATCGGCGTGTCGCCGGTGCGTACCGTAACCCGTATCGGTTGGGCAAGATAGCCCGCCTCGATAGCTGCCTCAGTGATTTCTGCCAGCGGCTGCTGAAGATTCTTCTGGACGTCGTTGCTGAGAGCCTTGAGTGGGGAAACGTACAGCACTTGCGTGCTGTCGGCGAGTGCACCTTCAATGCTTTGCTTGAACAGACCATCAATGCACGTGAGGAACGCTGCGAGAGTCTTTCCCGATCCTGTTGGTGCCGCAATGAGCACATCCTTGCCCCGTCGTATGGCTGGCCAGCTAAGCATTTGGACGTCCGTTGGCGCTTTGAATCGGCGACGGAACCAATCGGCGACTACAGGATGGAAGGGGCTGAGGGGCATGGAGTGATCTTATCGCGCTAAAGAAGATCCAATGATCTGAATTCTGCACTCAAAAAAGTTCTGAACCACTTCTGAACAGCTAAGTTGTTGTTGAAGCGACAAATTTGCAGGCGATGAAGAGGGTGTTGTAGAGTCTGCTCACATGAAGGTCTTCGCAAAGCCCAAGTCCCGCCGCGTTCGATTCGAGGCTTTTGAGCTCGATTTGGACACGAGCGAGCTTCGCAAAAACGGGCGAAGAGTTCGATTGCAAGACCAACCGGGTCGTCTCCTGACTCTCCTGGCGGCACGCCCGGGCGAACTCGTCACCCGCACCGAGATTCAAAATGCTCTCTGGGAAGGACGCTTTGTCGAGTTTGACCATGCGGTCAATACCGCCATCAAGAAGGTCCGCGAGGCTCTCGAAGACGATCCTGAAAGTCCAAGGATTATTGAGACCTTACCGCGCAAAGGCTACCGCTTTATTGCGACGGTCGAATGGATTGAAGAGCCAGAGTCGCCAACACCTGAAATTGTGCCAATTGAGAGCGGCGAGGAGCCCGTTCCGGATGCCGCAGCTCCCGAATCTGCAGCGACACCAAACGGCACAGCCGAACTTCAGTTGGTTCCGCAACCTCTGGAGCCCACAGTTTCTGCCCCGGTTGTCGTACGACGAACTCCCAGCCCGCCTCTGCTCTGGGTGTTGGGGGGATTGATCCTGATCCTTGGAGGACTGGGGCTACGAAATTCTCTGGCACCTCTGCCTGCTAACCCGCAGGCCAGAGAGTTGCGGGTGGAGGTCATGACTCCTTCAACGGCGGACCCGACTTCGGTCGCGATCTCCCCCGATGGTCTGAAGATTGTGTTTGTTGCGATCTCTGAAGGTCGATCCCAGCTGCGTCTTAGATCTTTGGAATCGGGGGTGGAGCGTTCCCTCCCCGGCACGGATGGTGCCCTGTTTCCGTTCTGGTCTCCCAACAACAAGTCCATTGGTTTCTTTGCGGATGGTGCGTTGAAGCGGACAGATATCGACGGCGGACTGCCCCGCGTGGTGACGGACGCTCCTGCAGGGCGAGGAGGAACCTGGAATAGCGCCGACGTCATTCTTTTTACTCCCACTGTCGGTGGACCAATCTTTCAGGTTCCCGCCTCCGGTGAGGGCAAAGCTTCGGCTCTTACGACCGTTGACGCCGGCAGTCATCGCCATCCCCGTTTTCTATCAGACGGGCGGCATTTTCTTTATTTTGTGACGGGAACAGGTACAGGTCGTGGCGTGTGGGTTGGAGATTCAAAGGGAACTGAAATGCCTCGCCGGCTTTCTCTTCCTGCGGATGTTGCGGTGGAATTCGCTGCGCCGAACCATCTGCTCTTTGTGATGCAGTCCACCCTTTTTGCGCAGAAATTCGATCTGCAAAGTCTGACGCTGTCTGGGGATGCGTTCCGAATCGCGGAGCAGGTGACGGTAGACGCGGCGATGAACCGTGCGGCCGTTTCGGCTTCGAGCACGGGAACGATTATTTATAGAACGGGAGCGGGCGGCGGTCAGAGACAGTTCATCTGGTTCGATCGGCGTGGGCAGGAGACGGAGCATGTTGGCGAACCCGACGGCAGCGGAGTGAGCGGCCCGGCGCTTTCCCCCGACGGGCAGCATATTGCGATGTACCGAACTGTGGACGGGAACTCCGACATCTGGTTGATGGAAGTGGAACGTGGTGTTCGTGAACGCTTTACGATGGATGCGACGGAGGATGTCAATCCGATCTGGTCCCCGGATCGACGGCGTATCGCCTTCAGTTCCAATCGTGACGGCGCCTATGATCTCTATGTGCAGTCGATATCGAGTTCTGAAGTAGAACTCCTCCTCAAGACCGAGGAAGCCAAAAGCGTGTCCAGTTGGTCGCCAAACGGCCGGTACCTTCTTTATCGAAGCGCGAGCCGCGATTTCGGTTATGACATCTGGGCGTTGCCTTTCGATGACGCTGGAAAACCCGGAAAGCCCTTTCCGGTGAAACAAACCAAGGCGGAAGAGCGCGAAGCGGAGTTTTCACCCAACGGAAAGTGGGTCGCTTATCAATCGACGGTATCTGGCCGGTCGGAAGTTTATATCCAACCGTTTCCTGCAGATGCGAACTCGATCCTATTGCCGGTTTCAACCAATGGCGGCGCACAACCTCGTTGGGGAGGGAATAACGAGTTGTTTTACATCGCGTTGGATGGCCAGCTCATGTCGGTTCCCATTCGCTATAGCCCGGACGGTCGCGAGATCCGGCCCGAAACACCCGTTTCGCTGTTTGCGACGCGAGTCGGGGGCGCCGTGCACAGCAACGACAGACAGCAGTACGTGGTCTCCAGTGATGGTAAGCGGTTTCTTATGAATACGCTTACGGAAGTCAGTTCGCCCATCAGCGTCATCCTCAATTGGAAGGGGCAACCCTGAAAAAAATCCGCTTTTCGTTCTGTTGAAGCTTCTCAACCCCGACAATTCAGACAAATTCAGCAGCAATTCAGAGACGGTCCAGTAAGCGTGCATTGAGCGCCGTTGTCTATGACAGATAGGATGCCGCGCTACAGGTAGGGAGGTTTCAGCATGTTGAAACGTACCGTTGTCCGGCTGTTGCTCTTCGGGATTCCGTTTGGTTTGTCGTATTGGGTTACAAGGCCGGCCGCGCCCGCTGGTGGGAATCAAACCCTGGTGATCTGCGCGTACCCCGGTGACCGACCTGGAGAACTGCGAATTAATGTGGATCCTTCGGGGTGCTCCGAAACCGAAGGTTCGAGGATAACGGCTGCCGTGCCCGGGTCCGCTTATCCTGCGGTGAATATCCCGCAAACAACCGAGAGGCCCTCTGCCGCAAAACCGCTGAATATTCCTTTTTAGAAAAGGAGATTCTATGCGCAGCCCGAAGATTCTGTTCGCCTGCCTGGCTCTTGTGTCTCTTACAGTTGTACCGACTCTTTCCTTACCCATCCAGGTACCATTGACCCCGCGACAGATTCTGGCGCGCATGGCGAATGTCTACGCAAACTGCGTTTCTTATCGCGATGAGGGGAAAGTCGTGAGTCCCTACGAGGAGATCTCGTTCGCCACGCTTTTCGAGAGGCCGTCGCGCTTTCGATTTGAGTACACGCGATCGGGCCCACGGTCCGATCGATACGTTATCTGGAGAACCACCCCCGGTGACGCGCAGAGCTGGTGGACCCTGCGGAAGGATTCGCCAAACCAATCCATGAGTATGGCGATTGCGACAGCGACTGGAATTTCTGCAGCATCCAGCCACAACATCCCCAGGCTTCTGATGCCGGATGAGGTCAACGGATTTTCATTTGCTTTGGATAACTGGGTAGATGTGGCAACCGCTGAAGAGGAGTCCGTGAATGGGCGCCTCTGCTACAAGCTCAGCGGCCATTACCCTCTCGCGCCAACAATGCCGGTAGTTTTGTGGATCGACAAAGAAACTTTCCTCGTTCGAAAGGTCTTCTCAAACAGCGCGACCGTTACATACTCGCCTCAGCTGGACGTGCCGATCGAACAATCAACATTTCAATTCCAGCCGCCGCTGAAGAGGTGAACCAGTAGCAGCTTCCATCGTGCTCGCGCTATCCTCAGAGCAACTGTGGGGAGGCAAGTATCATGGCGATGGATCCGGCCTGGGTGATCGACCGACTGGAATCGAATGTTTCTGTCTTTCAGGGCCAGGTGCGTCTGGTTCGAAGTGTGCAGGCAACGTGGAAGCCGGCTCCGGACGAGTGGTCCATCCTTGAAGTGGTCAACCACCTCGCGGAAGAAGAGATTGATGACTTTCGCACGCGGCTCCGGCTTCTCCTTGAAGATCCAAACAAAGAGTGGCCCAATATCGATCCTGAGCGCTCAGTGGTCGAGAACCGCTTCAATTCTCGCGACCTGCAGGGATCGCTGCATCGATTCTCGCGCGAACGTGCACGATCTGTTGAATGGTTGCGAACGCTGTCTCAGGTCAACTGGCATCTCGCGCACAATCATTCGAAATTTGGATCGCTCAGGGCAGGTGACCTCCTTTGTTCCTGGCTCGCGCATGATTTGATCCATATCCGTCAAATCAACACGCTTCACTACGAATACCAGGCAAACACGAGCCCCGAGTTCTCGGCGGTGTATGGAGGGAGCTGGTAGCTGTGACTTCCAAAGCGCGTTCGACCGTGGCGGCCGCGGCTCTCGAAATCTTCCCCAAGCTAGGTATCTCTCAGAAGACTGCCAACGCGGGAGCCTTCTGGGGAGAGTGGAGTGGCAGCGGGCCGATCCTCAAGAAGCATTCCCCAATTGATGGAACGCTGCTCGCCACGGTTCGACAAGCTTCCGCAACAGATTACGAACGAGTTGTCAGTGCGGCGCAACAGGCCTTTGATTCGTGGCGTAATCTGCCGGCGCCAAGGCGCGGCGATGTCGTGCGCAGTTATGGCAACGCTCTTCGAGGTCTGAAGCGTGAGCTCGGGCTTCTCGTTTCGCTCGAAGCCGGAAAGATCCCTGTCGAGGGCGAAGGCGAAGTGCAGGAGATGATCGATATCTGCGACTTCGCGACCGGCCTGTCCCGTCAATTGCACGGGCTGGTGATTGCCTCGGAACGTCCAGGGCATCGAATGATCGAGCAGTGGCACCCGTTGGGTGTTGTGGGAATCATCTCTGCGTTCAACTTTCCTGTAGCCGTGTGGGCCTGGAACAGCGCGCTGGCTGCCGTGTGCGGTGACGCTACTCTCTGGAAGCCTTCCGATAAAGTGCCGCTCACCGCGATCGCATGCGTACGGATCGCGGAGAACGTTTGCCGCGAAGCCGGTGTCGATCCGGCGGTTTTCTCACTGGCGGTCGGTTCGGGTTCGGTGATTGGTGAGCGGATGGCAAACGACCCGAGGATTCCGCTGATATCCGCGACAGGGTCGTCGCGCATGGGAAAGCGCGTCGGCACCGTAGTTGCGGAGCGATTCGGCCGGACCATTCTCGAACTTGGCGGAAATAATGGAATCATCGTGACCCCTTCCGCCGATTTGAATCTCGCAAAGCGTGCGATTCTTTTTGGCGCGGTCGGGACGGCTGGCCAGCGCTGCACCACCGCACGGCGCGTCATCGTGCACGAATCGATTAAAGACAAGCTTGCGACATCCCTGGTGTCGGCTTATGAGCAACTGCAAATAGGCGATCCTCTTCGTGAGGGCACACTCGTGGGTCCGTTGATTGATGAAGGCGCAGTTAAGGAAATGATGTCTGCAGTGAAAGAGCTGAAGGAAGCTGGTGGGCGAATTCTTACGGGCGGCGACCGGCTTACTGGCAAGAACTATCCTGGCGGCCTTTACGTGACGCCATGCATCGCAGAAGCCAGGAACGACTGGCCTATTGTCCAACGCGAGACCTTTGCGCCGATCTTATATCTGATGACATACCGCGATCTCGGTGAAGCCATCGCCATGCACAACGCTGTGCCTCAGGGACTGAGCTCCGCCATCTTCACGACGGACCTGCGAGAGTCTGAAAGATTCTTATCGGCCCGCGGCAGCGACTGCGGAATCGCGAACGTCAATATCGGTACGAGCGGCGCCGAAATTGGAGGCGCTTTCGGCGGTGAGAAAGAAACGGGCGGCGGTCGCGAAAGCGGCAGTGATGCCTGGAAGGCATACATGCGTCGTCAGACGGTGACCGTGAACTATTCGGATCAGTTGCCGCTCGCGCAGGGTATCAAGTTTGGAGATTCGTGACCGCAGATTGGAAATGAAAGAGCAGATGTCATCGCCAGTTCTGTTTAATCGAAGTCCTCAGTCGCCGGTCCGTCGAACACAAAACCCTTGCTTGGATTGCTTTCGTCGGTAAAGCGGAAGTTGCCTCTCAGCTTGAAGAAGCCCTCTTCATCGAACGCCTGGCGTGTTAGATCCAGCCGTCGCCAGTAGCCGAACGTTACATTGGGCCCACGAACACGCGCTTCAAGCTTGCCGTTTTCACACGGAACAAGTTTCAGTTCGATGCCCGGCGCCGGGACAGTGACATTGCCGTCGCCGTCCGATTCCTTCAATCCAAAGAATGTGTGTGGGGCAGTTTCGGCTGAGCCGGCAGCTGTGACCAGCAGGATGCGTTCGCCGCATTCCTGCAAGGCAATCTCGTCAAGGTTATCCGAAACGCTCTGCGGCAAGTCCGCGCCGGTGTAGAAGAGGAGCTTCAATCGACTAAAGAATCGCTTTCGCAGCGAGGCATCTTCACGAAGGTGGGGAATGAGGAGTTCGAGCGCCTTCGGTACGTTCCAGTACACGGTGGGCGCGATCATTTTGAGTGTGTGAATCGTTTCTTCAAACAGCCCCTGCTGCGGCTTGCCGCGATCGATGTAAAGTGAGCCGCCATTGTAGATAGCGAGACCCATGCCGGCATTCCCGCCAAGCGTATGACTCCACGGCAGCCAGTCGACAATCACCGGCGGCTCGTCGGCGAGAAACTGAAGCCACGCGCGCGTCATTTCCTGATTACTGGCCCACATGCGATGGGTGTTAATAACGCCCTTCAGCACACCAGTGGGGCCCGACGTGAACAGGATTTTGAACACCGTGTCCGCATGAACGCGCGAATACGCCTGGTGGAGAGATTCGTTGGGTTCCGTGTTGACGAGGTCTCCAAAGTGCGAGGCGCCGGGAATCGGATTCACATTCACCACAAGTTCGGTGTAGGACGGCAGCACGGCTCGGATCGCTTTTTCATACTTTGCTCCGTCAGAGACGTAGACCATTCCGGGCGTCAGCAGCTCCATGACGTAGCGAAGTTTTTCGAAGTCGCTCGCCAAGAGTGACCAGTCAGGGGCAACCGGAGCGTATGGCACTCCTGCATACATGCACCCGATACCCAGGAGCGCATGTTCGATCTCGTTTTCGGAAAGGATCACCACCGGACGCTCAACCGAAAGGCCGCGATTCACGATTGCCTGGCCGATGCGGCGTGCAAAGAATTGCGCTTCGGCATAGGTCACATTGCGCCAGCCGAATTTTGGTTCTCTCTGAGCGAGGAAGGTTCTATACGACGCGTGTCCTGCCCAGTAGTCGAAGGACTCCGTCATTCTTTCCGGATAGGCGCCAAGTGGATGGGCGGAACGAACGAGAATGCAGCCGTCTGTCCGTCGATCCACAACAATGTTGGAGGGACCAAGGCGGACGTGGCGATGCGGGAGGCGCAAGCTCATGAACTTCCGAATCGCTTTTCCTGCTCCGCATCCCAACTTGCGAACGTGCTGCCGCTTTCAGCAAGCCGGCGCAACAGCGGCGCAGGTGTCCAAAAATCTCCATGAGTGCTGTGAAACTCCGTAATGCGCGCGACGATCTTCTTCAAACCGACCGTGTCGGCATACCACATCGGGCCGCCGCGATAGCCCGGGAATCCATAGCCCGTCAGGTAGATCGTATCGATGTCCGCCGCCCGCAATGCATAACCTTCTTCGAGAATGCGGGCGCCTTCGTTGATCATGATGTAAAGGCAGCGCTCAAGGATTTCGTCTTCTGTAATCGTTCGCTGTGGAATGCCCGCCTGTTGCGCCGTTTCTCGAATCAGAGCTTCCACTTCGGGATCCGGGATCGGTTTACGGTTTTCATCGTAGCGATACCATCCCGCGCCGGTCTTTTGACCGAGCCGGCCGATCTCGTAGAGTTTGTCCGTCATCAAGGGCTTGCGAACACCTGGTTTCTCCAGATGCTTGCGCTCCTGACGAACGCGCCACATCACGTCGATGCCGCCCATGTCGTCTACGGCAAAGATCCCCATAGCCATGCCGAAGTCATAAAGAGCCTTATCGACAGCAGCGGGAGTCGTACCTTCTTCAACGAGGAATTGCGCCTCCCGCATGTAGGGAATCATCATGCGATTGCCCACAAATCCCCAGCAGTTGCCGACAACAACTCCCACCTTCCCAAGTTTTTTTGCAAGCGCCAACGCCGTAGCAACAATCTCTTTGTCAGTCTTCGAGCCCCGGACAATTTCAACGAGGCGCATGATGTTTGCGGGGCTAAAGAAATGCAGTCCAACGACGCGCTCGGGCCTGGAGGTCGCCGAGGCGATCTCATCGATGTCGAGGGTCGAGGTGTTCGACGCCAGAACACATGCCGGTCCTGTAACGCGATCAAGGTCCGCGAAAACCTGCTTTTTGAGGTTCGTATTTTCAAAGACAGCCTCGAGAACGAGGTCTGCATCCTCGAAACCGTCGTAAGTCAGTTGTGGATGAATCTGCGCGATCCGTTGCTCGACGACTTCCGGTGTAAAGCGTCCACGCTTGATTGAAGCATCGTAATTTTTCCGGATTGCAGCCATCCCTCGATCGAGTGCGGCCTGGTCGGTATCGCGAAGGATGACGGGAATGCCGGCATTGACGAGCGCCATGGCAATACCGCCGCCCATCGTGCCGGCGCCGACAATCGCTGCTTTGCGAATTTCGAGAACGCGCGTGTCTTTCGGGATATCCGGAATTTTCGACACACCACGTTCAGCGAAGAAGGCGTGAATGAGTGCGCGAGATTCGTCCGATGCGAGGCAACGGTCCGCGATCTCCCGTTCCTTTGCGAGACCCTGCTCCCAGGGAAGCGTCGCAGCCGCTTCGATCGCTTCGATGGCAGCGAGAGGTGCTTTCATGTTGCGCCTTATCTTTGCCGCTTGTTCACGGCCTGCCGCATAGATCGGCGCGTTTTCTTCGGGTGATCCCAGCTTATCGGCTCGGTCACGAGTTCTCACATGCGAGCCGCGCGCAGCCATTTCACGAGCGAACTCGATTGCGCCGGATCGAAGATTTCCTTCAATGATTCGATCGATCAGGCCAAGGCGCAGCGCCTCCGCCGCCTTAATCGGTTTTCCGGAGACACACATTTCCACGGCTGCGGCAATACCAACTAGCCGAGGCAGGCGCTGTGTACCCTCCGCACCGGGAATGATGCCCAGATTCACCTCGGGTTGTCCCATTTGTGCATCGGGTGCCGCAACTCGATAGTGTGCGGACATCGCCAGTTCCACTCCGCCCCCGAGCGCTGTACCGTGAAACGCGACAACGACAGGTTTGGGGAAGTTTTCAATCTTCTCCAATAAGGAATGCAAATAGAGACGGCCGCCCTCGCCGCGGCCTGCCTTCTCGAGCAGTTTGATGTCGGCACCGGCTATGAACGTGCGGCCCGCTCCTGCAATGACGACGCCCTTCAGGGACGTGTCCTGGCTGAGTAGGTCAAACGTGCTGAGGAGACCTTGATGAACCTCCTCACCAATGGCGTTGACTGGAGGATTATCAATGACGATAACGGCGATTCCCGGGCTGTCCGCGGGCTGCTCAAGCGTGACGATGTTGTTCATGCGCTCCGTAGTTTGACATAGACTGCGGGATTCCGAGTGGAGCGATTACAGGTAAACTCGTCTGATGCAGATTGAAAACCTTATTGCCATTGATACCCACGTTCATATCGAACCGGATTCCCGTGACTCGGCCGCTGATGAAGCGGCGCGCAAATACTTCGGAGAGTCGGGTCCCACACTGAGCCGTCAGGAACTGGTCGACTATTACCGTTCGCGAAAGATCGGCTGTGTTGTCTTTTCCGTCGATGAGCGGATGACGGGACGGAAGCAGGTTCCCAACGAAGACGTGCTGGCTTTGGCGAAAGCCAACGCGGATGTGTTGATCGCGTTTGCAAGCGTTGATCCGACGCGCGGAGCCGAGGCTGTTGCCAGCGCCGAGCGTTTGATCGCAGCCGGTGTCCGCGGCTTCAAGCTCCATCCCCCGTTGCAGAAGTTTCGAGCAAATGATCGGATTGCTTATCCTTTTTATGAGGTTGTCGCCGCAGCAAAGTTGCCGGTGATCTTCCATACGGGGCACAGTGGGATTGGCACCGGCATGCCCGGTGGCGGCGGTGTCCGGCTCAAGTATGGCAGCCCGATGGATATGGACGACGTGGCCGTGGATTTTCCGGACATGCCCATCATCCTCGCGCATCCATCGTTCCCGTGGCAGGACGAGGCAATCTCGATTTGCCTTCATAAGCCGCATGTCTACATCGATCTCTCCGGCTGGTCGCCAAAATACTTTTCGCCCGTGCTGGTCCAGTACGCCAATACCCTGCTCAAGCATAAGATGTTGTTCGGATCGGACTTTCCGTTGATCAAACCGGATCGCTGGTTGGCCGACTTCGAGAAGATCGCAATCCGAGATGAAGTGCGCCCGCTGATCCTGAAAGAGAATGCTGTGAGATTGCTTGGCCTGGGGAATTAGGGGAGGGGAGATCTGGGGACAGCCTCCGAATTCGAACTGAGAAATCTACGCAGACTGAAGATCCTGTCGTTCGAATTCGGAGGCTGTCCCCAGATCTCCCCTCCCCTAATTCCCCCTCTTGACCGATGCCATCCCCACAAATAAATTTATGGGGGATTGTCTTATATTTTCGGAGGTTTCATGAGAGCGACTGTTTTGAGCTTCGTGATTGCAGCAGCGCTGATAGCGCCGCGCCTGTCCACGGCTGCCGACATTAACGACATTGCAGGGACGTGGTCCGGCAACTGGACTCCCAAGGGTGGAATCATTGACGCCGTGACCGTGGAGTTCCGCGTTGAAGGCGGAAAGGTATCGGGTAAGTTTCGCACCCCGGCGGCAATGGATTTTACGAAGGTCACCTTCGATCCAAAGACCGGCGCCGTATCGTTCGAAGCGACAGACGCTAAAGCAGGAAAGGCCTATAAGGTAGACGGCAAACTCACGGGCAACGACATCAAAGGCACCATGACGGCAGGAACGACCTCGGGCGAAGTCCTGTTGATCAAGTGGACCTATATCCCGCGATAATCACGAGGACAGCGGCTCTTATCGTCAGTTCCAACCTGCCAGTTGCCTGGCAATGTCGGGCCAGCGCTCCGCAATAGCGTCTCGGATCTGTTTGCGGATGCGCGATTGCTCGCCTCCCGGCCAAACTTCAAGAACCAGTCGCGAGGCGTCTCCCAGTTGGCCGCAATAAATCTGCTGCAGCGCGAGGGTTGTGGCGGCCAGGCGTGTGTCTTCCCGATCCTCGGGGCGACCTGCATCCAGCCGTGAGTTTTGCTTTGCCTCGCGGGTCAGGATCGCCAGTTGACCGCGCAGACTGCCGGGCCCTTGAAGTTCTCCGGCCAGCATGGGCTTGCAGTATTCCGCAGTGACATCGCTGAATCCACTGGGACGGAATTCGTGAACCGTTGCGACCTTCGAAATGTCCGACGTGCTCTGGCCGAGCCCTTCAAAAATCGCCGATGTCCAGATCAATGTGCGGCCCGGATTCGTCTGAAAATCAAATGTGGCGGGAGGCAGCTTGAGAAGTAGCCGAGGCGCGGGCGTGAAGGAGATAACCGGATACTCCCAGCTGCCACGAGTTCCGCCTGCTGTATCGACACCAACAACTGCATCGGGCTGACCGTCGTTATCAATGTCGCGTCCGGTTGCGGGATCGATCCTGGTGTTGAAGCCACGATCTTCAAAAATAGTCCTGCCATTTCGGTCGTGCACAGAAACTTCGCAGGCTTGTTTCAACTCGTTGGCCGGCACCGTCCGAATCACAATCACTGCGCCGTTTGACAACGTTTGTGTGCCGTTATTACTGGCGTCGAATTGACGACACACAAGGTCTCCCTGAGGTGGGATTTGTGCGTGAGTTTCCGCCGAGACTGTATACAAAAGGAATATGAGGGGCAGAAATCGGAGCCACATCTCTACCTGTCTTTCGCCGCCGCTTCCCTTTCCTGTGCGCGAGCGCCGAGCAGAATGTTGACCATGCCGTAATTTCCTTCGTGGCATGCATACTCAAACAACGGCCCATCAGTTTTGGCCCAGCTGACGACCGCGGTCCAGGGCTTCGTCCAGACCGGATCCTCAATGGTGAACTCATACTGTAACGTTGCTTCATCGATGCGCTTGAAGCGTTCGGTGACTTTCAGGCTTTCGCTGCTGATGCGCTGGAACGGATTGCGGCCATTGTAATTCGTGGTCTCGACGACCAGCGTGTCGCCTTCCCAATGACCCCGAGAATCGCCGAACCACTGGGCGACGTTACTGCTCACATGAGGCCGGTTATCGAGAGGGATCAGCCTGGCGTCGTGCATCATCTCCTGAAGGATCATGACATAACCCTGACCCTGCACGATCTGAACGTTGCTGTTATATCCAGGGGACAACACCGGCGGTCCTTCAGAGTTCCAGAGAATACAGCGTTCCGTCAGGCTTCGATTTTCTGCCTGATCGAACTCGTGCCCCCGCATCGCAGCCTGCTTCGCGGCCAGTTCTGCCTGACGTTCCTGACCTTCGGGCGACAAAGGAGGAATTCGCCCTTCGGGACCGACGATCATTGACGTGCGATTACTTTCTGCCATCGTTTTGATGTTGAGTCCGAATTGTGCGAGATCGTAGTGGGGAGTCGCGTCAGCAGGAGTTTTCGTTCCCCCACGTTGAGCGCCGTTGTCAGCTGTGTCCGTGGTCGCTGCCTCGGACGTGCAACCACGCGCCCCTGCTTTCATTTCTTCTTCGGTATAAAACTCGCGGCTGCCACATGCGGTGGGCCGCTCCAGCGGAACTGAAGTCGCGGTGGACCAGAAACCCTGGATATCCGGCTGTCCATCAGGTGTCTTCTGCGTCCATCCAGCAGGAGCTTTGGCTGGGGCAGGTTGGGTGTGCTGGGGCGGTGCCGGCGGTGCCGGCTGGGCCGGCTGCACTGGTTGTGCGGACCGGGGAGACTGCGCCCGGGGCGCCTGTCTGGTTTGCGTGCCGCCCCGTGCCTGGGGCAAGACGCTCGCAGGGATCCATAAGCCGATCGTCACCACCAGTGAGATGGATGTGGCGCGAACTCGATTTCGCATCAGAACCTCCTTGTGGCCATCGAGCGGCCGTAGCTCTTACTTCGCGGGCTGCTTCCTTAAATGCCCGTACAGTAGCTCCTCGACAAATTCCATGCACTTGAATTCCAGGACTTGCGCGGACTTATCGACGCGCCGGTAGAGTGGAAGACTGATCTTCCATGTGTGAGTAAACACCTTCGGATCTTCAATCGTGGCTTCGTAATTCAAAGTATCCGCGCTCCGTACCGAAATACGCTCGATGACTTTTAATTCGTCGCTATGAAAGTTGCCGGCGCGATCAAACCACGTGCGCTCGTCGAGTCCGGTTGTTTCAATGACAAGCGTATCGCCTTCCCAGTGACCATTGGACCATCCCATCCAGCTTGGTGCAGGTGAGGGCTTGTGATCGGTCATGTAAACGGTTCGGATCGCGGAAGCGTATTGAAACGCCATCATTATGAAGTCGGTGCTCTGAACAATCTGGAAGGGCTGAGGCATGTACATGGCGCGTGGAACACCGGGCAGATAGCATTTGGCTTCGGGATCCAGACTCATTCGATTCTTATAGTTTTCCGCCCTCTTCGCCAGCGCCTCCGGTTTGTACGGAATGGTTTCATTCTCGACAATGCCCGTTCCCGGAGGGACCGCATCGATAGCACCGAGTTGCGGGACCGTACCGAAGTCCGCCGCATGCGGTTCGATGTTCCAGTTGGGGCCGTCCAGGGCTTGCCAGATTCCGTTGAGGTCGGGCCGCCCGTCCGCGTTACGCGGAGTCGCAGGCGCTGGAGCTGCGGGCGTTGGTGTCGGTGTTGTCGCACCTCTACCTGCGGGTGCTGCGCCTCGCTGCTGGGCGAAGGACGCCGAGGCCAGAAACAGGTTGATGGCGAAAAAAGCGCCAATGATGACTATCGTTCTGCGATTCATTTTGCTCGTAATCAACGCGTGCGCCCCCAGATCTCAATGTGTCCACCCCGATTTTGCCAGAGGGTCTTGCCGATTTTCACATCCTTGCCCTGGAATTCGGTCAACGTCACCGAAACTCCTTGACTGGAAGCACGCGGCGGCTGATGCTTTGGCATACTTTTTCGACATTTTGCGGAAACACTCACGGAGCGCAGGTATGACATCGACAAAAACGATTTATGTAAAGGCTTGCCTGGTAATGCTTGCAGTCAGTGCGGCCTTCCTCTCCTCGATCGCTCTTGGCCAGGGTGATCAATACAAGGCGCGTCTGGCGCCGGCGCCCCCACTGGGTTTGCGGGGTGAGCAGGGGACGGACCGACCGACGCCGTCGAGCCACGTGGCCGGTATTGGCTCGGCATCGGCAACGCTCAGCGGAAGAAAACTGACGGTCAACGGAACCTTCGAGAAGATGGCATCCCCGGCAACGGTCGCGAAAGTTGGCATGGGGTTGGCGCCGGGCGCTCGTCTCGACCTCATTTACGACCTGACGATCACAAAGGCGGCGCAGGCCACACCGGCGGGCACAAGTGGAACCATCGCAGGTTCATTTGATCTCACACCGGCACAGGTCGATGCATTAAAGAAGGGCAAACTCTACATTCAAATCAATAGCGAAGGTGCACCCAACGGCCATTTGTTGGGCTGGTTGTTGAAATAGGGAGGAACTATGGTTGGTGCCAAGAAACAAGTGGTCATAGCGTTGTTGGGACTTGCAATGTCGGGTGTGCTGACTGCCGCACAACGCGGCGGAGCGAGAGGGCAAGCGCCCGCCGGAGGACAGGTGCCCGCAGCACCCCGAGGCGGGGCGGGTGGCGCCGACGGAGCGGACGGCCAGCGGGCTGGCGGGCGGGGCGGACGCGGCGCAGCACAAGACGCCACGCCAGTCGGAGTCACTATCGCGGGAGAAGTGCCGAATTTCGTTCCGGTAACGGATGAAATGCTGAAGAATCCAGATCCCGCGGACTGGCTCATGATCCGTCGTGACTATCACGCCTCAGACTACAGTCCACTCAAGGACATCACTCCTGCCAACGTCAAAGACCTGCAGCTTGTCTACATGCATCCCATGCGTGAAGGCGGAACCAATCAGCCCGCTCCGATCGTGCACAACGGGATCATTTATCTTGCCAATACGCAGGGCATCCTTCAGGCCATCAACGGCACAACCGGAAAGATCATCTGGGAAACCAAAGTCCAGGGAACAATCGCACCGCGAGGTATCGCGATCTACCAGGACAAGATCTACTTCGCTAACGGAAACTTCGTGTCCGCTGTCGATGCCCGCAATGGAAAGGCCGTCTGGTCTACAAACATAGGACACAGCAATTCCAGCGGACCGATCATCGCTAAAGGCAAAGTGATCGAGGGCATGGGCGGTTGCGGACAATTCAGCGAGGATAAGTGCTACCTGAGCGCCTATGACGCCACAACCGGCAAAGAGGCCTGGAGGTTCTACACGGTCGCCAAATCCGGCGAAGAGGGCGGCACCACCTGGGGCACGCTACCGGACAAGATGCGAGCAGGCAGCGAGATGTGGATCACGGGCAGCTATGATCCCGTTCTCAATCTGACCTATTGGGGCACCGCACAGGCGAAGCCGTGGATGACACTGACCCGCGGCACCGAAGATGATGCGCTCTACTCCAGTTCCACGCTTGCGATTGATGTGGATACCGGCAAGAAGAAGTGGCATTTCCAACATGCTCCAGCGGAAGCGCTGGATCTCGATGTCGTCTTCGAGCGCGTGCTCGTCGACACGGGTGGAAAAAATCTCGTCCTTACCATCGGCAAGGACGGCATCCTCTGGAAGCTCGATCGCAAGACGGGACAGTACCTTGGTCACACCGCAACCGTTTTCCAAAACGTATGGGACAGTTTCGACTCCAAGACAGGCCGGCCGAAGTACCGCGATGACATTCTGCATGAAGATCTCGGCAAAGCTGTCGATGCCTGCCCGACCAGCGCCGGAGGGCACAACTGGCCGGCAACGAGCTATCACCAACCTACGAACGTGCTGATCGCGCCGCTGGTTCAGGCGTGCCAGGTGATGGTGCCGCAAGCGTTCAACCCGAATGCACAGACGGCTGGCGCAGGAGCGTCCCGATCGTTCTACGAGAGCCCGGGAAGCAATGGAAACGTCGGGAAGCTCGCGGCATTCGATGTGAATACGCTGAAGGAAGTTTGGAAAATTGAGCAGAGAGCCACGTTCCAGACGGCGGTGTTGTCGACTGCCGGTGGAGTGGCTTTTGTCGGCGATCGTAATCAGGAGTTGAAGGCGGTCGACGTGAAGAACGGGAAGATTCTATGGACGCAGAAGCTGGCAACGGCTGTCCAGGGCTTCCCGATTTCGTTCGCCATAAATGGCAAGCAGTACATCGCGGTGACGACGGGTCGCGGTGGTGGAAGCCCGTGGCTGGTTCCGGATACCATCACGCCGGAGATCAATCCTCCGCAGACGGGCTTTGCGATGTACGTGTACGCGCTGCCAGATAAGAAGTAGCGGGGAATTAGGGGACGGACTACTCAACCCCCAAACTCCTGCGGGGAATTATCGATGTCTGTGTAATTCTTGTCAGGAGTTTGGGGGTTGAGTAGTCCGTCCCCTAATTCCCTATACTCGCCGCAGTATTACTTGCCCCATCACTTTCGATACTTCGATCTGGTACCGCGTCCCGCAATAGCGTTTGACTTGGATTTCGAATCCGATATAAACATTTTCGCTACTTAAACAGGCTTTGGAGGACTTGGTGATGACGCGACGGCTTCAACTGATCCTGGGTGCGCTTGTGATCACTTTGCTGGCGATTCTCCCCATGCTAGCCCAACAGGGAACAAAGGGCGGGGAGTGGAAGGCTTACGGTGGCGATGAGGGCAGCACACGCTACACACCGCTCGAGCAGATCAGCCGCGAGAACATTCAGAACTTGCGTGTGGCATGGGTTTGGAAATCAGATAGCCTGCTGCCAAATCCTCAGGCTACCAGCGAGACCACACCCATCATGGTCAATGGCCGTCTCTATTTTTCGATGGACTCGAAGCGGTTCGTCGTCGCTGTGGATGCCGCTACCGGAGAGACGATCTGGGTTTACCGCCCGGACGAGGGCGCGCGCTTTGACGGTGCACCACGAAAGGTCCATCGCGGCGTGTCGTACTGGACCGATGGCAAGGGCGATGAGCGCATCATCTTCGCTACGCCCGGCTTTAACCTGATCGCGCTGAATGCCAAAACTGGCGCGCCGGTCCCCGCCTTCGGAACCAACGGTATCGTCGACATGATGAAGGACCTCGACATCGACTTCAAAGGTGACCCGAATGGGAAGATCGGAAACAGCTCGCCTGTGGTCATCTCAAACGATGTCGTTGTTGTGGGCCCTGCTCACCTCCGTCCGACCCGGACTAACGTGAAAGGCGATGTGCTTGCCTACGATGTTCGCACCGGCAAAAAGAAGTGGATATTTCATACGATTCCTCGAAAAGGCGAGCGCGGCTATGAGACGTGGTTGAACGGTTCCGCCGACTATACCGGAAGCGTGGGTGTCTGGGGACCCTTCTCGGCCGATCCTGAACTCGGGAATGTCTATCTCAATACCGAAGCGCCAACAAACGATCTGTACGGTGGTGCGCGGCCTGGCAGCAATCTCTATTCCGACAGCCTGATCTGCCTCGATATCCAAACCGGTAAAATGAAGTGGTACTTCCAGATGATCCATCATGACATCTGGGATTATGATTCCCCACCGCATCCCATCCTGCTCGACGCAACGATCGACGGACGCCGTCGCAAGATCGTCGTCCAGCTCACGAAGCAGGCCTTTGCTTACGTGTTCGATCGCGTAACGGGCGAACCTATCTGGCCGATTGTCGAGCGTCCTGTGCCGCAAACGGACTTGAAAGGAGAATGGAGTTCTCCAACACAGCCATTCCCCACTAAGCCGCCCGCTTTTGATCGACAGGGCATCACCCCGGACGATCTGATCGATTTCACGCCGGCATTGAAGGCCGCAGCCCTGCAAGCACTCGAAGGATTCAAAATCGGGCCGATCTATACACCCGCTGTGCAGGTGACCACAGGTCCGAATGCCGTCAGGGGCACGATTCAGGTTCCGGGTTACGGTGGCGGTGCGAACTGGCAATCCGGCGCTGCGGATCCCGAAACTGGATTTGTGTATGTGGGATCGAATACGAGCCCGACCGGAATCGGCAACACTCCGAATCCCGCCGCCGGCACCAGTCCGGATGTTGCGGATTACAACCAGGCCACGGCTGGAGTGCCTCGCGTCCAAAATCTTCCATTGCTCAAGCCTCCCTATGGACGGATCACCGGTTACGACATGAACCAGGGAACGATCGCGTTCACCATTCCCAACGGTGACACGCCGGCGAACATCAAGGCCGCGCTCGAGGCCGCCGGAATAAAAGATGCGCCTCCAACAGGCTCGCCGTCGCAGGCGCACCTTCTCGTGACAAAGAATTTCCTCTTTGCCACGGAGGGTTCTGGTGGCGCGGCAATTCTCCATGCCTACGACAAGAAGACAGGCGCGCCGCTCTGGCAGGGAGCCATGCCCGCCGGCCCCGCATCCGGGATTCCCATGGCGTACATCTACCAGGAGAAGCCTTACATCGTGCATGCCGCGCGTGGACCACAGGGCAGCGGCGCGCAGATTGTTGCATGGACAATCGCGCCTCCTCCTGCGGCCGGCGGTGCGGGCGGAGGGCGCGGCGGCGCTCGCGGTGGCGGCGGCGGTCGTGGTGGCGCTCGCGGAGCGGCTCCGGCTGCGCCGGCCGGCGAACCCCAGTAGAGGTTCCAACAATCCAAATCCCTCACGCGACGCTTCGCGCCACCCTCTCCCGGGGAGAGAGGGAAAATTCTGCGGGTTGTCCTTCTCCCTGCGGGAGAAGGTGGCGCGAAGCGCCGGATGAGGGAGACGCGTCATCGCTGAACCTCCTGTCCTTTTTCTTTTCTTCCCGCCCCAAGGGTATATACAATCCGCTAACAAAAGACGGTCTCACATCAAGACTTGGAGGAACGGCGATGACTCGACGGCTTCTGAAGGTTTTTTATGTCCTTCCGATCCTTGCGATAGCGATTCTGCCGATGCTCGCGCAACAAGGCGCGAAGGATGGGCAGTGGAAGATGTACGCGAGTGAGAACGGCAGCACCGGATACTCGCCGCTCGATCTCATCAACCGAGACAACGTTAAGGACCTCCGGGTCGCATGGACCTGGAAGTTCGATAACTTCGGCAACACCAACAGCGAAGTGACTCCGATCATGGTCAATGGCGTTCTCTACTTTCCCCTGAGTCCGCGTCGCACCATCATTGCTGCCGATGCGGCAACCGGGCAGACGCTATGGACCTGGAGACCGCCGGCAGACGAACGCGAAGACCGGCCCGCGCGAACTTACGCGCGTGGCGTCGCCTATTGGAGTAACGGAACCGATGAGCGCATCGTTACGATCACGCCCGGATTCCGTCTGGTTTCGCTCAACGCCAAAACTGGCCAGCCCGTTCCAAATTTCGGTGTCAACGGCGCCGTTGATCTCTTTGAGCAACTCGATCTCGATTTCAAAGGAGAGATCATTGGTCGAATCGGGAACAGTTCACCTCCCGTCGTTTCAAATGACGTGATCATGGTTGGCCCGGCTTTGACCCCGTCGTCTCCAAGCCCTAACAACGTCAAGGGTGACGTGATGGCGTTCGACGTTCGCACCGGAAAGAAACTCTGGGTCTTCCACACGATTCCCCGCAAGGGTGAGCCAGGCTATGAAACCTGGTTGAATGGTTCCGCCGAGTACACCGGCAATGCCGGAGTCTGGGGACCGTTCTCAACGGATGAGCAGCTCGGTTATGTCTATCTGAATATTGAAGACGCAACGAACGACACTTACGGCGGACATCGTCCCGGCCCGAATTTGTATTCCGCTTCTCTCGTATGCCTGGAAATCAAGACGGGCAAAATGGTCTGGTACAAACAATTTGTCCATCACGACATCTGGGACTACGACATGCCGCCGCATCCGATCCTTCTCGACATCAACGTCGATGGAAGGCCGATCAAGGCAGTCGTGCAAACAGGCAAGCAAGCCTTCGCCTACGTTTTAGATCGTACCAACGGGCAGCCTGTCTGGCCGATGCCTGAAACTCCTGTGCCGCAAACCGATATCCCCGGAGAGTGGACGTCTCCAACGCAACCCATTCCTTCGAAACCTCCAGGCTTCGACATTCAGGGAGTTAAGGAAAGCGATCTCATCGATTTCACGCCGGACCTGAGAAGACAGGCCGTCGAAGCATTGAAAAATTCGGGACTGCGTTACGGCGTGATCTACACTCCTGGCTCGCTCTCCAATGCATCCGACGGTACCAAGGGGACAATCGCAATGCCCGGATTGGGTGGAGGAGCAAACTGGTGGGGCGCCTCTGCAGACCCGGAGACAGGTTTTGTCTATGTGAGTTCCGCAACGAACCCGGGCGTCATTGGGTTGACGAAGAGCCCGCCGCCCGACACGCCGCTGGCTCCGGGAACCTATGCATGGGATTACCGCTCCGGCGGTGCGGCACAGATTCCTACAGTTCAGGGGCTCCGATTATTTAAGCCGCCTTACGGACGCATAACCGCGTACGACATGAACAAAGGTGTCATCGCATGGCAGATGGCCAATGGCGACACGCCGGCGAACGTGAAGAGCAATCCCGCGCTGGCGGGGTTGACCATCCCGAAAACCGGTAGCCCCCGCAATGTCGGAATCATGGTCACCAAAACATTGTTGTTCGCTGGCGACGGCACGGATCCCATGTTGGATGCGTACGATAAGAAAACCGGCGAGGTTCTCGCGCAACTTCCGATGCCCGGGATGCAGACCGGCCTTCCGATGACGTACGTCCTTAATGGTCGGCAGTTCATCCTTGTTTCGGTTGGCTCGGCGAACGGGCAAGGCCCCCAGTTGGTGGCTTTTGCGATTCCAGCAGCTGCTCCCGCGGGTGGCGGCGGCAGAGGTGGCCGTGGTGGCGGTGGAGCGGCAGCGCCTGGTGCTCGTGGCGGAGCGGCAGCGCCTGCAACTCCGGGCGCCGCACCTGCAGCGCCGCCTGCCGGCGGTCGCGGTCAGCGAGGAGCGCGCGGCCAGCAGTAAGGGACAAATTGTTCAATGTAAGAAAAGGGGAAGAAGAAATTTGAAATTGGAAAGTCCGGGGATCTCAAAACCGAAATTACAAGAGGGTAGATTGGGACGGGCTGTTGTCCCTTCGATTTCCGGTCCAATTTGGGATCTTGTAATTTCGGTTTTGAGATCCCCGGACTTTCCAATTTCAAATTTCTTCTTACGCCACCAAACTGACGGCCTCAATTCTTCTCCACCCGGATTTCTTCTTCCCCTTTTCTACATTGAACGATTTTCCTCTCGCCTCACAGCTCCAGCTGCATCACCACAACATCCAGCCATCGATCGAACTTCACTCCAACATTCTTCATGACGCCGCAGTGCTGAAACCCGCACACCTCGTGTACGCGAATTGATCCAATATTCTTGCTATCGCCAATCAACGCCAGGAGTTGCTTGTAACCAGCCTGACGGCATTTCTCAATGAGCGCCTCAAGCAACAGCCGACCTACTCCCTGTCTGAACGAGGCAGGTTTCACATATACCGAATCCTCTACGGTGAATCGATACGCCTCACGCGCGCGGAACGCGCCTGCGTAGGCGTAACCCACAACAACACCATCGGCCTCCGCAACAAGCCACGGGCATCCTCGGCGAAGGACATCGTCGCGCCGGCGCCGGATCTCACCTTCATCCGGAGCAATAAGCTCGAACGAGCCCGTTCCCTCAACAACGTTTTGCCGATAGATTTCGGTGATGGCCGGAACGTCCGAATCCCTTGATTCACGAATGGCAAGGCCGGGTTTCATAGGGATCACTATAATCGTAGAGATGTCCGAAAGTTCCAAAAGCCGGGAGCCGAATTACTACCGTGAGTCGACGTTTGACGATCCGCAGGCGGAGCAACTCGCATGGCTGATGGATTCTTCGATTAGTCTGGGACGGTTCTCGATCGGACTCGACGCAATCATCGGGCTGATTCCCGGCCTCGGCGATTTGCTCAGTAGCTTGATCGGGTACTGGATTGTCATGCGGGCCATGCAGGCGGGCGTCCCTCGGGCCGCGATTATGCGCATGGTTCTGAATCTTGGTTTCGATGCTCTGGTAGGGATCGTTCCTATCGTTGGCGACATGTTCGACATGGCCTACAAAGCGAACATGAAGAACGTGAAGATCTACCGAGAGGCGATGAGCGGCACTCGCGCGCCGCTCAAGGATTGGGGTTTCGTCGTGCTGGTTGTAGTCATCATGGTGCTAATGCTCGTGCTTCCCCTTGTGGGCCTCATTTTTCTCGTGCAATGGCTGGATCACTTCTTCAGAGCGGCCACCGCTTTCGTCATTTCGGCGTAAGGCCCGACGAGCCCGTGCCCTCCAACCATCGTATCCACCTTCAGGTTTGCCTTCTGAATGGACTCCATGAGTTGTACAACCTCTGGCGATGCCGGAGCGCCGACTGCGGGGAACCAGAGGTCGCTTTGGAACAGCACACGCCCATTGGGCACATACGCCATGACCATGGGTTCCACGTGAGGTGATCCCGTGAAGGTGTGAAGCTCCAGCGTTTGATTACCTTCCTTGATCTCCTTCTTGCCTTCAAACGTTTCAATCTTGCCGGCCTTGTCTGCGGCCTTTGCGAGGTCATCCGGCGGATGGGTGTGTTTGGCCTCTAGAACTTTTCTAAGAGCAGGTTCCTGATCCTTCGCGACCAGTATGGTTGCTCCCTGCGCAGCCATGGCTCGTATGCCGCCAATGTGGTCATAGTGAAAGTGCGTGACGGCTGCGTACTTGATCGGCTTGTCGGGGAATTGCGCAGCGATCGCTTTCGCAAGCATGCGCGTTTGCGTGTCGAGATAGGGAGCTTCGACAACGGCCACGAAAGTCGGAAATTCGACCACCATGCTGTGATGCCGAAACGCTCGTGCCTGATAGACACCATTCGCCACTTTAACGAGCTGCATCGGGAATGCATCGGGTTCCTTTGCCGCTACTGCTGCCTGAGCCTTCAATGCGTCGGGAATTGAGAACACATCCGCAGCCTTGGGATCATTTGCAATAATCGAAGCAAACTGAACTTCTGAATAGTCCTCCCCACCCTTTCGGATCTTGATGTGATGAGGAATCTTTACCCCGCTGACATCCTTGTAGTCGCTAAAAACGTACTGCGCATCGACGTCGCCGAGCATTGTTTCCGTATCGAGGACTTCGAATCCGGCGAGCATCTTTGTGGCAGGATCGAAATAGAGTCCGATGTCCTCACCATCGTGAGTCTTACCCTTGGCGTATTTCATCATCTTACCGTCCAGTGCCTTGTCCTGTGCGGCGTCCGCAGCCGGCGCGGAATCCGCAGCTGCGAGCACAATGCTGATGACGTTCCGTCTCAGCAACCACTCGGGCGAATTCTGCGTGCCCCAACTGAACAGACCGGATGGCGTTGTTGCAAAGGTGACATTTTCGATGCTTTCGATGCCGATGGCCTTACCGGTTGCTCCTTCACCAGCCTTCGTCAAAACTTCGTGCCGGTGCTGTACGAACTCGCCCACTTTGAGGTCATAGTCAAAAGCCGCGCGGCCGTTGGCAAGGTCCAGAGTCTCGACGGCATTGCTCAGTTGACCGACCTGGTCCATCCCGGTTGCGGTTTTAGCCTGTCCTACTTTGGTTCGAGTTCCTGTTCCTCCACTCATGACGAGCGACTGGATTCCCATCAGTTTTTCGGTGCCGCCCATCGCGCTGACCGCGTCTTGCGCGAGCTGTCGTTGTGCGACAGAGGAACATCCCACGAGACAGAGTGTGGTGATGCACAGCCCAATCGTTCTTATCCACATTGACATGGATTCCTCCTTTGGAATGGTTGAACGGTTGGCCGGTATTCTAAACCCGTTTGCTGATAAACTCGGCCGACTTCGATGCGCGGAGACGCAATGCCGGAACGGAAATCGATCACATCGCACCTCTACTTTTGGGTGCTGGTAGCTATTCTCACGGGAATTGTCCTCGGCCACTTCTATCCGTCATTAGCGGTTAAGCTGAAGCCTCTTGGTGATGCCTTCATCGCCCTGGTGAAGATGATGATCGGCCCGATCATTTTCTGCACGGTTGTCCTGGGGATTGCAGGAGCCGGCGACATGAAAAAGGTGGGAAGAGTCGGCGGCAAGGCACTGCTCTATTTCGAAGTCGTTTCCACGATCGCACTGATTATCGGACTGCTCGTGATGAACGTGTTGAAGCCGGGTGCCGGGTTCAACGTGGATCCTGCGACCCTCGATGCGAAAGCCGTTGCCGATTATGCCAAGGCGGGCAGTGAACAGAGCACGACCGATTTCATCATGCACATCATTCCGAAGACTTTCACGGATGCATTCACGGGGTCCGGCGACCTCTTACAGGTTTTGTTGGTGGCGGTCTTGTTCGGTTATGCCATGACGCGGATGGGGCCGGCGGGCGAAGGCGTCCATCGATTCCTCGAGAGCTGTTCGCACATCTTTCTGGCGATGATGAACGCGATCATGAAAGCGGCGCCACTCGGGGCAGGCGGGGCCATGGCGTTCACCATCGGTCGATATGGTCTGAGCGCGCTCAAGCCGCTCGCAGCGTTGATGGCGAGCTTCTACCTGACCTGCTTGCTGTTCATCCTGGTTGTACTTGGAAGTATCGCAGCGTTCACAGGATTCAATATCCTTCGCTTTCTGGGTTATATCAAAGACGAATTGCTTACTGTGCTGGGCACATCGTCCTCCGAAACAGCGCTGGTCCCCCTAATGCACAAGCTTCAGAAGCTTGGATGCTCCAAGTCCGTTGTTGGTTTGGTTGTTCCGTCCGGCTATTCATTCAATCTCGACGGAACGAACATCTACCTGACGATGGCTGCTTTGTTCGTTGCGCAGGCTCTGAACATCGACCTCACGCTTACACAGCAACTGACCCTGCTCGGCGTGGCGATGCTTACCTCGAAAGGAGCTTCGGGTGTCACAGGCGCGGGATTCATCACCCTTGCAGCGACGCTCGCTGTGGTGCCTTCCGTCCCGGTAGCGGGCCTGGCGTTGATCCTCGGTATCGATCGCTTCATGTCTGAATCGCGATCATTGACGAATTTCATCGGCAATGGAGTCGCGACCATCGTGGTTTCACGTTGGGAGGGCGAGTTGGACCTCGAAAAGTTAAAGCAGGAGCTTCAGGGCGGCCCTCGAGATTGAAGAGTGGGGTTTGCGGGCATCGCGGGCATGAGAGGATCTTTCTTCATCTCCATCCGTGATAATCTCCCCGCATGTTTAAGCAATCCCGGCGTGAGTTCTTTCGATCGAGTGCTGTGATCCTGGTTGTGCCATTACTTCC
>Ga0070675_100000172_pt1 | contig 40213 bp, 33 predicted proteins | sample KBSM43metaG_FD_65343 | JGI IMG/M metagenome (GOLD analysis project Ga0070675, IMG submission 65343) | Miscanthus rhizosphere microbial communities from Kellogg Biological Station, Michigan, USA - KBS M4-3 metaG | ecosystem: Host-associated > Plants > Roots > Rhizosphere > Soil ... | reverse complement strand
TGAAGGCTGACTCCTCATCTCGCTGAATCACGATGTAGGGATGGCGACCACTCGCCGCCAGAAATTCGATGGCGCGATCGAACCACGCGGGATCGAGCTGATCGAACCGCAACGTCAGCCGACCTGCATATAGCCGAACGGTGCCGCTGTGCTGCAGCGCAACGATCACCGCTCGTCGGTCGGTGTTCGCTTCGATGAAGCGCGCGACATCGACATAGCGCCTTTCGGCGCGGCCGATCTCAAACGCGAAGCGCGTGGCGGCGACACGCAGACCGTTGACCGCTAACACCAAGACGATCATGAGCGATGCAGCAGCGGCGAGCGGTTTGCTCAGACGCTCGGCAATCGCAACGATCGTGGCGACCGTGATCACCATCATGATCGGCCACGCCGGAAGCAGGAACCGAAGATACCACCACGCGTCGAACGGCTGGTAAAGCAGATACGACAGCTTGATTGCTCCACCAATCGCGATCACCAGCACGCGCGGGTACGGAACGCGCGACGGCGCGAACATTCGCGACACCAGGATGTAGAGAGCGGCGAGGACGACGACCGGCGTTTGCGTTTCGAGCGTCCACAGCGCGAACTGGCGCGCATTTGTCGCGGCGTACGACCAGGAGTAGAGCTCTTCGAGCGTGCCGTAGCCGGAAACGGCAACCGACTCGTAGAGCGACGCGTTGATGAATGCGAGGACGGCGGCGAAGGGAAGCAATGCCACCAGGAAGCGCAGCGGTTTACGCCGGGTCAGTATCAGCCATCCAAGCAAGGCGATCGCGACCGCGGCTAGATTTGGCCGAATCAACAGCGCCACCCCCGAGACAACGCCGGCGGCGGCCGGCCAGCCGCCGACCGACAACACGAGGGCCAACGTCCAGGCAGCGGTGACCGGCACGTCGGTCATCGGATTCATCAGCTGGTACAGAAAAATCGGGCTGGTGGCGACGAGGATCGCGGCGCCAATCGCCGCTGGCGCGGAATCGAGCAACTGTCGGCCGAAGACAAACGTCAGCCAGACGGTCAGCGCACCACACAGCGGAACGACCACGAACGCCGCGCAGAATCCGCCGACCCGCTGTGCCGCCGCCATCAACATCGGCAGGCCAGGCGCGTAGAGCGGCACAATCGCATCGGGCCGGTGCGGCGAAGCCCGATAGCCGAGCGGCGCCCAGGTTTCCGCCGCGTTCGGCCACGGCGACTGCCGCACGATGTCCTGCTGAACGGTGAGTTGCCCGTTCAGGAACAGTCCGGCCTCGCTGACGTACCCGTACGAGTCGGCCCCGCCGGCGGTCGTCGATCCGAAATGAACGCCCGCATAAAGTGTCGCCGCCGCCAGCACCACCGCCAGGCTTGTCGCGCCGTAGCCGGACAGGCGAAGGCGGCTCAAGGCTGTCGCTGATGGACAATTTTTCCGCCGACAATCGTCGTCAGAACCCTGACATCTTTGATCTGCTCGGCGGCTATGCTGAAGATGTCGTCGCTCAGCACAATGAGATCGGCGAGCCTGCCGCGCGCCAGTGTTCCCTTTTCGTGCTCCTGAAACTCGGCGAATGCCGATCCCGACGTATACGCGGTGACGGCCTGTTCAATCGTGAGTCTCTGTTCGGGTACCCATCCGCCGGGATTCTTTCCGTCGAGGGTTGCCCGCGTCACCGCAGCATAGAGTCCCAGCATCGGATTGAGCGGCGCGACCGACCAGTCGGTTCCGAACGCCAGCCGCACTCCTTTGTCGAGCAGCGTTTTGAACGCATAGGTGGTCTTGATGCGCTCCGGCCCGATCCGCTTCTCTGCCCAGCGTCCATCGTCGATGGCGTGGTAAGGCTGCATGGACGCAATCACTTTGAGCGAATAGAAGCGGTCGAAATCCTTCGGCGCAATATGCTGCGCGTGTTCGATTCGGAATCGCCGATCGCGGTCCCCATTCGCTTGGACGATGTCGCCGAAGAGATCGAGCATTGCCGAGATGCCGGCGTCACCGATTGCATGCATGCAGAGCTGCAGGCCCGCGTGATCGGCGGCCATCAACCGCGTGCGCATATCGGCGAGTGGTTGCATTTCGTCGGAAAGGAGACCGCGCGTCTGCGGTGCGTCGGTGTAGGGCTGGAAGAAATACGCGGTCGTGGAGCCAAGCGAGCCGTCGGCGTAACCTTTAACGGCGCCGATCCGCAACCAGGCCGAACCGAACGAGCGGGCAATCCCGATTTTGGCCTGGTCGTACCAGCCGGTTTCCATTGGCGCGGCATAGATCCGCGCGGTCAACTCGTTGCGATTGGCCAGGTCCGCATACACCGCGACGTCGTCGTACGACGGATTCATGTCCTGAACGCTGGTCACGCCGAGCGACGCCGCATGGGTCAGCGCGCTTTTAATGGCACGCAGCCGCGCCTCGGCCGTCATTTTCGGGACGACCCGCTGCACAAAGTTCATCGCGGCGTCTTTGAGAATCCCGGTCGGTAGACCGTCGCCGTCCCTGACGATCTCGCCGCCAGGTGGATCCGGCGTCAGTTCGGTGACACCCGCTCTGCTCAAAGCCGTTGAATTGGCCAGAGCCATGTGGCCGTCATAGCGGACCACGAACACCGGCGTGCCGTTGCTGACGTCGTCGATCAGCGTCCGGGTGGGCAGCGCCGCAGGCGTCCAGCGCTGGTCGTCCCAATCACCGCCGAGTATCCACTCACCCGGTTTCGCACGCGCACGTTCGGCAATGCGCCGCGCGAATTCTGCCTGCGATGGCGCATCTTTGAGGTCGACATTCTCGAGCTGGGCGCCACCGTCGACCAGGTGCACATGCGCATCGTTGAAACCCGGGATGATGCGCCGGAATCCGGCGTCGATCATCTGAGTATTGGCACCTCGCCAATGCTCAATCTCGTCGGCGCCACCGATATCGGCGATTCGATCGCCGATGATCGCGATCGCCGAGGCCGAAGGCTGCTGCGAATTGCCGGTCCAGACTCGTCCGTGAGTAATGACGATGTCCGCCGAAATGCGGGCCGGCCGCGAACACGCCGCGACCACCACGGCGAACGCGAGGCCGACCACGAACATGCGACGCATCAGCGGGGATTCTACTGTGGCAGCGTGCCGATCTCGGTCTCCAGGCGGCTGACCAGCTCGTCCAACTGGTCAACGACGGCGCGAACAGTTTCGGGCTTGCTCAGATCGACACCGGCCTTCTGCAACAACGGCATGGGATGATCGCTGCCGCCAGACCGCAGCAACGTCAGATACCGTTCGATCGCTTCCCGGCGCTCCCCTGCCGAGCCGGCGCGCAGATGCTTCATCAGCTGCGCGCTCGAGGCGTAACAGGTCGCGTACTGGTAGACGTAGTAGGGCGTGCTGTAAAAGTGCGGGATGCGCGCCCAGGTGACGCGCGACAATTCCTCGTAGTCGATCGCATCACCGTGGTACGCCTTGAGGAGGCCGAAATAGATGTCGCCAAGCGATTCGGCGGTCACCGGCTGCCCGTCTTCGACCAGGCGATGCGCCTGCAGTTCGTAGTCGGCAAACATCACCTGCGTATAGAAGGTGCCGACGATGCCGTCAATCGCGTGCTGCAGCAGGACGATGCGTTCGCGCTGATCCTTCGCACGATCGAGCATGTAATCGAGAAACAGCATCTCGCTGAGGGTTGACGGCACTTCCGCGACGAAGATCGTATAAGCGGAATAGACAAACGGTTGATTCGCATTCGACAGCAGGGTGTGCATCGAATGGCCCATCTCGTGGGCGAGCGTGAACACGGCGTCGAGCGTGTCGTTGTAGTTCAGCAGCATGTAGGGATGGACGCCGTAGACCGGTGCGGAATATGCGCCACTCCGCTTGCCGGGATTTTCGTAGACATCAATCCAGTCGCCGAACAACACGTCGCGCAGTTGCCGTTTATAGTCCGCGCCGAGCGGTTCTACCGATGCGGGCAACCACTCGAGCACATCATCGTAGGGATACTTGTCTTCGAAATCGACCAGCGGGATCGTCGCATCGTAGTTGTGGTACGACGACAGTCCGAGCACGCGCTTCCGAAGCCGGTGATACCGCCGCAGCGGTTCGGTGCCGGCCTTCGTCGTTTCGATCAGATTGGTGACCACGGCGGTCGGGATGTTATTGCCGTGCAGCGCCGCTTCGAGCGTCGAGCGATAACCTCGTGCTTGTGAATGGAACCAGTCACGTTGCAGCACGCCGTTGTAGAGCGACGCATAGGTGTTGACGTTCGCGGCAAAAAGCTGGTGGTACTCCTGAAACGCAGCGGCGCGGTCTGCCTGGTTTCGATTCGTCGCGAGAATGGCGCGGTACTGTCCGTAGGTCAGCGTGACTTCGGTGTTCGAGGATGGCAGCTTGATCGCAGGGTGCTTTACGTCGGCAGTCGAGAGCGCCGCGTACGCGTCGTTGGGTGACGAAGAAAACCGGCTCGAGAGCGACAGCAGGTGCTCACCTTTTTCGTCGAGCACGTGTTCCTGTTGGCGATACAGATCCTCGATCGCAAACCGGTAGACCGCGAGATCCGCGTTCTCGGCCATCCAGCGTTGAATGGTCGCCAGCGGAATCTGCAGCAGCTCGGGATTAAACCAGGCGCTGGCCTGGCTGGCTTTGCCGAACAGGATCTGCACTTGCTGCCGCTTGGCGTTTAACTGGTTGTCGCGCTGATCCTCGTCGTACTTCAGCGAGGCGAAATACCACACCTTGTAGGTCAGCTGGCCAATGTCGTCCGACAGCTTCATCACGGTGAGCAATTGCGCGGCGCCTTCGTTCAGCGAGCCCTGCAGCGCCGCGTAGGCGCCAATCTTGTTGTCGAGCTCTTCAAATGCGGCCTGCCACGCCGGCCAGCCCGGGAAGATGTGGCCCAAGTTCCACTTGAAACGGTCGGGAATCTCATTACGGTCACGAAGCGGCGGTGCCGCGGTCGCGCCCGCCGGGGTCAGATGTTCCATGGTGAAAATCATACCGCAGGGTTGCGGCGTGCTCAGGTGCGCTTCTTGCTCCTATGAAGCAAGGAGGCTTACATGGATCATCCACGTCCCGGATTGCGTTACGTCGACGCCGGGGACCTCGACGGTTCGTTCAAGTTCGATGGTCTCGAGGTCGACAGCTACACTGACGAAAAGCTCGGCACAATTGACGGCTTTATTCTCGATGTCAATTCCGCCCGCCCCTACTACGTCGTCGTCGACGCTGGCGGGTGGTTTACGTCGAAGTACTTTCTGTTGCCGATCGGGCACGCCGGACTCGATGTTCCGGGCAATAAGCTGATCGCCGACATCTCCAAAGAGCACGTCTCGAAGTACCCAGGCTTCGATCGGGATGTCTTCGCTAACCTGTCGGGCGCCGAGCTCGACCGTTTGGACCGCGAAACGGCAAAAGCCTGCTGCCCCGAGGATTCGGCCGACAACGACGCCGACTTCGCCCGCCGCTACGAAACGTGGAAGCACTACCGGAACGCCACGTGGTGGGACTCGAGCTTCTATCGTCCCGACCGCGCAGACCGCAATGTGCGTTCGATGAGTTCGACCGGGGTTGCGGCGGCCAATCCAGCGAAGCATTCGTACCGCGAAGAGCTGGTCACGGCTCGCGACAAGGACGCCGATCAGCGGCTCGGCGACGTCAGCCCGCATCTTGGCGGCCGCGCACAGCCCGGCGACCTGCTAGGGCTCGAAACCGGTGGCGAACAGACGCACATCGGTGACACGACCGAGGATGAAAACGAACGGCGGCGTGACGCGGAGAAAACCGCGGCGAAGCGGGGCCGCGACTAGCCGAGCGCGCTGTCCGCGCCTTACTTGCCGGCAACGACGACGAGCGTTTTGTAAATCAGGTCGGTCCCCTGGCGAAGCGACTCGACGCTGACCCGTTCGTCGTTGCCGTGCATCCGCGTCAAATCATCCGCGGTGATCGGATACGGATAAATGCCGTACACCGGCACGCCGCGCGACCGCCAGGCGAACGCGTCGGTCCCGGCCTGGAACAGATACGGCGTGACCTCAGTTCCTGGGAATGTCGCCCGGGCCTGCTTTTCGAGTGCCCGATAGAGTTCGGTGTCGGTGGACGACGGCTGACCCGGAGCGATGCCGGCGGCCGCGGCAGGATTCGAAAGCTTCACCTCGACGCGCGGGTCGTTGACGACGCGCGTGAATTCGGCGGCTAACGCGTCGAGATCGGTTCCCGGGATCGTCCGCACGTTAATCGTCGCTTCGGCCGATCCCGGGATGACATTGCCTCGGAACCCGGCATTCATCAGTACCGGCGCGATGGTGTTGCGGATCAGGGCGTGCAACAGCGGATCTTTGCTGACTTCTTTGTCGGCGCGGGCGACCGCGGCGTGGTCGGTGTTTTCGGCGATCGCACGGAAATAGCCGGCCAGCGGCGGCTCGCTGGTCCTGGCCAGGGTCATGAAAAACTGCCTGGTGGCCGGCGTCAGTTCGATGCCGGTTTCGTGATCGGCAAGCTGCGCCATCGCTTTCGACAGCAGAAAGATTGCGTTGTCGGGGCGCGGCATCGACGAATGCGTCGAGGTGCCGCGAGCAGTCAGCGTAATCGTCACCGACGATTTATCGGCCGTCGAAATGCTGACGTATTTCACCTTGCCGCGTTCGTCCTTGATGATCCATCCGCCCTCGTTGAGCGCGAACTCGGCGTTCATCTTGTCCCAGTGGGTTCGCGCCAGCCACGACGTGTTGTACTGCGCGCCTTCCTCGTCGGCTTCCGACAGAAAGACGACGTCGCGCGCCAATGGCACTTTGTGCTCCGCCAGCATCATGACGGCGCGTGCGAAAACGGCGAGACCGCCCTTGAAATCGATCGCGCCTCGGCCGTACACGTGACCGTCCTTGACCGTGCCGGCGAACGGGTCGAGCGTCCACTTGTCGCGTTCGACTCCGACCACGTCCGCGTGCGCCGCGAGCAGAATCGGTTTCTTGCTACCGTCGCCCCTGAGCCGCGCCAGAAAATGCGCCTTGCCAGCTTCCGGTGTCGGAACGATCTCGACGTCGAACCCGAGCGGCTTGAATCTTGTCGAGAGGAAGTCCGCGATCTGACCTTCCTTCCCGGGAGGATTGCTGGTATTCAGCTTGATCAACTCGACCAGCAACTTCGCGGTCGCATCATCCGCGGTCGCGGCCGCGGCGGGTCGCACACTTCGCGTGTCGTTCTGGGTTGCCAGATAAAGCACCCGCGTGATCTCTGCCGCGAGCTTCGATCCGGCCTTCGGGTCCTCGAGTCCGCGAACCAGGACGACCAGCGCGAACGGACGCTCGGCATAAACAATCGCGGCGTCGTGCTGGATTTTCGTGATCTCGCCGGTCTTGTGCGCAACCGCGATGCCAGCGGGCAATCCGGCGGGAATGCGGTCGTTGAACTGCTGTCGCTTGAGGATTGCGACCATCTCTTCGCTGGCCGATGCATCGACCGCCTGGCCTTTGGCGATCTTCTCCATCAAGGTGAGCAGGCCGCGCGACGTCGTGGTGTTGTTCAGGCCTTTTTCGAACGCCTTACTGTCTTCAACGCCGCGCAGCACATGCGTGCCCGGCGCGCCAAGCGCGTTGGTCGTCGCCTGGATGCTTCTCGCCCCGAGCCGCTCAATCAGCAGATTCGTTGCGAAGTTGCTGCTGACCGTGATCATCGCCTCGCACAGTTCGCGATACGACATCGTTCCGCCGACCTTCTTGTAAACCTCGGTGTCGGAATCGTCGCCGACGCTGAGCGAATACGCACTGCGATCGACGATGCTGTGGAATTCGTTCTTGATCGGCAACACATCGTCCAGCTTGATTCGCCCGGAGCGAACCTGCTTGAACAGCTCGATCATCACCGGCACCTTCATGGTGCTCGCGGCGTGGTATTCGACATCCGGCCGGTACAGCAGTTCGGCGCTGCCATCGAGCATCCGGAACGCGACGCTGGCGTCCGCCCCTGCCTCGTCGATCAGTTTCTGGATTTCCTGCCGTGCGCCGACGAGCCGATCGGACTCAGCGGTGGTCAGCGCCAGTGCCGCCACGGCCGCAAACAAAAGTCGCATGCCGGCGATTCTATGGCATCTTGTTGTGATGAAGCATCTTCACCGGTTGGCACTACTCGGCGCCGCCCTGGCCTGCGCCGGTTGCTTTCAAATGACTACCATCGTTCACCTGAACGGCGACGGTAGTGGAACGATCGACCACTCGATGCTGATCACGAAAGCGGCGCTCGCGCAAATACGGCAGTTCAGCGCGCTGGGCGGCCGCGGTCAGACCATCGACTTCGTTTCCGAGGAGCAGGCCAGGAAGATGGCGGCAACGCTCGGCCCGGGCGTCAGCTACGTGTCGTCCGAGGCGATTGACACACCGCTCGGTGAAGGACGTAACTCGAAGTACGCATTCGCGGACATCAATACCCTGCGCATCAGTTCGCAACCCGAGGTTCCGGGGGGCATCAGCGTCAAAACCCAGGCCTTTTCGACCAACAGCAACACAATCACCTGCTCGTTCGCGCGGGATCCAAACGGCAACGCCATCCTGAAGATCAATCTTCCCGAGCTGAACCTGCAAGGCGCGCTCGGCAATGCCAACACCGGCGATGCCGGCATCACGCAGCAACTGGCCATGGTCCGCGCATTGCTCGCCGGCGCGCGCATCCTGATCGGTGTAGAGCCGGCGGGACAGCTGGTGAAGACGACCAGCCCCTTTGTCGACGGAACGCGCGTCACATTGCTGGATGTCAATCTGGATCAGGTGCTCGCGAATGAAGCCTTAATCGCGCAGGTTCAGGCGGCCAAGACACCCGAGGAGATAAAGACGGCGCTGACCGGCGTGCCCGGGCTGCGGATCGCTCTCGAACGCGAAGTCACGATCGAATTCACTCCAGCCAAATAATTTCGACGTCCGCGTGGCCGCGCTCGATTCGCAGCAGCGCCACACTCGGCTTCAAGTGGAACCGCCGCGGCCCGGCCGCGCCGGGGTTTACGGCGAGCCGCGCCGAACGGTCGCGTACGACGACGGCCTGGTGGGTGTGGCCGAACACCAGCACGTCGGCCGTGTGTTTCGCGAATAGTTTTTCGGCGGTCGGACTGCCCAGTTCATGCCCGTGCGAAAGATGGAGGGTCAAGCCGCCGATGACAATCGTGCGCTCGGCAGCAAGCATCGGATCGCAGGGATCATCGACGTTGCCAGCGACCGCCTCGACCGGCGCAATCGCCGACAGCGCCGTCAGAATCGACGGCCCACCGACGTCGCCGGCATGCAGAATCCGCGACACACCGGTGAAAATCGCGGCGATCCCCGGCCGCAACAGGCCGTGCGTGTCCGAGATCAGACCGATCGTTGTCACGGCACTGCCGCGGTCGCGTCCGAGGTCTCACGCCGATAGTGCCGCAACGCGGGTGTGGCAACCGCCACCCACGTGGTGCAGACGAGACAACCGATTCCGCCGCTGATCACCGAAAACGGCGCTCCTAACCAGTTGGCGACGGCGCCGGCTTCCAGCTCGCCGAGCTGCGGACCGCCCATGAAGAAGAACATGTTGACGCCGGTCATCCGGCCGCGCAGGCGATCCGGCGTTTCGAGGTTGCGCACGATGTTGCGGATGATCGTGCTGACCGTGTCGGTCGCACCGGTCATCGCCAGGCAGAAGAACGTCAGCCAGAACGAGCGCGACACGCCAAAAATCACGGTGGCTATTCCGTAGCCGAATACGGCCCACAATAAGGTGGGACCGCGCCGCTGAATCCGTTCCGTCATCGGGACCATCACCGCGCTGGTCACCACCGCACCGGCGGCCGGCGCGGCATACAGCCAGCCGTACCCTCTCGCGCCGACGCGCAGCACATCCTGCGCGAAGATCGGCAGCAACGCAGTCGCCGACGAAAAGAACGTCGCGAAGAAATCCAGCAACATTGTCGAACGAATCAGTGGACTGCGAAACACGAAGCGCAGCCCTTCGAGGGCAGCGCGGAATGACACGTCCTCGCCGCGCGCACCGGTATCAGCCGGCTGACGTTCCGGCGGGTTGCGCATCAGCAGCAGCGCGGCGACGACCGCGCTGAATGAGATCGCGTTGGCGAGATACACCCACGCGACGCCGCCCGTGGCAATGACGATGCCGCCCAACGACGGGCCGACCACCGCTGCCGTTTGGAACATGATCGTGTTCAGGCTGATCGCGTTCGGCAGATGGTCGCGCGGCACCAGGCTTGGCAACAGCGCCTGTCGCGCCGGTAGATCGAACGCGCCGACCGCGGCGCCGAGGGCGGCGAGCGCGTAGATCGGCCAGACCGCTGTCAACCCGCGCAACGTCAGGACGGCAAGCGCGACGGCGACGGCGGTTGCGGCCAGCTGCGTGACCAGCATCACCTTGCGCCGATCCCAGGCGTCTGCGACCACGCCGCTGATGAGCGAAAACGTCATGATCGGCGCGACCTTGACCAGACCGACCAGGCCGAGTGCGAGGCCTTTGCGTTCGGGCGGGACCAGCAGTGACACGTGCCAGAGCAGCGCGGCGTTCTGCATCATCGAGCCGGTGAACGACAGAAACAGGCCGACCCAGATCAACCGGAAGTTACGATGGCGGAGGGCGACGAACGACGCCGACGAGATCACGGGGCAAAAACCGCGGCACGCTCCATCCGTCAGCGAACGCCGAGCAACTCGACGTCGAACACCAGCGTCGCATTTGGCGGAATCGCCCCGCCGGCACCACGTGACCCGTAGCCGAGTTCCGACGGGATGACCAGCGTGCGCTTACCGCCGACCTTCATGCCGGCAACGCCCTGATCCCAGCCGCGAATGACATGGCCGCCGCCGAGCTTGAACTCGAACGCCTCGCCATGGTCTTTCGAACTGTCGAATTTCTTGCCGTGTTTGTCAGGGGCTTTGGGGTCGTACAACCAGCCGGTGTAATGCACCGTCACGGTCTGGCCGGACTTCGCTTCCGCCCCACTGCCGACCGTCGCATCACTGATCTGCAGACTCGTCACGTTGTCCATAGATCGTTCATTGTAGTTCACGCGACCAGGATGATTTTGCCGATGTGAGCGCTCGATTCCATCAATCGATGCGCCGCGGCGGCTTCGCGCAGCGGGAACGTCCTGAAGACGTGCGGCCGCACCTTGCCGGATTCGATCAGCGGCCATACGTGTTCGCGCACACCGGCGGCCACTCGGCCTTTCTCCTCGATCGATCGCGCGCGCAGCGTCGATCCAGTGATCGTCAGCCGGCGCTGCATGACGGTTTGAAGGTTCAGTTCGACCTTCGCACCGCGCTGCGTCGCGATCTCGACGAGCCGGCCCTCGATCGCCAGCACCTCGAGATTGCGCGGAAAATATTCCGCACCAACCATGTCGAGCACGACATCGACGCCGCGGCCGCTGGTGGCGTCTCGTACCGCAGCCACGAAATCCTCGTCGCGATAATTGATGGCGCGTTCGGCGCCGAGGGTTTCGCAGGCACGGCATTTTTCCGGTGAGCCGGCCGTCGCGAACACACGCGCGCCCCACGCGTGCGCTAACTGGATTGCCGTGGTCCCGATTCCGCTCGAGCCACCGTGGATCAGAATCGACTCACCGGTGTTCAGCCGACCGCGTTCGAAGACGTTGGTCCAAACGGTGAAAAACGTCTCGGGGATCGCTGCGGCGGCGACGACATCGAGTCCCGCCGGTACTGGCAGACACTGCGGGGCTGGCGCGACGCAGTATTCCGCGTAGCCTCCGCCCGACACCAGCGCACATACTTTGTCGCCGACGCGAAAATCGCGAACGCCGTCACCCAATGCTGCGACCGTTCCCGCGACCTCGAGGCCGGGAATGTCGGACGCACCGGGAGGCGGTGGATATTTCCCGCGCCGTTGCATGACATCGGGCCGATTGACGCCGGCCGCCGCCACATCGATCAGCAACTCGTTCGTGCCCGCCACCGGCATCGGCCGTTCGACCGGAACCAGGACGTCCGGCTCGCCCGGGGTTGAGATTTCGATCGCCAGCATGTGTCAGTTCTCAGTCAGTCGTCTGGAAACGACGCCTTCGTCGTCGCCGGCTCGAGCACCAGCGCTGCAAGCGCGATGCTGACGGCAAGGCTGACGGTGAAGACCGATGGCAGCGCGCGGACGCTGGCGACGATTACGCCGTCGAGGAGCAACAGCAGCGAAAACAGCAAGTCGACGAGCCGGGTGGCGCGAATCGCACGCGCGCGCTCGGCGGCGAGGTTCGCACGGTTCATCCGTTCCGTGAAGACCAGATGACCGCGGAAGACGCCGCCGATGGTGGCAGCGGCACCGAGCGCGATGAAGATCGCAACGGTGATCGGCGTTTCAATCCAGGTCTTAATCTGCCACGCCAGGGCCGAGGCGGCGAAGTAGAGCGTGATGATCACCAGCTGATGAACCCGCCACCAAATCGGCGAATCCTGCGCGGCGGCGCTGTTGAAATACGCGCCTTCGAGGGCAGCCACAATCTCGCCGGCGGTCGCGTAACGTTCGTCCGGCGACTGTTTCAGACAGCGGGCGACGATGCCGCCGATCGCCGGAATCGTTTTCGGTGCTCCGGTGGCAAACGGATGCGAACCGGCAGCATATTCGTGCATCATCACGCCAAAGGCATAGACGTCGGCGCGGGCATCGCCCCGCTCGCCGGCCAGCTGCTCCGGCGCGATATAACCCGGCGTCCCCATCAGCAGGCCTGGCCGTGTCGCAAAGGTTGCGGCGGCACTGTGTTCGCGTCCCTGAGAGCGCGCCAATCCAAAGTCGAGAATCTTCAGCCGGCCGTCACGGGCCCGCATCACGTTATCGGGCTTCAGATCGCGATGCACGATCCCGGCGGCATGGGCTGCCGCCAGTGCCGCGGCCACTTCGCGCGCGGTACGGAGAATCTCGTCCTCGGACGGGCGGCGGTTGGCGCGGATTTCTTCGCCAAGCGTCTGGCCGTCGATGTATTCAGCGGCGATGTACAACTCGCCGTCGATCTCCTCGAGGGCAAACACGGTGCAAATGCCCGGATGGGCGAGTCCGGCCGCGGCCCGCGCCTCGCGCCGCAACCGTTCGCGTTGCAGCGGATCGCGCAGCAGGTGCGGCGCCAGCACCTTGAGGGCAACGGTGCGGTTCAATCGTGAATCGGTCGCGAGGTAGACCCTTCCCATGCCGCCACGACCGAGTTCACGAACGATCGTGTAGGGACCAATCGTTGCGCCAGCTTCGAGGACGCGGTCGTCCTCGAGCAAATCAGGCAGACGCTCGGCGACCGGTTGCGACAGGAATTCGCCGGCGCGAGAGTGATGCTGCAGCAGCGACAGCACCTCATCGCGCACTTGCGCGTCGTGTCGCGCTTCGCGCGCCGCCCAGGCGGCCGCGTCCGGCGGGTCGCGCTCGAGCGCCGCTTCGAACAGCGCCCGCACTTTCTGCCACTGATCGGGGCTCAGGGTCTCGCTCATCAGCGGGAGTCCGCCAGTTCGCGGAACAACCAGGCGCGGGCCAGGCTCCAGCGTCGTTTCAGTGTCGCCGGCGACACGCCAATCGCCTCCGCGGCTTCTTCGATGCTGAGACCGGCGAAGAACCGGAGCTCGACGATGCGCGCCTGTTCGGCATCAATTGCTTCGAGGCGGGTCAACGCGTCGTCGAGTGCCGGGAGCATCGTTTCGGGATCGGTTGCGACGGCGAGCGAATCCGACAGCGACACGCGGTTGAGGCCGGCCCAGCGTTTCTGCGCGCCGCGCGCGCGGGCGCGTTCCACGAGGATCTGCCGCATCGATCGCGCCGCAATCCCGATGAAATGCTTCTTGTCGTGCCACGGGTGGCCGACATTCGCCAGGCGCAGGTAGGCTTCGTGGACCAGTGCGGTGGCCTGCAGCGTCTGCCCGGGCCGTTCGCGGCGCATGTAGGCCGCGGCGATCTTACGGAGTTCGTCGTAGACGAGCGGCGCGAGGGCGTCGGCGTCCTGCGAGGATCGACTCATCTCATCCCTCTACGAACTCGTCAGGCAGCAGCGCCAGCACCGGATATTGACGGCGCAGGGCATCGACGCGCTCGCTGTATTCGGCCTTGGCAAACTCGTGACGAAGATACCGCGCCCGCAGCCGCCGGATTTCGAACTTATACAAGTCGCGCAGGTAATCGCGGACCAGTTCGGGGCGGGTATGCGAGGTCGGCTTGACACCGTGGACGAGCAGCGCCGCGAGGACGTCGGGCCGATAAACGAAGGTCATTTGCGTTTGGTCAACGCCGTCACTCGCGGCAGCAGGCCGGCCGCCTCCAGCGCAAGATGGTCGGCGCCCGCGGCGAGCACGGTCAGCTCGCGCTCCGCGGCGTCAAGTTTCCCCTGCCGGATTGACGCCTTGGCGAGCACGAATCGCGCGGTCCGCTCGTAGGGCGTTTGCCCGGCGGCTAACGCAACGGTGGCGCGATCCTCGGCCTCGCCGACTTCGTCGGTCATCATCAGTGCTGATGCCAGAAATAGATTCGCCGCCGCATCATCCGGCTCGACGGTGACCGCGCGGCGCAGCAGATCCGCACACTGCTGATATTGCTTCCGCCCGTACGCCTGCATCGCCGATTCGAATACCGGCCACGGTTCGCCTTGCCGCACCAGCGGGCCGCTGTAGGCCGGCGGCTCGAAGTGGCCCAGTTCGTTCAACGTGCGCTTCGACTGCGCCTGAGCGGCCGGGACCAAAGACACTACCGCCGCGCACAGCAACCCCGCCATCGCCGCGCCGCGGGCGGCGGGAGTCGCGTCAGGCTTCAACATCGGGTCGTAGGATACGTGCCGCGCGCCCGTTCGTCCATCCCGCCCGACGGACGCTGCCAAAGCTCGATAGAAATGTCCCGTTGATCCTGCCAGTAGGGGCTGTGCAGTTCCCGGCGCTTCGCGCCGCTCGCCGAACTGGATGGTCCTAGGGCGCGACCCGTGATCCATCAGGAGCGCCCCAAGAAATTGAAAAAGGTGCGGCGTGGATGTGACATCAGCTCGTAAGAATCGACCGCACCGCCTCGTAGGTCGCATCGATGCGGACGATGTGCCGCGGCCGCGCCAGCGCTTGCACCAGGGGAGCCGGCTTGTCCACCGCACGGCCGATAATCGGCTCGACGATCTCGGCGAACTTTGCCGGGTGCGCCGTCGCCAGGAAAATCTTCGACTCCCCTTCCGCCTCGTGCTGCCCGTTCCGCAGCTTCACCGCCCCATACGCAATCGCGGCGTGCGGATCGAGCAGGTAGCCGGTCCGCGCGTAGGCGTCGCGAATGATCGTGCGAACCCCCTCGTCGGTGATTCGGACGCCGGAAATGTCCTTGCGCATCGCCGCGACGTCGCCATCGTACAGCCAGGCCATGCGTTCGAAGTTGCTGGGGTGACCGACGTCCATCGCGTTCGCCAGCGTCTGCACCGATGCGCGGGGCTCGAAGCGGCCGCTGTCGAGATACATGGGCACGACGTCGTTCACGTTCGTCGCGGCAACGAAACGATCGATCGGCAGTCCGGCGCGTTTCGCAAGCAACCCGGCAGTCAGGTTTCCGAAATTGCCGCTAGGCGTCGATACCGTTCGCGCGTCCGGCGACTGGGCGATCGCGTGGAAATAGTAGACGCTCTGCGGCAGCAGCCGTCCGACGTTGACGGAATTCGCCGACGTCAACGCCATCCGCTTGCGAAGATCGTCGTCTGCAAACGCCTGCCGCGTCAGCCGATGGCAATCATCGAAGCTGCCGGCGACTGCGTAGGCGCGCACGTTGGTGCGTTGATCGTTGAAGAAGGTCAGCTGCGCTTCCTGAGTGGGACTGACCCGGCCGTGGGGATACAGGATCACGACCCGCGTGTGCGGGACGCGATGAAACGCGTAGGCAACGGCACTACCGGTATCGCCGGAGGTCGCAGCAAGAACCGTGAGTGGATCGTCGGCCGTGTGCAACGCCGCCATCAGTCGCGCCATCACCCGCGCTCCGACGTCCTTGAAGGCGAGCGTCGGTCCATGAAACAGCTCGAGCGCGAAGATTCCGGGTTCGACTTTCACCAGCGGAATCGGAAAATCCAACGCTTCGACCACGACCGCTTCGAGAACGGCAAGGTCCAGTTCACCGCGGACAAACGGACGCATCGCACGCAAGCCGATTTCCGTCAACGTGCGGCGCGGCAGGCGCGCGATTTCTGAAGCGGTCCATGGCTCGATCGTTTCGGGAACGAACAGACCACCGTCGGCGGCGAGACCATTGAAGAGCGCCGTCGTGAAGCTGACCGGCGGCGCGCCGCGCGTGCTTAGGAAGCGCAAGGCGCGACCACTCGGGCACCCTGCGCGGCGATGGGCGACACGTAGGTTTCGGGCGCGCCGCCGATGTGGGCGGTGACTGCGAGACGCATTGCCGCCGCCACACGGTTGGCGGTGGCCATCCCGTCGCACAAGGCGAACAATGAAGGGCCGGAGCCTGACAAGCTGCAACCGAGTGCGCCAGCGTCAGCGGCGGCCTGTTTGATTAAAGCCAGGCCCGGCACCAGTGGCGCCCGGCGGGGTTCGGCGATGGTGTCTTCGAGCGAACGTGCCAGCAGCGACAGGTCGCCGCGATGCAACGCGTCGACCAGTGCGCCGAGATTGGCCCACTGACGGATTGCGTCACTCAGCGCGACCGTCGTCCCCAGCAACGCACGCGCCCTGGCGGTCTCGATTTCGAGATCCGGGTGCACGACCACCGCAGTAAGCGACGGCGGCACCGGGAGGCGGACGACGTCGGGTGGGTTGGCCTGGCGGACCAGGACGAAGCCGCCATAGAGACAGGGCGCGATATTGTCCGCGTGCGCCGAGCCGGCTCCGTCGCGTTCGCCTTCGAACGCGCACGACAATAATGTTTCCAGCGGCAGACCGGTCTTCGCGAGTCCGTCGACTGCCACGGCGGCGGCGACGGCGCTGGCGGCGCTCCCGCCAAGTCCGCTCGACAGCGGCAATCCTTTGCGGATGGTCAGCACGACACCGCGACGTTCCCCGATGGTGCGCAGAACGGCGGCTGCGGCGACACCCGCGGTGTTCTTCAGCGCTTCGCGTGGCAACCGCCCACCGTCGTTGACGATCGCGTCGATGCGAACGCCGCTTTCGCTCCACTGCGCCGTGACCTCGTCGCCAGGCTCGTGCAGCGCGAAGCCGAGCACGTCGAAGCCGCACGCGACATTCGACACGGTCGCCGGCGCGAACGCGGTTACGGCATCCATCCGCGTAACGTTTTACCACAGAGGCACAAAGACGCAGAGACGCTGAATGCACCGCGCGAGTGACCGCATCAGTTCGGGCGGGCGGCGCGTAGCGCCGCGGAAGGAAGGACGCAGAACCGTCTCGGTGGCTCGGTGGCTCGGTGGTTGCCTTTTATCGGTGGTAGCGTTCACGAATCGTCGGAATCAGGTATTCCCGAAACGCGCGGTCGAAGTCGTAAATCGGCGAGAAGCCCCAGTCGCGGCGGGCCGCCGAATCGTCCACGTCCGCCGGCCAGGAATCGACGATGCCTTGCCGCTTCCCGTCCACTTTGTAGTCGATCGTCGCGTCCGGAAACGCCGCCAGCACGACGTCGCGGATTTCCGCCGCCGATGGATTGAACGCGGTCAAATTGTAGGCGGTGCGCGACAACCCCGAGCGGGGCGCCGAGGCGAGCGCCAGCAGCGCCTCGACGCCATCCGGCATCGCCATGAACGGAATCGTCGTATCCGGCCGGACGAAGCACTCATACGCCTCGCCCTTGGCTGCCGCATGAATCATTTCCGGTGCGTAATCCGACGTGCCGCCCGACGGCACGGTCATCGCGGAAATCAATCCAGGAAACCGCACGCAGCGGAAATCGACACGCGCAATCGCGTCGGCCGACAGCTGCTTGAAGTGCCGCGAGTAGTATCGCCCGAGCTGCTCGCAGTACAACTTGTTGCAGCCATACATCGTCGTCGGATGCGTGTAGTCGTCTTCACGGACACGGCCCGCCTTCTTCTTGGTGGCAGGGTCGGGCAGCCCATAGGCGGCGATCGACGAGGGGTAGATAAATACGACCGGCCGGCCGTGCGACTCACCCTGACGCTGAGCGAACTCCAGCAGGTTGAGAGTGCCCTCGACGTTGACGTGATGGGCGGTAACCGGTGTGAATTCCGAGCGGGTTGACAACAGCGCCGCGAGATGAAAAACGCGATCGACTTCGAACTCCGCGAGAATCCGATCGAGCAGCGCCAGATCAGTGATCGACCCGGTGAACTCGCGCGCCACTTTGGGTGTCAGCGAGCTGTCGAGCGGACTGACGTCGAGGGTGATGATTGGAGCGCCGGCTGACGAGAGCCTGGCAATCAATCCGTGACCAATTTCTCCACCGGCCCCGGTAATCAGTACGACCGGTTTACGCATTGATCGTCGCTGCCGCTTCCGCTTCCCGCCCGGCCGTCGCCAGCATGTTCACCGATGTGTACACCACCACGGCAATCACCAGCCACACCACCGCGCCCGGCGGTAACCACGTCACGAACTTCGCGGCAATCACCGCCGCCGGAAAGCCGCCGAGTGCCAGACCAAGCGCCGCCTGCCGCTGATAGGTCTGCGATTGCACGAAACGCACGCTGCTGAACGGCATCAGGAAGGCGCAGGAACCCATCATGATCGGAAAGGCCGCGGTCGGTGTCATGCCCAGCAGATAGACCAGAATCATGCACGGCGCGTAGAGGCCGATGCCGAGCATCATCAGCGCGCCGAGCACGAAATTGCCCGCGAGCCCGAACACCAACCGCGCGCCGGTCAGTCCGAGCGTCTCGCCGCCCTGCGGCAGGATGCTTAACGCCTTGAGGAACATCATCACGGCTGCGCCCGCAAGGGCCAGGCCCATCCCGATTTGAATCTTTCGCCGCGGCCACCGAATCACGAATCCGGCGCCAAGCCACGAGCCGGCCATCGCTGCCGCAATCATCAACAGCAGCGTCGTCGATTCGACCGGCACCATCTGCGTGTAGATGAAGGCCTGGGCGATCGTCGGCAGCGTGTGACCGACATTCAGCGTTCCGGGAATCAGTTTGACCGGCACCAGATTACGCAGCTTGTAGATCGACGTCGTCGTCGCGAACGAACCGATGCCCAGCGTGTCAAAAAACGCGGTGACGAAGCCGATCGCGGTCTGTAGCGCTGTTGGCACCACCAGGCCGCCGCGCACAATTGTCACGAGGTAGAGCACCAGCACCACGCCGAGGCCGCCGAGTAACAGAGTCTTAGCGTCCATTCACCAGCTCGTTCGTATAGGTTTTCGACACGTCGATCGTCGCGTCACGAACTTTCGGCATCGATTGGTTGAGCAACGTTCGCACGGCGCCAGCGCCCTCCGGGTTCATGAGTCCATCCACCGAGAACATCGGCATCGAATTTTTCAAGGCCTCAACGTAGAGAGCGTCGTCTTCACCGCGCAACGATTTCGGCGTCTGCGCGGAAATCTCCTCCGCCGAGTGCGCGTGCATCCACGTCAACGTCTGGCTTATGGCGCGGGCGAGGCGAGCGGCTGTGTCACGATTCGCACGAATCCACTCGCCCGGCGCATAGAGCACGGCACTCGGATAGGTCGTCGTGCCAAAGGCCTCTTTGACGCCGGTCTCATCGCGGAGGTCGGCGAGCACGCGAATGCCAGGATTGCGACGCTTGACGAAGGTGAAAGACGGATCGGCCAGCCAGCCGGCGTCGATCTTGCCGTGTTCGATTGCGGCGATCGCGGTCGCGGCACTGCCGATCGCCGTCACGCTGACTGAATCGACCGGAACACCGTGACGAGTCAGGAGAAACGTCAGGTACATTTGCGACGACGAACCGGCGGTGGTGACGCCGGCGATTTTGCCGTTGAGATCCTCAATGCGCTGAACCGTCGCGGCCGCCTGCGGCGACGTAGCGAGGACAAGGCCCGGGAAGCGCAGCATCGTGACGAACGCCACCAACTCGCGTCCATCGGCCGCCATCTGAATAGTGTGATCGTAAAAGCCCGAGACAACGTCCGCACTGCCGCCGAGCATTGCCTGCAATGCCTTGGCGCCGCCTTGAAAATCCTGCAGTTCGACGTCGAGGCCTTGTTCCTTGTAGAAACCCAGCTCCTGCGCCAGCGTGGTCGGCAGGTAGACCATTTGATTCTGGCCGCCGATGGCGAGGCGGACGTGCGAAGCGTCGCCGCGTCGGCCTGCACAGCCGCCCGCCTGAATCGAGACGAACGACATCAAGGACACAGCGAACAAACCGGCTCGTAACGTTTCTCTCGATGGTGTCGGTTGGATCATTTCGCCGTTTCCGCTTTCCAACGCAGCAACCACTTTTCCAGCCGCGTCACTCCCGCGCTGACGATGACCACCACGGTCGATAGCACCGTCATCCCCGCAAACACACCGGTTGTGTCGAACGTGCCCTCGGCCTGTGAGATCACGTATCCAAGACCGCGCGCGGCGCCCAGATACTCTCCCACAACCGCACCGACCATCGCGAATCCCAGGCTGGTCTGCAGGCTGGAAAAGATCCAGGTCAAGGCACTCGGAATCAAGACGTGACGCACCAGCTGCCGTTCGCTGGCACCGAGCATTCGAACGTTGTCGATGATGACGCGGTCGGCATCGCGGACGCCCTGGTAGGTATTGAAAAACATGACGAAGAACACCAACGTCACCGCCAGCGCTACTTTTGACCAGATGCCGAGGCCGAACCACAGAAGAAAAAGCGGCGCCAGCACTACGCGCGGAACCGCGTTCAGCATCTTGATATAAGGATCGAGCACCGCGGCGGCAAACGGCGAGCGTGCGAGCCCAAAGCCCATCGCAATCCCAATCGCCGCGCCGATGACGAGACCGAGTAGCGATTCCTCGAGCGTCACCAGCAGATGCCACCACAGCGAGCCGTTGACGGCCCATGTGGCGATTCGCCTGGCGATGTCGCTCGGGCGGCTGAAGAAAAATGGATCGATCAGTTTGACGGTCACGAGAACCTGCCACGATGCGAAGATCGCCACGGCAAGTGCCGTCTGCGCGGCCAGTACGCGCGCGTTACGCACGGCGCTGACTCCTTGCCACTTCTTCGCGCAACACCGCCCACACCGACCGATAGAGATCGATGAACACCGGCGCCGTACGCAGCTCCATCAGATCGCGCGGCCGCGGCAAGGTAACGGCGTGATGCGCGACAACCCGACTGGCCGGGCCGGACGACAAGACGATCACTTCATCGGCGAGCGCGATCGCTTCCTCGAGGTCGTGCGTTACGAAGAACACCGTTTTTCGAAGTGTTCCGGCAGGCTCGTCCGGCGCGGCGTTCCGATCGCCCCACAGCGCCAGCAGTTCGGTCTCCATCAGCTGTCGAGTGTGGACGTCGAGGGCGCTGAACGGCTCGTCCATCAAGACGATCGGTCGGTCGATGATCCAGTTTTGCGCCATCGCGACACGCTTTCGCATGCCGCCGCTGAGCTGCGCGGGAAAATGCGCAGCAAAGGCGCTGAGGCCGACTCGCGACAACCAGTCGTCGGCACGGTGATGCGCATCCCCGCGCGACACGCCGGCCAGGGTCAAGCCGAGTGCGACATTGTCGCGGACGCTTTTCCACGGCAGCAGCGCATCCTGCTGAAACATGTAGGTCGCACGACGATTGAGCCCGTCCAGGGGTTGGCCTTCCGTTCGGACGACGCCGGTGGTCGGCGACAGCAACCCCGCGGCGATGTTGAGCACCGTCGACTTGCCGCAACCGCTCGGTCCGACCAGCGCAACGAATGCACCAGTCGGGATCTGCAGCGACACGTCTGTCACGGCCTGATACGACGTCCCGTCGGGCGTGGTGAACGATCGTGATACGTGCTCGAGGTCCAGCGCGATCATGGCGTGGTGGTTTCCAGCAGAGGCCGAAAGCCCTTTCCCAGCGCCGTCACTTCGTCGGCGGTCACCCGTTCGCTGTGAGGACTGTGCCCTCCTTCTGGCAGCAGTCGCACTGCGTAAACCGCGCCGCCGAGTGCTGCGGTCAAGGCAGCGATTTCACCCGGCTCGGTTCGCGGATCGCGAGCGCCGTGAATCAACAGCACGGGAGCGCGCACCTCACCAAGCCGTCCGTCGTAGAGATCCGCGTCCGGCGAAGGCGCCTCGTCCGCGATTTGCAGCCACGCCGCGCCGTTAGTGGAAATCAAGGGGCGCCAGCGATCGCCATGCTCGCGGCGGAGAATGGCCACGACACGCTCGCCCAGGTCCTCGGGCGCATCGCGCATCATTTCGAAAAAACGGCGGGAGTTGGGCTTTCGCCGCCAGAAGTGTGTCGCTTCCGCGACGACCGCCGCGACGCGCTTCGGTGCATGAATCGCCAGCCGCAACGCAATCACCGCTCCGTCACTGTGGCCCCACAGCATCGCACGGTCGATTCCTAGAGCGTCCAGAAAGGCGAGGGTTTCTTCGGCTGCGCGTTGATGAAAATCCACACGCTGCCTGTCGAGCACTCCCGAACCGCCATAGCCGGTCCGGTCGGGGGCCACGATCCGGTGGGTCACGGAGAGAGCGTCGATTTGGCGGTCGAAGGGATAGATCTCGTAGCCCCATCCGCCATGAAGAATAACTAATGGGATGCCGTCGCCCGTCGCTCGGTAGTGGATCGCAATCGGCGACACGCCTGGGGCCAACGGCGACGCCTGAAGTGTCGCCTGCATGTTATGGTACGCATCCTATTATGACGAGCGCGCTTTTGCTCGCGGCGGCCCTCGCCGTCACGATGCCGGCATCCCCCGGCGGGTTGACGCCAGAGCAGACACTCGACCGGCGCTCGATCGGCGAGCTGGACTTCTCGCCAGATGGGACGCAGCTGGTGTTCACCGTCACCGATCCGCCGAAAGGAAACGCACGGGCGCGATCGCTGTGGCTGCTGGATGTCGCGACCAGCCGCGTCCGCCAGCTGACTTTTTCCGGCAAGAGCGACGGCTCACCGCGCTGGTCGCCCGATGGCTCCGCAATCGCCTTCACCTCGGATCGTGATGGCACCGCGCAACTGTACGTTCTCTCGCTGCGCGGCGGCGAAGCGGAAAAACTCACCGACCGAAAAGAGCGGGTCGGTTCGTTCCGCTGGTCGCCCGATGGGTCGCGGATCGCCCTGCTGATGAACGAAGCCAAACCGGAGGCACTCGAGAAGCGCGAAAAGGATCGCGACGATGCGCGGGTGATTGATAAGGATGAACGCTTCGAGCGCGTCTGGCTGCTCGACGTGAAGACCCGGCGGCTGCTGCAGGCGACCGCCGGTCCCTGGCAAATCGACCAGATCGAATGGATGCCAGACGGCCGCTCGCTGATCGCACTAGCCACCGACAAACCTCAGGTTGACGCCTGGATCGATCGGCTCTATCGCATCGACCTTGAGCATCCGACCAACGGCACTTTCCACGAAATTGCCGCGCCGCGCGGGCCAGTCAACAATCTCGCGGTTTCGCCTGACGGCCAGACAATCGCCTACATTGGCGCGCGCGTCGACGGCCCCGAAAGCCACGATCTGTTTCTCCAATCGGTCAAAACCGGAACCACCCAGAACATCTCGCACGCGACGATCGATCGTCCAATAAACCAGGTGCGGTGGATCGACGATCAGTCGCTTGCGGTTCATGTGCAACGCGGCTTCAAGAGCACACTCGCGGTAGTCAACCGCGCCGGCAAGCCCGTGTTCGACAGCCTCGAGATCAATCCATCGGCCTACGCGCGATCGAAAACCGGCACCGTAGCGTTCGTCGGGGAGACCGCGACGAGGGCGCCCGAGCTCTACCTTCGAACGTCCACTTCCAAACCGCGCGCCGTCACGACGTTCAACAAACAATGGGAGTCGCTACCCGTCATCGCGCCTGAGTTCATCACCTACAAGAGTTTCGATGGCGTCGATATCGAAGCGGCCCTGCTGCGTCAGCCCTCAGCTATTAGCCCTCAGCCATTGGTTGTCCTCGTCCACGGCGGCCCGACCGGACGCTGGGCCGACAGCTTCGAACCGTGGGGACAACTGCTCGCGCAACGCGGCTACGCGGTGATCTATCCCAACATCCGTGGCTCGATCGGTTACGGCCAGAAATTTGTCGAAATGAACCGCGCCGATTGGGGCGGCGGCGATTTCAAGGATGTGATGGCTGCAGTCGACGCGATGATCGCGCGCGGCGTGGCGGATCCGAATCGCCTCGGCATCGGCGGGTGGTCGTACGGCGGCTACATGGCCGCCTGGGCGGTGACCCAAACCACCCGGTTCAAGGCAGCAGTCTCGGGAGCCCCGGTGATCGACATGGCCAGCGAATTCGGTACCGAGAACGGCTCCCAGTACGACGAGTGGTTTTATGGTACGCCGTACGAGAAGCTCGATGGCTTCGTCAAGAGCTCGCCGATCACCTACGTCAGGAACGTGAAGACGCCGACGCTGCTGTTGCAAGGGGAAACCGACACGACTGATCCGATTGGCCAGAGCCAGCAGTTCTATCGCGGGCTGAAACGCTACAACGTCGACTCGGACTTCGTCGTCTATCCGCGAGAACCGCACGGGCTGCGCGAGGAAAAACACCTCATCGACCGTTTGAACCGTGTCGTCGCCTGGTTTGACCGATACATCAAGTAGGCCCGGTCCGGTCGCGCGCCTGGCGCTCGCGCTGACCGAGTGGACCGAGCGGTGGATTCCCGACGCGTTCATCTTCGCGCTGTTGGCGACGGTCATCGTCGTCGCAGCTGCGCTGCTGCTTACCGCATCCACTGCCGGGCAGGTGGTCGACGCATGGGGACGCGGCTTCTGGGATCTGATCGCCTTCACGCTCCAGATGGCGCTGGTCATCATTACCGGTCACGTGCTGGCCACGTCGCCGCCGATGATGAACATGGTGCGATCGATCGCGGCGTGGCCTTCCTCGCCGCGCGGCGCGGTCGTGCTGGTCACGCTGTTCGCGCTGGTGACGTCGTGGTTCAACTGGGGCTTCAGTTTGGTATTCAGCGCGGTCCTGGCGCGCGAGATCGTCAAACGGGTCGACGTCGATTATCGCGCCATCGCAGCCGCCAGCTTTCTCGGGCTCGGCAGCATCTGGGCGCAAGGGCTGAGCGGCTCTGCCGCGCTTCAGATGGCGACCCCTGGGGCCCTCCAGCCGCAGATTCGCGACATCGTCGCCGGTGGCGGCGTGGTGCCCGGCGGCATCATCAGTTTCCGGCACACCATTTTCTTGTGGCAAAGCTTTGTCTCGGTCGCCGTCGAGATTGTGGTGGTCACGGCGGTGATGTGGTTCGCGACACCGCCGAAGGGACGCGGAAAGACGGCGAGGGAGCTTGGCATTGATGTCAACGAATCACGAAACCGCGAAAACACCGAGACGGCCCGACGTGCGGAACGACCGGGACAGTACTTGGAAAATGTTCCAGCGCTGAATTGGGTCGTCGTGGTGCTAGGGGTCGCGTATCTGGTTCGCTACTTCATGAACGTTGCGGATCCGCTGAGCGCCATCACGATCAACATCGTGAATTTCGCGTTTCTTTTGTGCGGAATTTTTTTGCATCGAACGCCTGCTCGGTTGATGGCCGCGGTGCAGGATGCGACGCCGGCGGTCTGGGGTGTGATCCTGCAGTACCCGTTTTATGCGGGGATCGCCGGCGTGATCACCAGCACGCACCTCAACGAACAACTGGCCGGCGCGTTCGTCCGGCTTTCCAACTCGACTACGTTTCCGCCCCTCGTCGCACTCTACTCGGCTGTGCTTGGAGTGTTCGTGCCATCGGGCGGTTCCAAGTGGGTGATCGAGGCGCCGTATGTCATGGCGGCGTCACATACCCTGAAAGTCCACCTCGGATGGATCGTTTCGGCTTATGACTTGGGCGAGGCGCTGGCCAATCTCGTACAGCCGTTCTGGATGCTGCCGACGCTCGGTGTGTTCCGGCTGGGCGCCCGCGACGTTATGGGCTACACCTTCGTCGTGTTCCTGGCGCTGGTGCCGGTGGTGCTGTTGCTGGTTACGCTATTGGGGCTGACCCTGCCGTATCCGCTGTGAACACTGTCGACACTTTTAGAACTCCTGTGATCGCGCACCTTAACCCCCAGTCCCAGCCCCCAGTCCCCAGCCCCCAGCCCTCAGCCATCAATGGCGCCCCACGTTTCGGGATCCTGGCATTTCAGCGTCTCGAGGTACAACCTGACATCCTCTGGCGGATACTCGGCCTTCAGCTTGTCGACTGCTGGACCGAGTTTCTCCGCATCGGGTTTCACATCGTCCTGTTCAATCAGGCCGTTTTCGTGCTTGATGCCCAGCGCGTCGAGAAACGTCCCCATCATCGCCCGCTGCTCGGCCAGGTGATAGACGATCAGCGCTCGAGCGGCGAGCTGATCGGGCAGCGACACCATGCTCGCGAGATGACGCGCTTTGCGATCGAGATCGAGTGAGACGACGGTTTTCGGCCGGAATTTCTTCTGCTGGGCAATCAACAACGCGGCCTGCACCTGATCGTCGGTTGCGTCTTCGTCTTGCCAGAACGCGCGCGCGGCGCGCTGGCGCTGCTCGGCAGTCATGGATCGCCAGAGTCGTGCGGGAGTCAACGGCGCATCGGTCATTGCTGCTATTCTAATCAGATGCGAATGCTCGCCGCGTGGGCGATCGCGGCTGCGCTGGCCGCCCAGGCGATGCCGGCGCATCCGATTTCAGGCCGGCGCATCGCGCCGGTGATGGGCTGGCAAGGCGCCGACTGGCTCGAACGCAGCGAACGCGAACAGGAAGAGTCGCCCGATGTCGCGGTCCGGCTGCTGCAGATTCCACCAGGCGCGGCGGTCGCGGATATTGGCGCCGGCAGCGGATACATCACGCTGCTGTTATCGGCGGCGGTCGGGCCGACCGGGCGAGTGTTTGCCAACGACCTTCAGCCGCAGATGATCGAAATCCTGCGGCGCCGGCTGGCCAGTCAAAACGTCACGAACGTCACGCTGGTGCAGGGCTCGGTCGACGATCCCAACCTTCCGCCGGCGTCGGTCGATCTCGCTCTGATGGTGGATGTCTATCACGAGCTGTCGCGGCCGCAGGCGATGCTGCAGAAGCTGCGCACCGCGTTGAAGCCGGGCGGACGCCTGGCGCTGCTCGAATATCGCAAGGAAGACCCGGCGATTCCGATCAAGTTCGAACACAAGATGAGCATTCAGGAAGCGAAGGCAGAACTGGAAGCCGAGGGGTTCAAGCTTTCGAAGGTCGACGAAACGCTGCCCCGCCAGCACATCTTGATCTTTAGCGTTGCTGTTCACTGAGCCGACGTTCCTTTTTCTCTTCCTTCCGCTGCTGCTCGCGCTCTACTTCGCGTCCCGGGCGGCCGGCGCGCGTGTGCATGGCGGCTATGCGAACTGGCTGTTGCTGATCGCCAGCATCATCTTTTACGCGAAGGGCGGCGGCCTGTTCACCTGGCTGATGCTCGCGCTGATCGCATTCAACTACCGGGTGGCGATCGCGGTCGATCGCGGCCGCGAAACCGGGTCGGCACGGCGATGGCTGACCGGCGCGGTGGCGGTGGACCTGATCGTCCTCGGTATTTTCAAATACGCCAATTTCTTCGCAGACAACGTCAACGCGCTGCTGTCGGCGCTGAACAGCCAGCCGATTGGCGTGCCCCGGGTGTTGCTGCCGATCGGCATCTCGTTTTTCACGTTTCACGCGATTTCCTACGTCGTCGACGTCTACCGGCGCGACGCGGTCGCGCAAAAGAGTCCGGTCCACGCGGCGCTCTACATGTTGCTGTTCCCGCAGCTGATTGCCGGACCGATCATCCGCTACCGTGACATCGCCGATCAGCTGGCGCGCCGGGTTGTCACGCTCGACGATTTCGCGTACGGGGTTCGACGGTTCGTGATCGGCCTGGCCAAAAAGGTGTTGATCGCCAATGTCGTCGCCGGGCCAGCGGATCGAATTTTCGGCTTGCCGCTCGCGCAGCTGTCGATGGCACATGCGTGGCTCGGGATCATCTGTTACACGCTGCAGATCTATTTCGATTTCTCTGGTTACTCCGACATGGCGATCGGCCTCGGCCGGATGTTCGGCTTTAGATTTCCGGAGAACTTTCGCTGGCCCTACGTTGCGACCAGCGTTCAGGATTTCTGGCGTCGCTGGCATCTGTCGCTGTCCACCTGGTTCCGCGATTATCTCTACATCCCGCTCGGCGGCAACCGCGTGCCGCCCGCGCGGCAGTATCGGAATCTCGTAACGGTGTTCTTTCTGTGCGGCCTGTGGCACGGCGCCAGCTGGAACTTCGTGATCTGGGGCCTCTGGCACGGCGTGTTCCTGGTAGTTGAGCGCAGATTCTCAAATCCTCAGATCCCCAGATCCTCAAATGCCGATGGCCCCCTAGCCTGGCCTCTCTGGCCGCACCTCTATACCTTGCTGGTCGTGATGGTGGGCTGGGTCTTTTTCAGGGCCGACACGCTGACCGGTGCGATCGGTTTTCTGAAAGCGTTGTTTGCCTTGAATGTGACGTCACCTGCGCCGCTTAGCGTCGGTTTCTTCGTGACGCCGGAGGTGTGGCTGGCATTGATCGCCGGAGCGATCGGCTCGACGCCATGGGTCCCGATGCTGGCCAGGCGCGACCGCAGCGCGTGGCTCGAGGCGCTCAGCACCGTCGCGCTGGCCGGCGCGTTGTTCGCGTCGATGCTGCAAATGGCCGCTCGAACCTACAACCCGTTCATCTACTTCCGTTTCTGATGCGGCTGCCACTGGTTCTGCTGTTTCTCGTGATGATTGCCACGCCGTTGGCGGTCAATCTTGCCGGCAAAGACGGCGGCGACCCGGGCGCTGAGAACCGCGAACTGGCGGTCTTTCCTCGGTTTGACGGAACGGCTGCGTCATTGGCGGCTTATGTTCCCGGCTTCGGCGAATGGTTCGACGATCATTTCGGCATGCGATCCACGCTGGTGCGCTGGTATGGCGAAACGCGCCTCTTTCTGATGGGAGTCTCCCCGACGACCGCCGTCCACAAAGGGCGCAATGGCTTCTTCTTCTACGCCGATGACAACGCAACGGAAGATTTCGCCTCGGCCGATCCGCTGACGCCGGAGGCGATCGACAACTGGCGATCGGCGATTTCGAAAGCGCACCGCTGGCTGCGGAGCAAGCAGATCGGTTACGTCTTTACATTGGCGCCGGATAAACACGCGATTTATCCCGAAGAAATGCCGCCGACGATGGCGCCGGTCGGCGCGATGTCGCGAACCGATCAGCTATACGGTAGCCTCAACGATCTGGGAATTGTGGTGGACGTGCGGCCCGCGCTGTTGGCAGCGAAAGCCCGCGAGCGGATCTACTTCAAAACCGACACGCACTGGAACGACCGCGGCGCACAGGTGGCCTACGAGGCGATCATCACCGCGGCGCGGGCCCAGGTGCCTTCGATTCCGCCGCCTTGGACTCGCGACGATTTCGAACCAACCACCGCCATGGTCGAAGCCGGCGACCTGGCCGGCATGATGGGACTGCGGCGGGTCATGAAGGAAGAAGATTTGTCACTCGCGCCGAAACGTGCCCGTCTCGCGCGCGTCGTGGATCCGCCGGGCGAAGAGAAACTCGCCGAAGTGGGCCGGTTAGTGACCGAAATCCCCGGATCGACGCTGCCGCGCGCAGTGATCTTTCGCGATTCGTTCACGTCACGGCTCGTTCCATTCTTGTCGGAACACTTCAGCCGCGCCGTGTATCTCTGGCAGAACGACTTCGACGCGCAAGTGATCGAGCAGGAACATCCCGACATCGTGATTCAGGAAATCGTCGGGCGCCACCTCTACGGCTTCATTCCCTCGCCGGAGCTAGTTCCAAATCCTTAAATCCTCAAATCCTCAAATCCTCAAATCCTCAAATCCACAGATCCTCAAATCTCCCCGGCGCCATCACCTCACGGTAGGATACTTAATGCCCAACTGCTCGAGGTACGTCTTGTACTTGGTCGGGTCGTAGTAGTACTTCTTCATGTCGCCGCGGTATTTCTCGAGGATGTTCGTATTCATCCAGACCGCCGGCTGATCGTTCGGGCCGATGAACGGCTCGTACTTCTGATCTTTGGTCTGGACATTCTTGAAGTAGTCCCACGCCTGCTGCACCAGCTCTGGGCGCGTCAGCAGATCGATGATCGTCATCGCCTGGACCTTTGCGCCGGCAGTCACCCCCTTGTGGGCAATCGGTGTCGCCATGGCGATCGCGTTCGCCCAGTTGTGTCCGGGAAGATTGGGAATGTTGGCCGGATAGCTGAGCGTCGCGGTCGGAAGATTCCACGAGACGTCGCCGATGTCGTCGGAAGGTCCGCCCATGTTGTCGTCAGGATTGATGCCGCCGCGGAGCGGTCCAATCTGTGTCATCAGCCCGACCTGCGGCTGCTTCAGTTCGCGCTGAATACCTTTCGCGAGCGTGATGTCGTCGGCGTCCCAGGTCGGCAGGCCAACCGTCTTGATGTTCGTGTAGACCGTCTCGGCGACCGTCTTGTTCATGTGCTGCGGCCACGCCGAGCCGAGCACTCGCATCGAGACCTCGGTGTCGGTCATCAGCGTCGCGGCTTTGGCCATTCGATCGCCAATCTCCCGCAGTTCTTTGATGTGCGGATAGTCGGTCTCGCGGAAGTAGTACCAAACCGACGCATTCGGTGGAACGACGTTGGGCTGATCGCCGCCATTGGGAATGACGCTGTGCGAGCGATGCTGCAGCCGCAGGTGCTCGCGGCGGAAGTTCCAGCCGACGTCCATCAGCTCTACGGCATCGAGCGCCGACTTGCCGCGCCAGGGTGCGGCGGCAGCATGGGCGCTTTCGCCCTTAAAGGTGTATTCGACCGATACCAGACCGGTTCCAAAGCCGGCGCCCCATCCGACGCCGAGGTTGTTGCCGACATGCGCGAACAGCGACACGTCGACGTCGCGGAACAATCCGGCGCGAATCAGGTACGCCTTCGCGCCGACCAGTTCTTCGGCAACGCCAGGCCACAGCTTCAGCGTGCCTGGTAACTTCTCGCGCTCCATGATTTTCTTCACGGCAAGCGCCGCGGTGATGTTCAGCGGCACGCCGGAGTTGTGTCCCTCGCCGTGCCCGGGCGCGCCGTCGATGAACGGGTCGCGGTAGCCGACGCCCGGCTTCTGCGACGCCTGCGGAATGCCGTCGATATCCGAGCCGATCGCGATCACCGGTTTCCCTGAACCCCAGGTGGCCGTCCACGCGGTTGGAATCCCGGCGTAGCCGCGTTCGATCTTGAAGCCATTCTTCTCGAGCACGCCGGTCAGGTACTTCGAGGTTTCGACTTCCTGGAAGCCGAGCTCGCCGTAACTGAACACCTGGTCGACCATCTGCTGCGTCATGACGCGCATCGATTCGATGTCGGCCATCGCGTCGCGCTTCATCTGCTCGACGTGCGGCGGCCCCGGCGGCGTCGGCGTGCCTGCGTCCTGCGGTGCGCCACCGCGCCCGCCGCGCTGTGCAGTACCGGTTGCCGCGATAACGCTGACGAATCCTAAGACGATTAGAGTTTTCGACGTGTTGAACATTGTTCACCTGTCACGTACGGGCCACAGAGTCGCAGAGCCTCAGAGATAACGATTCGACGGGCAGCGCATAGCGCTGCGAAACGAGGGATGCGATCCGTCAGAAGCGAGTCGATCGACGGTTTGCGGACTCGTTTCTGACGGATCGCAACTCTCGTTCCGTAGGCCGGCTTCGCCGGCCTACTCGTCGAATCGCGCGCGTGGCTTCCATACGCTGAAAACCGGCTCTCTGCGACTCTGGGACTCTGTGGCCCGTCGCGTTTGCCACCAAAGAAGCTGGCAAGGTAACACTGCCTCTGCCATCGCGCAATCCTGTAAACCAGCCTTCCTTCCCATATGTCAGAATCGCTCGATGCGCTGGTCAGCGATTGTCGCGACAGTGATGCTGCTTTCGGGCTGCGCATCGCGAACCGCAACCGCACCGGCACCGGCGCCGGAACCGAGCGGTTACGACGAACCGGGCGCCGCACTTCGCTACGCCCAGGAACGTCGCGCACCGCTCGATAACGCCATCAATATCGCTGAATCGTACGCACGCGCGGCGGCACAGCGCGACGCGATGGAACGCTTTTCGTCGCGCATCGGCCGCAGTCTGCCGTTTGCCATCAAACCGAATAACGTCCTCGACGCCTGGACCTATCTCGGACCGGGCAACATCGGCGGCCGCACGCGGGTGATCAAATATCACCCGACGGTCAAGACCACGATTTTTGCCGCAGGCGTCTCCGGCGGCATCTGGCGTAGCGACGACGACGGTGGATCGTGGCGGCCGATCGCGGAAGGCCTGTCGAACCTCGCCATCAATAGTCTGGTCATCGATCCGAAAGCGCCTGATGTGATGTACGCCGGGACCGGCGAAGGCTATCTGCGCGAAGACATCCGTGGCACCGGGCTTCCGCTTCGTGGCAGCGGCATCTTCGTCACGCGTAACGGCGGCTCCACCTGGCAGCGACTGCCGTCGACGACGTCGAACGATTTTCTGTGGGTCAACGATCTCGAACTTGGTGTCGGCGATTCACGACGGCTTTACGCCGCCACCCGCACCGGCGTCTGGCGGTCGCTCGACGCCGGCAGCAGCTGGGTCCAATTGCTCAGCGTCACTGTCCGCGGTGGATGCCTGGACCTGGCGATCCGTCCCGACACAGCCAGCGACACACTGTTTGCATCGTGCGGCACCTACGAGCCGGCGGCCGTCTACCGCTTCGTCAATGCGAGTGGTTCCACGGCGCCTGAAACGGTGCTGCAGCAGCCCTCGATGGGGCGAACCTCAATCGCGATTGCACCGTCGGCACCGGACATCGTCTACGCGCTTGCCGCGAGCAATGACGTCGGTCCGAACGGCAACTACCAGCAAGGACTTCTCGCCGTCTATCGCTCGGACCGCGGCGGCGCGGCGGGCTCGTGGTCGCCTCGTGTCACCAACACCGATGCGTCATACATCAACACGTTGTTGCTGACCAACGTTGCACCTGCAACGGTCGAACAATGCTTCGCCGGCCAGAGCCGCAACGGTTTCACCAACATGGGTTGGTACAACAACGTGATTGCCGTCGATCCGAAGGACCCCGAACGGGTCTGGGCGTCCGGCGTGAACTGGTTTCGATCCGACGACGGCGGCAAGAACTGGGGATTGGCAGCGGTCCAACTCGGGCCGCCGGAGTCGGCAACCGGAACGCATGTCGATCAACATACGATCACTTTCCATCCCGATTACGACGGCAATGCCAATCAGATCGTGCTGGTCGGCAACGACGGCGGTATCGCGCGAACCCGGAACGCGCGAGCGCGCACCTCAACTGGAAACCGTGCCTCCTGCGACGCGACGACGGCGCTCGGCATCTCCTGGTCATCACTCAATCGGGGTTACGGCGTAACGCAGTTCTACCACGGCCTGCCGTTCCCGGACGGCACGCACTACATGGGCGGCGCGCAGGACAACTCCACATTGATTGGCGGTGACGACACCGGCGCCGATGGGTGGCGATCGGTGATCGGCGGCGACGGAGGGTACGTCGCTATCAATCCACAGAATCCTCAGATTCTCTACGGCGAGTTTCAGTGGGCCAGCATGGGCAAGTCGATCGACGGTGGCCACACCTTCGGCACCGTCACCAACGGTCTCGACCCGGTCCAATCGTCACTCTACGACGGTGACGCCAATTACCTGTTCGTCGCGCCGCTGGTGATGGATCCTGAGAATCCCAGCCGGCTGTGGGTTGGCGGCGATTATCTGTATCGCACGACCAATGCGGCGGTGTCGTGGAGCAAGGCCAGCGCGTTGCTTCCGGATGGCGGCCGCGCCAGTACCATAGCGATCTCTCCGACCGACTCCAATCGGATCATTGTCGGCACCAACAAAGGCGACATCGTGTCGACCCGCGCCGCACTGGCGGCGGTCGCAACTACCGTCTGGGAAACGATACGGCCGCGAGACGGCTGGATCACGTCGGTGGCATTCGATCCGCGGAATGTAACGACCCTGTATACCACCTATGGAAATTTCGGCGGCCGTCACGTCTATCGCAGTACCAACGATGGCGCCTCCTGGTCAAGCAGTGACGGACCGGGCGACCCGGCACGCAGCATTCCCGACGTTCCGGTCCATTCGATCGTGATCGATCCAGACGACTCGTCGCGGCTGTATCTCGGCACCGACATCGGCGTGTTCGTCTCGCTCGACGCCGGTGCCACCTGGCAGGTGGAGGAAACCGGCTTCGGTCCGGCTGTCACCGAGTGGCTGTCGTTGATTCGCGACACGTCAGGCCGCAAGCGATTGTTTGCTTTTACGCACGGCCGCGGCGTATGGCGAGTCGATCTCCGCTAGTGGAGTCTCGCCTGGTTCACTACCGCTCGCCTATTCAAGATGAACGCAGGTTCGCAAAGAACGCAAAGCCAGTGCTGTTTTTGACGATACGCTGCACTAGTGTTAAAAGCACAACCCCACCACGGTTATCAGAAATCGAATGTATCGATGTTGCCCTTCGTGATCAGCAGTGGCTTGCCGAGGATGATCTCACTCTCCTTCACCTCGAGCGCGCCGAGCCGACCGGCGCGGAAGGAACGCGATCCGTTTTCCATGCGGCCACCGGCGAGGCTCGCGGCGGCCTGAACGGTCAAGTAGCCAAGGTCTCTCGTGTTCCAGAGAACGATGGTCTGCACGATTCCGCTGTGCACGTACGGTTTGTTGATGTTCGGCAGCGACAGTCCGATCACTGAAACGTCAGTCCGGCTGGCCTGGCGCACCGCCTCGGCCGCTCCGGGTACCGCCGGCGCCGAAATCGCCATCACCAACTTCAGTGTGGGGTACACCTTCAGAACCGTTTGCGTTTCCGCAAACGCCCTGTCCCGGTCATCGTCGCTCGGCCGGACGACGGCGAGCGACATTCCTGGATATTTCGCACGCAGTCGATCGTTGATGAACCGCATCCACGCGTTCTGATTAGCCGCGCTCAGCGCGCCCGTGATGATCGCGAAGCTGCCGGTGCCCTTCATCAGCCGAGCCGCCTCGTCGGTCAGCGCGTTGCCGATGCCTTCCGGCGTCGCCTGGTTGATGAAAAAGTCGCGCGCCAGCGGCTCCGCGTCGGCATCCCAGGTCACGACGCGGATGCCACGATCGCGCGCTTTGCGCAGGACCGGCGAAATGCTCTCGCGATTCTCCACAGAGACGGCAATCGCATCGACTTTGCGCGTGATCCAGTTTTCGACAAGCTCGGATTGCTTTGCCGCGTCAAGACCGGTTGGCCCATCCCAAATGAGATCGACGCCAAGTTCCTTAGCGGCCTCCTCCGCCCCGGCGCGGCAGCTCACGAAATATGGATCGCCCTTGGCTTTCGGCATCATCGCGATCGTCAGACGCTTGACGGGCGTCGCTTCACTGGTCGCAGACGAAGGCCGAATCGACCGAATCAGCCACACGTTGGTGCCGGCGACCAGCAGCGATCCGGAAAGGATGGTTCCACAAAGAATGGCGACCTGGCTGTTTTTCACGATGAACTCACTTTCGTCGAGTGGGTCGATTCCCGCCTCGCGGTGCACTTCCGGTCGCAGACGCTTCGCGCCCGCGGTTAGCCGATCGATCGCGATGGTCAGAATCAGCAGCGCCGCGGTGACCAGGCCCGTCAGTTCTGAGGGCAGCGCTGCCAGGTGCAATCCGTTCTGAAGCGTCGAGAGCGCGGCGAGACCGAGCAGTGTGCCGGCAATCGTCCCGCGGCCGCCAAAGACCGAAGTCCCGCCGAGCACCGCGGCCGTGATCGCGTCCAGCTCGTATCCCGTTCCGGCGTCCGACTTCGCTTGACCGAGATGCGACACATAAATGATCGCCGCGAGGCTCGCGGTCAACCCCGAAAGCATGTAAGCGAGCCTGGTTCGGGCAACGACCGCCAATCCGGCGTGCCGGGCACCGCCCGGAGAAAACCCGATCGCATACCACGCCCGTCCGACAACCGAGCGATGCAGCAAGAGCCAGAAGGCGCAGACGACGACCACGAACAGTGGCAGCTGCGCGGGTATCACGCCGCCGAGATATCCCTGTCCAAAGAAGAGAAACCAGGCGGGAAAGCCGCTGTAGTTCACCGCGCCGTGGGTCAGCCCTTCGGCGATTCCGCGAAACAACGAGAGCGTGCCGAGCGTCACGATCAGCGGCGGGATCGCCAGACGCGAAACCAGGATTCCGTTCAACGCGCCGCCGACGAGACCGGCGCCGAGCGCGATCACGACGGCGATCGCCACCGGCAGGTGCCAGCCAATCGTGGCGGCGCCAAACAGAACCGCCGCCAGCCCCATCATCGAGCCGACCGACAGATCGATGCCGCCGGTCACCAGCACCGGCGTCAGCGCAACCGCGAGCAGACCGAGTTCCACGCTCAGGCGCGTCACCTCGAACAGGTTTGCCGTTGTCAAGAAGTTCGGCGCGATCACGGCGAAGACGGCGATCTCGACGCCGAGCGCGGCGAGCAGCCTATACATACGAACGCACGGCAGCGAGGATGATTGCGCCCTGGATCGCGCGCTCCCAATACGCGCTCACACCGAGGAAGGTCAAGGCCGGGCCAATCGCGCCGAGCAGCACGACGCCGAGTACCGTCCCTGAAAAAGTCGCCCGCCCACCGGTCACCGCGGCGCCGCCGACGATGACCGAAGCGATCACCGTCATTTCCAGGCCTAGGCCGGTATTACTCGGAATCTGATTGAAGCGGGCGCTGTTGAGGAGGGCCGCGACGCCGGTCAGCGCGCCGCCAAGCACAAACGTCCAGCACTTTATCTGCGCGACGTTCAGACCAGCCAGCCGTGCGGCATTCGCATTCGAACCGACCGCAAAAATCGCACGCCCGGCTGCAACATTGCGCGCGGCCCAGGCGAGCGCCAACAGCAGCGCGCCGGCGAGCAACCCGGTCGCGAGCGGATAGATCGACTGCGACAGGCCGAGCCACTGAAACCGGTCGGGCAGATCCTGGACCCATTCCCCCTGCGTCGCCCATCGCAACCCGTCCCGCAGGCCAATCATCATCGCCAGCGTGACGACGATCGAGGGGATTCGAAGAAAAGCGACGAGCGCACCGTTGACAGCACCGAGCGTGGCGCCAGCAAAAACGGCGACGCCGGCGACCGCTGCCAACGGCAGTCCGGCCTTGGACGACAGTCCGGCGACGACCGAAACGATCGCGAACATGGACCCGACCGAGACGTCGATCTCTCCGCTGATGACCGTCAACGTGGCGCCAAGCGCGACGATCAGCACCGGCAAACGCCCGAGCCAGAGGTCGACCAGGTTCGAGGCGGAATAAAACCCCGGCGCCAGCGCCGCCATCACGAGGGCCAGCACACCAATTGTCGCAACGAGCGCACGTTCGCGGCCCTGGACAATCGTCATTGATGTCCCAGCGCCAGCGCCATCACCTCAGCCGCCGTCGCGGTCGGCGGCAAGATGCCGGCGATCGTCCCGGCGCGCATCACCGCTATGCGGTCGCACATACCGAGCAGTTCGGGCAGCTCCGACGAGATCAGCAAGACCGCGGTGGCCTGCTCGACCAGGTCGCCGATCAGCGCGTGGATCTCCGCCTTCGCGCCGACGTCGACGCCCTGCGTCGGCTCGTCGAGCACCAACACCCGTGCGCCCGTCATCAGCCACCGCGCTAGAGCCACCTTCTGCTGATTGCCGCCCGATAGATCCTCGACGTCGGTCGATGCGGACGGCGTTTTGATACGCAATCTGTTGACGTATTCGCCGGCCGCCGCAAACTCGCGCGCAGGCTGTACCAGCCCATTCGCGGAAACGGCCGCCAGACTCGCGATGCTGATGTTCTTGGCAACCGACATTTCCGGAATGACGCCGTGCTGTCGGCGATCCTTTGGGACGTAGCCGATGCCATGGCGGATGGCGTCGCTCGGCGAATCGATGTTCACGCGTTGGCCCGAGACGAGAACGTCGCCGGCATCGGCTGGTGAGAGCCCGAAGAGTGTTTCAGCCAGCTCGCTCCGGCCGCAGCCGACCAGGCCGGCAAGGCCGACGATCTCGCCACGCCTGACCTGTAATGAAACGTCGTGAACACCAGCCATGAGGTTGGAGAGTCCGACCAGCTCCAGCGCGACGCCTCCAAGCGGCACCGGCTTCTTGGGAAAGAGCTGCGTCAGCTGGCGACCGACCATCATCTCAATCAATTGGCGCGTGCTGACGTCGGCCACCGGATGAGTCCCGACCGTCGCACCGTCGCGCAAGACGGTCACGCGATCCGCGATCGCGAACACTTCCTCGAGACGGTGGGAGATGTAGATGACTCCGGCACCAGCGTCACGCAGCGTTTTGATGACGGCCATCAAGCGCAGAACCTCGGTGTCGGTCAGCGACGCGGTCGGTTCGTCCATCAGGACAATTCGTGCATCCGCGCCAATCGCTTTCGCGATCTCGACGAGCTGTTGCTCGGGAGGCCGCAACGTGCCGGCCAGTCGTGACGGATCAATTGACGCGCCGACGCGATCGAGCAGCACCTGCGCCCGGTGCAGGCGCTGCTTCCAGTCGATGCGCCGCCACGGTCCGCCCAGCTCCAGCGCGAACGCGATGTTTTCCGCCACCGTCAGATCCGGAAAGAGCGACGGCTGTTGGTAAATCGCGGCAATGCCGAACCCGCGCGCTGTCGATGGATCCAACGACGCGACCGAGTGACCGTCGATCGTCAACCGGCCCGAGTCGGGCCGTTCAGCGCCGGTGATGATGCGAATCAGCGTGGACTTGCCGGCGCCGTTTTCGCCAACCAACGCGTGAACTTCGCCAGCGCCAATTTCGAGCGAGACGCCGGCGAGCGCACGCACCCCCGCGAACGACTTGGCAATCGACACGCATTCGAGCAGCGCGGCCATCCTCAGGCGTACGCAGAGCCATCGCCAGGCGGACGACCGGATCGAGCCTTGGTGATCCGTTCGAGATAACCGCTGTCGCGGAAGGCGGTCAACGGATCGGCCGGCAGACCCTTGACCGCTCGCCACTCGCGAACGGCATCGCGAACGTCAGTAGCAAACGCATCCTGGAGGCAGGTTTCGGCACGCACCAGGTCGCAGGCACGCTGTGCGCTCGTCAACGCATCGCAGTCGACGAGCGCCGCCTTGGCGACCAGCGCCTGGGCCTGAACGACCGTCTGAATCATCGCCTCGATTTTCCCTTTCAGGTTGTGGCTCTGATCGATGACGTAGGCGATATCGGCACGTGCGCCCGTCTCCCATTCGAAAAAGCGAATCTCGTGGAAGATTCGAAACACCTGATACGGATCCATCGACCCCATCGTCAGGTCGTCGTCCGCGTAGCGGCGGTCGTTGAAATGAAAACCGCCGAGCATGTTTTCGGACAGCAGCCAGGCGACAATCTGCTCGATGTTCTGCGAGAGGTAGTGGTGGCCGGTGTCAACCAGCACTTTGGCCTGCGGCCCGGCGCGCCGCGCCAGCAGCAGCGCCATGCCCCAGTCGGCGATGTCGCTGTGATAGAACGCTGGTTCGAACGGCTTGTATTCGACGAGCAGCCGCTGATCGCGCGCGAGGTCGGCGTGAATCGCGCTCAGGCATTCCTCGAACCAGCGCTTGCGGGCCCGGATGTTCGCCGTACCCGGATAATTCGAGCCATCGGCAAACCACAAAGACAGATCGCGACTGCCCAGCCGGCGCGCGATCGCCACGCCGTCGCGGCAATGCGCCAGCGCTCGTTCGCGGATTTCAGCCGACGGATTGCCGAACGATCCGTGCTTGTACTCTTGATCCTGAAACAGATTGGGGTTGATCGCCCCGGGACGGACGCCGTTCGCCTGGCAGGTTCGCGTCACGCTGTCTGCGTCGTCAACCGCGTGAGGGAAATCCCATTGCACGTGCAGCGCCACGGCCGGGCACGAGCCAGTCAGCTGATGGACAAAGCCGGCGTCGGCAATTTTCTCCGCCGTCGTCACGGCTGCGGCAGGCTGCAGGTACTTACCAAAGCGCGTCCCGGTGTTCGCAAATCCCCATGACGGCAGCTCGATGTTCAGCGCGTCGAGTGCCGCCGCAACCCGGCCAGTCACGTCCTTAACGGAGGAAGGCATCGGGCAGACCTCCGTCGACAGGAATGATGTGGCCGGTGGTCTTGGCACTCTTGTCGCTGGCCAGCCAGACGATCGCCTGTGCACAGTCGGACGGCAGGATCGGCCGGCGGGTGATCGTCCGGCGTGCGTAAAACTCCGCCAGCTGCGCCCGAAGTGTCTCGGTGGTCGCCGATTCGTCAAACTAGATCGAGTACTTGCGCAGCGACGCCACCACCCGATCGCGTGGAAACATCGTCGAGCCGGAGACGACGGTGGCCGGAGCGA
>Ga0070675_100000171_pt1 | contig 40220 bp, 19 predicted proteins | sample KBSM43metaG_FD_65343 | JGI IMG/M metagenome (GOLD analysis project Ga0070675, IMG submission 65343) | Miscanthus rhizosphere microbial communities from Kellogg Biological Station, Michigan, USA - KBS M4-3 metaG | ecosystem: Host-associated > Plants > Roots > Rhizosphere > Soil ... | reverse complement strand
CCGGTTCGATCGATATCCCCGGAACCGCTCCTGGCATTTGCGGTCCGCCACGGCTGATCGCAGACGCGACAACCCCCAAGACAGGACGGAGATACTTGTCCGTTGCGCGTCGGATCTCAGCAGTTCACACTCCCTCCAGTTACAGATTTGTTATCAAAAATAAATTGTGTAACTCAGCTGTTAATTGAGCAAAATAGGCCTCTCTGAACAGACGATAACGTCATCTGGCTGACGATTTAGTACTACGAGAGTTTTTACGACCCATGTGCTGTTGAGCCGGTTGCGAAGCTCGGCAGCACCAAAAGGCATGGACATGAAGCGTTGGCTGCAGCGTGGAGTCCTCGTTTTCTTAGCGCTGGCGACGGTTCCGGCTCATCCGATCGCGCAGGGATCCGCAACTCCAGCCGTGACGGTGACGCCGAACGTCAACGTGCTTCGCAATGTGAGCGACCCGCTTCTCGGCGATGCGAACCTGCAGCGTCAAACCGAACCGGTCGTCGCTGTTTCGACACGCAACCCCGAGCACATCATGGTCGCGGCCAACGACTACCGGACGGTCGACATCGCAACCGACCAGGGTATCGGCCAGGTTTTCGCCCAGGCGATTCGTACCGTTGCGCGCACCGCTGAAAAGCTGTGGGCGCGGATTACCGGTCGTTCCGAAGGACTCGGCGAGTCAGAGGAAGAAGAGCGCGAGCGGGCCGAGGCCGGAACTGAAGCATGGATCGGCGTGTACGTGACCAACGATCGTGGCCGCAACTGGACGAATGCCTGGATGCCCGGCTACCCGCAGGACACCTCCGCGGCGGGCAAGGGTTCGCCGGCGTATGGCAGGCAAGCCGCCAGCGACCCGGTTCTGGTTTCGGCGCCGGCAGGACGCTTCTATCTTGGCGCGATGGCCTTCGACCGTGGCGGCGCCAGCAAGGTCGTGGTGTCGCGATTCACCGATCGCAATAACTCCGAGAAAGGCAACAATTTTCATTTTGACTTGATGCGAGCCGTCGATGAGGGATCGACCGGCAGGCAGTTCCTGGACAAGCCTTCGATCGTTGCCGACGTTGCTCGAAGTGTTCCCGATGCTGGCGCCTGCGGTCCCCTGTACATCGGCTACACCGTGTTCGATTCGAAGGCCACCGATCCGACCGACCGCAGCAAGATTTACGTCGCCACATCACTGGATTGCGGCAACACATGGCTGTCGCCGCGCAAGATCAATCGCCAGTCGAGGCTGGTGCAGGGCGTGACGCTCGCGGTGCGCCCGAGCGACGGCCGGCTGTACGCCGTGTACCGCGACTTCGAGGCGAACCGCATGTTCGTCACGTGGGCTGACGATCGTGGCTACACGTTCGCGCCCCCGGTTGATATCTCCGGCCCGATGCTGACCTTCGATCAGCCATCGCTGGGTGCGCCCGATTACGCGTTCCGAAGCAACGCGTTTCCGACGATCGCGGTGACCGGCGGCAACACAGCCTATGTCGCGTGGCAGGAGCGTCTCGCGGCGAACGGCAACCCGCGCATCGTCGTCACGTCGTCCATCAACGGCGGATCGTGGGCGACGAAGAAACCAGTCGAGGCCGACCGTTGCGTCAAGAACGCAAACGGCACGACGACCTGCAGTGTGCAGGCCGGTGCGCAAGTGATGCCAAGCCTGACGTCGAGCCGCGGCCACGTCTTGCTGGCGTTTTACGAGGCGCGGCCCGGCATCGACGACGTGAAGTTCGTGGCGTCGCAGAAGGCCTCGTACATCACCGGCCTTGACGTGCAGCTGTACTTGCGCGTCGCCCAACTCGATGCTTCGGGCAAGGGCGTATCCGCGATCGCGACGCAGTACGACGTGGACAAGGATGGAAAGCCGCTGCCGCTGATCGCGACGGATGGGGCGACCGAGTATCGCGGCGCCAACCGGCCGAACCTGCCGATGTATGCGGGCGGAAAGTTCCCGTTCATCGGCGATTACATTTCGATCGCGCCGAGCATGCCGTTCGTGCGGACGGCGCCGAATACCGCATCGACGACCGCCAGCAACAGCCTCGGGTTTTTCAAGGAATCGACGACTACGTCCAAGAAAGACGCGACGCCGTATTGGCGGTGGGCGACGGAGTCCAACGATGGTCCGACCGCGTCGTTCCAGGCGGCCTGGACCGACAACCGCGACGTGATCTTCCCGAGGAATGCCGCTGGATTGCCGCGCATCAACGGCGACTGGAGCCAGTACGCGCCGCCCGGATTCGGGCCGTGCATCAACCCGGGATCCCGCAACGCTAACGTCTACACCGCGGAGATTGCGCCGCGGCTGGTCGCCGGCTCGCCGACGACGTTCAAACAGTTCGGAATCCAGCGCGCCTTCGTCCTGTATCTCCAGAATCGCACCGCCGATCGCAAGTTCTTCCGTATGACGATCGTCGACACGCCGGAGGCGAACGGCTCGTTCCTCCAGCGCGGGGCCGACCTGAACGTTCGTGACGTAGAGATCTTCCCGCTGTCGACGGTGACCGACTCGGTGTATGTGAACGGCGGCAGCGCAACTTCGCAGCCGGTCCGGGTCAACATCGCGGAAATCGACCGGCAGGGCGGATCGTTAATCCCCGGCGGCGACACCGCGAGCGTCGTGTTCAATGGCGACAACAGCAATCCTCCGCTGGAGACCGCCACTCCGACATCCGAAACGCACACGCCGAAGCTGTTTTCGCCAGGTAACCCGAACAGCTCGCTGCCGAAGATCTCGAATCCGCAGCTGGCGAACCCGCAGCTGGCGAATCCGCAGCTGGCAAACCCGCAGCTGGCGAACCCGCAACTGGCGAATCCGCAGCTGGCCAACCTGCAGCTGACCAACTCGCCGTATGCCGATCCAAGCGGCGACGTCATCACGAACGTCACCAACTACACATGGCAGATCACCAACGCCGGCAGCACGGCGTCGTCGTTCACGCCAGTGTTCAATATCGCGAACCAGGCAGCGTTGCAGGGAAAGAAAGCGAAGATCTACATCTACAACACCTACAAGACGCCTGCGTTGGTGCAGACGCCGAACGGCTGCCAGGCAGTCGAGACACCTCGCGACGTCATCATTTCGGTGATCGACAATCCACAACTCGCGAATCCGCAGCTGGCGAATCCGCAGCTCGCGAATCCGCAACTCGCCAATCCGCAGCTCGCGAATTCCACGTTCTACGTGTCGCCGTCGGACAGTGTCTCGTCCGCAGGCACGGCGGCCGCCGCACGCCGCAACCTGATCCAGAACGTCGCGTTCCAGGTTCCCGGGGGCGATGCCGACCTGACGATCGCGATTCCGCCGCCGGCCACGTTCATCACGCTTTCGATTCAAGATGGCGACACGTTCCAGGTCGGACCGCCGCCGCCGCCGCCGGCTCCGGGCGAACCGCCGCCGGCATCCAATCCGCCGCTGACGTTCGAGGACTTCGAGGGCGGCAACGCCGCGCTCGGCGTCGTGTCGACCGCCGCGCCGGTCATCAACGGCGTCGTCCAGCCGATCGTTGAATCGGTCAGCACGTCGGCCGATCTGGTGTTCTCGTCCGCGCCAACCGTTACGCCGCTGTCGTTGCAGGCCGGCGGCCTTGTCACGGTGTCGTCGTTCGACGTGACGGTGGTCGGCAACGCGCCGACTGCTGCTTCTGGCTTCCGCTACGGCTTCTATTTGTCGACGACGGTCGAGATCAATCCCTCGACCGCGGTGTTCCTCGGCAGTCTGACGCACGAGGGTGCGATTGCGCCCGGGCAGGTCGTTACGCTCGGCGGCGGCACGTTTGCCATTCCGCCCTCCACCACGCCGGGTCAGTACTACGTGGGCGTGTTCCTCAACGACGGCCAGCTCTACACGCCGCCATTGAACCCGTATCTGTTTGAATCGTTCGCCAACGACACCGTATCGCTCGCATTGACGATCGCCGCGCCGGTCGGTCCGGCGCCGACGTCGGCCTCGGATGCTGGTCAGACCAATGAAGACGGGACGTTGAATGTTGCCGCGCCCGGCGTGCTCGGCAACGACGGCAATGCCGGACCAGTTACCGCGGTCCTGTCGCTCGGCGCCAGCCACGGCGCGGTCACGCTCAACGCCAACGGTTCGTACAGCTACGTGCCCAACGGCAACTACTTTGGACCCGACAGCTTCACGTATTACGCGACGAACGGCACGCTCGCATCGCCGCTTGCGACCGTTTCGATCACCGTGCAACCCGTGAACGATGCGCCGAGCTTTACCAAAGGCCCGGACCAGAACGTTGCGGCCGACACGGCGATTTCAGTGCCAGGTTGGGCCGCGAACATCAGCGCCGGCGCCGCCAATGAACAGGGGCAGCTGCTCACTTTCATCGTCACGCCCGATAACGCGGCGTTGTTTGCGACGCCCCTCGCGATCAACCCGAACAACGGTACGTTGACGTTTACGACCGGTCACGTTGGTGGTTCGACGATCGTTCACGTCACGATCCACGACAGCGGTGGCACCTCGCCGGGTATCGATACCAGCGCCGAGCAGACGTTCAACGTCACCGTGCAGCCGCCACCCGGACCGTCGTCGAATCTTCAGGTGACGCAGTTGCGCACGCCCGCGTCGCCGACCGTGGGCAGCACCATCACCTACACCGTGACGGTCACCAATCTTGGTCCCGATCCCGCCGACGCGGTGACGATGACGGATACGATTCCGCAGGGCCTCACGCTATTGTCTGCCGTTCCGTCGGTAGGCCAATGCCTACCCGGCGATCTGGGCAACGTGTGCAACCTCGGAACGCTCGCGAACCAGTCGAGTGCCACTATCGTGATCCAATTCACGGCGATTTCCGCGCAGCTGGTAAACCACACCGCCGCAGCGTCGACGACGACATCCGATCCGGTCGCGGCCAACAACACGGCCAGTGATACCACAATGGTGGTTTACCAACCGTGCGGCGCAGCGACCTTCCAGGGGCCGAACCTGTTCCCGTTGAACGGAACCAGCCAGGGTGTCACCGCCGTCGCCGATTTCAACCATGACGACCGTCCCGACCTGGCGATAACGGTCGCCGGAACAAATCAGATCGCAATCGTTCTCGCCGGGCCGCCAATTCCGACCTACGTCAACGTCGGATCGAATCCGGTCAGCATCGTCGCAGGTGATTTCAACAACGACGGCAATCCTGATCTCGGTGTTGTCAACAACGGTTCGGCAAGCGTGTCGGTGCTGCTCGGCGACGGCGCCGGCGGATTCGCACCGGCGGTGGACTATCCGGTCCCGCCGCTTCCCTTTACCAACGCAATCGGCGATTTCAACGGTGACCACAACCTGGATATGGCCATCGGGTATACGGGGGCGGCCACCACGAACGTGGCGGTCTTGCTGGGCGACGGTGCCGGACACTTTGGTGCTGCCACGACGTATCCAAGCGGTCAGTCGCCGATCAACGTACTCGTTGCGGACTACGACGGAGATGGCAACCTCGATATCGCTGTTCCGAACACAGGTGCCACCACGATCGCGCTGCTCCGCGGTAACGGGTCTGGCAGTTTTGCCGCGCCGCTTTTCGTGAACGTTCCAAGCGCGGCGGGCCCGGTAGCACGGCTCCGCGATCTCGGGGACGTCAACAAAGACGGTCGTCCCGACCTTGGTGTCACGACGGGCACCAACAACGCCAACAACCTGATGCTCTTGCTCAATACCGGAGGTGGAAGTTTTGCACCGGCGGTTGAAATCATCGGCCCCATCGGCATCGGCTTCGCCGTGCCTGGTGATTTCAACGGCGACGGAAATCCCGACATCGCTGCCATCAATTTCACTGAGCAGCGACTGCTCGTGTTGCTGGGCGACGGCGCAGGGCATTTCGCGCAATCGGCCTCTTACGCCGTGGGTACTCCGAACCACATCGTGGCGCTCGATGTGAACGGCGACGCAAGAGTCGACATCATCGGAACCCCGGTCGGCGCGTTCTTCGTGCTGTTCAATGAGTGCAGCAACGATGTCGTGTCGGATCTGACTGTCGTCGCCACCGCGCCCGCGAACGTTGCGAACGGAGCCTTGTTCAGTTACACCGTCGCCGTGACGAACAATGGCCCGAGCGTGGCGAACGGCGTCGTGATGACGAGCGCCTACCCGGCGGGAACGACATTCGATAGCGCCACCGTACCCGGCGGCACCTGCTCGGACCAAAATGGTGTGGTGTCGTGTCACCCCGCCGCTATCGCTGTGGGTGCGACAGTCACGTCTACCGTGAACCTGAAGGCATTAGCCGCTGGCGTCCGCACGGTGAATGCAAGCGCGACCTCGCTGTCCGCCGACACCAATCCGGCGGACAACTATTCGACCGCGTTGACGACTGTTGCAGTCGGACCATCGACACTCGTCGTCACGACCACGGCTGACAGCGGTCCGGGATCGCTCCGCCAGGCGATCAGTGATTCGAACCTGAACACCGGGTCCACCAACACAGTTCTGTTCAACATCCCCGGTCCGCTGCCCTACAACATCTTGCTGAATTCACAACTGCCCGCGATCGCCGTTCCCGTTGTGATCGACGGCACGTCGCAGCCAGGCTACGCGGGCACGCAGCTGGTGACGATCGACGGCGCGACTCTCATCGCCAACGGGCTCATCGTCAATGCCGGCGGCGCAGGCAGCACCGTTCTAGGGCTGAGCATCCTTCAGTTCACAACCGGCGTCCGTTTGAACGCGACTGCGACGATCACACGCAACGACATCCTCGCGAACGGCACGGGTGTGTTGGTGTTCGCACCTTCGACCATCACTGGCAACAGGATTCACGACAATAGTGGCAACGGCGTCTTCGTGTTCGGGTCGAACTCGACGATCGGCGGCCTCGCCGCCGGTGCAGGGAACAGAATCACGGACAACTTTGTGGGCGTGGGCGTGGCCGGCGGAACTGGAAACGCGATCCGCGGTAACAGCATTGCGTTCAGCAATAGCCTCGGCATCGATATCGGCCAGTTCGCCGGTTTGACACCGAACGACCCTGGCGACACGGACTCGGGCCCGAACAACCTTCAGAATTTCCCGGTCCTGACGGTCTCGCAGGTCGTTGGCGGCGTGACGACAATCGCGGGAACGCTGAACAGCACCTCGAACGCCAGTTTCGGTATCGACCTGTTCTCCAATGCCTCTTGCAATGCATCGGGCAACGGTGAAGGCGAGCTGTATCTGGGATCGTTGACGGTGAACACTGACGGCTCGGGCAACGGCTCGTTCTCTACGACATCGTTCAGCGTTCCGCTTGGCCGCTACATCACCGCCACCGCAACCGATGCGGGTGGCAACACGTCGGAGTTCTCCGCCTGCCGCCAGGTGGTCACCGGCCTGGTGGTGAGCAGCATCGACAATCCCGGCCTCAAGATTGAGTCGGGAGGCAGCGGCTCCGGCTTCGTCCTGCTGGACGCGCACCACGACGGCGGTCCAGTACCGCAGGTGCTGGCGAACACGAACCTCGGGCCAGCGGCCAAGCCCAATCTCGAGTTCCCCGGCGTGATGGCGGTCCTGCCTGCCGTAACGGGCGATCCGGGCGAACCGGGCCGTGGTTACTTTGCGGCAAACGGACGAATCGGCATTCTCGACCTCGCCAATGGTCAGGTGATCGGCGCGATCGATGTGCAGGGCAGTCCGATACCGACGATCGTCCGCGCCAACGTTGCCAAGCGTTTCGCCTATTTCGCGGCGGGGAATCGCCTGTTTGCCATCGACGGCCGTTCGGCACAGCCGACCTTCAACCAGGTCGTGTTCACGACGACGATCGGCAATCAGATTCGTGCGCTCGCGCTGAACGAGTCGAATAATCGTCTTTACGTCGTCAGCACCACGCTCGGGACGACGACCACTGTCTTCAGTTCGCAAATCACCTCGATCGACGTCGACCCGGCGAGACCGACCTTCCATCAGGTTTTGGGCAGTGGCCAGGTGAGCACGAACACGGCCGTCAACGACGCCGTCGTCAACCCCGCGAATGACAAGATCTACGTGGGCGACATCAACAGCCTGCGGGTTGTCGATGGCACCACTCTCGTGTCGAAACAGATTGCGAACGTTCCGTCCGCATTTTCGATCGCGGTGAATCCGCTCAAGAACGTGATCTACGCGTCGAACGGATTCAGCAACATCACCGTGATTAACGGCGCGAACGATACGCGAATTACCGCTTTTACACTGCCCACCACTGGTGGTCCGTCTCAAGCCGGCGAAGGACGGATTGTGATTCACAACGCGAGCGGCCGCGTCTTCTACCATTACGCCGATGGACCGCGCAGCAGCCGGATCACCGTGCTCGACGGCGACCCGACGCACGTTACGCCCAACCCGAACACCTTCAATACGGTGCTTGACACCATCGACACTGGTTGGGAAACGAACCCCAGCTTCATGGCGATCGATCAGGCGGCGGATCGGCTGGTGCTGTACGACAACCACACTCACAGCGCCTGGATTTTCAACGCCTTGACCGATGCGCTTATCGCGACCGCTGTGGGTCCGCAAGCCTCGGTGAGACCGCTGGCGCTCGACCTGACGACGCATAAGGTGTACGCGTCGCTGTTCGTGGGCGCGATCCACGCCATCGACTTGAATACCGGTGCGGCTCAGATCACTCACACCGGCACGGAAACCCGCGCCCCGGTCGTCGACAAGACCGCGCATCTTGCCTATGTTGCGCGAACCGGTGCCGACACCGGCGTCGCCGTGGTCAATGCCGGCGGTCTGCTCTCAACCATCACGCCTCCGACCGGTTCCGGCGTGCTGCGGTTCGCCGAGCGCAACGCGACCACGAACCGGATCTACGTCAGCAACTTCGGGGCGAATGCCACCGGCGATCTCGATCCCGCTCCAGGTGCTGTCTCGGTGATCGACGGCAGCACCAAGAGCATCATCGCGAACGTCACCGTCGGAAACCGGCCATTCGGGCTGGCTGTGGATGAGGTGCTCAACAAGGTCTACGTCGGCAACACGTTGGTGCAGAACGATGTGTCGGCCAACTACCAGACATGGGCCGGCGTTACCGTGATCGATGGCGCAACCAACACAGCGACTCCGGCTAACCTGAACGGTATCGCAGCGGGTCCGCTGGGTATCGGCACTCTCGCGGTCAACCCCGCCACAGGGCGCCTCTACTTCCGCATCAACTCGGGATCAGCGGCAACAGTGGGGTACTACGAACCGTCGACGAACACGGCGGCATCGCTGCCGACTTCACTCGGCGCCGTGGCGGTCATCAAGGTGAACCCGGTCTTGAACCGTATCTATCTCAGCGGGTCCGACAACAAGTTGCATGTGCTGGACGGGACGACGCACAACGAGGTGGCGACGCTCACGATGGGCAGTGCGAACACAAGTATCGCCACCTTGCAGAACTGGATCGCGGTCAACAAGACAACCGGCCGCGTCTACGTTGCCGATCGCGATGCAGACACGCTCTGGATCGTGAACGGCCAGACGAACCAGGAGGTAACGCACCTTGCCGGCCTCGAGAGTCCGATCGCTGTGGCTGTGAACGAAGCGCAGAATCGCGTTTACGTGCTCGATAGCGGTGACGACACGCTGTTGGTAATCGACGGCACAACCAACAAGATCATTCAGTCGATCCAGCTGCCGATGAACCCTGTGGCAATGGCTGTCGACGACAACATCGTGCCGGCGCAGATCTACGTGAGCGGCGACTGCCCCGGCGCGTCAGGATGCGTCGACACCAACAGCGGTGTGGTCGTGGTGAGCGATCCCGTCGATCCGAACGGCCCGATCACGTTGTCCGCAGTCGGTCCGGCGGCGCACGGCACGATTTCACTCAACCCGGACGGAAGCCTGTCGTACAGCTCGAATGCCGGCTTCACGGGAGTCGATCAATTCGCGTTCACGGTCACCGATACGCACGGAGCGTCCGCGACCGGCACGATCAATCTCTATGTCGTGACCATCCCGCAGATGACGACGACGTCGCTTGCCGCCGGCAGGATGGGACAACCGTACAGCCAGCAGCTCGCTGCCTCGGGAGGGACGGCGCCGTATCACTGGGCCGTTGGTGGCGGTCAGTTGCCGCCCGGCCTGATCCTCAACGAAGTGACGGGAGTGATCTCCGGCGTTCCGAGTGTCAGCGGCACGTATTCGGTGACGATCGACGTGTTTGACGAGAGCGACGGCGACAGTGGGACGTTCACAATCATCGTTGGCCCGATCACGATCATTTCCGGATTCCCGAATCCGATCGTCAACACCTTGTATCAAAACCAGCTCGTGGCCGGTGGCAACACCGGTCCGGTCACCTGGTCGTTGAATACACAGAACAGCCCGCTCCTGACTTGGCTGACGCTGTCGGCGGGCGGCCTGCTCAGCGGCACACCGCCGAACTACGGCAACACCCCAGAATTCATCGTGACCGCGACTGACACGGCGAACAACGAAACGTTTTCGCGCACTGTCTCGTTGAACGTCGTTGGTCCGCTCGATATCATCCCGACGACGCTGCGCGAAGGCGTGGTACTCGAGACCAATCCGCCGGCGCTGCCGATCGTGGGTGGTGCCGGAACTAAGACGGTGACCCTGACCGGCGGTTCGCTGCCGCCGGGCATCTCGATGACGTCTACCGGTGCGTTCACCGGAGTTGCGACGAATCACGGGACGTTCAATTTCACGGTCCAGGTGCAAGACTCGACGGCGACAATCAGCCGCAACATCACATGGCGCGTATCCGCGCGTGAGCAGCAGGGAAGCACACAAACCCAGACGTCGATCTCGTTCGGCGGCGCGAATGGCCGCAAGATCGCGCAGACGTTCACGATGGCCGCAGCCGGCAAACTGACCGGCGTCGGTTCATTCAGCCTGTCCTGTTCGCTGCAGGGTCCGGTGACCGTCGAAATTCAGCGTCTGACGCTCGCCGGTGTGCCCGACGGGACCACGATTGCGTCCGGCATCGCGATCAACAACTTCGGCGCGATCAGCGTCAATCCGCCGGTGGACGTTGCGATCGACGAACGTTTGGCATTCGTGTGGTCCTCGCCAACGTCGTGCGACATTGCAAACGCTCCGACCAACGACACTGGATACCAGGCGGGTGACGCGTACGTGTTCACCGGTGGCAGTTGGAACACACTCGTCAGCACGGATGGCCGCTACGACATACCGTTCCGTACCCTCATTCAACCAGCGGTCCCTGTTGCCTACTTCCACGCGGGCCGGTTCGACGGCGCCGCGGCCGCTCCGCTCGCTGGCGGTACGAAAGTTCTGGTCACCGGCACCGACAACACGGGCGACGTCTACGACGAAGGCACCAACGCGACGACGCAGACGCCGGTGATGAACACGCCGTCGGCGTCACCGTTAAGCACCCAACGCTTCAGTCACACTTCGACGCTGCTCGACGACGGCACCATCCTGATTGCCGGTGGCCGAAACACGACTGGAAACTCAACGGTTCTGACGTCCGCCGAAACCTATAACCCCGCGACGAACACGTACACGCTTGCCGGTCCGATGAGCGTAGGCCGACAAACTGCAGCTGCGGTGAAATTGCCGAGCGGCAAAGTGCTGATTGTTGGCGGCTTCGACGGAACTCAGAATGTGGCGTCGGCGGAGCTCTACGATCCAGTCGCGCGCACGTTCAGCTCCGCGGGGACAATGACGACGGCACGGAACTGGCCGCTGGCGGTGTTGTTGGGCAACGGCAAAGTGCTGATCGCCGGTGGTTTCCTCAGCAGCGTCAACGGCGCGCAGACCCGCAGCGCCGAAATCTACGATCCCGCAACCGGTACGTTCACGCCCACAACGGGGTCGATGGTGTTGTTCGGCCGTGCCCGTGCAACCGGCACGCTGCTTCAGGGCGGCCGTGTTTTGATCGCCGGCGGCCAGGGCACTGACGTTCGCTCCGACGCCGAATTGTACGATCCGGTCACGGACAGTTTCACGGCAACCGCGACGGCGATGACGAGTAGGCGGTTCGCGCACGCTGCGACCGCCCTTCCTGATGGCACCGTCCTCATCAGCGGCGGGTACGACAGTCAGAACGTCAGCGGATACATTCTGCCGCTCGCGACGTTGGAGCGTTACATACCGTCGACGAATTCGTTCGTGGCGGCCGGCAGCATGGAAGTGCGGCGCGCGTCGCACGAGTCGGTTCCGCTTGCGGACGGAAGAGTTCTTCTGGTTGGCGGCACCAGCGCCAACGGCTGGTTCATCGGCGATACCGGCGAGCTTTACGACGTCACGAAAGTTCCCAGCTTGACAACGACGACGCTGCCCGACGGTCAAGTCGGGAGCGCCTATCCCAACACAGTGTTGTCCGCCGGCGGTGGCCAGCCCGGCCAGTACACGATCGCGCTGGTATACGGCGTTCTTCCGAACGGGATGAATTACGCGCCGGGAACGGCGACGTTGTCGGGAACACCGACTGTGACCGGCACGTTCCCGCTCGGATTCCGCGTGACGGATTCGTCCGGCAATACGAATGTCCAGACGCTGACCCTGAAGGTTGGAAACGTACCTGTCATCACCACGACGTACCGGCTGATCGACGGTGGCGTTGGAGCGTTTTACTCAGTCCCGCTGACGGCGACCGGGACAGCCCCGCTGACGTTCTCGTTGCCGGCAGGTCAGTCGTTGCCGGCGGGATTGTCGATCAGCCCGAGCGGAGTAATTTCCGGAACGCCGACGACGCTCGGCTTCTTCACCTTTGCCAGCCGGCTCGTTGACGGAACCGGACAGTCCGTTTACAAGACGTTCGCCATCAGCATCAACAACCCGCTGACGGTCACGACCTCAGCACTTCCGGAGCTTGCGGTCCTTGAAACCACTTCGGGTTGTTTGAGTGCGAATAACGGCTTCGGGACCCGGACCTGGAGCCTGACCACCGTCACGCCGGCGAACGGCTTGAGCATCCTGTCGAACGGGTGTCTGTCGCCGACCGCAACCGGAACTTACAGCTTCACGGCGCAGGTCACCGATCAATCGTCGCCAGCCCAAACCGCAACGAGGAATTTCGTCGGCGTGCGGGTGTCGGCGCGTGAGCAGCAGGCGTTCACGACGAGCGGATCGACGACCGCCTTCGGCGGCGGTTCGGGCGGTCGCATCATCGCGCAGACGATCACGGTTGGCGCCAGCGGCACGCTGACGGCGGTGGGCTTCAACAGTCCGACGACCTGTTCGGGTGCGGGCATGACGATAAACGTAGAGGGAGTGACACTCGACGGCCGTCCCGACGGTAACAACCTCGCTTCAGGCTTCACGACCGGGTCCCTCGCTGCAATTTCGTTGGGTTCAGGCGTACCCGTTACAGTAGGCCAGCGCCTCGCACTCGTGGTCAACGCGTCGGCACTTTGCACGACTCAGAACAACGACACGAGGGATTACTACCAGGCGGGCGACGCATTCGTGTCTACCGGATCGGGATGGGTACCGCTGCTCTCCACGGACGGCAGGTACGACTTCCCGCTGCGCACGCTCATCCAGCCGTCCGCGCCTCTCACGTACCTGAACAACGGGAGGAGCAGCGCCGTGATTGCCTTGTCGAACTCCGGCAAGGTCCTGTTTGCGAACGGCTCGAATGCTGACGTCTACGATGCGAACACCGGCACGGTGACTCCGACGGGAAATCCGGTCTTCAGCTTCTTCTCGCGCACGAACGCGGTGCTGAACGACGGATCGGTCTTGATCGCCGGCGGCAGTTTCAACGGCAATCGCCTGGCGACAGCGCAAACATGGGATCCGTCGTCGGGCACGTTCACCGCGACGGCAAACAATCTCTCCGTCGCGCGCGACGGCGCGGCGGCGGTGAAACTGCCCAGCGGCAAGGTGCTGATCGTCGGCGGCAATGACGCGGTCACGGCTTCGGCTGCCGCGGACCTGTACGATCCGGCGACGCGGACGTTTACCGCTCTCCCGGACATGGTGTCGGGTCGCAACAGCCCGATAGCCGTCCTGCTCGACAACGGAAAGGTGTTGATTGCCGGCGGCTACATCTCCGGGCCGAAGAGCGCGGAACTCTACGATCCGCTCGCCGGGCCGAACGGAACGTTCACCGCAACGGCGGGCGACATGGTCTCGTTCGGGCGTGGCGTCGCGGCGGCCGCGAAGCTTGCCGACGGACGCGTGCTGATCACGGGCGGCCAGTGGGGAGACGTACTCGACAGCGCCGAAGTCTACGACCCAGTGACCGACACGTTCTCGGCGACGCCCAGCATGGGGAGCCGCCGATACCTGCACACGGCAACGACGCTCGCGGACGGCAGCGTGCTCATCGCCGGCGGCGACGATGCGCAAAGCTTCAATGAGTACACGCTCCCGCTCGCGACGCTGGAGCGCTACTTCCCGGCGACGAACACCTGGGCATCTGCGGGATCGATGGTCGTTCGGCGCCAGAGCCATGGCGCCGTGCGGCTGTCCAACGGCAAGGTGCTGCTCGTTGGCGGCGACAGCCAGAGCTGGCTCACGAACAACTCCGCCGAGTTGTACGACGTGGCGTCCACGCCGGTACTGACCCCCTCGACCTTGCCGAACGGTCCAGTCAACGTTGCGTATCCGACCACGACATTGTCCGGGAGCGGCGGTGATGGCGGACCGTACACGATCACGCTAGTCGCCGGCGCCCTGCCGTTTGGCATGACGTTCAACGCCGCGAACAGGCAGATCGCGGGCACGCCGACTTTGGCTGGTGTCTACGCGGCTGGGTTCAATGTGGCGACCCCGTCCGGCAGCAGTGTCCAGTCGATCACGATCACCGTCGGAAACCTGCTGACGATCACCAGCCCATATCGGCTGTTGGATGGCGCTCTGAACAACCCCTATTCGCTGCAGCTGCAAACGGCGAATGCCACCGGCTCGGTCGTCTGGGTTCTGGGATCCGGTTCCGCACTACCGAATAACGTGACGCTGAGCGCGTCAGGGCTGCTCTCCGGCACACCGATCGTCCCCGGCTACTTCAACTTCGCTGTCAGGGCGACCGACGCTTCGGGTCAGAGCGTGGTCAAGGTCTTGTCCATTTCAGTCAACAACCCTCTGGCGATCACGACGACGTCGCTGGGACCAGGGCTGCTCTCTGAAGGCTACTTCTACTGTGTCGGCACCACCGGTGGAGTGGGTAATCGAACGTTCGACGTCACCGCCGGCGCGCCACCGACCGGATTGACGCTGAACGCGAACGGCTGCTTCTTAGGGACGGTACTGGGCTTCGGAACTTTCAACTTCACCGTTCGAGCAACCGACTCGGCGTCGACGCCTGAACAAGTGAGTCAGCCGTTGTCGATCACGGTCACGATGGTGGCCGACCAGGGGACGGCCTCTGATAACACCCGGCCGCCCTTGACGTTCGGTTCCGGTCCCATCCTGAAGGTCGCGCAACGCGTCATGGCGGGCGTGACAGGAACGCTGCGCGGCGTGCGCCTATACACGCCAAGCGCGAACAGTTGTCCAGATGGGACAATTGTTACCGCCGAAATCCAGGGTGTCGAACCGAACGGCAGCCCCGATGGCAACACCGTTGCCAGCGGGTCGGGTCTCCTTTCTGGCCCGTATATTCCCCTGTCGGTTGGTCCGTTTATTACCGCCGACCAGCAATTCAGCGTGGTGTTCAGCGCGAGCAATACCTGCACGATCACGCCGGCATCGTTCGATTCGAATCCGACCGAGGGCTGGGTGTACACGTCTTCATGGCAGCGTCTGTCCGACTACGACGGACGTTCGGACATCGGCATGGGTACCGTCGTTGAACCTCCCGCTGGTCTCGTGCCGACGCAGTCGTTCCTGGGAGCGCACACCGCGACGCGGCTCAACGACGGCCGCGTACTGATTGTCGGCCAGTCACAACAGGCGCAGATCTTCAATCCGGCCACCGGTCTCATCACCGGCACCGGGTCGACCAATGTTCTGCGCTCGCAGTACCACATGGCGACGCTGCTCGACAGTGGCAAAGTGCTGATCACCGGTGGTCAAACGAACACCGGATCCACGTCGATTCAGCTCGATTCGGCCGAGCTCTACGATCCGAGCACCGGTTCGTTCCAGTTGCTGGCATCGACATTGTTCGGTGCGCGCGCGAACCATACGTCCACCAAGCTTGCCGACGGCAAGGTGCTGATCACGGGCGGGTTCTACTACGACGCGTCGAATGTCTCTCACACGAGGAATACGGCGGTGATTTACGATCCGTCGACGAACGCGTTCACGCAGGTCGGCAACATGATCGCGAGCCGCGAACGCCACACCGCGACGTTGTTGAAGAGCCCGGACAATCGCGTTTTTGTCTTTGGTGGCTGGCAGGACGGCGACGGTCGCGGGGAGTTCTTCGACCCGAGCACGTTGACGTTCTCCACGGCGACAGGATTCCCGCTGGCGTACCACGGAGGAGGTCACACGGCGACACTGCTCGACGACGGAAAGGTGCTGGTTGCCGGCGGTTGGGCCAGCAATGAGGTAACCGACGTGGTGGAACTGTTCGACCCGAACGTCGGCAACGGCACATTCACCGCGGCAGGTACGATGCTGCATCCGCGACAGTACCACGCGGCCGCCAAGCTGGCCGATGGCAGCGTTCTGTTGAGTGGCGGCTTGTTCGAGGACGCCTGCTGCTTCCTCCATCCGCCGCACGCAGCCCTGGAGCGCTACGTTCCGGGCACCGGCATCGTCGCCGCCGGCAGCATGCTTGCGAGCCGCTACGAACACATGGCGACCGTGCTTCAGAGCGGACAGGTGCTCTTCACCGGCACGTTTGGCTGGAGCTTCGGCGCCTCGCATACGGGTGAGCTCTACGATCCTGCGACGGCGGTTTCGGTGGCGAACCCGATCCTGCCCGCCGGTTCGAACGGCTCGGCGTACGGCGTTGTTCTGAACGGACGGGGAGGCACCGGTCCGTACACAATTTCGCAGCTGTCGGGCGCGCTGCCGACTGGGATGTCCTACACACAATCCACCCGGACCTTGAGCGGTGTCCCGGGGCAGTCGGGATCGTTCACTCTTGCGATGAGCGTCATCGACAACGCTGCGCATACACGCTACGAAACGATCACGCTGCCTGTTAATCCTATCGGCGTCACCACCATCCAGCTTCCCTCATCGCACGCTGGAGTACCGTACTCCGCGTCAGTGGTTGGGACGGGCGTCGGGACGTTGACGTTCTCGATATTTGCCGGTTCGTTGCCTCCAGGCTTGAACATGGCGTCCAACGGAGCGGTTAGTGGGACAACGACAGCCAACTGTTGCTTCTATGGGATCACTGTGAAGGTTGTGGACTCGATCGGGCAGGTGTCGATCCGCGGCGTTGGCATCAGCGCACAGCCGTGATGGTGCCTGTTCAACATGCGTGACTCGGTTCGACGGGGCGCAGTCGCGTTTGTCGCCGTCTTCGTCTGGTAAGAAACAAAGGGCGGTCGCTGCCGGAACCTCCGGCGCGGCCGTTCGGCCTTGTGCGCTCCAGACCGGGGAGCTGCTCGTCTTCTCGGTGCTCCTGGGTGTCGTGGCACTGGTCTTCCTTCCGTCGCTGTATTCGCAGTTCACGCTGCCGAAACTCGCGGTGTTCTACCCAGTGCTCGGACTGGCTGCGTTGTGCTGGTTCGCCCGCTATCGTCGCGGCGACACGATCGCGATTCGGGCGAGCATCGCCGTACCGATCCTCGCACTGCTCGCCTGGTGGACTGTCACGCTGCCATTTGCTGTCGACATCCCGAGGGCAGTCTGGGGAGCGGCCGGCCGTGGCAATGGATTTCTGCAGCATGTGGCGCTGCTGATCGTGTTCGCCGGCCTGGCCACATTGCGGATCGGCGAGGGCGGCGTCCGCCGCCTCGTCGCGGCGCTGATGACGATCCTCGTCGTGCTAAGTGCCTACGCGATCGCCCAGGCGGCTGGAGTCGATCTGTTCACGTGGCCGAACGTGCGTCCGGGATCCACCGTCGGGCATCCGGTGCCGCTGGCGGCGATGCTGGCGCTCGGGTTACCGATCGGCCTGGCGCTGATCTTCGTGGCTGCGACGCGACGGCAGCTTGCGGCCGCGGCATGCGCAACGCTGGTGATCGGCGTCGCGCTCGCGATGACCTTGAGCCGAGGACCGTGGATTGGCGCGATCTGCGGATCGATCGCGACGCTGGCACTGCTGTTCCGATTGAAGGGCGGGCGCCACCTGAAGGCGCTTGCAGTCGCGGCGGCGGCGATTATCGCGCTTGGCGTGGTCGTCTCCGTCGCACGGGTTCCAGGAACGCGCGTCACGCAACGCATCGCCCTGATCGCGCGGGCCACGACCGACCCGTCCTTCATGAATCGGTTCGAATATTTCTCAGCGGCGCTCGCAATGGTCCGCGAACGGCCGCTGATCGGATCAGGATTCGAAACCTTCGGTCTGCGATTTCCGCCGTTCCGTCCGATCGAAAACCCGACGGTTGATGACGACACCATTCCGACGATGGTGCACAACGGATACCTCGAGCGGGCCGTGTGGACTGGCATTCCCGGTCTGCTCCTGTACGTCACGCTCATGGCAGCGGTTGCCGCATCGCTGCTGAACGTGATCCGGGAGCGAGCGGAAACCAGCAATTCAGAGCAGCGCGCGCTGGCCTGCGGCGTGCTTGGCGGTCTGACTGCGTTCTGGATTCAGGACCTCTCCGGCTGGCAGGAGATCTCGTCGTCGGTGTTCTTCTGGGCGCTGGCGGGTCTGGCGGTGGGCTTGTGCCGACAGGGCAGTGCCAATCGATCTGGGGAGCCGCCGCGGTCCGAGGCGGTGCGGAATGGTGGCGTCGTCGCGCTCCTCGCGTTCGCCTGCGCGGCGGTGTTGGTGGTGTGCACCTGGCACGTCTGGGGTGAAGCGGCGGCGGATGCGCGGCTGGCACAGGCGCACCGCGCGGGTGTGGCCGCAGGCTGGCGCGAAGCGAAAACGTTGCTCGAGGAGACGCGTCCGCTTGTCAACGGCGATCCGTCGTATCTCGATCGCATCGCCGTCGTCTACCTCGATCGGCTCCGTTCCGCGCCTGATCCCGACGCCTACCGCGCGGCGCGAGAGGTGCTGCGGGAAGCCCGCGCTCACAGCCGCTTCGATCCGTACATCCTCATTCACGTCGTCGACGCCGAAACGCTTGCCCGACTGCTTGGCCTGACGAAAACCATGTCCAGTGAGGCCGTCGACGCAGCGGTACGGGTGGTCGAACTGGATCCGAACAACCCGACCGTGCACCAAACGCTCGCGCGTTTTCAGCTCGTGTCCGGGCATCTCACGGCAGCGCTGACTGAAGTGCACACTGCACGCGCGCTGCGGCCGAACCGCGCCGGTCTGTCGCTGCTCGAAGGCGACATTTTGCGAGCCGCCGGCGACAAACGCGCCGCGCTCGACGCCTACCGGAACGAAGCCGCCCTTCATGCCAGTGCCAATTCGACGTGGATCACCGCGCAACAGAAGGTGACTGCGGCAGTGATCGAAGCGGGAGACTACCAGGCCGCAATCCGTGAAGCCGAGGCACTCGTCGCGCGTACCCCGGCCGATCCGACGTCGCACCGCTTACTCGATGCGGCACGCGCGATGCGGGCTCGTTGAGAACCGAGCGTACCCCCCCGCGCCGTGTGAGCGCTCTTCGGTCTACTTCGGCAACGCTGCGAGGCGCGCCAGCGCGTCGGTGGCAAGCGGATCGACGACGTCCGCGTGCTGATGGAGCGCGAGAAACTGGTCGTAGCTGGAGCGGGCGGCGGCCGCTGCCTGGACGCCCTGCTGCGCGCGACCGAGCCAGTAATAGGCGGCCGGAACGTAGCGTAACGTCGGCATGTCGGCGATGAACGCATCGGCGGCCTCGCCGCGGCGCTTGACCGCCAGCTCCAGCTCGGCCAGCGCCTCGGCGTGATGCGCCGGCTGGATCTCTTCATACAGCCGGCCAAGCAGGAAACGGGACCACCACGAATCATGCCGCTGCTGCGCGTCGCGCACGGCATCGATCGCATCGGGCAGTCGACGGCGCACGCGAAACGCCTCGGCGTCGATCAGACGCGCATACGATCGCGGCTCGTTCTCGAGACGATTGGCGAGCGCGGCCGCCAGTTCCTGCGCTTCGTCGACGTGACCGGTGCGGATCAGCGTCAGCGCCGCCGGGAACAATACCGCCTCGCTGGTGTCGAGCGTTGCAGCCTTGCGCACCGACATCGCCGCCGCGTCTTTGAGGTCCAGCGCCAGCTGCGCGTCGGCGAGGGCGTTGAGCTTCTGGGCAGCGGCGGTTTTGTCGCCGGCCTTCTCGTCGGCGGCCGCCGCCGGCGCGAGTAACGCCGCGACGCTTTTGAACTGGCCTTGGTACATGGCCAGGTCGGCGATCCCGAGCTTCGCCACTGACGCGCCGAACGCGTTCAGCTGGTCGAGTTTCTCGTAGGTGGCGCGGGCCGCTGCGACATCTCCCTTTGAACTCTGCGCAAGCGCCAGCGGCAGGAACGCGAACTGATACTTGTCGTTCTGCTTCAACACCAGCGCGACCTGCTCGAGCGCCTTGTCGAAATCGCCCGCGTATAACGCGTACGACGCGAAGTTGTTCCGGCCGAGCAGATAGTTCGGATAGGTGCTGACCAGCCGCTCGCTGATTTCGCGGGCCTTCGCGAAGTCGCGCAGCGCCGAGTAGCTGAACGCCAGGTTCGAGAGCGCCGCCTGGTCGAACGGATACTTGGCAAGCAGCGCTTCATACGTTTCCGCGGCCTTGCGGTAGTTGTGCGAGACGCCGTTGTAATACAGCCCCAGCGTGCGGAACTTCTCGCGCTCGCTCATCCGATCGACGTATTTCAGCGCCTCGTTGAAGGTCGCCTCGGCGAGGTCGATTTGTCCAAGATTGCGATAGATCGCCGCGAGCCCTGAATAGGCGCGGCCGAAACGAGGATCCTGCGCGATCGCGTCGCGATAGGCCGCTGAAGCTTCCTGCACGCGGCCGCCGTTCACCAGGTCTTGCGCGCGAATGTAGGCCTGCATCGCGCCGAGCGATCCGGCGGTGAAGGTTTCAGCCGCGGCGGCCTTGTCCATTTCGCTCTTCGATTCCCCGAGGGCGAGGCGGACCTTGCGCGCCAGTCGATCAACGGCGCCAAGCACCGCCGCATCGTCGCGCGCGTCCTCGATTGCCGACGTCAGCACGGTCTCGTTGGACGGATCAATCGCTGCGAGCGACAGCCGGTAACCCGATCCGACTTTGTCGATGCCGCTCTGAACGACGACTTTCAAACCCTCGCGCCGTGCGATCAGCACGCCGGTTTCCCGCGTGATGCGATCACCGCCGTCCGGCGATAGCTGTCTAGCGAGCGCCCGCGCGTCACGCGCTTTGTAGAGTTCAACGAACGGCGCGCCTTCGAGCGCGATCGACAGCGCTTCACCGAGCGGGCCGTCGAGGCCGGCGTTGCCGGTCCGGTTCTCGAAATCCGTGAGCAGGGTGCGGACGACCGGATGCTGGACTGCCGCCTTCGGCGCGAGCCACTGCGCGACGTAATACGTACCGGCCAACAGCGCCAGCACCATGACGCCGGCGACGTTGACGATCTTGCGCGTCAGGCGCCTGACTTCCGGAATCAGCGCACCGTTCTGGTCGAGGCGGGCGAGCGCCGCATTCAACTCAACCGCCGTTTGGAAGCGCGCCGCGGGATCGATCTCGAGGCAGCGCATCACCAGCGCGTTCACCGCCTCCGGCACGCTCTCGTCAAGCTGCCGCAGAGCCGGAACGCCGTCCTTCGACCGCTTGCGCATCGCGTCGATCCGCTCTTGCGCAGTCGTCGGCGCGCCGGTTCGCGGGCCGAGGAGCATCTCGTACAGGATCAGGCCGAAGGCGTAGATGTCGGCGCGTCCATCGGTTGTCTGGCCAGCGCCTTGTTCCGGCGCCATGTACTCGAGGGTGCCGATGATTCCGCCGTCTGCCGCTTCTTCGGCTGACGCCGAAATGCCGAAGTCCATGATCAGCGCCAGGTCGTCCGCTCCGATCATGATGTTGGCCGGCTTGAGATCACGATGCACCACGCCGGCATCGTGCGCCGCCTGAAGGCCGGCGGCGATCTGTCGGGCAAGTCCGAGCGTGCGGCTGACCGGGAACTTGCCTTCGGCGCGCAGCTGCGTCGCGAGGTCGTCGCCCTGGACGTACGACATCGTGATGAACTTCTTGCCGTCGATTTCTCCCAGGTCGTGGATGCGGACGACGTTCTTGTGGGTCACCGATCGCGCCAGCAGCAGCTCGTTCTTGAAGCGCTTCTGCAGTTCGAGCGAGATGGTGCGGCCGCGGATCACTTTCAGTGCGACGGCAACGCCAAGCTCGGTGTCCCAGGCCTGGTAGACCGCACCCATGCCGCCGGCGCCGAGCAGCTTGATGATGTGATAGCGAGGTCCGAACGACTGTCCGACCTTGAGCGGCCCCGCATCCCGCGCGGAACGAGCGGGCCCGGCGACGGTTGCCCCGTCTGCCGTCGATGCGCCACCAAAGGTGCCTGCGTCGCCATTCGTCGCCGCAGTTTTATCGCCGCGCGTCAGAGGCGCGGCCGGCGACTCACGGAATGGCGAGGCGGGAAATGTACCAGGTTCGACAGTTGTGACGCCGGTCAGGCCAGTCGAGGCGCCAAAGCTGGCGCCATGCGGCAGCCCGGTCGTGTCGAACGGAACGACGCCGGTCAAGACGGTGAGTTCGTTAAGCGAGCCACACCGGCATCGAGCGCCGTTCGCCGACAAGGCTTCGCCGCACCGAGGGCAAACCATGTTCAAGTTGCTGAGTTGCCCGTAATTATGGAGGCAGAATTCTCAAAAGCCAATCGAATTGCTCGCCATCGATTCCGATTGAATTTTGTCTGCGGATCGTGGGTATTCGGTCCGTGTGAAGAAGAATACGAGAGGCTCCGCTCAGTTCGATAGCGAGGTGCCGCGTTAGGGTAACGAGAGGGCCGAGTTGACTACCTCACCGTTTCGTCAGCTATCGTCGTCGAGCGTCCGAACGGCCTCACGGCCCGCAAGCGCGGTACTGTCGCGTCGGCCAAAATTCGCCTGTTGGGTCGGGAAATTGACTAGTCCGATAGTCGTACGACCAGAAATTACACACATCTTCTCAGGTTCTCGAGCCAGCCCTAGCGGATTGATGTTATTGAGCCGAAGGCACTTAGTCCCGTTGGGATGAATACGGTGGGCAGTGGTGCGCGTCTTGCTGAATCTATGCGCATGGAATCGGCTGAAGCGCGATTGCGCTACATCGACGGATCGAAAGTACAAACGCCGGGCGGGCTGCTCGATCAGCTCGACGTTCTAAATCAGGAAGACTCGAACGTCGGCAGAGTCGAAGGGATCGTCGTCGACCCAGCTGAGCGCCAGGTTCGCTATTTTGTCTTTAAATCGCGGCGTCCTTTTCGGGCGCGCCACTATCTGCTGCCGCTGGCGCCTGCTACCATCGACGCCGAAAACAAGGCGCTGCACGTGGACGCTCAAACAGACGATCTCGCTGAACTGATCGACGGCCCGGCGAAGACATTTCCGCCGTTCACAGACGACGACTTGCTCACCGCGCTGTTCGCGACTCGCACTCACTGAGCGCGAACGAAGCCTTAAGAATTTGACTCGGTCGCGTGGTGGCGAACGTCTTTCGCCGATACCATGAAGATGACGTCTTCGGCGACGTTGGTCGCGTGGTCGCCGATCCGCTCGAGATGGCGGGAGACCAGGATCAGATCGAGCGCAGGCTCGATGGTCGCCGGATCCTGCAGCATATAAGTCAACAGCTCGCGAAAGATCTGCGTCTTCAGCGTATCCAGCGCATCGTCTTCGTCGAGGACGTGCTGGGCCAGGGTGGTGTCTCGCCTGACGAACGCATCGAGCGCGTCGCGGAGCATGCCCTGAGCGATGGCGGCCATCCGCGGAATGTCGATCAGTTTCTTGACGGGCGGGTGAGCGGCGTATTGGCGCGCGGCTTCGGCGATGTTGATCGCCAGATCGCCAACCCGTTCCAGGTCGGTGTTGATCTTGACGGCAGCGACGATCGCTCGCAGGTCGACGGCCATCGGCTGGTAGAGCGCCAGCAGCGTGAAACAGCGATTGTCGACCTCGATGTGCAGCGCATTCAGCGGTGCATCGCCGCCGATCACCCGATCGATCAGCGCGCGGTCGCGTTCGACCAGGCCGCGCACTGCGAGTCGGACCTGTTCTTCGGCCAAGCCGCCCATTTCGAGCAGCCGGGCTTTGAGCTGCTCGAGTTCCGATTGAAAATGCCGGACGCGTTGTTGTTCGGAAGCCATGCGCTTTGAGTGCGGGCCGATGCTAACCGAAGCGTCCGGTCACGTAATCTTCGGTCAGCTTGGTGCTCGGGTTCGTGAAGATCTTGTTCGTGCGATCGACTTCGACCAGCTTTCCCAGCCAGAAAAACGCGGTGACGTCCGACACCCGAGCCGCCTGCTGCATATTGTGTGTGACGATCACGATCGTGTAACGGTTTTTCAACTGATAGATCAGTTCCTCGATTCGTTGGGTCGCGATCGGATCCAAGGCCGACGCCGGCTCATCCATCAACAGGATTTCGGGCTCTACAGCGAGGGCGCGGGCGATGCAGAGCCGTTGCTGCTGGCCACCCGAGAGTGCCAGAGCCGACGTGTTGAGCCGATCCTTCACCTCATCCCAAAGGGCGGCGGCCCTCAAACTGGCCTCAACCCGGCCCGACAGTTCTTCCCGTGAGCGGGTCAGCCGGTTGATGCGCAATCCGTAGGCGACGTTGTCGAAGATCGACTTCGGAAAGGGATTTGACTTCTGGAAGACCATGCCGACGCGGCGCCGCAGGTCGACGACGTCCACGGACGCGGCGTAAATGTCGCGACCGTCAATCCGGATCGCGCCTTCGACGCGCGCCCCGGGCACGATGTCGGTCATTCGGTTGAGCGAGCGCAAGAAGGTGGACTTGCCGCATCCTGACGGACCGATCAGGGCGGTGACCTCGTTGGTGCGAATGGTGACCGAGATGTCTTCGAGGACCCGGCGCGGGCCGTAATAGAAGTTCAGCCGCTCGACGTCGATCTTTCCCGCGGTTTCCGCTCCGGCAGGAGTGCCTGGTGTGACGATTGCCGAGCCTTTCGGACGCGGCGAAGCGAGGGTCGTGGCCACCAAGTCCACGATAGCCAACCCGGTGCGTGCTGACATTTCGTCCGAGTTAAATACCCGGTGCCTGGCAGGGGGCCAGTCCCGGGGCCAGGCTCGGGGCCAGGCTCGGGGCCAGGCTCGGGGCCAGGCTCGGGGCCAGGCCCGGGGCCAGTCCCGGGGCCAGGCTCGGGGACAGTCCCGGGGACAGGCCCCTAGTCTGTCCCCAGGGGACAGGGTCGGGGTCAGATCGGCCGGCGAAGGCTGATAGGATCGCAGGCCGGAGGCGCTATGGCGACAACTTCATCGGTCAGCGCGGTGGCTGGGCCGCTCGCGTCGATCTTTGCCACGAACGACGGCTTCATCAATCGGTCCATCGGCGGGCTCACCGAAGACGATCTCTGGCATCGCCCGACCGATCAGAGCAATCCGATGTTCTGGCTGCTCGGCCACGTCGTGCACACCCGCGGCGCGGCATTGCGGATCCTCGGCGATGATTTCCGCACCGGGTGGGGCGATAAATTTCAACGCGGCGCGGCGCTGCAGGATCGCAACGCCTATCCCGCATTCTCCGAGGTCGAGCGCTTCCGCAGCGAAACGCGTGAACGGCTCGCCGCCCGCCTGGCGACTGTCACGGACGAATATCTCGCGCACGATGCCAGCGGTCATGCGCTCCCGAATTGCCGGACTGTCGCGGATCAGATCGCCTTTCTCGGACTGCACGAGGCGTATCACGTCGGCCAGCTTGCGTACGTCCGCAAGATGCTCGGTCACTCCGGCATCGTCGGCTGATGGCAGAGGCGGGCAGCGGAAGTAGGAATTAGGAATTAGGAATTAGGAATTAGGAATAGAAATTAGGAAGTCTGCGATTCAGTCAGACTTCCTAAATTTCAAACTTCCGACTTCCTGTTCAGTCCAACGATTTGACGCCATCCGGATCGAGAAACGCGTCGACCTGACGCCGTAGTTCATCCTGGATGCGATCGACCGTGCGCCTGGCGTCAACCACTCGGAAGTGGAATTCGTCGGCCATCGAAGCGTATTCCTTCAACAACCTGTTCTGGTAGGTCCTGAAGCTGTCATAAATGTCGTCGCCGTGCTTCAGGTCCATTCCGGATTCCCAGTAGTCCATGCCGCGCGATTCGAGCACCCGTCGGCTGAGCGTCTTGACGTCCACGTTCAGATAAAAGGTCAGGTGCGGCGCGATCGCGAACCCGTAGAGCGTACGCAGCCACTGTCGATCGACGCCGCGAACGCCGGCACGCGCCAGGGCGGTGAAGATATACCGGTCCGACAAGACGATGAAGCCCGCTTTGAGCGCGGGGATGATTTCCTTTTCAAGTCGATCCGCGAAGTCGGTCGCGTAGAGCAAGACGAACGTCAGCTTGTTCAGGGTGTTGCTCGATTTGGCGATTTCGATTGTCGGCTGCATCAGCGGCGAACGCGTCCAGCCCGTCTCGATCACGCCGTAACCCTTCACCTCGAGCCACTCGCGCAGGAGCCGGATCTGCGTCGAGCGGCCCACGCCGTCGGTTCCTTCAATCGCGATCAGCTTGCCCGGGTAGCCGTCGATCGGAAGGTATGGGACGCCGCGACCGTAATAGCGGCCACCCTGGATCTCGCCATTCGCGCCTTCGTCCAGCGGCAGCGGTTCGACTGAAGGATCGAGTTCGGGTGACGACCCTGAGCCCGTCGAAGGGTCAGGCGTTAACGGGTTCATCGTCGACTACCTCCACAGCGCTGGTGGTCTTCACGTGCTCGGCGATCATTTCCCGCACGAGCCGTTGCTGCTCGGTGATGCTGCGCGACGCATCGACGACCCGCAGGCCGAACTCGTCGACCAATTGATCGTATTCTTCGAGCACTTTGCCTTGAAACAGCCGGAAACTTTCGACTGGATTCGTGCTCCAGCCGAGATCCATGCCCGCCTCGTAGAACTTCAATTTGACACGCCGCGCCAGCAGCCGATCGACCGACACGTCGATCGGCACGCGAAAGTAGAGCGACAAGTCGGGACGCACCGCGAAGCTATAGAGTTCGCGGACCCACAGCCGATCAACGCCTCGCGTGACGTCGCGTGCGAACGCGGTGTAGGTATAGCGATCCGCCAGCACGATCATCCCAGCCTTGAGCGGCGGAATGATCTTGTAGAGCAGCCGGTCAGCGAAGTCGGTCGCGTGCAGCAGGCTGAACGTCATGGGCGTGAGCGCGTTTTTCTTCTTGCCCGTTTTGGTGGCCGCCTTGACGAGAGCGGACGAGTTCCATTCGGTGACGAACACCCGGTGCCCCTCGGCGATCAGCCACTTGGCTAACAGGGCCAGCTGGGTCGTTTTGCCCGACCCGTCGATCCCCTCGACGACGAACAACTTGCCCGGGTACTCGTGCCGCTGCGTGAGGTTGTTCAACATATAAGTTGGTCGTACGGCTCACTTCGAGCCGAAGCGGTTTGCCAGTCATCCGTTCGAACGGTTCGGCGTGGCGATTCGCCGACCACAGCTCGAGCTCCGCGTCCCCCGATGTCCGAATATGCAGCAGGTCGTCGTCGCCGCGGTCGTGCAGTTCGACGCTGCCGACCGTTTGCGCATGACTGCGATCCAGACTCTCGGCGAGTCGAAGGATGGCCGCCAGCGCGCGCACGGCGCGTCGCGACCGCCGCTTCAAATCGCCGAATCCATCGTGGTCACGTTTTGGTGCTGCCTGACGATGATAGCGTGCGATCAGGGCAATTTTCTCGATTTCGTCGGGCTCGAAACCGCGGAGATCGCCGTTGCGGACTAGATAGTACGAGTGTTTATGATGCCGTTCGTAACTGATGTGAACGCCGATATCGTGCAAAATCGCCGCATATTCGAGCCATTCCCGTTCGCGATCGGTCATGCCGTGAATGGCGCGGGTCTGATCAAATAACGCAACCGAAAGCCGCGCGACTTGCTGCGAGTGCTCGGGCCAGTAGTTGCAGCGCTCCGCAAGCTCGAACACGCTGCGGCGCCGGATGTCCGGATAGCGGTCGGCCTGGGCGATTTCCTTGCGATGGCGTGCAATGTAATCGAGCACCAGGCCTTCACGCAGGGACATGTCGCACAGCGTGATGTCGTTCGCGCCGAGGCGCCGCACGATCTGGTCCAGCAGGATCGCGCCGGCGACCGCCAGGTCGGCGCGTCGCGGCTCGAGTCCGGGGACGCGCAGCCGTTCCTCGAGGTCGATCGCGACCAGGTCTTTTCGCACCCGGCGGAGCTGTTTCGCCGGAATGCGCCGATTCCGCAACGTCGTCGGGGGTGTCTTGCCGTCCGCGGCGGCGACAACCGCGCCGAGGCTCAGGATCGTTCCCGAGGTGCCGATCACGCGGTCGAATCCGGCACGGGCAATCTGGTCGAGATACTTGCCGATCTCCTCGTCGACGTGACGAACCAGCTTGCGTTCGTCGCGCCTTTCCAGTGGATCGGTTTTGATAAACCGCTCGGTCAGGCGGATCACGCCGAGCTTGAAGCTCCGGCCAAGATCCACCGACGACCCGGTGCCGCGCGTCACCTCAACGCTGCCTCCCCCGATGTCGATGACCACCGCCACGTCACCAGGGAGGCCTACGCCATAGACGGCCGCAAGGTGAATGAGTCGCGCCTCTTCGGTCCCGGAGATAACCCGCGGGCGGATTCCGGTTTGCTGGGTCACGGCCTTGAGGAAATCGCCGCCGTTTTCGGCCTCGCGTGTGGCGCTGGTCGCCACCGCGATCACTTGGTCCACGCTATGGGATTCCGCCAGCCGCCTGAACTTCGACAGAACCTGCAGCGAGGCGTGCATCGCCTCTGGCGTGAGCGCCCGGCCGTCGAGGCCCCCGGCGCCAAGGCGGACCATTTCCTTTTCCCGGTCAATCACTTGGAAGGACAGGTCGGCGCGCAGCTCGACCACGATCATGTGGATCGAGTTGGTGCCGATGTCGATGGCCGCTAGGCGCATAGGCCTACTATAATGGCTGTTTTCTGACGGACGTCGTGACCAAACCTGTGTCGTCGCTTCTGGCGAAGCTCCTCAAGATTCGGCTCAACCGTTTTGTTCGAAATCTCGACGGTCTGGAGCGCGGAGACATCGAAGCGCTCCATCGCGTCCGGGTTGCGTCTCGCCGAATCCGGGAACTCGTGCCGGTGCTGCAACTTGACAGCGGCCGCACGCGAAAACTCGGCCGCCGGTTGCGGAAGGTGACGTCGCGGCTGGGAGCGATGCGCGAGTTCGACGTGCTGCTGCTGCTCGTCGATGAATTGCACGTGTCCAAGCCGGCGCATCAAGCCGCGTTGCGGCGGGTTCGCGCGCGGGTCGTCGGCGACCGCGACGCTGCACGGAAACGCCTGAAGGGCAAGCTTCCGCCGGACAAGCTGCGACGCCTGGGGCGCAGGCTGAAGCGCGTACACGAAGCACTCAGCAAACGCGCGGAGCCGCAGCCGACCGTTCAGCAGGTGCGGGCGTTGCAGTGGGCGATTGAAGCGCGCGTCGCGCGCCGCGCAACGGCGCTGCAGACGGCGATCGAATCGGCCGGCGCCGTGTATCTGCCCGAACGGCTGCACGACGTGCGCATCGCCTCGAAGAAGTTGCGCTACGCGCTGGAGCTCTCGGAGCAGACACGCGGCACGCGTAACACCCCGCCGGTCCGGGCGCTGAAGCGTGTCCAGGGCCTGCTCGGCCGCGTGCACGACCTGCAGGTGTTGATCGAACGCGTCCGCCAAGTGCAGGCCGAATTGGTGCCACCCAATCTGACCTCGTGGAGCGAGTTGAACGACCTGGTCACCACCCTTGAAGACATGTGCCGGCGGCTGCACGCGCGTTACGTCCGCGAACGCACGACGATCGACGCACTGACGCGCCGCAAGGCGTCGAACGGTGCGGGACAACGGCAGCGAGCCGATCGGAAAGCAGGATAACTGATGCCCGGACCGTTTGAACTCTACCTGGTGCGCCATGGCGTTGCCGAAGAACGCGGCGCGAAATGGCCCGACGACAACAAACGGCCGCTGACGGCGGACGGTATGTCGCGGATGAAAAAGTCGGCGCGCGGTCTTGACCGGATCGACGTCAAGTTCGACGTCATCCTGACCAGCCCGCTCGTACGGGCGCGGCAGACCGCCGACATTCTGTCGGCGGAAATGGAGGGACATCCGACGATCGTCAACATCGATTCGCTCGCGCCCGGCGCGCAGTACACCGCGCTGGTCGCGGATCTCGAGAAGCAAACCCGCAAGACGCGGATCGCTCTGGTCGGTCACGAACCGGGTATCGGCGAATTGGCGGCACGCTGGGTCGGCACGCGTCATCCAATCGAGTTCAAAAAAGGCGCGGTGCTGCGCATCGACGTCGATCAGATTCCGCCAAGCGGTCCAGGCGAACTGCGCTGGATGATGCCACCAAGAATCATGCGAGCGCTCAAGAAGTCGTAAGTCGAAAGTCGAAAGTCGAAAGTCGAATCGCGAGCGGCGAGCAACCAGAGACTAGCGACGAGCAACGAGCGACGACTTCACGCTCTCAGCCAGTCCGCCTGCCAGTCCTTCACGCGCATCTTGATCTCCTTCGGCGTGTTCAACCGGCCCTCGCAGATCTCACGCACCAACTCCGGCAATTCCTGGTCGCTCGCGAAGCGCAAGGCCACGAAATGCCCGCGCTTCAGCGCGGCGATCTGCCCATGCATCGACGCGGGCAGCACGCGCGCCAGGCGCTGCTGCATTTCCAGGCGGATGACGCGGTCCTGCACCGTCAGGGCCATGGTGCGCGCCGCCAGGGCCAGTGCCACCAGGCCGAATGCGACCACGACTTCCCATACGGTTTGTCGATAAGGCGAGAAATACAGATGACGGAGCGAATTCAGAAAGTTGAGCGCCAGAATCGGGAACGCGACAAAGTGGAACAGCGGAAAGTTACGGGTGTGATTCTTGTAGTTCTGGACTTTGCCAGCTGCGTCGGCCATGGAGATCCTCCTGGCCCCGCACTCTATCAATCGATGAAGCGGTATCCAAGGCCTACGACCGTCTCGATCTGACGGCCGGCTTCTCCGAGTTTTCCGCGCAACCGGCCGACATGGACGTCGACCGAGCGGGTTTCGACGACCCGCTCGTAGCCCCAGACCCGTTCGAGCAGGCGGTCCCGCGATACCACGCGGTTCTTGTTCTGTACGAGGTAGCGAAGCAGCTCGAACTCGCGGCGGGTGAGCCGCACCGGCGCGCCATCGACGGCGATCGCGACGGCATCAAAGTCCGCGGCGAGCCGCTCGCCGCGGTAGGTCATCGCCTTCTTGTCCTCGACGGCGGTGCGGCGCAGCACGGCGCGCACGCGCGCCGACAGTTCGCGGACGCTGAACGGCTTGGTGACGTAATCGTCGGCGCCGTGTTCGAGGCCCGACACGCGGTCGTCTTCGCTGGTCCGCGCGGTCAGCATGATGATCGGAACGCGGGGCAGATCGGGCCGCGAGCGGAGGATGCGGCACACCTCAAAACCCGACACAACTGGCAGATTGAGGTCGAGAATGATCAGATCGAGCGGCTTCTCCTGGACCATTCGCAGCGCGGCGTCGCCCGATCCGACAATATCGACATCGGCGTCACCGGCCCGTTCCAGGGTACGTTTGATCAGTCCTGCAATGTCTTGCTCATCTTCGACAACGAGTACCTGATGCTTTGTCATGACCCGACCCCGAGGGTACAGACCATGCATTTCACAGTGGTGTCCGGACGGTTAATTGTGCGTTAACCCGTGAGGTGCGAAACACCCTGTAAAACCGTACCGAACTCGACTCTCCGAGAGGTGATTCCAAGAACGCTCTAAGAACGCGTCGGTGCGCCTGCTCGAGCTTGAGAGCGCGTGTAAAACCGATCAGGACTGTCTAGGAACGGTTTTCTCACGTCGCCGAGGCGTCTTCACGTTTCACGTTTCACAATCCACGAGCCTGCTCGCTCACTCCGCAAGTCCACAGGCCCTGTTGCAACCCGGGTAGTGTCTCAGTTTGAAGGCTCCGGCCAGACTTCCGCCACAACCATGCCGACGGTCATGGTCGGCACCTGTGCGACCACGTCGGCATGCGGGTTCATGACGCTGGTCGGCCCGTAGCCAATCCGGCTTCCGTCCCCGTGACGTCGGCTGACACCAACCACAGGCCGGTTTCCCTAACACGTTCGGCCCGGATCGCATTGTGGCGGCACTTCCACGTCTCGGCGGCCTGAAGTTTCATCATGTTCTGCGATGGCACGAGCAAGACTCGGGAGCCCTGCTCAGCCACTGCTTGAGCAGCCTCGGGAAAGTTCGTGTCGTAGCAGATGTTGATGCCGCAGGTGACGCCATTCAGGTTGAAGGTCGGATACGCGTCTCCAGCTTGGAACAAGCGTTCGCCCGGCACGAGGTGGGTTTTTCGATAGAAGCCTTCCAGCACGCCGTGCCTCACCACGACCGCAGTGTTGAAGTAGGCCGCACCGCACTGCTCGATGACGCCAAACACCAGTGTCGGGCGAATAGGGGACAGACGATCAAGGATCTTCTGAAAGGAGGTCGCGGTGAGATCCAGCGCGTATCGGCTGAGGTGCTCAGATTCGACAAGATAACCTTGCAGGAAGCACTCCGGGAACAGCAGCAGGTCGACACCTCTAGAACTAGGTTGCCGCGCGAAAGCTTCCATGCACGCGAGGGCGGCCTCAATGTCGCCAAGAATCTCTGGTGTTTGGCATGCGCCTACTCGCAGGTGGGGAGTCAATGTGCTTAGCGCGATTCTAGCGCGGCCGGATTCAAACTGAGCTGTATGCGCGCAGAGCACGACGACCACCTGCTTCGCGTCCTGCGCCGTCCACACGTTATGTAGAAGGTCTCCCACATCGTGCCGCTGCGATGGTTTGTTCGTCACACGCAGAGCGGGATTCTGCCGCACGATCCCTTTCAGCACTGCTGCCTTCAACGCAGTCGTCAAGATCGCGTGACGGAGTCGTAGCGTCGCAGCCGCACACCTATCAGCCGGCGTACCACCTCACGTGGTGCAGCGACGACTCGGACATAAGGACGTCACGATCACCCTCCGAACCTACGCGCACTGCCTGCCAGGGCAGCAAGAGAACGCCGCTGCGCGTCTAGCGACCTTACTGCACGGATAGTGACACCGTAGCAGGTTCCCGTACATCGACGCGTTATGGCGTGCGGGAATCTGCAACGGCACGATGTGCTACGCAGAGCGCGCCTTCTTGCGAAGCACTCGAAGAAACTCTCTAACCTACGAAACTACATCAAGCTTCACTGACCTTCACCACCCGCGCAGCGCGACGAGCACCTCGTGTGCGAAGCACCACAAGACCTCGCGAGACCCTCCTAAGCTAGACTTCTAGTAGGGACTTGTGCGTTAATGCCTGAAATCAGAAGGAGCGCCGTGCGTCTACGACCGACCGGGCTTTCCTGGCTTCTCACCGGTGTGTTTGTGAGTACCGCTTTGGCTCAGGGTGTCTCGCAGTTCACCCCGTTCACCTCCGATCCGCGCAAGATCCTCGAAGGCAGCTGGTCGTCGTGCCGCGAATCGGACGGGCAGTACGCCGAGCGCGTCTACGACCACGTCGTCAATGGCGGCGGGAAATTCGAGGTCCATCTCGGTCCGCGGCGCGAGTTCGCGATTTTCAAAGGCGTCCAGGACGCGCACCGCGACCACGAGTCGCCCGACAACTTGCTGAAGCCGTTCCGCGTCGCGCTCGATGCCGGACGTGCACGGCAGCGCTGGGAAATTCCCTCGCTGAACCTGGTGTTTACGGTAGCGCTGGCCGGCGGTTCGCGGACCGATTGCGACAGCTGGTTCATTACGCTCGAACCGCTCATTGTCAGTGATTAGGGATTGGGTCACCAAACCCCCAATCCCTAATCCCTAATCACTACCATAAGAACTTAAACCCCAACTGCATCTGTCGCGAATCGTACGCGGTCGTGATCGTCCCGAATGACGTCGCGCTGCGATTGTTCGCCGGCGGGCCGTAGTTCGTGCGGTTGAACAGGTTGAACGCCTCGAGGCGGAACTGGAAGCGCGCCGTCGACGTGACCGCGAAGTTCTTGATCGCGGCGAAGTCGAACGTCCAGAAGTTCGGACCGCGGACGCTGTTGCGCGGCGAGTTGCCGAACGGCTGATCGAACGCGGTCGGCACGACCACGCACGAGGGATTGAACCACTGCTGAATCGTCGGATTCGTCGCCACCGGGTCGCACGTGACGTTGGGTCGATAGTTGTTTGCGCCGGAGAAGTCGTTGGTGATCGCCGAGACCTGCGCCTGCGCTGCCGGCGTGTAGGTGAACGTGACCATTTCACCGGGCGTGATCGTGTTGATGCCCGACACCTGCCAGTTGCCGATTACCGCGTTGAGCGCCGACGACGAGTTCGCGCCCCATTTCTTACCGTGTCCGAACGGCAGCGAGTAGATGAAACTGGTCGTACTGTTGTACGGCTGGTGATACCCCGACAGGCCGTAGTCCGCATCGAGGTTGTGGATGTCCTGCGGCGCCGGGAAGTTGCCGTTCTGGTTCTCGAGCGCTCCCGCGCCGTTGTCCTTGGCTTTCGAGAGCGTCAGCGAACTGATCAGCGTGATGTCGCTGCCCATGCGCCATTCGAACTTGCCTTGGAACGCGTCGTAGCGCGACTTGCCGCCGTTGAACACGTAGGTGATATCGCCGAAGGTCGGAATCGGCCGCCGCTGCGCGAGCGGGATCGTCCCGGCGGCGTTGTTGACGGCTGCCTGGTTGAAGTTGGCGAGCAGCAGCAGATCCTCCGCCTTGTTGCCGACGTACGCGACGTCGACCAGCATGTTGCGCCGCAGTTCCTTCTGCACGGACACATGCCAGCTCTGCACCGGGCTCGAGTGATAGTCGCGCGGGATGTAGCTGACCAGCGCGGTCAACGGATTGAACTGCGACGGGTCGGTGATGTTCGACGGATATCCCTGCTCGGTAGTGCGGAACGTCGCCGCCGTCGGATCCGTCTGGGTCACCGACGCGCGCACGACCTGCGGTCCGTTGATGCCGAGCAGGTTCGCCGAGCCGATGCGGTTGACGTGAACGTAACTGAGACCCCATCCGCTGCGAATCACGGTGCCGGGCGAGAGGGTGTAAGCGATTCCGACTCGCGGCCCGAAATTGTTCTTGTCTCCATCCACCAGCGCGCGATCGGAATCAGAGGCTTTGATCATGCTGACGGTCTGCGGATCGAAGTTGGTCAGCACGTTGTTGGCTTCATACATCGGCGATGCGTACTCGTAGCGCAGGCCGACGTTGAGTGTCAGCTTGTTGTTCATGCGGATGTCGTCCTGCACGTAGAAGAAGTTCAGGTTCTGGCGCATCTCGGCGACCAGGAACGTACTGATTGCATAGTTCGAGCGCAGGCCGAGCATGAAGTCAGCAAGGTTGTACTGCACGTTCGCCGCGGCGCCGGCCGGCCGCGTGAAGTTGCCGTTGTAGGTGTCGAGCCCGTAGAGCGGGTTCACGTCCTGCACCTCGACGCCGACGCGCTGGTATTCGTAGCCCGCCTTCAGCGACTGACGCCCCTTCAACCACGAGTAGTTCACTTTCGGGTTCCACACGTCCGGGAACTGCCACTGTGGATTCGTGGCCTGGCGGCCGAACGATGCGAAGCTGGTGATCGTCTGCGTCTGCAGGCCGCCGGCGATGCGCGGGTCCGTCGGCAATCCCGGGATACCGAAGCTGTCCGTCGTACCAAGCGCCGGCGGGTTTTTGCCGCCATCGGTCGTCGACCAGCCAAAACGGACTTCGAGCAGCGATGCGCTGCTCAGGACGTAGGTCGTGCCGGCGACGAACTGTTTGTTCCGGGCGAAGAGATTGCCGTTGGCGCCGCCGCCCGACGGCAGCGGAATCGGCGGCTGCTCGAAGTTGTTCATGTCGCGCCAGCCGTAGCGGCCGAAGACGCTCAGCGACTGGCTGGGGTGCAGGTCGATCTTGATGCCGGCCTTGTCGGAGTTGTTTTCAAAGTCTTGCGCAATCGAGTAGTTGTTCGCGGTGCCGGCCAGGTTTGGCGCGGGCAGCCCGGAGAGGACTTTGCGCGCAAACGCGGTCATCGGAATCGTGGTGCCCGCGGGATAGACCGTACCGGTCCGCGGATCGCGGACATCGACCGTCAGAATGCCTGACACTTGCTGCGTGTTCGGAATCGTCGAGAACACCGGCGACTTGCGGTCCTGCCGGAAGCCTTCGTAGTCACCGAAAAAGAACGCCTTGTTCTTCACGATTGGCCCGCCGACCACGCCGCCAAACTGGTTGCGCTCGAGCGGCGGCTTTTTGCCGTCGACCGTGGCGATGAACGGCTTCGAGTTCAACGCCGTGTTGCGGAAGAATTCCCAGACGTCGGCGGTGAACTGGTTGGCGCCGCTGCGATACGAAACGTTCACCGTCGCACCGGCGGCGCGTCCGTACTCGGCGCTCTGGTTGTTCGTGACGACGCGGAACTCGCCGACTGCGTCGGGCGGCGGCTGCATCACCTGGTTCGAGAAGCCCTGATTGCTGGTGCCGTAGGCGTTATTGTCGACACCGTCGATCAGGAAGTTGTTGAAGGTGCTGCGCAGGCCGTTGACGTTGAAGGCGCCTTCGCGCGGCGTGCTGTTGGTCGGCTTGTTCAGCGCCGACTGCCGAACGCCCGTCGTCAACAGGGCGAGCGCCGAGTATTCGCGGCCGTTGAGCGCGAGCTCGCGCATTTGTGCGCCGCCGATCACTTGACTGCGCTGGCTGGTGTCGGTTTCGAGCAGCGGCGACTGCGCCATCACTTCGACCTTTTCCGTCAGCTGACCGACCGCCATCTGCAGGTCGACGCGCATGCGGGTCGCGACCGTGACCTGCACATTGTCGGCGAGGGCGATCGAGAATCCCTGTTTCTCCGCAGTCACCAGATACACGCCCGGCCGGACGGTGAAGAATTCGAAGTTACCGTCGGCGCCGGTGACCTTGACCGCGGTGATGCCGGTCGCGTTGCTCGTCAATGAAACAGTGGCGCCGGGGACGACGCCGCCGCTGGCGTCACGGACGGTGCCCACTACCGACGCTGTATCGAATTGCGCGCGTGCCGGAAGTGCCCAGGCAGAGGCGAGCAGGAAGGAAAAGCAGCCGATCAGAAAGGCCCGATACGGCGGAATACGGGACTGGCGCGTACACACTGGGTGGAGCGGACACTGCATAGTCACCTCGGCACAGGGAAACGAATGAAGACGAAAACGCATGCTAGCGGCCTGCTGTAACGCGAGCGCGACCGACCGGTAACACGATGATAACGCACGGGATCAGCACGGGTGGATAGTCGCATTCTATGTGTTCGGGTCGCGGTAGCAACATTACTTCGAAAACATCCGGGCTCGTCGGCTCGCCGCCGTCGGCCGCGAAACCGCGAATTTACACCGGAACCACGGCCCGGAAGGCTTGATGTGCGATAGTCATCGCTGATCGGGCAATGACTGAATCGATTCGCAGATACTGCCGATGGCTCGCGTGCGCAGCCGTCGCTGCGGTTTCGGGCGCGAGCGCCGCTGCCGCCGTGCAAATCCACGGCGCGGGCGCGACGTTCCCCTATCCGATCTACTCGAAATGGTTCGCTGAATTCAACAAACTGCGCTCGGACGTCGAAATCAACTATCAATCGCTCGGCTCCGGTGCGGGCATCCGACAACTGACCAAGGGAACGGTTTTCTTCGGCGCGTCGGATGGTCCGATGACCGACGAGCAACTGCGCGCGGCGCCCGAGCGCATCCTGCACTTTCCGACCGTGCTCGGCGCCGTCGTGCCGATCTACAACCTGCCGGTCGCGTCTCTGACATTCAGCGGACCGGTCTTGGCCGACATTTATCTCGGGAAAATCACGAAATGGAGCGACAGGGCGATCGTCGCCCTCAATCCCGGCGTCGAGCTGCCATCACTCGAGATCACTGTCGTTCACCGCGCTGAGGGCTCCGGGACGACTTACATCTGGACCGATTACCTCGCGAAAGTATCCAGCGACTTCAAGGATACTGTTGGCGTGGCACAGGCGGTTCGGTGGCCAACCGGGCTTGGGGCGCGCGGCAATGAAGGCGTCGCCGGCGTCGTCAAACAGACACGCGGATCGATCGGCTACGTCGAAATGGTGGTCGCGATTCACAGCGGGATTGCCTACGGCGCGGTAGTGAATTCGGCCGGCAATGCGGTGAAGGCGACGACCGAGTCGGTCACATCCGCGGCGGCCGAAATCGCGCGGGTCATGCCGTCAGATTTTCGCGTGTCGATCACCAACGTCTCGGGAAAGAGTGCGTATCCAATCGCCTCGTTCAGCTGGCTGCTGCTGGTCGAGGATTCCAGAAACAAGCCTGCGGCGAAGATCATGGTCGAGTTCCTGAAGTGGGCACTCACCGAAGGACAGAAGTTTGCGCCGTCTCTGGGCTACGCACCCTTGCCGGATTCGGTCGTCCGACTCGAAATGGCGGCGCTCGCTCGCGTGAAAACGTCATAGGGAGGACGGGAAACGGGGATGCGGCGGAAGGGCAGGGCGGATCTCGGTTTTCGGTGCACGACCGGCGCGTTTGCCTCGCTCGTCGTCGTCATTGTCTGTGCCATCGCCGTCGTCCTGGTGATGGATGCATGGACGTCGATTCAGAAATTTGGCCTGGCCTTTTGGTACACCTCGGTTTGGAATCCGGTAACCGGCGAGTTTGGCGCGCTGCCGTTCATCTGGGGGACGCTCTATTCGTCGGTTCTCGCGCTGCTGATCGCCACACCGATTTCACTCGGCATCGCCGTGTTTATTTCCGAGCTGGCGCCAGAGTGGCTGCAGCAGCCGCTGGTATTTCTGACCGAGCTGCTCGCCGCGATCCCGTCGATTGTTTACGGCCTGTGGGGCGTGTTCGTTCTGGTTCCGGCGGTTCGCTGGGCCGAAGGCTCGCTGCCTGATCGCGTTCGCGAGCTGCCGTTCTTTGCCGGTCCGCCGCTTGGCCTCGGTCTGTTGTCGGCGGCCCTGATCCTGGCAATCATGGTGATCCCGTTCACCGCATCGGTTGCGCGCGAGCTGCTCAAGACCGTTCCCGCGGCGCAACGCGAAGGCGCCTACGCGCTCGGGGCCACGCGGTTCGAGGCGATTCGCGCGGCGTTGTTTTACGCGCGGTCCGGCATCATTGCGGGAATCATGCTGGGATTCGGTCGGGCGCTTGGCGAAACCATGGCGGTGACGATGGTGATCGGAAACAGCCCGCAAGTGTCGCTGTCGATGTTTGCGCCGCACTACACGATGGCCGCGGTGATCGCCAACGAGTTCGCGGAAGCCTCCGATGAACTGTACTTGTCGGCGCTGGTCGAAATCGGCCTGGTGCTGTTCCTGGTGACGCTGGTGGTGAATACGTTGTCGCGCGTATTGATCTGGACGATGTCGCGCAGCGCGACGGCAGCGCTGGAGCCGGACGTGGCGGCCGCGGCATGAGATCGAGTGCATCCCGCCGAAAGCTTCTGTCGTCGGCATTCGTCGTCTTCTGCGCCGCAGCCGTAGTGGTGGCGCTGATCCCGCTCGCGTTCATCCTGTTTTTCGTCGCGGCGCGGGGCTTGTCGGGGTTGAACCTGCAGTTCTTCACGCGGATGCCGGTGCCGGTTGGTGAAAGCGGCGGCGGCATGGCCAACGCGATCGTGGGGACGCTGGTGCTCGCGGGACTCGCTGCGCTGATGGCGCTGCCGATCGGGATCGCGAGCGGCATCTATATGTCGGAATACGCCCGCAGCCGGTTCGCCGGCGCGGTGCGATTTGCTGCGGACACGTTGAACGGCGTTCCGTCGATCGTCATCGGCGTGTTCGCCTACGGCGTCGCGGTGCTGCCGTTCAGGCAATTCAGCGCGCTGGCGGGTGGTTTTGCACTGGGCGTGATGATGATTCCGATCATCGCGCGCACCACGGAAGAGTTGCTGCTGTTGGTGCCAGGATCGATGCGCGAAGGGGCGTTGGCGCTCGGCGCCACGCGCGCGCGCGCGGTATTTACCGTGGTCCTGCCTGCGGCCCTTCCAGGAATTGTCACCGGCGCGCTTCTCGCGCTGGCCAGGATCGCCGGTGAAACCGCGCCGCTCTTGTTCACCGCGTTCAATAACCGCTTCTTCACCACCAAGCTGACCGAGCCAATTTCATCACTGCCGGTGCAGGTCTTCACCTACGCGCTTTCGCCGTACGAGGATTGGCAGCGCCAGGCCTGGGCCGGCGCGCTCGTGCTGGTGTTGATTGTCCTCGCGTGTTCGTTGGCGGCGCGC
>Ga0070675_100000167_pt1 | contig 40503 bp, 33 predicted proteins | sample KBSM43metaG_FD_65343 | JGI IMG/M metagenome (GOLD analysis project Ga0070675, IMG submission 65343) | Miscanthus rhizosphere microbial communities from Kellogg Biological Station, Michigan, USA - KBS M4-3 metaG | ecosystem: Host-associated > Plants > Roots > Rhizosphere > Soil ... | reverse complement strand
CCTGATGACCATAGCGAGGTGGTCCCACTCCTTCCCATCCCGAACAGGACCGTGAAACGCCTCAGCGCCGATGATAGTGCGGATTCCCGTGTGAAAGTAGGACATTGTCAGGCTATTAATAAACGAAGCCCTCGTCGAAAGACGAGGGCTTTTTGCATTTCAGGGACGGAATGAAAAAGCGAAGGTCCGGCTTATGTCTGTCGCACGTCTTCAGCAGTTATTGATATTCGCGCTGATCACGACGGTCATCGCTTGGCTGATTTTTGCGGCGGCATATGTTCCGGCTTTTGTTGTCATCGGCGTTGCTTTTGCCTTCGCATTCGGATACGCATGGGTACTGGCATTCGAGTTCGCACTCCTGCTGGTTTACGGCGCTAAGCACGGCGGCCTTAGGCCAACCTTGGTCCAGGTCATCCGTGCTTGGTGGGGCGAAGTGCTCAGCGCGCCGCAGGTCTTCTGCTGGCGTCAGCCCTGGCGATTCGACGCGGAGCCGGATTGGCTCCCGAACTCGTCCCGACCCGGTGTGCTGCTTGTCCATGGGTTCTTCTGCAACCGCGGCTTCTGGAATCCTTGGATGGTGAGACTGCGGACGGCCAAGATCCCGCACATGGCCCTCAGCCTTGAACCGATGTTCGGATCGATCGACGCCTATTCGGATGCTATAGAGCTTGCGGTCAATCAAATGCGGAATGCGACAGGGCATGCGCCTGTCGTGATCGCACACAGCATGGGCGGACTGGTGGTTCGTGCCTGGCTGGCCGGACAGCCATCCGCCACCCGGGTGAGACGCGTCTTTACCATCGCCACTCCGCACCGCGGTACTTGGCTGGCGCGATTCAGCGCCGTGCTGAACGGCTCACAAATGCAAATGGGCAGCACTTGGTTGCATGCGCTGACGAAACGGGAGGTCCCGGGCCAGGGGTCGCTCTTTGTCTGCTACTACAGCAACTGCGACAACATCGTCTTTCCCGTGTCCGCCGCGACGCTGCCGGGGGCCGACAATCGTCGGGTGGACGGCCTTGCCCACGTGCAGATGGCCTTTCATCCGCGGGTGATGGATTCGATATTGTCCGAAGTCGGTGCGATGAACGTCGAGGCCGCCGTCTGAAACCCGTCATTCCCCTTCGATGTCGTTCCAGATCTCCTGAGCCAACTCCTGGGCCGCCGCAACGGACACGTTGAGAAGGTCCGCGACCTCGGCGATGTCGGCGCTGACCGCCGTACTCTCCCACCCGCCGGGAAGGTGAAACGCCAACCGAGCCGCTAATTCAATGGTCCGTACCTTCGCATCGTCAATGTGGAGGCCGGCCTTGGAGGGGGCCAGCCGGGCGGGCAGATGCCAACGGCGCGCCAGTTCGATCTGCAGATCGCTGATGCCGATGTTCAGCACTTGTTCTTGCGCCGCACTCGATCGAAGCTCCGGGTCGGCGTACTGCATCGCGGCGATCTGCAACTGGAGCGCTGGGGCATGACACCACAACAGCAGATCAGCGAACTCGTGCATCAGCGCGACTGCATGCACGGTGGCCGCCTCTGGGTCCATGCGTTGCACGGCGAAGGCCAGCGCGAAATTCGCGCCGCGATGGGCGCGGTTCATCGTGCGCCGTACCGCTTCCAACACCGCTGGTTCTTCGTGCTGGAGCCACGCTTCCACGGTGGTCTGTGGCCCGAAGGCGCGAAAAAATGGAGGGATCCCCATCATCACCAACGCTTCGGTCACGGTCTCAGCGTCGGTTACAACCCGTCTGCCTTGATGCCCGGCTGCATAAACCAGGATCTTCAAGGTCATCAGCGGATCGTTCGAAACGGCTTCGGCGATGCCATGCGCATCGACCTCGTCCTCGTCGGCGCGAAGCCGCTCGAGGGCCTCGGCGGTACTGCGCAGAACGGGAATCTCGAGTAAGGCCAGATGATCGGCCCACGCTTCCACCGTCGCGAGTGGGGCTTCCAAGCGACCAGCAGGGGTCGATCGATCGAAAGTCACGTCCGCCACTTCATCGTCATTGAAAGACGGTTGACCCATCGCATCGAAGGGCACGCGCAGCGTCGGGTCATACCCGCTTTCACGCCGACGCCAGCGTCAGGACATGACCCTCTCGCGCAGCAACCGTGCCGTCCAGCAGCCCGATGTAAGTCCTCTCGACTGCATCAGAACCCGCGCCTCGCACCACCTCCAGCCATCGAGGGTTGGCGCGCGTGACGGCGCCGACGAAGGCGTGCCAGGCGTCGGCAAGGCGACGATCGAAGCCTTCGGCGCCCCATTCCTCGCGCCGCTTCGCGCCTTGTGCCGGAGCAAAGAACAATACCGGGCGCGGCCCGGCCAGCCCCTTGGCGCCGCCGAGATCGTCCCAGTGGGTGCCGCCGACCGAGCAGCTGTATTTGAGCGAGTCCGCCAGATGCGTGTGCACCGCTGCCCGCACGGCCACGCTCCCGCTCATGTCGACGTAGACGCTCGGCGCACCTGCTGGCAGCGTCGCCACATCGTCGTACAAGAGGACTTCGTCGTAACAACCGAGTCCCCGCGTGAAGGCGGCATTCGCCGCCGAGGTCAGTCCGACGACGCGTGGTGCGGAGGCGCCGCCGCGCCTTCGTGCGATGCAGAACGCGGTGCCGTAGGCGGTCTTGCTGGACGCACTCGACAGGATCACGGCCTGCGCGCCAAAGTCGGCGTTGTCCGCCAGAAAGTCGTCGATCAGGAACGAGGTGGTGAACAGCGGTCGCAACAGCGCCTGTTCGGCTTCCTGGTTCGCCTCGTACAAGGCGTCGGCGCCGCACCGCTGATAAAAGTTGTAGACGCTGCTCAACTCGCGTCGATGCGGCGCGCCGTCGATGAAACCGGTCCCTTTCGGACGGGCGGGATGCAAATCGACGCCGTCGGCGATCGGAAAGTAGCCGTAGTAGCGCTCGCCGACCGTGACGCCCTCGCAACGCGACTCGGCGACATTCGCGAAACCCCAGACCGGAATGCAGCCCATCGACGGATCGTCGATCGGAAAGAACGACCAGTACTTCATCGCATCGCCGAACGCCGCGTAGGTGATGTTGTTGGAGGTGAGCGCAAACGAGTCAATGGCCATGCGGACGCCTCCCGGCTCGGGCGGAGCGGGCGCTTTGCGCGACCATGCCGTGTGCCGGAGGTTCGACCGGCCGACGGTGAAGATGAGCGTCATTGGATTGTCTCCACTGAGGGACCGCACGGCACGATCGAACGCGCCGTCCTACGGTAAGGTCACAGCCATCAAGTATCGCGGTTCGACTCGAGCATGAAAACAGTTCTTCTCCCCGATGGCCACACGCTTCCGGCGCTCGGTCTCGGCACCTGGCGCATGGGTGAGGCAGCCGGCGCACGCGCCGCCGAAGTCGCCGCAGTGCGCCGTGCTTTCGAGATCGGCTATCGGGTCATCGACACCGCCGAGATGTACGGCGGGGGCGGTGCCGAAAGCGTCGTCGGCGAGGCCCTGTCAGATGCGATTCGGGCCGGCGGCCTGCGCCGCGAAGACGTCTTCGTTGTTAGCAAGGTCTATCCCCACAACGCCGGCCGGTCGGCGGCCTTCGCCGCCTGTGATCGCAGCCGCCAGCGCCTCCGGCTCGACACGATCGACCTCTATCTGTTGCACTGGCGTGGCAGCGTGCCCCTGCGGGAAACCGTCTTCGCATTCGAGACGCTCCGCGATCGCAACCAGATCGGCGGCTGGGGCGTCAGCAACTTCGATGTCGACGACCTGTCCGAGCTGTGGCAGGTGCGAGGCGGCGACGGATGCGCCACTAACCAGATTTACTACTCACTGACCGAGCGCGGCCCCGACGTCAAGCTGCTGCCATGGCAGCAGCGGCATCGCATCCCGACGATGGCCTATTCGCCCGTCGACCAGGGCGCGTTGTCGCGCAGCGGCAAGCTCACGGCGATGGCGGCGCAGCGCGGCGTCTCGCCGGCGCAGTTGGCACTCGCCTGGATCCTGTCGCGACCGAACGTCATGGCGATTCCAAAGGCAGTGCGGGAAGCACACTTGCGCGAAAACTTCGAGGCCGCAGCGCTCGAACTGAGCGACGCCGAGCTCGCCGAACTTGACAGTCGATTCCCGCCGCCGGCAAAGAAACCGCCTCTCGCGATGCGCTGACGAACGCGGCACGGCAGGCGGACCTGTGGTGCGCACGACGCTGCCCGCGCAGTTGCAGCGTGCGAACCTCTGGCCCACGTCCGAGTCCTACTGGAACGCAACCTCCGCGAAGCTCCGCAGCTTGCGGCTGTGCAACTGATCGACGCCTTGCTCGCGCAGCAGTTCGATCGCGCGCATGCCGATGCGCAGGTGCTGGTCGACGCGCTCGCGATAAAAGTGATTCGCCATCCCCGGAAGCTTGATCTCGCCGTGCAGCGGCTTGTCGCTGACGCAGAGCAGCGTCCCGTACGGCACGCGGAATCGGAATCCGTTCGCCGCGATCGAGGCGCTTTCCATGTCGAGCGCGATTGCGCGGCTCTGGCTGAAGCGGCGTTCCGGCGTGCTGCCGACGTTGCGTGATGGCAGCAACTCCCAGTTGCGGTTGTCAGTGCTCGCCACGGTGCCGGTGCGCATGATCCGCTTCAGCTCGTAGCCGTTCAGCTGCGTGATGTCGGCGACTGCCGCCTCGAGCGCGACCTGCACTTCGGCAAGCGGCGGAATCGGCACCCAGAGCGGCAGATCCTCGTCGAGCACGTGGTCCTCGCGCACATAGCCGTGCGCGAGCACGTAGTCGCCGAGCTGCTGCGTGTTGCGCAGACCCGCGCAGTGGCCGAGCATGATCCAGGCATGCGGTCGCAGCACCGCGATGTGGTCGGTGATCGTCTTGGCGTTGGCCGGTCCGACCCCGATGTTGACCATCGTGATGCCGCTGCGGTCATCGCGCATCAGGTGATAGGCCGGCATCTGCGGCAGCCGCGGCGGCGGCACGCCGAGGTCGTCGCCCGTTCGCGCCTTCGTGCCGGCCCGCCGCGTGATCACGTTGCCGGGCTCGACGAACGCCGAGTACGCCGACGCGCCGGCCGTCGTATCCGCCATGCGTTCGTGACCGAGTCGCACGAACTCGTCGATGTAGAACTGGTAGTTCGTGAAGAGCACGAAGTTCTGGAAGTGCTCCGGATCGGTCCCGGTGTAGTGGCGCAGCCGGTGCAGCGAATAGTCGACCCGCGGCGCCGTGAACAGCGCGAGCGGATGGGCCTCGCCGGGCGCCGGCTCATCGGTGCCGTTCGCGATGCCGTCGTCCATTGCACCCAGGTCGGGCAGGTCGAATACGTCGCGCATCAACAGCCGCCGTTCCGGCGTCAGGTTGCCTTCGATGTGATCGTGCTCCGCGAAAGAAAAGTGAACCGGGATCGGCTGCGTGCCGGTGCCGATCTCGAGCGCGACGCCGTGGTTCTGCAGCAGCAGGCGGAACTGCTCGAGGTAGTAGTGGCCGAACAAATCCGGCCGGGTCAGCGTCGTCTCGTAGGTGCCGGGCCCTGACACGAATCCGTAGCTGAGCCTCGAGTCGGCACGCGCAACCGTGTCGGTCCGTACCCGAACGAACGGGTAGGTCGCGCGCACTCGACCGCCCGTGGGCTCGCCGTTGACGAAGGCCTGGAGTGCGCTGCGCAGATGCCCGACGCTGCCGTCGTAGATCGCCTTGACCTGCGCGAGCGCGGCAGTGGGGTCGTCGAAATTGGCCGGCGCAACATAGTGCGGCGACAGCGTGAGCGGATCCTTCTTGGCCATTCGCTATTGTCGCGCTCGGCGATGAAAGCTTGGTTGCGGGGCGTCGAAGCGCGCGGCCACGTTTGCCTTCATAGATCGGCCGTCGCCGGGTCGTCCCCTACACTGCCGCGGCGGCCTACGAGGCGACGCCGCGCATGCAACCTCGCTCGGTCAGGAGGGCTCGCGATGAAGGTGCTGGTGCTGGGCAGCGGGGTGATCGGCGTGTCGGCGGCCTACCAGCTCGCGATCGCCGGCCACGAGGTCGTCGTCGTCGACCGCCAGCCCGCCCCAGCGCTCGAAACCAGCTTTGCCAACGCAGGCGAGGTATCGCCCGGCTATTCGGCACCATGGGCAGGTCCCGGCGTCCCGCTGCAGGCCATCAAGTGGCTGCTGATGCGCCGTCGGCCGCTCGTCATTCGCGCCAACCTCGACTTGGAGCTGCTGCGCTGGGGCCTGGCGATGGTGCGCAACTGCACAGCGGCTCGCCACGAAATCAACAAAGCCCGCATGATGCGCTGGCTGAGTACAGCCGCGATTGCCTGGGTGCCCTGCGAGCCAGCCTGGCATCACCTACGACGAACCCACGCGCGGCACGCTGCAGCTGTTTCGCACCCGCAAGCAGTTCGATGGCAGCGCCGCTGACATCGCGGTCCTGCAGCGCAGCGGCGTCGGCTTCCAGTTGCTAGACGCGGCCGGCTGCATCGAGCACGAGCCCGCTCTTGCGACGGTGCGCGAGAAGTTCGTCGGTGGCCTGCTGCTGCCCGGCGACGAAACGGGCGACTGCTTCAAGTTCACGCAGCGACTCGCTGAGCTGGCCGCCGAACGGGGTGTGACGTTTCGCCAGTCGGTCCGCATCGAGAGCCTGGTCCGATCGGGTGCGCGGCTCGAGGGCGTGCAGACCGATGCCGGCCGCCTCGTCGCCGATGCCTACCTGCTTGCGCTCGGCAGCTACTCAGCGCTGCTGTTGAAGCCGCTTGGCATCCGCATCCCGGTCTATCCGGTCAAGGGCTACTCGATCACGGTGCCGATCGTCGATCCGTCCGGCGCACCCGAATTGACGGTGATGGACGAGACCCACAAGGTCGCGGTGACGCGCCTCGGCGACCGGATCCGCGGCGGCACGGCGGAGCTCGCCGGCTACACGCTGAAGCTGCACGAGGCCCGCCGCCACACGCTCGAGCACGTCGTCGGCGACCTGTTCCCGCGCGGCGGCGACCTCTCGAAAGCGGAGTTCTGGTGCGGCCTGCGGCCGAGGACGCCGGACGGCACGCCGATCGTCGGGCCGACCGAGATCGGCAACCTCTACCTAGCGACCGGCCACGGGACGCTCGGCTGGACCATGGCCGCCGGCACCGCGCGGGTGATCGCTGACCTGATGTCGAAGCGCACGCCGGAGATCGATCTCGTCGGTCTCACCCTCGCACGGTATCGGCAGTCTCCCTGATCGCCGCGGCGTCGCCGAACGCCGGTGCGAGCGGACCGACGACGAAGGGGAGCGCCGCCGGCCGCACGTCGATCCGGAACGAACAGACGGCCGAGAGCGGCTCACCGTCGGCGGCCAGCGGAATCGGCGTATCGCTCATGATCTGCAGCGATCGATAGGACGACGTCGAGACCCGAGCGTCGCGCAGATGCGTGCCCGCCAGCAGCCGCGGCAGCATCCGCAGGGCGCCGACCCGGCCGAATTCGCCGGCAAGCAGCAGGTCGAGCCGGCCGTCGTCGATGCGCGCACCCGGCACCGCGGGCATGCCGCTGCCGAAGGTCGGCGTGTTGCAGGTCGAGGCGAACAGCACGTCGCCGCAGTGCCGGATTTCGCCGTCCAGCGTGATGCGAACGCGCCAGCGCCGCAGGCCCGCGAGCTCGCCGAGGGTTCCCCACAGATAGCGTGGCAGTCCGCACAGACAGCGCGGCGCCACGACGACGCGTGAACAGATCGAAGCGTCGAAGCCCGCGCACAGGCTCGAGATGAAGGGCACGCGCCGGCCTTCGGCGCTCAGCTCGCCGACGTCGATGGGCCGGCCCGGAGCGTTCAGCGCATGGCCGAGCGCGTCCGGCCACTTCATGGGAAACAGTCCGACCGCGCGCGCTGTGTCGTTCCCGCTGCCGAGTGGAACCAGACCGAGCGTGTGACCGCATTCGAGCGCCGGTGCGAGCAGGTGATGCAGAGTGCCGTCGCCGCCCACCAACACGACACGGGACGCGACCGGCATCGATCGCAAATTCGCCTGCGCTTCATTGATGCTGCGCGATTCGAGCAGCGACGCGTTTGGTGCCTCGCTGCGCAGCCACTGCTCGATCGGACTGCGCAGCGCCGCCGCCCGGCCGCCGGCGGCACGTGGATTCAGCACGACCACGGCCGCCGTCATGCCGGGGATTGGACGCGTCGCGCGGACGAACGGGAATCGGGTCTTTCCGCCGCGCGCCCGACCGGGAACATGAGTCCCGAACGCTACAGTCGTCGCCAGGAGGGTGGGCAATGGCCGAGCGGATCGTGCGGGCGCCGATGGCGTCGACCGTCGTCGAAGTACTGGTTGCGCGCGGCAACGCGATAACGGCCCGCCAGCCGCTCGTCGTCATCGAGGCGATGAAGATGGAGCACGAGCTGTGCGCCGACGTCGACGGCACTGTTGTCGAGCTGCTCGTACAGCCCGGCGATGCGGTCGACGACGGCGATGTCCTGCTGCGCCTCGGGCCGACTGTGGCTTCGCCGGCGGGTGCCGACCGCAGCGAGGCGGCATCCGCCGGTTCGCCTGATGTTCAGCCAGATAGCACCGCGCTGCGTGCCGATCTGCGCGACCTTCAGCAGCGCCTCGCCTTCACGACCGACGCAGCACGGCCCGAAGCCGTCGCACGTCGCCGCGCCAAGGGCCAGCGCACGGCGCGCGAGAACATCGACGACCTTTGCGATCCGGGTTCGTTCATCGAGTACGGCGCGCTCGCGCTCGCCGCCCAGCGCAGCCGGCGCGAGCTCGACGACCTGATCCGCAACACGCCGGCCGACGGCATGGTCACCGGCATCGGCAGCGTCAATGCCGCGTTGCATGGCGCGGCTGCGTCGCGCTGCGTCGTGATGGCCTACGACGCCACGGTGCTTGCCGGCACACAGGGCATGCGCAACCACCAGAAAACCGATCGCATGCTCGGCATCGCGCTCGACCAGCGCCTGCCGACCGTGCTGTTCGCGGAAGGCGGCGGCGGCCGCCCCGGCGACACCGATTCGGCTGTCATCGCCGGCCTGCACGTCAAGACGTTCGCGAGCTATGCGCGCCTGAGCGGCCAGGTGCCGGTCGTCGGCATCGTGGCGGGCCGCTGCTTTGCCGGCAACGCCGCGCTGGTCGGCTGCAGCGACGTGATCATTGCGACCCGCGACAGCAACATCGGGATGGGCGGCCCGGCGATGGTCGAAGGCGGCGGGCTCGGCGTCTACCCGCCGGAGGCCATCGGCCCGAGCGACGTGCAACGGGTCAACGGCGTGATCGACATCGAGGTCGACGACGAGGCTGCCGCGGTCCAGGCGGCGCGGCACTATCTGTCGTTCTTCCAGGGTGCGTTGTCGACCTGGGACGCCGCCGATCCGCTCTGGCTGCGCCAGGCGCTGCCCGAGAACCGCGTCCGCGTGTACGACATGCGCGCGCTGATGCGCCATCTCGCCGACACCGGCTCGCTGCTCGAGCTGCGCGCCGGCTTCGGCGTCGGCATCCTGACCGCGCTGGTCCGCATCGAAGGGCGACCGGTCGGCCTGCTCGCGAGCAACCCGGCCCACCTCGGCGGCGCCATCGATGCCGATGCAGCCGACAAGGCCGCGCGCTTCATGCAGCTCTGCGATGCGCACGGGCTGCCGATCGTCTCGCTGGTCGACACGCCCGGCTTCATGGTCGGTCCCGACATCGAGACTCACGCTCAGGTCCGCCACGTCAGCCGGATGTTCGTGGTCGCCGCTCATCTGCGGGTGCCGTTCTTCGCGGTCGTGGTGCGCAAGGGCTATGGTCTCGGCGCGATGGCGGTGACGGGCGGCGGCTTCCGTGCGACGGTGGCGACCGTCGCGTGGCCGAGCGGCGAATTCGGCGCGATGGGCCTGGAGGGGGCGGTGCGCCTGGGCTATCGAAAGGAGCTGGCGCAGGCGCCGGAAGGTGCGGAACGCGACGCGCTCTACGCACGCCTGGTGGCGCAGCAGTACGAGAGTGGCAAGGCGATCAACATGGCGTCGACCCTGGAGATCGATGCGGTCATCGACCCGGCCGAGACCCGCAGCTGGCTCTCTCGCGGCTTGGCGTCGGCACGCATCGCGCCCTCGACCGGCCGCTACGTCGACCCGTGGTGACAGGGGACGTCAAAGTGGGAGAGTGGGTGGGGCGGTCGAGATCGGCTCAGCGCAATTTCTTCGCCGCGGTGGCTGGCGCGTCGGGCCAATATCGCGACTGCAAGGAAGGCAGCGCTGCTTCGTAGCCGATGGCATCGCGGCTGTGGTTGATCGGCGGGGGCGTCGAGTCGACGACGTAGCCCCCTTCGACCTCCCGGCCTGCGAGGCACCAACGTCGCACGTCTTCGACCCAATCCGCATCGCCGGCCATCGTTTGCTCCGAGCACGCACCTGTGCGCGCAGAGATCGTGCCCATTCGTCGGCTGTTTGCAATCGGCCGATGCAACCGAAGCGCGTAGGAGCGCGCTGACTTGTCACGCGTCCGAGGGTCGCGTCGCAGCCAAGGGACCGCGGTTTCGCTCCGAGTGGCTTTGACGCCCAGCCTACAGCTGCGACCGCACGGCGCCGCGACACTTCGAGCAAGCCGCAGCGTGCGGCCGGTGCCGGCGTGGCCGGCGCCCTTTCAGGAGTCCGCCATGAAGAGCATGTTGATTCGTCCCCTTCTCGCCGCCGCCGCGGCCATCGCCATCGGCGCGCCGTCGCTGAGCATCGTCGCCGCGCCGTCCGATGGACCGCCCGACGCGACTGCGCTGCGCCATGTCCCGAGCGCAACCGCCGGCCGCATCGTCGGCATCGAACCGATCCGCGCCCGCCCGAAAGGCTCGGGCGCCGGGGCAGTCGCCGGTGGCGTGGTGGGCGGCGTGCTCGGCAATAAGGTCTTCGGCGGCACCGCCGCGACGGTGATCGGTGCCGCCGGCGGCGCCGTCGTCGGCAACAACCTCGAGCGCAATCATCGGACCGAGGTCACCGGCTATCGGGTCTCGGTTCGGCTCGACAATGGGGGCTCGCGCACCTTCACCGAATCCCAGGTCGGCGGCCTTCGTGTCGGCGACCGGGTTCGCATCCACGGGGGGCGCCTTCAACGGTAACGAGCGGGGTGCTGCATGGCGAAAGGGACGCGGGTTCGGGTCGGAGTCGGCGGCTGGACTTTCGCTCCATGGCGCGACAACTTCTTTCCGAAGGGGCTGCCACAGCACCGTGAGCTCGAGTACGCCGCTGAGCACCTGACCGCGATCGAGATCAACGGCACCTACTACCGGACGCAGAAGCCCGAAAGCTTCGCGAAGTGGCGCGACGAGACGCCGGCCGACTTTGTGTTCTCGGTGAAGGCCTCGCGCTATGCGACAACCCAGCGCGTGCTCGCCGATGCGGGCGAGTCGGTCGAGCGGTTCATCAACAGCGGCATTGCCGAACTCGGGCCGAAGCTCGGCCCGATCGTGTGGCAGTTCATGCCGACCAAGAAGTTCGATGCGGCCGACTTCGAGGGTTTCCTGAAACTGCTGCCGAACAAGGTCGACGGTCTTCCGCTCCGGCACGCGATGGACGTGCGGCACGCCAGCTTCATGGTGCCGGAGTACTTTGCGCTCGCGCGCAAGCACAAGGTCGCGACGGTCTTTGCCGACTCCGACGAGTACCCGTCGTTCGCCGACTTGACCGGCGACTTTGTCTACGCGCGCCTGATGCGCACGCAGCCTGAGATCGACACGGGGTATCCCAGCAAGGCGCTCGATGGCTGGGCCAAAGCCGCGACGACTTGGGCTGGAGGCGCAGAACCCGCCGACTTGCCCAAGGTCGAGCCCGCGGACGCGCCCAAAAAGGCGCGCGATGTCTTCATGTATTTCATCAGCGGCGCGAAGGAGCGGGCGCCATCAGCCGCGATGGCATTGCTCGAGCGCCTCGGCCGCTGACGTCTCGCTGGCTTCTGCGACTCCCTGACCAAGCTGGTTGGATAAGGGCGTGGCGCCCAAGTTTTGTCCTGTCACCTGCCGCGGTTGCGGCCGAACAGGAAGGTGGCAACAGCCAGGATTACGAACACGATGAAGAGGATCTTGGCGATGCCGGCGGCGCCGGCAGCGATGCCGCCGAAACCGAGCACGGCGGCGATCAGTGCGATCACCAGGAACACGACGGCGTAGTGAAGCATCTTGGACTCCTTGGAGGCTGCGGCATCGCGAAGATCGCGTTGTCTCGACAGGTTGGGTGCATCTTCCCCGCGCCGCATCCAACCGGCGATAGGCGCTCGGCCCTGATCGCTGCGGGTGCCACGTCTCACCACGCGTAAGACCTCTCCGACGCTGGCGGCACGACCGCGGCGCCGTCAACGCCGGCGCGGTCGTGCCAAACTTCGAAGGCTACCGATAACGCCTCGTCTCATGCCTGAACCTGACACTGCCTCGCCACCTTCGCCGGTGGCTGCAAGACCGCCGCGCCCCTCCGCCACCGTCGTCGTCGTGCGCGATGCCGGTCGCGGCATCGAGGTGCTGCTGTCGCGGCGCGCCGAGCGCGGCGATCACAACAGCGGGGCGTGGGTGTTTCCGGGCGGCCTCGTCGATGCCGGCGACCGACAGGCGCATTCGTTTTGCGCCGGCCTCGACGATGGGCAGGCCAGCGAGCGGCTCGGCATCGCTGCCGGCGGGCTCGACTACTACATCGCAGCGGTGCGCGAGTGCTTTGAGGAATCGGGCCTGCTGTTCGGCAGCACCGATGGAGCGCTGATGGAGGTCGACGCTGTCGCCACCGAACGGCTGGCGCCGTGGCGCGGCTGGCTCCATCGCGGCGAGCGCACGCTAAGCGAGTTCTGCACCACCTTCGGTCTTCGGCTTGCTGTCGACCGGCTGATCTACCTGAGTCACTGGATCACGCCGATCGGCCGCGCCAAGCGCTTCGACACGCGCTTCTTCCTCGCGATCGCGCCGCCGGTCCAGACCGCCGTGCACGACGGCCATGAGCTGGTCGAGCAGCTCTGGCTCAAGCCGGGCGATGCGTTGCATAAACGCGCCGCGCTGAAGCTGTTGACACCGACCCAGAAGACGCTCGAGCTGCTGATGCGCTTCGAAAGCATCGCCGCTTTGCTCGAATGGGCCAGTGCGGACCGCAAGGTCGTGCTGACGGTACCCCGCATCGGCAACGGCAGCCAGGGTATTCGCACCGTGATGCCGGACGAGCCGGCCTGGGCCGAGCTCGGCCGCATCGACCCCAAGGGCAACGGTCAGCATTCGTACGACATTCAGCCCGATGTCGCGGTGCGGCTCTCGCTGCGCTTGATCCGCGTGACCGCCAACAACGGCAACATGATGACCGGGCCGGGCACCAACACGTACCTCGTCGGCGGCGGCGCGGAAAACGAGTGGGCGGTGATCGATCCGGGGCCGCTCGGTGAGCACCATGTGCGCGCGGTCGTCGACGCCGCACCGGGTCCGATCCGCTGGATCTTCGCGACCCACACGCATGTCGATCATTCGCCGGCGACGGTGCTGCTGAAGTCGCTGACCGGCGCGCGCGTCCACGGCCGCCTGCCGGATCACCGCGAGTGGCAGGACGCGACGTTCGCTCCCGAGATCGCGCTGCAGGGCGGGGAGCGCTTCGAGCTGCCGGGCTCGACGACCCTGCGCGCGATCCACACGCCCGGCCACGCGTCGAACCACATCTGCTACCTGCTCGAGGAAGAGAAGCTGCTCTTCACCGGCGACCACGTGATGCAGGCGTCGACCGTTGTGATCAATCCGCCCGACGGCGACATGGCGGCCTACATCGCCTCGCTGCGTGCACTGCTCGAAGAGGACCTCGAGTGGCTCGCGCCCGGACATGGCTTCCTGATGGCCGAGCCGAAGCGGGCGATCGAATGGATCATCGCGCACCGCCTGGAGCGCGAGGCCAAGGTGGTCGGTGCGCTGCAGGCTGAGGCCGGCGCAACGGCCGAGGCCCTGCTGCCGCGCGTTTACGACGACGTGCCCGAGCGCCTCCACAAGATGGCGCTGCGTTCGCTGAAGGCCCACCTGCAAAAACTGCAGGTCGACGGCCGGGCCGACGAGGCCGCGGGCCGCTGGTCGATGCGGGCTTGAGCCCTGGCGTGCGAAGACAGGAATCGGCAATGCGTCGATTCCTCTGTCTCACTGGACTACCCGCCTGACAAGCTCCGCCGGTCGTCCGCCGCCTCGGCCTCCAGGTGGCGCGTGCAATCAAGCAGCCCGACTTCGTGCGGCGAACGGGCAGACAGCACGGTCAGCGAGGTGTTGCCGAGCCGCTCGGGCCGGGCGATACCGTCGGCGAGGCGGGCATGCAGGTCGAGCATCGCGGCGATCACGAGGCCGTGCGTGACGACCGCGAGGTTGCCGTCGAGCGCATTGCGCAGCGCGACGACGCGGGTGAATGCCTGGGCCACGCGCGCATGGAACGTGGCAATCGATTCGCCGCCAGGAGGCGCGCCATCGAGCGTCATCGGATCGAACGGCAGCGTGTCGTAGGGCTGGCCGCGCAGATCGCCATAGTTGCGCTCGTGCAGCAATGGCTCCCAGCGGATCGGCAACCCGCATGCGTCGGCAATCGCTTGCGCGGTCTGCGCCGCGCGCGGCAGGTCGCTGCTGACGATCGCAACCACGCCGGCGTCGACCAGCCGGTTCGCGATCGCGGCGGCTTGCGCGAGGCCGCGCGGACTGAGCGGCGTATCGGCCGGCTGCAGCGTGCGCGACGCGTTCAGCGCGGTCTCGCCATGACGGATCAGGAAGATGCTCATGCAACGAAAGCGGTTCAGCCTGTCACGTCGCATCGGGCGATCGCGACGGCGCACCGGCCGCTGCCACGCCGACGCCGAGTGCCGTCAGCTGCTCGATCTGCGCCGCGGCGAAGCCCCAATCCTGCAGCGCCTCGCGGCCGAGCTCGCCGCGCTCGGGCGGGGGGCGGCGCGTGCCGCCGGGGGTGCGATCGAAACGCGGCACCGGCGCCGGCTGCTCGATCGTGCCGACCTTGGTGAACGCCGAGCGCGCTTGCGCATGCGGATGCGCGCGCGCTTCCGAGAACGTCAGCACCGGCGCGAAGCACGCGTCGGAGCCTTCGAACACCGTGCACCATTCGTCGCGGGTGCGGCTTGCGAACGTGCGCGTGAAGACCGTGCGCAGCTCGGGCCAGCCGGCCCGGTCCTGCTGCTCCGGCAACGGCGTCTCGGCCAGCCCGAGGCGCTCGAGCAGCTCGCGGTAGAACTTGGGCTCGATCGCGCCGATCGCGACGAAGCGATCGTCTTTCGTGCGGTAGGTGTCGTACCAGGGCGCGCCGCCATCGAGCACGTTGACGCCACGCGTCTCCGACCAGGCGCCGGTCGCCTGCATGCCGGTGAACATCGTTGCGAGCAGCGAGGCGCCGTCGACCATCGCCGCATCGATGACCTGACCGCGCCCCGAGCTGCGCGCCTCGATCACCGCACAGGCGATGCCGAACGCGAGCATCATCCCGCCGCCGCCGAAGTCGCCGACCAGGTTGAGCGGCGGTGCGGGCGGCTGGTCCGGCCGACCCATCGCGTGCAGAACCCCCGACAGCGCGATGTAGTTGATGTCGTGTCCTGCGCGCTCGGCCAGCGGGCCGTGCTGACCCCACCCGGTCATCCGCCCGTAGACGAGGCGCGGGTTGCGCGCCAGCATCGCATCAGGGCCCAGGCCGAGACGTTCCATCACACCGGGCCGCATGCCCTCGATCACGACGTCGGCGCGTTCGCAGAGCCGCAGCGCCGCCTCCGTGCCCTGCGGCGACTTCAGATCGAGCGTGACCGAGCGGCGGCCGCGCATCATCACGTCGTACCAGCGCGCGCGACCGAAGCCGAGGCGCGCATCGGTCGCGCGATCGACCAGCAGCACGTCGGCGCCCATGTCGGCCAGCATCATTCCGGCAAACGGCGCCGGGCCGATCGCTTCGAATTCAAGCACCCGCAATCCGGCAAGAGGTCCCATGCGAACGATCATATCGAGCCGATCGATCCATCCGTTTCAGCGACGCCATGGGCATCGTGCGATCGAGGCTCGCCCGCCGGATCAGGTGCGAAAGACCTCGGCGGTTGAGACGGCATCGGCAGGTCGAGGCCGTACTTCGATTCACTAGACTACGGTCATAGGTCGCTGTGCGCCGACGCGCAACGCTCGTCCTGACGATCGATTCCCACCCTCACAAGGAACAAGCCATGAGAAAGTCTCTCGCGATCCGCGGCATGCTGGCCACCGCTGCTGCAGCCCTGACGCTTCCCGCTGCCGCCATCACCGGCACCAACTGGGTCGAGGACAACGAGCATCCGTTCGTCGGCCTGATCGTGTTCTACGACGCGGCCGGCGAGTTCGTTCAGCGCTGCAGCGGCTCGTTGATCAGCCCGACCAAGTTCCTGACCGCGGGCCATTGCACCGATGCGAACGCCGGCGTCGTCAGCGCGCGGGTCTACTTTCAGCAGAACGCGGGCGCGAACTACGACCCGGCAACCCAAGTCGATCCGGTCAGCGGCTATCCGGAGACCTGCGCACCCGGCACGCTCGGCATCACCTGCTCGACTTCGACGCGGCTCTACAACTACGGCTTCGCGAATTTCGCCGGCTTTCCGAATACGAAGGACGTCGGGCTCGTGATCCTGAAGGAGCCGATCACGCTGCCCGAATATGGCGTGCTGCCGCTCGCCGGCACGCTCGACGGTCTCGACACCGCGCGCGGCAACAAGAACACTTCGTTCACTATCAGCGGCTACGGGCTGACAAAAAGCAGCAACCCGAAATCGGCGGTACCGAACATCTCGTTCCGCGAGCGGCTGATGGCGGCCTCGACGCTGGTCAACCTGAACAGCGGACAGAACGGCGGCTTCAACGTGCAGACGCAGGGCAACGGCAGCGGACGCGGAGGCACCTGCTCGGGCGACTCGGGGGGCCCGGTCTTCCTCGGCGGCTTCACGTCGAACACGATCGTTGCGGTCACGTCTTTCGGTCTGAACTCGCTCTGCCGCGGCACCGACTTCGGCTACCGGGTCGATCGCCAGGACGTGCTGAACTGGATCTTCAGCATCAACTGATCGACGCGATGAGCGAGGTGTCTTTGAAGGCCGATCGCGGCAGCTCGGCCGCCGCCTTCCTGGCGGCGCGCGATTTCCTGCTGCGGCATCGCGACGACGCGGACACCGCGCGTCGTGACTTCCGCTGGCCGCAGCTCGACCACTTCAACTGGGCCCTCGATCACTTTGATGCGATTGCGCGGGGCAACGACGCGCCGGCGCTCTGGATCGTCAACGAGACCGGCGCCGAGACCGTCCGTTCGTTCCGCGAGATGTCGGAGCGCTCGTCGCAGGTCGCCAATCACCTGCGCAGCCTCGGCGTCCGGCGCGGCGACCGCATCCTGCTGATGCTCGGCAACGAGCTCGCGCTGTGGGAGGTGATGCTCGCGGCCATCAAGCTCGGCGCGGTGATGATTCCGGCCTCGTCGCTGCTGACGCCGGACGACCTGCGGGATCGGATCGAGCGGGGCGATGTCCGCCATGTCGTCGCCGCGAGCGAGCAGGTGCCGAAGTTCGCGGCATTGACCGGCGCCTTCACGCGGATCTGCGTCGGTGGGGCGCAGGACGGCTGGCAGCTCTTCGACGCGTCCGAAGGCGCGCCGGTCGCGTTCACGCCCGACGGCCCGACGCGCGCCGACGACCCGCTGCTGCTCTACTTCACGTCCGGCACGACGGCGCAGCCGAAGCTCGTGCTGCACACGCACCAGAGCTACCCGGTCGGCCACCTGACGACGATGTACTGGATCGGCCTGAAGCCGGGTGACGTGCACCTGAACATCTCGTCGCCGGGTTGGGCCAAGCACGCGTGGAGCTGCTTCTTCGCGCCGTGGAATGCCGACGCCTGCATCTTCATCTACAACACGGCGCGCTTTCAGGCCCAGAGCCTGCTCGGCGTGCTGGCGCGCTGCAAGGTGACGAGCCTGTGCGCGCCGCCGACGGTCTGGCGCATGCTGATCCAGGAAGACCTCGCGGCCGCGCGCGATCGGCTCAGTCTGCGCGAGGTGATCGGCGCGGGCGAACCGCTGAATCCCGAGATCATCGAGCAGGTCCGCAACGCCTGGGGCCTGACCCTGCGCGACGGCTACGGCCAGACCGAGACCACCGCGCTGATCGGTAACTCGCCGGGTCAGCGGCTGAAGCCCGGCTCGATGGGCCGACCGCTGCCCGGCTACGCGGTGGTCCTGCTGAACGCAGACGGGCAGCCGGCCGATGAAGGCGAGGTCTGCCTCGCGCTCGCCGAGCGACCGCTCGGCCTGATGGTCGGCTACCAGGACAGCGCCGAGAAGACCGCTGATGTGATGCGCGACGGCCACTACCACACCGGCGACGTCGCGATGCGCGATGGCGACGGGATGATCACCTTCGTCGGCCGTGCCGACGACGTGTTCAAGGCGTCCGACTACCGCATCAGCCCGTTCGAGCTCGAGAGCGCGCTGATCGAGCACGAGGCGGTGGCCGAGGTGGCGGTGGTGCCGAGCCCCGATCCGCTGCGCCTCGCGGTGCCGAAGGCGTTCCTGCTCCTGACCGCGGGCGCAACGCCGGACCGCGCTCTCGCCGAAGCGATCTTCGCCTTCGCGCGGCGCCAGCTCGCGCCGTACAAGCGGGTGCGCCGGATCGAGTTCGTCACCGAGTTGCCGAAGACGATCTCCGGCAAGATCCGCCGCGTCCAGCTGCGCCAACAGGAAGCCGAACGGCGTGCCGCCGGAACGCGGTCCGACGGCGAGTTCTTCGAAGACGATTTCCCCGGCCTGCGCGGCGCCGACGGCGGCTGAGGTCACGCCCTCCCGTCACTCGATCCAGCGCAGCACCTCGTCGTTCGGCGCCCGCGCGGTGCGGAAGCTGTTCGCGGGATGGGTCTCGTCGGGCCAGCCGAACGAGATGCCGCAGACCACGAGGCGATCGGCGCCGAGGCCGAGCCGCTCGCGCCAGAACGCGGGATAGGACGCGAGGGCCGCCTGTGCGATCGACGCGACCCCGAACGCGCGCGCCGCGAGCATGAAGTTGGAGACCCAGGCGCCGCAGTCGATCGCGCCGTAGACGCCGAGCTTCGCGTCGGTCGTGACGATCGCGACATGCGGCGCGCCGAAGAAGCGGAAGTTCTCGAGCCCCTGCCGCTCCGCGCCGGCGCGGTCGCCGCGCTGGACACCGACCGCTTCGTAGAGCTGGAACCCGCAGGCGCGCCGCCGGTCCAGGTAGATGCCGAGGTACGCCTCGGGCCAGTCGAAGTCGGGCTGGGCGGCGGGGCGGCTGGCGAGATGCTGGCCGAGGGCCTCGCGCAGCGCGTCCGTCGTTGCGCCGCCGGCCACGTGGATCTGCCACGGCTGCGAGTTGCACCACGACGCCGTGCGCTGTGCGATCTCGACGATGCGTTCGATCGTGGCCGGCGGGACCGGCTCGGGCCGGTAGCCGCGGCAGCTGTAACGCTCGCGCAGCAGCGCCTCCAGGGCATCGGCGCGCGGGGAATGGGCAGACGGGTCGTTCATGCCCGCATGCTGCCAAAGGCGCCGGCCGCGCGCAGCCGATCGACCGCACCGCCGTCGAGCGCGAGCCAGTCGCGCAGCGCAGCCTCCGAATCGGCGCCGATGCCCGGGATGCGACCGCGCAGCTCGGCGCGCGCACCCGACATGCGCCACGGCGGGTTGACGCCGGTGAACTTGCCGGCCGCATCGTGGATGCGAGCGAACAGGCCGCGTTCGACGAGGTCCGGGTCGTCGAGCGCATCGGCCGGCTCGCCGTAGACGGAGCACGGCACGCCGGCCGCTTCGAGCGCTGCGATGCAGTCGGCCACGCTGCGCTCACGGGTCCAGCGCTCGGTGACCTGCATCATCGCGGCCCAGTTCGCACTGCGCGTCGGCAGGGTCGCGAAGCGCGGATCGGTCCTCAGCTCGACGAGTCCGGTCACCTCGCACAGCGCGGCGAAGTTGCGCGCCGTGATCGGCACGATCAGCAGGTCGCCATCGGCGGCCGCGACCGGTCCGTAGGTCGGCCGTGCGGTCGTCACCGGGAACTGCGCCTCCTGCAGCTCGTAGACGAGCAGGTTCAGCATGCTGTCCATCAGCGCGACGTCGACGTGCTGGCCGATGCCGGTGCGGGTGCGCTGCAAGAGCGCAGTCTGGATCGCGCCGTACGCGAAGATTGCGCCGAGCACGTCGGCGACGAAGACCGCGCCGTGGGCCGGTCGCTCGCGTCCGCCGGCGTAGCGCGCGAGCGTGCGGTCGAAGCCGCTCGCCGCGTGAACGATCATCGCGTAGGCCGCGCGGCCGGCCGCCGGGCCGTCCTGGCCGTAGCCCGAGATCGACGCGTAGACGAGGCGCGGGTTGAGCTCGCAGAGCGCGGCCGCGCCGAGCCCGAGGCGATCCATCACGCCGGGCCGGAAGTTCTCGATGACGACGTCGGCTTCGGCGGCCAGGCGCCGCGCGAGCGCGATCGCGTCGGGGTTCTTCAAGTCGAGCGCGATGCTTCGCTTGCCGGCGTTGAGCTGTCCGAAGTAGGCGCTCTGGCCGTCGCGCAGCGGCGCGCGCAGGCGCATGTCGTCGCCTTCGGGCGGCTCGACCTTGACGACGTCGGCACCCATGTCGGCGAGCAGCCGCGCGCAGTACGGGCCGGCCACCATGATCGAGAAGTCGAGGACGCGCAGGCCTTCGAGGGCCTCGGCGTTGGAAGCGGCGCGTGGCGGCATGCTGATGTTCCGCAGTCAGGCCGCCGCGGCGCGCACCCGCGGTTCGGCGGGCGCGGGCTCGAGCAGGCGATGCACCGAAATCAGGTGGAGCCGCATCAGCCGCGTCGCGGTCTCGGCGTCGCGCTGGCGCAAGGCGTCGAGAAAGGCGCGGCGTTTCTCGACCAGCTTCGGCTGCGGCTTGCCGCCGGCGGAGACGCGCACGTAGACGAACTGCATCAGGATCTCGGTGATCGAGTGGACCATCATCGCGAGCACCTGGTTGTGGGTGGCGGCCGCGAGCAGCCGGTAGAACTCGCGCGAGCATTCGACCCGGTCGAGGTAACGACCGTCGGCCGTCATCCGTTCGGTGCGCTCGATGTTCGCGGCGAGCGCGTCGAGGTCGGCGCGGGTCGCCCGTTCGCAGGCGAGGCGCACGACCAGGTCCTGGATGTGGATGCGCGACTCGGTCAGTTCGGCGACCGAGATCGAGCCGAGGCTCAGCATGTCGCGCATCACCTCGTCCATCCGGCCGGCGTCGCCTTCGCGGATGAAGGCGCCGCCTTTCGCACCCTTCTGCAGGCGCACGATGCCGGCGATCTCGAGACTGCGCAGCGCTTCGCGCAGTGCGTTGCGGCCGACGCCGAGCTGCTGCGCGAGCTCGCGCTCGGCCGGCAGCTTGTCGCCGGGCTTCAGCAGGCCGGCGGCGATGCGCGCCCGGATGCGGTCGCAGATCTCCTCGAACGCGCGCCGCACCTGGATCGGCTGGAAGGCCGGCACGACCGGATCGAGCGCACGCGGCGCGGCGTCGATGGGCTGCGGAACTGTGTGGGTTGATTTCATTTCTGGACTTTCGAAAAGAATGGTACTACCATTAATTCAAAGTGCCAAGGACAACTTGGTGTCCACCCCGCGAACGCCGAAAAGGCGGCATCCCTTCGAGGACCAGAGACCCGATGAACTTCACCGAAGAGCAACTGGCGTTCCGCGACGGCATCCGCCGCATGGTCGAGCGCCACGTTGCGCCGATCGCCGCCGAGATCGACGAGACCGACCGCTTTCCGTCCGAGCTGTTGCCGATCTACGGCGACATGGGCCTGATGCAGCTGTGGGTCCCCGAGCGCTACGGCGGCCCGGAGGGCAACCTGACCTTGATGTGCATCGCGCGTGAAGAGATCTCGCGCGTCTCGCCGGCCTGCGGCTCGATCGCCGGTCTCAACACGATGTTCATCATGCCGCTGCTGCACTTCGGCACCGAGGAGCAACGCCAGCGCTTCCTGCCGAAGATCGCGCAGGGCGGCGTCGTCACCGCGATCGCGATCTCGGAGCCGCAGGCCGGCTCAGACGTCAGCGCGATGACGACGCGCGCGGTGAAGGATGGCGACAGCTACCTCATCAACGGCCGCAAGCAATGGTGCAGCTACGGCGTCGAGGCCGAGTACATCGTGCTGATGGCACGCACCGCCGGCGATCGCGGCGCCTCGGGGATCAGCGCCTTCGTGCTCGAGCCGAAGAAGATGAAGGGCATCACCTTCGGCCGCCACGAGCGGAAGATGGGTTGGCGCGGGGCACCGAACACGCCGATCTTTCTCGACAACGTGCGCGTCCCGGTCGAGAACCTGGTCGGCGAGGAGGGCAAGGGCTTTCGGGCCTCGCTGCGCGCGCTCGATCTGAACCGGCCGACGATCGGCGCGCAGTGCGTCGGCCTCGCGCAAGGCGCGCTCGACGCGTCGGTCGCCTATGCGAAGGAGCGCAAGCAGTTCAAGCAGCCGATCGCCGATTTCCAGGGCGTGCAGTTCATGCTCGCCGACATGGCGATGGGCATCGCCGCGTCGCGCGCACTGGTCTACGAATGCGCGCAGGCCGGCGACGTGGGCAACTGGGACAAGCTCAACGTGCTCGCCAGCATGGCCAAGTGCGTCGCCAGCGACATGGCGATGAAGGTCACGACCGATGCGGTGCAGGTCTTCGGCGGCTACGGCTACACCAGGGACTACCCGGTCGAACGAATGATGCGCGACGCCAAGCTCGCGCAGATCTTCGAGGGCACCAACCAGATCCAGCGGGTCGTCGTCGCCCGCCACCTGCTCAGCCACTGAAGGAGACACTCTCGATGCAGACCCCTTGTTTGGCGACTCGCCGCCTCGCCCTCTTCGCCGCCCTCGCCGCTGCCGCCTGGCCGCTCGGTGCCGCGGCGCAAACCTTCCCCGACAGGCCGATCCGCCTCGTCATCCCGTATGCCGCCGGCGGCTCGACCGACAACATGGCGCGCGTGCTGCAGGAGCCGCTGCAGAAGGCGCTCGGCCAGTCGGTGATCGTCGACAACAAGGCGGGTGCCGGCGGCGCACTGGCGGCGCGCGAGGTGATCCGCGCCAAGCCCGACGGCTACACGCTGTTCTTCGTCAACAACGGCAATCTCGCGGTGGTGCCGTTCGTGCAGAAGGACGCCAACTACGATGGCCAGAAGGACTTCACCTCGGTCGCGCTGGTCTCGTCGGCGCCGCTGGTCGCGGTCATCCCGGCGGCGCTACCGGTCACCGACCTGAAAGGGTTCATCGAGTACGCGAAGAAGAACCCGGTCTCGTACGCGTCGGCCGGCATCGGCTCGTTCGGCCAGCTCGCCACCGAGCTGCTCGCCTCGAAGGCCGGAGTGAAGATGACCCACATCCCGTACAAGGGCCAGGGGCCGACGACGACGGCGGTGATCGCCGGCGAGGTGCAGCTGCTGGTGACGACGCCATCGGCCGCGATGAACGAGTTCATCGCGCAGAAGCGATTGAAGCTGATCGCGGTGACCTCGGCCGAGCCGTCGCCGCTCGAACCCGGCGCACCGACCATCGGCTCGGTCTACCCAGGCTATGCGGCGGAAAGCTGGTTCGCCATCGTCGGGCCGGCCGGCATGCCGCCCGACGTCGTCGCCAAGCTGAACGATGCGGTCACGAAGGCGGTGCAGCTGCCCGAAGTGCAGAAGAGCTTCGCTACCTTCGGCGTGATCCCGAAGACCGCGTCCGCCAAGCGCGTCGCCGAGATGACCGCCGAGGAAGTCGCGCGCTGGTCGGCGGTGATCCGCGACAGCAACATCCGCTCGGAGTGAGGCGCTGCGCCGCCTCGCGTCCCCGCTTCAGCCGTTTCCCCCACCTCGTTCAAAGGCACACCCATGTCCCGCTACGCAAACTACCACGACCTGAAGGTCGAGGTCGCCGACAAGGTCGCGACCGTCACCTTGAACCGCCCCGATGCGCGCAACGCGATCAACCAGCGCCTGATCCGCGAGCTGCGCACGATCTGGGACGACCTTGCCGACGACATGTCGGTGAGCGCGATCCTGCTGACCGGTGCAGGGCGGGTCTTCAGCGTCGGCGGCGACGTCAAGGCAATGTCGGAGCGGCCCGGCGGCGACGTGCTCGAGGAAGGTGAAGTGCACGACCCGATGATCAGCCGGCGCCTCGTCAACCGCCTGTTGGAGCTCGACAAGCCGATCGTCTGCGCGATCAACGGCGACTGTGTCGGGCTCGCCGCGACGATCGCGCTGCTCTGCGACATCACCGTGATGTCCGAGGACGCGCGCATCGGCGACAGCCATGTCAACAAGGTCGGCCTCGTCGCCGGCGACGGCGGCACCGTGATCTGGCCGCTCTTGATCGGCGTCTCGAAGGCCAAGGAATACCTGATGCGCGGCACCTTGCTCAAGGGCCGCGAAGCCGAGCGCATCGGTCTCGTCAACCACTGCGTCGCGGCGGGCGAGGTGCTCGGCAAGGCGCATGCTATCGCGCACGAGCTCGCGCACGGCCCGACCTGGGCGATCCGCTGGACCAAGCTGTCGATCAACCAGGTCCTCAAGGAACGTGCGAACCATCTGCTCGAGGCGTCGATGGCGCTCGAGCAGGTCACGTTCGAGACCGCCGACCACCGCGAAGCGACGAAGGCGTTCAAGGAGCGGCGCAAGCCCGTCTTCGGCCAGTAGACGCACGGCGGACGCGATGCCGAACGGCTCGGCGTCGCGGCTCCTGCGCTTTCTCCTGCGCTCGAAGCGACCGCCTTCGCGGTCGGCGGGCGCATGCACTTGAGCGGACCTTTCATGAGCATTCCAGCATCCTCGCCTTCCGCACCACAGCGTCCCGCCGCGCTCGCCGGCCTGCGCGTCGTCGACTTCACGATCGTGATGTCGGGGCCGATGTGCACGCGGATGCTGGCCGATGCCGGCGCCGAGGTGGTCAAGGTCGAGCCGCCGGAGGGCGATGTCGTGCGCCAGCGCGAGCCGCTGCGCGGCGGCGTCAGTACCTATTTCGCCTCGATGAACTGCGGCAAGCAGAGCATCGTGCTCGACCTGCAGACGGCCGACGGCAAGCGCCTGGCGCGCGAGCTGGTCGCGCAGGCCGATGTCGTCGTCGAGAACTTCCGCCCCGGCGTGATGAAGCGCCTCGGCCTCGACTACAAGTCGCTCGCCGCGACGAACCCGCGTCTCGTCTATGCGTCGATCTCCGGCTTCGGGCAGAGCGGGCCGATGGCCGGGGCGCCGGCCTATGCGCCGGTGATCCATGCCGCGTCCGGCTACGAGGTCGCCTACAACCAGTACCAGCGCGGCAGCGACCGGCCGGCCAACAACGGCATCTTCATCGCCGACGTGATGGGCGCGTCGTATGCGTTCGGCGCGATCCAGCTCGCGCTCTACGAACGCGAGAAGAGCGGCCGCGGCCAGCACATCGATGTCTCGCTGATGGACTCGGTGCTCGGCATGCTGATCTACGAGATGCAGGCGGCGCAGTTCCCGCCTGATCGGCCGCGCCAGGTCTACGAGCCGGTGCGTTCGAGCGACGGCTACGTGATGGTCGCGGCGGTCACGCAGCGCAACCTCGAGGTGCTGTTCGACACCATCGGCTATCCCGAGGGCAAGACCGATCCGCGCTTCTCGACGATGGCGACCAAGGAAGCCAACTGGCCGGCACTGCTCGCGTTGATCGAGCGCTGGACCTCGCAGCGCACCGGCGCCGAATGCGAAACCGTGTTCATGAAGGCGGGCGTGCCGTGCTCGCGCTACCGCAGCGTCGGTGAAGCGATGGCCGATCCGCAGTGTGCTGAGCGCGGCCTGTTCGTCGAGATGGGCGAGGGCGATGCGGCCTTCAAGGTCGCGAACGTGCCGTACCGGATGTCGGCAACGCCGACCGCCGCGCGCCCGTTCATCGCCGGGCTCGGCGAGCACACCGACGCAGTGCTGCACGACCGGCTCGGCCTCGACGCGGCCGAGCTCGCGGCGCTGCGCGAGCAGGGCGTGCTCGGGAAGGCCCGCGCATGATCGATCGGCAGGCCCTCGACCCGGCGACGCTGCCGGGGACCGAAGAGCGGACGATGCTGCGGGACTCGCTGCGCGGCTTTCTCGAGACGCACTGGCCGTCGACCGATGCGGTCATGCAGGCGACCCGGCCCGACGCCGTCGCGGCGATCTGGTCGGCGCTGGTCGACCAGGGCGTCGCCAGCCTCGGCAGCGATCCGACCGAAGGCGGCCTGCGCGAGATGGCCATCGCGATGGAGGAAATGGGTCGCGCGGCCTGCCCTGCGCCGCTGCTGGGTGCTGTGCTGACCAACCTGGCGCTGGGCGACCCCATGGCCGGCGGGTCGACTGTGCGCCACAGCGATGGTGCGACGTCGAGCCACGAGGGGCCAGCCGCCGCGGCGCGCGGGCTGCTCGACGGCCTGCATCGCGGCGCCTGTCGCATCTGCTGGAGCTTCGGCGCGTTCGATCCGAATGCCGACGCGGGCGCGCTGACGTGGCGTGACGGTGCCCTGTCGAGTGGAACCTTGCGCTTTGTCGACGCTGCGGTCGGCGCGACGCATCTCGTCGTAGCGACGCGCCGCGCGCCGTCGGACGTGCATGGACAACCGGCCGCCCGGAACGACTCGCCGGGCCTGGCGATCGTCGAGCTCGGCACGTCGGCAGCCCGCGTCACTGTCACGCGCGCGCTCGGCGCCGACGCGCTGGCCGAGGTCGTGCTCGATGGCGCGCCGGCGACCTTCGTGCCGCTCGACGCGCCGGTGGTCGACGACTTGCTGCGTATCGCCCGTGTCGCCGTGCTGGCGCGCGCGCACGGCGCGACGCGACGCGCGTTCGAGATGGTCGTCGAGTACGCGAAGGAACGTCGACAGTTCGGCCAAGCGATCGGACGCTTCCAGGCGATCCAGCACAAGCTCGCCGATGCGCTGATCAGACTCGAGGGCGTGCGGCTGACGCTCGAGCATGCGGCGCAGAGCTTCGATCTGGGCGCCGCGGCTTGGCGCTACTTCGCTGCCGCCGCGGTCGCGTTCGGCGGCCCGGCCTTGCGGCGCGTCTCGCTCGAAACCCATCATGCGTTCGGCGCGATCGGCTACGCCGAAGAGCACGAGGCGCCGCGCCACTTCAAGCGCGCCCATCTCGACGCGGTGGCGTTCGGCGGGGCTGCAGCGGCGCGCCGCGAGCTGGCCGCCCACCTGCTCGACGATCCGCAGGCGGTGCTGCCCGAATACGACCTCGGTCCCGCTAGCAACGCGTTCCGCGGCGAGGTGCGCGCCTGGCTGCAGGAACATTGGAGCGGCGCGCGCAAGGCGGCATTCGATACCAGGCCGTTTCACGACCGCGAGTTCGATCCCACCTTTGCGCGCGACCTCGGCGCGACCGGCTGGCTCGGCCTCGGCTGGCCACGCGATTTCGGCGGGCAGGGCCGCACGCCGCTCGAACAGCTTGCCTTCATCGAGGTGATGGAGCGCGCCGAGGCGCCGCGGATCGGCGCCGCGGTGCAGTCGAACGCGCTGATGATGCACGGCACACCGGCGCAGCAGCAGCGCTACCTGCCCGAGATCCTGCGCGGCGAGGCGATGCACGGGATGGGCTACAGCGAGCCCGAGGCCGGCTCCGACCTGGCCTCGCTGCGCACCAGCGCGACATTCGTGTCCGACCCGGACGGCGGCCACTGGGTCATCAACGGCCAGAAGATCTGGACCACGACCTGGTGGGGCCGGTACATGTTCTTGGCGGCCCGCACCGATCGCGAGGCGAAGCCTCCGCACGCCGGCATCAGCATGTTCATCGTGCCGATGGATGCGCCCGGCATCAGCGTGAAGCCGGCGACGACGATGTACGACGGCAGCTTCGCGAACATCTTCTACGACGACGTGCGAGTCCCGGCCGATGCGATCGTCGGGCCGGTGAACGGCGGCTGGAAGGTGCTGACCGATGCGCTCGCCAACGAGCGCGGCCTGGTCGGCGGCGGCATCGTGCTGAAGGTCGCCCATGCGTTCGACCTGCTCTGCCGCGACGTGCGGGAGACGGCGACGCGCGAGGGCGCGTTGCGCGCCGACGCTCTCATCCGCGACCGCATCGCCACGCTCGCCGCCGACATCGAGGTCGGCCGGCGCCTGATGATCCACTGCGCTGAGCTGGCCACCGGCGGAACGACTCCCCCCGAGATGGGGGCGATCAGCAAGGTCTTCTCCGGCGAGCTGATGGAACGCTTCGGCGAGGCCGCGCTCGACGTTCTCGGCCCGCGCGCCGCGCTGTCGCAAGGCGCGTCGGGGGCAATGCGCCACGGCCGCTACGAGCAGGGCCTGCGCCACTCGTTGATGTGGGTGATCAGCATCGGCACCAACGAGATCCAGCGCAGCCTGATCGCGCAGCGCGGGCTCGGCCTGCCGCGTTGACTCGCGCTCGCGAGCGAGGTGGGGCGGGGTCCGTCGGCGTTCACCGACAAATCCGCCGTGCGCTGGGGGGACTGGTCGAGAACGAGGGTCCGCCCTTTAAAGTAGCGGCTTGCCGACCCGCCGCGGGCCGGTGTTCACCGACGGATGTGACCGTCGCCGCCTTGAATGATGCGATCGTGGAAATGGCGTAGCTCTCGGTCCGGCCGGGGTGCGCGACGCCGCCCGGAGCCAGCGGCCTGCGTTCGATGAGTGACGTCCGGGCCCTGCTCCTCACCGATGTGGTCGACAGCACGAAGCTGTCCGAGTCGCTCGGCGACGCGGCCATCGCTGCGCTGTGGGCGGCGCACGACCGCGTTGCGCGAGACCTGCTGCCGCGCCATCGCGGTCGCGAAATCGACAAGACCGACGGCATGCTGCTGCTGTTCGATGAGGCGGCCGATGCGGTCGCCTATGCCGGCGAATACCACCGCGCGCTCGCCGGCCTGCCAATCCCGCTGAAGGCGCGCGCCGGGCTGCACGTCGGTGCGGTGATCCTGCGCGAGAACAGCGCCGACGACATCCGGCGCGGCGCCAAGCCGCTCGAGGTCGACGGCATCTCGAAGCCGACCGCGGCGCGCGTGATGGCACTTGCGCACGGCGGCCAGATCCTGCTCACCGCCGAAGCGCAGCGCGCGCTCGGCGCCACCGCGCTGGCGGTGCAGTCGCACGGTCACTGGGCGATGAAGGGGCTGAGCGAACCGATCGAGATCTTCGAGGTCGCCGAACCCGACGCGTCGTTCTCGCCCCCGCTCGATGGCGACAAGGGCTACCTCGTCGTGCGGGTCGGCGAGCGCTGGTTGCCGGTCAAGAAGATCCCGAACAACCTGCCGCAGCAGGTCACGTCGTTCCTCGGCCGCGAGCGCGAACTCGCCGATGCCAAGGCGATGCTGGCCAAGACGCGATTGCTGACCTTGCTCGGCATGGGCGGACTCGGCAAGACCCGGCTCTCGCTGCAGATCGCCGAAGAGGTCATGGTCGACTACCCGGACGGCGTCTGGTTCCTCGACCTCGCGCCGATCCAGGATCCGGTGCTGATCGCAGCCGAGGCGGCGCGCGTGCTCGATGTGCACGAGGAGCCCGGCCGTCCGCTGATCCAGAGCCTGTGCAACCACCTGAAGACGCGCAAGACGCTGTTGATCTTCGACAACTGCGAACACGTCGTGAAGGCGGCGGCCGACCTCGCCGCGGCGATGCTGCGCGCTGCGCCGAACGTCAGCATCGTGACGTCGAGTCGCGAGGCGCTGCGGGTTCCGGGTGAGCAGGCCTATCCGATCCTGCCGCTGCCGGTGCCGCGCCAGGGCGACGGGCTCGAGGCGCTCGGCCGCTCGACCGCGGTGCGGCTGTTCGTCGAGCGCGCGCAACTGCACAAGCCGGCGTTCGCGCTGACCGAGCGTGAAGCCCCGGCGGTGGCCGAGCTGGTCGCGCGGCTCGAAGGCATCCCGCTCGCGCTCGAGCTCGCGGCAGCGCGCATCCGCTCGCTGACCGTGACCGACATCAACGCGCGCCTGAAAGACCGCTACAAGCTGTTGACCGGCGGCGGCCGGGTTCTGCAGGTGCGCCAGCAGACGTTGCGGGCGCTGGTCGACTGGTCGTACGACCTGCTAAATCCGGGCGAGCAGACGGTGCTCGGCCGCCTCGGCGTCTTCGCCGGCGGCTTCGATCTGCCCGCGGCCGAGCAGGTCTGCGGCGGCGAGCCGCTGGAGCCCGAGGACATCCTCGATGTGCTCGGGTCGCTGGTCGAGAAGTCGCTGGTGATGCTCGACGAGCGCGACGAAGGCACCCGCTACCGCATGCTCGAGACGATTCGCGACTACGCGCGCGAGAAGGAAGAGAAGGGCGGCAACGCGGCCGACACCCAGACGCGCCATTGCAACCATTACTTCGCGATGGCCAAGGAGGCGAATCGCGGGCTCAAGGGCTCGCAGCAGGCCGAATGGGTACAGCGCATCGAGACCGAGCTCGACAACCTGCGCGGCGCGATGACGTTCTCGCTGTCGGGCGGGGTCGATCCGTTTATCGCGGTCAAGTTCTGCGTCGCGATGCAGGGCTTCTGGATTCTTCGCGGCTACTCGACCGAGGGACGTGCGATGGTGCGGGCGGCGCTGGCGATGCCTGAGATTCAGGCATCCGAACTGGCGCAGGCGCACGCCCTCTACGTCGGCGCGGCGCTCGCGGAAACCCAGAGCGACTACGGCGAAGCGCAACAGATGCTGGAGACCTGCCTCGCGCTGCGGCGCCGCCTGGGTAACGCGGTCGACATCGCGGCGACGCTGTCGACATTGGCGTTGGCGCGGTTGTCGATCGGCGACTGGGCCAGCGCGCGCGAGAGCGAGTCAGAAGCGCTCGAGATCTTCCGTTCGCTGACCGACCGCTTCGGCGAGGCGATCGGCTTGCTCCACCTTGGCCAGATCGAGATGTACGTCGACGACGATGCGCGCGCAAAGTCCCACCTCGAAGGTTGCCTCTCGCTCGCGCGCGAGATCAAGAATCAGGAAGTCGAAGGCGAGTGCGAGCGCCTGCTCGGCGCGATCGCCTTCCAAGTCGGTGACCTCCCGCATGCGCGCCAGTGGCTGACGCGCTCGCTCACCGTGTGCCGCGAGGCCGGTGACAAGCGCGGTGATGCGATGGCGCAGTGGTGGCTCGGCCGGGTCGACCTCGGCGCGGCCCACATCGATTCGGCGCGCGCCCGGCTCGACACGGCGTTGCAGGCGTTTCGCGCCTTCAAGATGCAGGAAGAACTGCTCGGCTGCCTCGAGGACCTGGCGGCCCTGATCGGGCAGGAGGGCGATGCCGTCCGCGCGGTCCGCCTGCTCGCGACGGCGACCGGTTCACGCGCTCGACTTGGCTTGGCCCAGGCACCGCGCGCAGAGCGTCGGCATCAGGACTTGAAGGATGCGCTGCAGCGTGCGTTGCCTGACGACGCCTTTTCGGCAGCGTGGAACGAGGGCCGCGACGAGGAGCTCGACGCCGCGATCCGTCAGGCGACGGCGGTTCGCGGCGAGGCTGTGCCGGCCGGCGTCGTCTGATTCAGCACCGGGCGCTGCGAGCCGCCCTGGCTGGTCAAGCCGTCTTCGAGGCGGCCCTGTTGCGGCGCCGCTTTGCGAACCATGCGGCACCGAGGCCCGCGATGTAGAGCGCGTACGTTTCCGGCTCCGGGACCGGCGCCGTCACCAGCGTCAGCGTCATCGTCGGGCTCGTCTCCGAGATGCCACAGCCGGCCGGTACGCCGGTGTAGGCGCAGATCGGATCGGTGTGGCCGACGGTGTGGAACAGCTGCACGTTGTTGCTCGTCGCTTCGAGAAACTTGAGGTCGAAGTAGTTGACGCCGCCGCCGGCGAGCGACGAGAACGCCTGCACCGGACCGAGAAAGTCGGTACTCACGCCGTCCAGCTGGTTGGCGGTGACGTGCATCTTGTAGACCAGCACGGCCGGGTCGAACGTGAGCGTCTCGACCGGCGTCGCCATCGGGTCGGCGATGTTGTAGAAGCTGACATTCGCGCCCAGCACCTGCATGCCGCCGCCGGCGCAGCCGTCGGTGTTCGCGATCCAGCCCGACGAGGCGAGGCAGGTATCCGGGATGAAGAACGTCGCGGTGCCCTTCCAGCCGAGGCCCGCGAACGAGGCGCCATAGGCGGGGTCCCAGTTGCCGGAGTAGATGGCGGCCTGCGCAGCACCGCTGGAGAGAGCCGCGGCCGCGCAGAACGCAGCGCTCAGCAACGCGTTCCTGGTTCGTCTTTGCACCATCTTTGACCTCATCGTTTGTAAGTTGTCCGAATAAGCGAAGTAAGTGGGGTTCTAAGCAGGATCGGGACCTGCTGTCGACACCCACGCCAAGCCCACCGGCCCATTAGTGACGAAGGTCAGTCTAGTTCAAGCAAGGCGAGGCCTACACCCCCTGCATTGCAGGTCCGACGGCCCGCGTCTGCGGGAGCGAATTGACTCAGCGCTTGCCGGCCCAGCGAGCGATCAGCGCATGCAATGCATCGAGACCGTCGGTCAGCGCGGCCGGCCCGGGCTGCAAGATCAGCGGCGACTTCACCTCGTGCAGCTCGCCGTCGCGCACCGCCGGAATCGCCTCCCAGCCGGGGCGCCCGCGCACCTTCTCGGGTCGAAACTTCTTGCCGCACCACGAGCCGATCACGAGATCGGGCGCCATGGCAATGACCTCGTCGCCCCCCTCGACGATGCGGTCACGGCCGAGGCTCGCGATCGCCCGCTGTGGAAAGATGTCGTCGCCGCCGGCGACGCCGACCAGCTCGCTGACCCAGCGGATCGCGCTGATCATCGGCTCGTCCCACTCCTCGAAGTAGACGCGCGGCCGGCGCGGCAGCGCCGCGGCGGCAGCCCGGACTTTGTCCACATGCGCTTCGAGCGAGGCCGCGTAGGCCTGCGCCTTCGCTTCGGCGCCGACCATCGCGCCGAGCCGGCGCACGTAGCCGAGGATGCCGTCGATCGAGCGATGGTTGCTGATCCAGACTTCGACACCAGCCTTGATCAGCGCCTGCGCGATGTCGGCCTGCATGTCGGAGAAGCCGATCGCCAGGTCAGGCTGCAGGTCGAGGATGCGATCGACCTTCGCACTGGTGAAAGCCGAGACGCGCGGCTTCTCGTGGCGGGCGCGCGCCGGCCGCACTGTGAAGCCGGAGATGCCGACGATCCGGTCCTCCTCGCCGAGGGCGTAGAGCACCTCGGTCGGCTCTTCGGTCAGGCAGACGATGCGTTGCGGGTAGGCGGCAGGCACGTACGACGCCGAGAAGGCCAGTCCGACCGATTGCCTCTTCGCTAACTAGGTGCGTTCGAAGATCGCCGCGATGCCCTGACCGCCGCCGATGCACATGGTCACCAGCGCGTAGCGGCCGTTGACGCGCTGCAGCTCGTAGAGCGCCTTGGTCGTGATGATCGCGCCGGTCGCGCCGACCGGGTGGCCGAGCGAGATGCCCGAACCGTTCGGATTCACCTTCGCCGGATCGAGCTCGAGCGCGCGCGTCACCGCACAGGCCTGCGCCGCGAACGCCTCGTTCGACTCGATCACATCGAGATCCTTCGCCGACAGCCCCGCGCGCTTCAGCACCGCGCGCGAGGCCGGGACCGGGCCGAGGCCCATCAGCTTCGGGTCGACGCCGGCGTGCGCATAAGCGACCAGCCGTGCGATCGGCTTCAGGCTCGACGACTTCAGCGCATCGCCGCTGGCCAGCACGAGCGCCGCGGCGCCGTCGTTGAGGCCGGACGCATTGCCGGCGGTCACGCTGCCGTCGGGCTTGAACGCCGGCTTCATCTTCGCAAGCTGCTCGATCGTCGTGTCGCCGCGCACGTGCTCGTCGGTGTCGAAGATGACCGTGCCCTTGCGGGTCTTGATCTCGACCGGGACGATCTGCGACTTGAAGCGCCCCTCGGCGATCGCCTTCGCGGCGCGCTGCTGGCTCGTCACCGCGAGCGCGTCCTGCATCTCGCGTGTGATGCCGTCGCGCGCCGCGACGTTCTCGGCGGTGAGGCCCATGTGGATCGCGTGAAACGGGTCGTGCAGGATGCCGAGCATGTAGTCGGTCGCCTGCAGATCGCCCATCCGGCCTCCCCAGCGCGCTCCGTTCATGAAGTACGGACCGCGGCTCATCGACTCGGCACCGCCCCCGATCGCGAGGTCGGCATCGCCGAGCAGGATCGTCTGCGCCGCCGAGACGATCGCCTGCAGGCCGGAGCCGCACAGGCGGTTCACGTTCATCGCCGGCGTCTCGTGCGGGATGCCGGCCTCGACGGCGGCGACCCGCGCGAGGTAGGCGTCGCGGGTGTCGGTCGGGATCACGTTGCCCATCACGACGTGGCCGATCGTCGCAGCCTCGGCGCCGCTGCGCTTCAGCGCTTCCCGCACCGCGGTCGTCGCGAGCTGGCTCAGCGGGACCTCCTTCAGCGCGCCGCCGAAGGTGCCGATCGCGGTGCGCACGGCGGCGACGACGTAGATCTCACGGGTGTTCATCGAACCATCTCCTCGAAGAATTGATTGCGCATCACATGCTGCGCCGATATTGCCCGCCCACTTCGAACAGGGCATTCGTGATCTGGCCGAGCGAGCAGACGCGTACCGCGTCCATCAGCACCTCGAACACATTGCGGTTGTCGATCACCGCGGCCTGCAGGCGGCTGAGCACGACCGGTGCTTCGGCGGCATGGCGCTGCTGGAAATCGCCCAGACGCTTGAGTTGCGACTGCTTCTCGGCATCGGTCGAGCGCGCCAGCTCCAACGCTTGCGGGACCGGATCGCCGTGCGGATTGCGGAAGGTGTTGACGCCGATGATCGGGTACTCGCCGGTGTGCTTCTGCATCTCGTAGTGCATCGACTCTTCCTGGATCTGGCCGCGCTGGTAGCCGGTCTCCATCGCGCCGAGCACGCCGCCTCGCTCGGCGATGCGCTCGAACTCCTGCAGCACGGCTTCCTCGACCAGCTCGGTCAGCTCGTCGATGATGAACGCGCCCTGGTTCGGGTTCTCGTTCTTCGCCAAGCCCCACTCGCGGTTGATGATCAGCTGGATCGCCATCGCGCGGCGCACGCTTTCCTCCGTCGGCGTCGTGATCGCCTCGTCGAACGCATTGGTGTGCAGCGAATTGCAGTTGTCGTAGATCGCGATCAGCGCCTGCAGGGTCGTGCGGATGTCGTTGAACTGGATCTCCTGCGCGTGCAGGCTCCGGCCGCTCGTCTGCACGTGGTACTTCAACTTCTGGCTGCGCTCGTTGGCGCCATAGCGGTCGCGCATCGCGACCGCCCAGATGCGGCGTGCGACCCGGCCGAGCACGGCGTATTCCGGGTCCATGCCGTTGCTGAAGAAGAAGCTCAGGTTCGGCGCGAAGTCATCGATGTGCATGCCGCGCGCGAGATACGCCTCGACGAACGTGAAGCCGTTCGACAACGTGAACGCAAGTTGCGAGAGCGGGTTCGCGCCCGCCTCGGCGATGTGATAGCCGGAGATCGAGACCGAGTAGAAGTTGCGCACCTTGTGGTGCACGAAGTACTCGGCGATGTCGCCCATCACCTTGAGCGAGAACTCGGTCGAGAAGATGCAGGTGTTCTGGCCCTGGTCCTCTTTCAGGATGTCAGCCTGCACCGTGCCGCGCACGTTCTCCATGACCCAGGCGCGGATCTTCTGCGCCTCGTCGTCGGTCGGCTCACGGCCGTTGTCGGCAACGAACTTGTCGAGCTGCTGGTCGATCGCGGTGTTCATGAACATCGCGAGGATCGTCGGTGCCGGACCGTTGATCGTCATCGAGACCGAAGTCGCCGGGTTGCACAGGTCGAACCCGGAGTAGAGCACCTTCATGTCGTCGAGCGTTGCAATCGAGACGCCCGAGTTGCCGACCTTGCCGTAGATGTCGGGCCGGATCGCCGGGTCGTTGCCGTACAGGGTGACCGAGTCGAACGCGGTCGACAGGCGCTTGGCCGGCATCCCGGCCGACAGCAGCTTGAAGCGCGCGTTGGTCTTGAACGCGTCGCCTTCGCCGGCGAACATGCGGGTCGGGTCCTCGCCCTCGCGCTTGAACGCGAACGTGCCGGCGGTGTAGGGAAAGGAGCCGGGCACGTTGTCGAGCATCAGCCACTTCAGAATCTCGCCGTGGTCCTCGTACGCCGGCAACGCGACCTTGCGGATCTTGCTGCCTGACAAGGTCGTGTGGGTCAGCGTGGTCCGGATCTCCCTGTCGCGGATCTTCACGACGTACTCGTCGCCGGCATACGCGCGCACCATGTCGGGCCACTGCTGCAGCAGGCGGCGGGCGTCCTTGCCCATGCGCGCCTTGCGCTGGCCGGCGAGGTCGAGCGCCGCTTCGGCCGCCGGCGCACGGTCGGGCTTGTCGACCTTCAGCATGCGCGCGGCTTCCTGCAGCTGCTGAATCTCGCGGGCGAGGCGAGCCTGCTCGCGCGCCCGGGCCTTGTAGGCGCGCACCGTGTCGGCGATGTCGGCGAGATAGCGCGACCTCGCGGCCGGCACGATCGGCACCTGGTGCGTGCTGTGGCGGGTCGCCGCGGCGGGCAGCTTGCCCGCCTCGACCTTCAGGCCGAGCTCCGCCAGGCGCGGCAACAGCGCCTGGTACAGCGCGGTCACGCCGTCGTCGTTGAAGCGGCTCGCCATCGTGCCGAACACCGGCATCTCGTCGGGGCGCTTGCCGAACGACTGGCGGTTGCGCTGCACCTGCTTCGCGACGTCGCGAAGTGCATCGGCGGCGCCCTTGCGGTCAAACTTGTTGATCGCGACGAACTCGGCGAAGTCGAGCATGTCGATCTTCTCGAGCTGGCTCGCCGCGCCGAACTCCGGCGTCATCACATACATGGGCACATCGACCAGCGGCACGATCGCCGCGTCGCCCTGGCCGATGCCGGAGGTCTCGACGATCACGAGGTCGAAGCCGGCGCACTTCGCGGCGGCGAGCACGTCGGGTAGCGCCTGGCTGATCTCGCTGCCGGTGTCGCGTGTCGCCAGCGACCGCATGTAGACGCGCGGTCTCGCATCGGTATCGTCGCCGCCGGTCGCCCATGGGCCGATCGCGTTCATGCGGATTCGGTCGCCGAGCAGCGCGCCGCCGGTCTTGCGCCGGCTCGGGTCGATCGAGATCACGGCGATGCGCAGGCGGTCGCCCTGGTCGAGGCGCAGACGCCGGATCAGCTCGTCGGTCAGGCTCGATTTGCCGGCGCCGCCGGTGCCGGTGATGCCGAGCACCGGCGTCTTCGCGGCCTTCGCGCGCTCGTGCAGCTCGACCTTCAGCCGCTCCGCGACGTGGCCGTTCTCGAGCGCGGTTATGAGCTGGGCCAGCGCGCGCCAGCTCGCTTCGGTGCGGCCTTCGATCGCCGCCAGCGCCTTCGGCGCGTACGGCGATAGGTCGTGGTCGCAGCGCATCACCATCTCGCCGATCATCCCGGCGAGGCCCATGCGCTGGCCGTCCTCGGGGCTGTAGATGCGGCTGACGCCGTACTCCTGCAGCTCGGCGATCTCGCCGCGCACGATCACGCCGCCGCCACCGCCGAACACCTGCACGTGCTCGCCGCCGCGGCTCTTCAGCATGTCGACCATGTACTTGAAGTACTCGACATGACCGCCCTGGTACGAGCTGATCGCGATGCCGTGCGCATCCTCCTGCAGCGCCGCGGTGACGACTTCGTCGACCGAGCGGTTGTGGCCGAGGTGGATCACTTCGGCGCCCATCCCGATCAGGATCCGCCGCATGATGTTGATCGCGGCGTCGTGGCCGTCGAACAGCGAGGCCGCGGTGACGAAGCGCACCTTGTGGGTCGGACGGTATTCGGCCAGGGCCTTGTACTCGGCGGACAGGTCGGTCATGTCGGTTGTCTCCGCGATGCGGGCGTGTCGTTGTCGTTCGGCGCGCTACACGATGCGCAGCGTCGCCAGCGCCGGATCGCCCGGCGGGTAGCGCAGTTTCAGGCCAAGCAGGGTCTGCTTGACCAGCGTCGCGACCATCAGGTTGCGGTGCGTCTTCGAATCGGCGGGCACGATGGTCCACGGCGCCCACGGCGTGCCGGTCGCCGCGACCGCTGCCGAGTAGGCGTTCTGGTAGTCGTCCCAGCGCTTGCGCACCTCGATGTCGCCGGCCGCGAACTTCCAGCGCTTGGTCGGGTCGTCGATGCGGTCCTGCAGGCGCTGGCGCTGCTCGTCCTTCGAGATGTGGAGTAGGAACTTCAAGATCACGGTGCCGGTCTCGGTCAGCATCCGTTCGAAGTTGTTGATGTGGTCGTAGCGCTGGCGGGTCTGCGCGGCCGTCAGCGCACCGGAGACGACCGGCACCAGCACGTCCTCGTAGTGACTCCGGTTGAAGATCACGATCTCGCCGGCCGCGGGCATCTTCTGGTGGATGCGCCAAAGGAAGTCGTGCGCGCGCTCCTCCTCCGAGGGCGCTTTCCAGCTCGCGGTGTGCACGCCGAGCGCGCTCATCTCGCCGAACACGCCACGGATCGTGCCGTCCTTGCCGCTCGTGTCGGTGCCCTGCAGAACGACCAGCAGCTTGTAGCGTCGGTCGGCATAGAACAGCTCCTGCAGGCCGTCGAGTTCGGTCGCGAGGGCGGCCGTGGCCTGCTTGTCGCGCTCCTTGTCCCCTCTCGAGAACGGCTTATCGGCCGGGTCGAATTGCGACAGCTTGAAGGCACTGGCGCTCGACTTGGCGCCGCCGGCCTTCGTCGCTCCGGCGTACTGGAAGGATTCGAGACTTGCGCGCTTCTGTTTGGCCAAATGCCCTCCGCCCGGTACTTGACGTATACGTCAATTGCGGAGTGTACGGCTTCGGACTGCGGCCTTGTGCTGCAGGCCGACGTGGCAGAGCCCCAAGTCGGGCTTGTGCCTGATCAGCCGGGCAGTGCGCCGTTCAGGCGGTCGGCCGATCGCGCATCGCGCTCCGGCATTCCGGTGGCGGATGCGCTAGCGACCAAGATCAATGCCGGCGCCAGCCGCCGCCCTGCAGATACCAGCGTCCGCCGCGGCTTTCCCAGCGGTGCGGGTTCCAGGCGTAGCCCCTGGCGACCATGGTCCCAGCGGCCCGGTATCCAGTTGTGGCGCCCACCCGACCAGCCCCAGTCCCGCCGATCCAGACCGCGCCGGAAACGGGACGACCGGCATGACCTCGGCGTACGGCGCCGGCGGTGCGACGTCGCTCACCACTCCGCCCGGCTCGGGGTAGTAGCCGGCCTGGCGCGGATACGGTGCGATCACGCACGCGGACAGCGCACACACCGACAACGCGGCGACGATCAGCTTGAGGTGTCTCATCAGTGGGCTCCTGGCCGGACGGATCCGGCCTCTCTCCTTCAAACCGGTGCGAGTCGCTGCCCAATGACCGTTCGGCGCCCGCTTTACAGTTATGTGCATCGGACGGCCCGCCTTTTGCGTATCCAGTCACGGCGCCGGCTTGGCCTCCTACACGAGGACTCCGGCTTGCCTGATTCCGTGCCGGCGCGGCGGGCGGATGATCGTGACGATCCGCGATTCGTTGGGGAGCTTGTCATGCGGCGTTTCTGGCTGGTCTGCCTTCTGGTCTCGTTGTTTGCGACGGGCCGTGTCGTTGGGGCGGAAACACCTACGGTGTCGCCAGCTGACATGCGGACCGCCCGCGCCGTCGTGCAAGCGCAGCTGGATGCGTTTGCGGCCGACGATGCGCCGCGCGCGTTCTCGCTCGCCGCCCCCGGCTTGCGCGAGGTGTTCGGAAATGCCGACCGGTTCATGGCGATGGTGCGGTCGAGCTATCCGGTGGTCTATCGGCCCGCGTCGGTCGCGTTCCTGGTGCCCGAGTGGCTGGACCGCGAGCTGATCCAGGGTGTGCACTTCACCGACGGCCAAGGCGGTCTGTGGCTGGCGATCTACCGGTTGCAGCGTCAGCGCGACAACAGCTGGCGCATCAACGGCTGCGAGCTCGTCGAGAGTCAGGCGCGCACGACCTGAGGCCAGGCCTCCCGGCCGCAGTAAGCTTGCGGCTGGCGCCGCTTCGCCGAGCCCGATCGCCGGGACGGATCGAAGCGCGCGATGGAGACAACGATGTTCCTGAAAAACTGCTGGTACATGGCAGGCTGGAGCCACGAGCTCGAAGACGGCAAGCTGATCGGCCGGACGCTGCTTGAGGAGCCAGTCCTGCTCTATCGCGGCGAGAGCGGCGCCGCGATCGCGCTCGATAACCGCTGCTGCCATCGCGGTGCGCTGCTGTCGAACGGCCGGCGCGAAGGCGACTGCGTGCGTTGCATGTACCACGGGCTCAAGTTCGATCCGACCGGCCGCTGCGTGCAGATCCCCGGTCAGGACATGATCCCCGCCAAGCTCGGCGTCCGCCGTTACCCGCTGGTCGAGAAGCAGGGGCTGCTGTGGATCTGGATGGGTGAGGCAGGCCAGGCTGATGCCGACGAGATCCTCGACTTTCCGTACCTCGACGATCCGCAGTGGCAAGGCGTGCCCGACTACATGCACTACAAGGCCAACTGGCTGCTGATCGTCGACAACCTGGCCGATTTCGCGCACCTCGCGTTTGTCCACACGAAGACGCTCGGCGGTTCCGAGGAGTACGCGTTCGTCACCAAGCCGGTCGCGGTCGAACGCCTGGCGCGCGGCTTTCGGGTCGAGCGCTGGCACATGAACGCCGAGCCGCCGCCGTTCCACCGCAAGGTCATTCCGAATCCGCAGGACCGGGTCGACCGCCGCAACATCGGCCACATGGAGATCCCGGGCATCTTCATGCTCGAGTCGCTGTTCGCGCC
>Ga0070675_100000162_pt1 | contig 40910 bp, 41 predicted proteins | sample KBSM43metaG_FD_65343 | JGI IMG/M metagenome (GOLD analysis project Ga0070675, IMG submission 65343) | Miscanthus rhizosphere microbial communities from Kellogg Biological Station, Michigan, USA - KBS M4-3 metaG | ecosystem: Host-associated > Plants > Roots > Rhizosphere > Soil ... | reverse complement strand
GACCCGCGCCTCATCCAGGGCAAGGGCACTTATGTCGACGACCTGAAGATCGTCGGCATGCAATGGGTGGCCTTCAAACGCAGCGACGTCGCGCACGGCCGCATCGTGTCGATCGACACCAAGGCCGCCGAAGCGATGGAAGGTGTGGAGGCGATCTTCACCGGCAAGCAGATTGCCGAATTCGTGAAGCCGATGCCGATCGGAACACCGTTTCCGTCCCCGGACCACCGCGTCGTCGCCACCGACGTCGTCCGCTTCGCCGGCGAGGCGGTGGCGGTCGTGGTGGCCAGGGACCGCTACCTCGCGCGCGATGCGGTAGACGCCATCACCGTGCGGTACGACGTGCTGCCCGCGGTGGTCGATCCCGAGGCGGCGCTCGAGGGCAGGCCCACCGTCATCCACGAGCAGTTCAAGAACAACGTCGCGATCGGCCCGATCCCTGGTGGCACCGGCGTCGCGCCTGACGGCTCCAAGGTGGACGACACCGCGATCGACGACGCGTTCAAGAACGCCGAGGTCGTCATCTCGCAGCGGATGATGAACCAGCGCCTGGCGCCGAGCGCGATGGAGCCGCGCGGTGTCGTCGCCCACTACGAGGCTGGCAAGGGCACGATGACCATCTGGTCGTCCACCCAGAACCCGCACATTCTTCGCACGTTCATCGCGATGATGAACGGGATGGGCGAGAACGAGGTGCGCGCCATCGCTCCCGAAGTGGGCGGCGGCTTCGGCGCCAAGATCAACATCTACGCCGAGGAGTACGTCGTCGCCGGGCTGTCGAAAAAGCTCGAGATGCCGCTCAAGTGGATCGAGGACCGATCCGAGGCCTTCGTCGCCACCATTCACGGGCGCGACATCCTGGGCTACATCGACCTGGCGGCCAGGCGTGACGGCACCGTCCTGGGGCTGAAGATGCGGCTCATTGCCGACATCGGCGCCTACAACATGCTGCTCACCGCGGCCATCCCGACGCTGACGATGCTGATGGCCAACGCGACCTACGCGATTCCGGCCATCCGCGTCACGCTCACCGAGGTCTTCACCAACAAGACGCCCACCGACGCCTATCGCGGCGCCGGGCGCCCCGAGGCGACCTACTTCGTGGAACGCGCCATGGACATGCTGGCGCGCGAACTGAAGATGGATCCGGCCGAGGTGAAACGGAAGAACTTCATCTCGAAGGACAAGTTTCCGTTCCATACCCAGATGGGCGCCGTGTACGACTCGGGCGACTACGAGAAGGCGCTCGACAAGGCGCTCGAGACCGCCAACTGGGCGCAGATGAAGCAGGATCGTGACAAGGCCAAGGCCGAGGGCCGTCTGGTCGGCCTCGGCCTCTCGATGTACGTCGAGGTGTGCGGCATCGGGCCGTCGGCCTCGCTCCCGACCGGCGGCTGGGAGCACGCGCAGGTGACCATCGAGCGCGACGGGCGCATCACGGCGATGACCGGCGCGTCACCGCACGGCCAGGGCAACGAGACCACTTTCGCGCAGATGCTCGCGGATCAGTTCAGCGTGCCGTTCGAGCACGTCACCATCCTGCACGGCGACACCGGCATCGTGAAGCAGGGCATCGGCACGTTCGGCAGCCGCTCCCAGGCGGTGGGGGGCGCGGCACTTCACATGGCCGGCGGCAAGGTCAAGAGCAAGATGGCCAAGTTCGCCGCGGCGCTGCTCGAAGCGCACGAAGACGACCTGGTGTTCGAGGACGGCCGCATCTCGGTCAAGGGTGCGCCGGCCAAGGGCAAGACGTTCGCGGAAGTGGCTTCGTATGCCTACATCCCGGTGCCGCTGCCGCCGGGGCTCGAGCCAGGCCTCAGCGACGAGGCGTTCTTCGAGCCGAGCAACAACACCTATCCGTTCGGCTGCCATATCGCGCTGCTGGAGATCGATCGCGACACCGGCGAGCCGAAGCTGCTGCGGCTGGTGGCGGTGGACGACGCCGGCAACCTGATCAACCCGCTGATCGTCGAAGGCCAGATTCACGGCGGCCTGGCGCAGGGCATCGGGCAGGCGATGATCGAAGAGGTCGTCTATGGCGAGGACGGTCAGCTCCTCACCGGCTCGTTCATGGACTACGCCATGCCGCGGGCCATCGATTTCCCGCGCTTCGAGCTCGGCAACACCGTGACGCCGACGCCGGTCAACCCGCTCGGCGCCAAGGGCTGCGGCGAAGCCGGCACGCTCGGTTCCACACCCGCCATCGTCTCGGCGGCGGTGGATGCACTGAGCGAGTTCGGCGTGAAGCACATCGACATGATGCTGCGGCCGGAAAAGCTGTGGCGCATCATCCAGGGCCCTCGACAGAGCTCGGGCCAGGGAGGTGAGGCGTGATTCCGACCACTTTCGACTATTCACGCGCGACGTCTCTCGACGACGCCATCGCCAGGCTCGCGGCGTCCGGCGGCGGTGCCAAACTGCTCGCCGGCGGCCACAGCCTGATTCCGCTGATGAAGCTGCGGCTCAGCGAGCCGATGGCGCTCATCGACATCGCGCGCATTCCCGGCCTCGCCGGCATCAAGGAGAAGGACGGGAAGATCGAGATCGGCGCCGCCACGACGCATCACGCCGTGGCCGCGTCGGCGCTGCTGCGCGACAAGTGCCCGGCACTTGCCGAGACGGCCGAAACGATCGGCGACCCGCAAGTGCGCAACCGCGGCACGATCGGCGGCAGTTTGGCGCACGCCGATCCCGCCGCCGACTACCCCGCCATCCTGGTGGCACTCGACGCCGAGATCCACATCAAGGGGAAGGGCGGCTGGCGCGCCGTAAAGGCCAACGACTTCTTCCAGGGGATGTTCACGGTGGACCTGCAGCCGGACGAGATCATCGCCGGCGTGCACGTGAAGCCGCAGCGCCAGGCAGCCTACGCCAAGCTGCACCAGCGCGCGTCGCACTTTGCCATCGTCGGCGTGGCGGCGGCGCTCGAGGTCTCGGGCGGCACCATCGGCGCGGCGCGCATCGGCCTCACCGGCGCCAGCACCCACGCGATGCGGCTCGCCAATGTCGAGGCGGCGCTTGCCGGCAAACCGCTGTCGGACGCGACGATCGCGGCCGCCGCCGCCGTGGCGGGCGACGGCCTCGACGACCTCAACTCCGACATCCACGCCAGTGCGGATTACCGCCGCCAGATGATCAAGGTGTTCACGAAGCGGGCGCTCGAAGCCGCTCGCGCCCGCGCGTAGGCTTCCGGCTTCGGGCTTCAGGGCTTGACAGGCGGGTCTTTAGACCCGCCTCTACGTACGTAGAGGGCGGTCTTCAGACCGCCCGTCCTACACCTTCCCCTGCAGGCAGGCGAAGAAGCGGTCCAGCATCATCTTGCTGACGCCCCCGATCAACCGCTGGCCGACGCGGGCGATCGGGCCGCCGGTCTGGACGGTGCCACTCACGTCCACGATGGTCTTTTCGCCGTCGACTCGCAGCGTAATGGCCGAACTCCCCTTCGCGAAACCCGGCTTGCCCTGCCCTTCCACCAGCAGGCGATACGACGTCGGCGCCACCTTGTCGGTGATGGCGACGACGCCTTCGTAGGCGCCAGTGATCGCGGCGATCCCGACCGTGAGCTTCACTTTGTAGCGATCCTCGCCGTCGGCCTCGAACGTGTCGCAGCCGGGCACGCACGACGAGATCACCGCGGGATCCATCAGCAGATCCCAGACGCGCGCCGGCGGCGCGTTGAATGTGTATGACCCGTTGAGTTCCATGCGCTCCTCAGGGCGGTCTGAAGACCGCCCTCTACCTTCCCGATCCTACTCTGCCCACTCCGCCCAAGAGCGCCGCAAGCTCCGTCAGATCGCGGAGCGAGCGCGCGGGGAGAAAGTCGTCCACGTGCGGCAGCGCCGCCAGCAGGCCGCGGGTGAGCGGCTGGTAGTCCGGGGTTCCGATCAGCGGGTTGAGCCAGATCAACCGGTGGCAGCTGCGCTGCAGCCGGGCCACCGCTTCCGCCAGCACCTCGGGCTCGCCGCGATCCCAGCCGTCGGACACCAGGAGCGCGACGGGGCGTTTGGCCAGCGCGCGCCGGCCCCACCGTCGATGGAACTCCTGCAGCGAGGCGCCGATGCGCGTACCGCCAGACCAGTCGGGCACCGCCTTCGACACGCCGCGCACTGCGTCGTCGATGCGCGCGGCCCGCAGCTGCCGCGTGATGCGCGTGAGCCGGGTGGAAAACAGGAACGCCTCGACGCGGCGATGCCGCCGCGTCAGCGCGTAGGCAAAGTGGACGAGCAGCCGGGCGTACACCTCCATCGAGCCGCTCACGTCGCACAGCAGCACGATGGGCCGCGGCCGCAACCGGCGCACGCGCCGCGGCAGGCGCACCATGTCGCCGCCGGTCCGCACGCTGCGAGCGAGCGCGCGCCGCAGATCGAGGCGGGGACCGCGCCCGGGCACCCACCGGCGCGTACGGCGCAGTCCAGGCTGCCACACCAATCGCTCGATGGCCTCGCGCGCGGCCGCCAGCTCACTCTCCGAGAACTCGGCAAAGTCCTTCGTGGCCAGCGACTCGGTGTCGCTCCACGCCGGGACGTCGAGCGAATCCTCCGCGTCCGTTGCCGCCGCGGTGTCGGTCTGGGTCTCGAGCAGGCCCATGGCCTCCGGGCCGGTCGAGGGTGCCTGCGCTCCCGACACGTCGCGGCCGCCGGCTGGGGCGTCTGCGCCGGAAGCCTCGGGCAGTCGTGCCCAGAAGGCGTCGAACGCGCGATCGAAGGCCTCGAGATCCTCGTGGCGGTGCACGAGCAGGGCGCGGCACACGTGGAACACGTCGTCGCGGCGCGCAAGGTCGACGCAGGACAGCGCCTCGACCACGTCGAGCATCCGGCCGGTGTGCACGTCGAGCCCGAGCCGGCGGAGCATGCGCCCGAACCCGAGCAGACGCTCGAGAAGCGTGTCCCCGCGAGGAACGGTCACACGCCTCCGGAGGTGCGGGCCGCGGCCTTGGCGAGCAGCTCGCTCGCCCGCGCGCCGCGCAGCGCCTCGACGTCTTCCCGGGCCTTGAGGACGACGCCGAGCGTCTCGCCGAGGCCCTGCTCGTCCACCCGCTCGTGACCGAGCGCCATCAGCGCCGACACCCAGTCGATCGTCTCGGACACGCCGGGCGTCTTGTAGAGGTCCAGCGTGCGCAGCTCCTGGGCCAGCGCCGTCACCTGCGCCGAGAGCTGCGCGGACGCCTCGGGTACGCGGACGCGCACGATCGCCAACTCCTTCTCGAAGCCGGGATACTCGAGCCACTGATACAGGCAGCGGCGCTTCAGCGCGTCGTGCACCTCCCGCGTGCGGTTGGAGGTGAGGATGACGAGCGGCCGCTCGGTGGCGCGCACGGTGCCGATTTCCGGGATCGTCACCTGGAACTCCGCGAGCAGCTCCAGCAGATACCCCTCGAACTCCTCGTCGGCGCGATCGATCTCGTCGATGAGCAGCACGGCCGGCCGCGTGCGGGCCGGATCGATCGCTTGCAGCAGCGGCCGCTTCAGCAGGAACGAGTCGCTGTAGAGCGCCTTGTGTGCCTCGGTGCGATCGACCCGCCCGCCGGCCTCGAGCAGGCGCAGTTCCAGCAGCTGCCGCGGATAGTCCCACTCGTACACCGCGTGGGAGATGTCGAGCCCCTCATAGCACTGCAGCCGGATCAGATCGGTGTCGAGCGCCGCCGCGATGGCGCCGGCGAGCGCCGTCTTGCCGACGCCGGCCTCGCCCTCGAGGAACAGCGGCCGGCCGAGGCGCAGGGCGATGAAGAGGGAGACCGCCAGGCCGCGATCGGTGATGTAACGCTGCTCGGCCAGGCGCTGCTGGAGCTCGGAAATGGATGCAGGCACCGTGGCTGGCAGTCTAGCATTGGGAGAACCGGCTCTTTTCCCGATGCGTGTCCTCATGGTTGGTCCCGCCCGCGCGCGCGACGCATTGCGAGCGCAGCTCCTCGATTCCTCGATCGACATCGCCGGCGAGTTCGCGTCTCTGGACGAGGCGCGCCGGTCGGGCATTGCCGCCGAGGCGATCCTGATGGCGCTCGACGCCAGCGCGACGCCCCGCCGGCGCGACACGCCGGAGGCCATCGAAGAACCGCTGACACCGCGCGAGCTGCAGGTGCTGGCGCTGCTCGCCGAAGGGCTGCCCAACAAGGCCATCGCAGAACGCCTCGACATCAGCGACCAGACGGTGAAGTTCCACGTCGCGGCGGTGCTGGGCAAGCTGGGCGTCGCCAATCGCACCGAAGCGGTGCGCGTGGCGGTACGCCGCGGCCTGATCGCGATGTAGGGGCCGCTTCAGGCGGCCCGCGCCGGTGCTTCCGCCGGCACGATCGTCATGCGAATCCGCCTGCCTCGCCGCAGCGCGATGAGCGGCAGGCTGACGCCGATCCGGTCCTCCGTCAGGAACCGGTGCAGGTCGTCCACGCCGCCCACCGCCTGATCGCCGAGCGACAGGATCACGTCGCCTTCGGCCAGGGCGGCACGGCCGGCCGGGCTCCCCGGCTCCACCGACAGCACGAGCACTCCCGACGTGGCGGCCAGGCCGTTGGCTCGCGCCTGCTCGCGCGGCACGGGCGTGTTCTGCCCGCCGACGCCGATGTAGCTGCGCCGCATGCGCCCGTCGCTGAGCAGTCGCGTGGCGACGAACCGTGCCGTATTGCTGGCCACGGCGAAACACAGCCCCTGCGCCGGCAGGATGGTGGCGGTGGTGATGCCCACCACCTCGCCGCGCGACGTCACCAGCGCGCCGCCAGAGTTACCTGGATTGAGCGCGGCGTCGGTCTGGACGATGTCATCCATCAACCGCCCCGAACGCGCGCGAAGCGAGCGGCCGAGACCGCTGACGATGCCGGCGGTGGCCGAGTGATGGAATCCGTAGGGGTTGCCGATGGCGATGGCGATCTGCCCCACACGCAGCCGGCGTGAGTCGCCAAGGCTCGCGCACGGCAGCGACGTACCGTCCACCCGCAGCACCGCGAGATCGGTGTGGGGATCGTCGCCGACGATGTCGGCGCGCAGATCGTGGCCGTCGGACAACGTGACGGCGAGCTGTCGTGCGCCGTGGACGACGTGGCTGTTGGTGAGTACGAAGCCGTCGGGCGCGAACACGACACCGGAACCACCACCCCGTTCGCGCTCGACGCGCACGACGGCCGGCCCCACCAGGTCCACCGCGCTCACCACCGCGCTCGAATACGCGTCGAGCAGCTCCCGATCGTCGGGGGCCGGAGTGGTGCCCATGTACTCAGCGTAAGACGATGCACGCCGCCTGGGCATCACCCGACTGGGCAGGTAGGCAGGTGGGCAGGTGAGCAGGTTGGGCGCTAGAACAACGTAGGCGCTGGCCGCACCCCTTCGACGCCTTCGATTTCGAGCATTCGACGCTTGGTGCTCACGCCGCCCGGCGCCGAGAAGCCGCCCATGCGGCCGTCGGCGGCCAGCACTCGGTGGCACGGCACGACGATGGGCCAGGGGTTCTGTCCGAGCGCCTGCCCGACCGTCCGCGCGGTGCCCGGGCTGGCGAGACGCCGCGCGATGTCGCCATAGGTCAGCGTCGAGCCCGGCTCAATCGTCCGCGTGAGCTCGTAGACGCGGCGATTGAATGCCGGCACGCCGGCGAGGTCGAGCGCAATCTCACGCAGATCGCGCTTCTCGCCGCGCAGCAGCGCGACGATGCCGTCAACCGCCGCTTGCACATCCGCCGGCGGCTCGGTGGGAACGGCGCCTGGAAACCGGCGCTCGAGACCGGCTCGCGTGCGGGCGGGATTCGCCTTCGGCAGATGGACGCCGGTGAGCCCGTGCTCACCCCACACGATGCCGCAGGTGCCGATCGCTGTGTCGAAGAGGGTGTAGTGCATGAGATCTTCGCTGAGTCAGGTGGGCCGTGTAGGGCAGGCAGGTCAGGTAGGGGCCGGGTAGGTCACGACCCACCTGACTCACCAGACCTACCTCACCTCGTAGTACTGCCGGTACCTCCCGCGGCGGAACAGCCAGCCGCCGAGCGGGCCGAGCCACTTCACGACATGGTACATGTAGCCCAGATCGATGAGCTCGATGAGGTTGCCGTCGAAGTCGCGCACGAAGAAGAACCAGTGGCCGCGCGGCGACTGCTCAGGCTCCGACAGGATTTCGACCTTCTTGTCTTTGAGATACGCGTGCCACTTCCGCGTGTTGCGGACGTCGAAGCACAGGTGCGTGAGGCCGACGCGGTTCCACGGGATGCGCTCGGCGGGCAGTTGGGGCTGAAACTCGAAGATCTCCAGCACGCCCCCGCCCGGCACGCGAATCCACCCGATCTTGCTGCTCGGCGCCGCGGCGTCGATGCCGAAGAAGCTGCGCACGCGGTCGGGCGGCGTGTCGGCCACGCCCACGAGCGGACACCCGAACACGTCCCAGTAGAATTGCACCGCGCGGTTGAAGCTCGACACGGTGATGCCGGCATGGCTTAGCGATCGCGCTCTCACGTCACATCCTCTCGACGGTTGGCAGGCCTGAAGGCCTGCAGCCACGGGCCCACTCCGCCCTGGTAATTGCGGGTCTTTAGACCCGCCTTCAGTGTTTGAGATCCGTGTTTCTGATGTGCTCGGCCACGCGCAGCGCCTGCGCGATGATGGTCAACGCGGGGTTCACCGCGGCCGACGACGGGAAGAACGAGGCGTCCACCACGAACAGGTTCTCCACGTCGTGCGTCCGGCAGAATGGATCGAGCACCGACGCCGTTGGATCGACCCCGAAGCACAGGGTGCCGCACTGATGGGTGGTGTTGCGGTTCTTGTGCGAGTGCGTCATCACCAGCCAGAAGCCGAGGCGCTTCAGGATGCGCCTGGTTTCCTTGACCAGCCGCGCATGAGCCTTGAGGTTGTTCGGCCGGTAGTGGAGCCGGATCTGCCCCGCCGCGTCCACCACGACGCGGTTCTCGTCCATCGGGAGGTCTTCCGACATCGCCAGCCAGTCCACGCCGCGCGCCACCCACGCCTCGTACGCCCACAGCGGCACCACCGGCACCACGGTCTGCGCCATCACGCCGTGGGTCCGCCCTTGCGACTGGATCTGTCCCAACGGATAGCCGAATCGGCTGGTCAGATAGAAGTCGTTGATGGCAACCGTCTTCTGGAAGACGGTGTCGTTCTTCCGGAACGGATGGAAGCCCTGCATCATGGTCGCCAGGTGCGCCATGTACCGGCGGCCGACCAGACCGGAGGAATTGGCGAGCCCCTGCGGGTGCGCCGGGTCTGCGGATCGCAGCAGGAGGGCCGCCGAGTTGACGGCACCGCAGGACACGACGACGAGACCGGCCTCGATCCGGTGGCGGGCTCCACCCCGCTCGATCTCCACCGCCTCGACGCGCGCCCCCGCCCGCGCGGTCACGAGGCGCGTCGCGAACGCCCCGGTCCACAGCGTCACGTTGGGCTGCGCCAGCGCGGGGCGCACGCAGATCACGTCGGCGTCGCTCTTGGCGTGGATGCGGCACGGAAAGGAGTTGCACGTGTTGCACAGCTGGCAGCCGCCGGCTTCGCCTGGACGGATCAGTCCCAGCGGCAGTGCTGACGGGTGCAGCCCGAGCGCCCGCAGCTGCTCGACGATCGCCGCGATTCTCGCCGCGTGCGGGACCGGCGGATACGGATAGGGTACGCGGGGTGCCTCGGTGGGGTCCTCACCCGCCTGCCCGTGCACGTGATAGAGCCGTTCGGCCTGGTCGTAGTACGGCGCCAGCGTGTCGTAGCCGATCGGCCACGCCGGCGACACGCCATCGGCGTGCCGGAGCATGCCGAAGTCCTCGCGCCGCAGCCGGTAGAGCACGCTGCCCCAGAACTTCGAGTTGCCGCCGACGCCGTAGTGCGTGTAGGGGAGGAAGGCAGTCCCGTTTTCGTCGAACCAGTGTTCGGTCGTGCGGTAGCGCAGGTCCTTCCAGACCGCGGCGGGATCCCAGTTGGCGTCTTCCTGCGGCACGAATTCGCCGCGCTCCACGATCAGGATGCGGGCTCCGCTGCCGGCGAGCGCGTGCAGCATGGTGCCACCGCCGGCGCCCGTGCCGATGATGACGACGTCGTAGCGTTCGGCGCTCATGTCACGGCCGGCGCCGTCCGCGGGAGGCTGTCGTACACCTCCGTCATCAGGCGGTGATCGGCCGCGGCACGCTCGAGGCTCATCTCGGGCGCCCGCCGCTCGGCAATGGCCGCGGCAAAGTCGCGATACATCGACCGGTAGCCGCGAATGTCGCGCAGCCCCGGGCACCTGAGCCGTGGCAGCCCCTCGCCGCGCGTCAGCACCGCGGCGCCGTTGGACTCGAAGGAGATCACCCCGCGCCGTCCGAACAGCTTCGAGAGCCGCAGGCCCCTGAAGAGCGACGGCACTTCGCGCGAGTAGAGCAACGTGCCCACCGCGCCGGTGTCGTAGTCGAAGGCCACCAGCATGCTCTTGGCCCGCCGATCGGGACCGCCGCCATCGGGCATCGGACGGAACCCCCGGATGTGCGTGATCGTCGGGCCGAGACTGCCGGCCAGGTGCAGCCAGTGGATGCCTTCCTCGAAGAACGCGTCGCCGCCGGCCATCGCTTCGTCGTTGCGCCAGTCGTCGGCGGTCTTCAGCCGGTGGGCGATGGTGGTGAAGGAGCCGAACACCAGATCGCCGATGACGCCGCGAGCCAGCTCGCGACGCAGATAGACGGCCAGCGGCTTGTAGTGATCGTTCTCGCCCACGAGCACCACGCGGCCGGCGCGATCGCGCGCCTCGGCCACCGTGGCGTAGTCGGCAAGCGCCGGGAACGCCGGCTTCTCTACCAGCACGTGCTTCCCCGCCGCCAGCGCCTGCAGCGTGAGCTCACGATGCCACTGGGGGGGCACCGCCACGACCACCGCGTCGACCGACGCGTCAGCGAGCGCCGACGCGTAGTCGCCGTAGGCTCCGCGTCCTCCGTACCGGCGCTCGAAGGCCTCCGCCTTCGCGCGGTCGCGGCTGGCATAGCCTGGCGCGAAGAGATGCCGCAGCCGGTGCAGATGCCGGCTGTGCACGCCGGCAATGTAGCCGCAGCCAAGAAAGACGATCCGCAGCGGGGCGGGAGTCGAGGCGGTCACCTGTGCGCGGCCGCCCCCGTCACAGGCCGCGGAACAGCGACCGCGCCCCCGGACCGATCGGCCACGGCATCGACAGGAGCATCACCAGCAGCGAGAGACCGAAGAACACCAGCGCCTGCTTGTGGCGCGACTCCGAATCGCCGGCTTTGCGGGCGCGGGCGCGGCCCACGTGCGCAAGCGCGATCGCGACGATCATCCCGACGGGATGCTCGACGACAAAGAAGCGGATGGGCGCCGCCTGCATCGCGGCCGCCATGTCGACGAAGGCCGATTTGGTCACCGGGCTCAGGAAGATGTAAAGGATGAGCCCGAGCAGCATCTGCAGGTCGAGCGAGGCGGTCAGCCATAGGCCGGCGCGCTCGTCCACCGGCGTCCACGGCCGGCGGGTGCTCACGCCGCTGACGGCACGCGCCACCGCGATCAGCGCCGCCACCAGGACCAGCCAACGCAGCCAGGAGTGCGTGAACAGCAGGAAATCGTACATGCGCCTATTGTGCCTCGTTGTAGGCCGCCCGCACCGAGCTGGCCATCTGCGCGCGGTTGTAGCGCGCCTGGAGCTCGTCCTGCAGCGTGCGCACGGCGATGTCGCTCTTCGTGTGGTTGGCGCCCATCGCCATCACCCGCGCGCGCACGCCGCCGAGGTCCACCACCTGCTCGCGCTCGAAGCTGATGTCGGCCTTCCGGAATTCGGCCCCCTGCAGCAGATCGCCGATGGCGGGCGAGAAGTTCGCGAAGACCTTGGCCGTGGAGAGCCCAGTTTCCTGAATGTCGGCCTCCTGCTCCTTCGACCGCAACATCTTGGTCCGCGCCGGGAAGCCGCCGGCGCCCAGATCGTGTTCCGGATGAACGTGGGTCGCGACGAGGTAGAGCTCGGGCCCTTTGCTTACCTTCTCCACTTCCCGCATCACGGCCTGGCCGTTCTTCGCGCCCATGCCGGTATCCACCGCGAGCGTGCCACGGCTGCCGACGATGGTGACATTGGGCACGAGCACGATGTCGAAGTCGGGTATGCGGCGGCGCCAACCGCCAGCACGCCAGCTACGACGACGGCAGACATGAGTCTCTTCACGCCGGCAAATGTTACCTGCGGGGACAGGGAGGCCTAGATGTCGAGCCAGCGCTGCATCTCGTGCGCGGGCGCCAACCCCGCGTGCTGCGACACGACTTGGCCGCCGCGGAGCACGACGAAGTTGGGAATGCCGCGGACGTTGTAGCGTGCGGCGAGATCGGGATATCGCTCGGTATCGACCTTCAGGACGAGTGCGCGGCCCGCCAGATTGGCGGCGACCTTCTTGACCTCGGGGGCCGCCATCCGGCACGGGCCGCACCACTCCGCCCAGAAGTCGACAAGCACCGGCAGCGGCGACGATTCGAGGATGTCGTTGAAGAGAATGGGGTCGGCATCGATCGGCTCCGCGACCGGCCCAAGCAAGGTCTTGCAAGAGCCGCAACGGACCTTGCCGCTGGCGCCGAGATGTGCGGCGGCCACGCGATTTTTCTGGCCGCAGGATGGACACGCGCGGATCACGGCTGAGCCTCGAGGCTATCACGCCGTGTCGGGTCCGCCGCCGCCGGAACGGCGGCGGACCTCGGACCTACATCGCCTGCCCGGTGTCGGTGGCACCGTTTACCGCGTCGGCGGCGGCACCCTTGGCCTGTTCGTAGCCACGGCGCACTGCGCCAGTGATACGGTCGCCGTGCTCGTCCCACAGCTGCTTGCCGCGGGTCGTCACGTCGTCGGCAAGCTCCTTGCCGCGGCGGCCGATGAACGCACGCGTGTCCTGACCCGTGGCCGGGGCCAGGATCAGCGCCGCAGCAGCGCCCACAACGGCGCCCGCTATGAACAGCATGATGCCCGAGCCCCCGCGGCTGTCCAGCTCGTATGCCCGTCGATTGAGTTCATCCATGACCTTGTCCCTCCCGGCGCATGAGTATCGGCTGGCTCAAGGAGCAGAATACGTGCCAGCGCGGTCAAGCAGCCCCCGCGCGCGTCTTTCGGGCGCTAACGCGCGCAGACGGCATCGAAAGATGCAATCTCGCATCACCTCGTGTTGTAAGAACGACGCACGAACTGGAGGCACGTGGCACACCGGTTGCTCAAGTCGAACTCAGCGAGAGGGAGCCATCATGCCAAGCCTGGAAACGACCAACTGGATTCTTGCCGTCATTGCCGCCGCAACCGCGGCTCAGTTTCTGATGTTCTTCATCGGCGCCTTGTGGGTGGCAAAACGCGTCGCCCACCTGGAGGACACGATCACCAAGACGGTGACCCGGTTCGAAGTCACTCACCTGCCGGAACTCACGGCCCGCGCGACGGATCTGGTGGAAGATCTCCACAAGGTGGCCGTCCGCATGGACCGGGTCGGTCAGGAAGTCGAACGGGCCACGCGCATTGCGCAGGGAACCCTGCACATTGCGGGCGCCGAGGTCGAGCGCGCCACGCGCGGCGTGCGCTTGGCGTTCGATGTAGTCGAGGGCGGCGTGCGCCAAGCGGCTCGTGTGGGCGCCGGCGTCCGAGCCGGGCTGCGGGAGCTGTTTGCCCGTGGTACGAATGGTCAGGAGCGCTTCGAGGACGAGGACGCGATCGCGCGGTTCGAAGCCGGGGCCTGACAGAGGGTCAGGTAGGGCAGGTGGGTCAGGTGGGCCGGGTAGGGAGTCAGGTGAGTTGGCGACCCACCGGACTTAGCCGACCCACCTGACGCTGCTCAAACAGCTCTTCGGCCCTGAATCAGCTGAATCAGTACCGTCACGATCGCGAGCACGAGCAGAATGTGGATGAAGCCGCCCAGCGTGTACGAACTCACGACGCCCAGCAGCCACAACACCAGCAACACCATGAAGATCGTCCACAACATGTGCGTTTCTCCCTGTTAGTGACGGCGCATCAGGGCGTCGTCGTGCCGTAGCGCGTGAGGAACGAATCCACTTCGGCCTCGGCCTGCTGCTTCGCGTAGCCGTAGCGCTCCTGAATCAAGCCCACGAGACGCTCGACGTTGCCGCCCACCTTGTCGACGTCGTCGTCGGTGAGCTGCCCCCACTTCTCGCGAACGCTGCCCTTCAGCTGAAGCCACTTGCCCTTGAGGATATTGGCGTCCATTCAGACCTCCCAGATTTACGTTGCCGCCGAGGCTGCGCCTCGGCGGCGTCCTGCAGAACTTTCGAGCATTACGCGTACCATCACCGGCCGTGGCGAGAAGCTGCGCTTACGGAGTCACTACCTCGACCACGGGGTATGGAGCTGTAAGGCTTACAGGCTCATCGCACGCCGAGTTACAAGCCGGACCTCGAAAGGGCGTACCGGGACCATTCGCGCGGGCACGGAACATGCTCAGTTGGCATGCAGGGGGACTGGATGCGAGGAACAGTGCTGCTCGGCGTGATCTTGCTCATTGCCGGCCTGGCAGGCCTGGCATGGCCGGTCATCAGCTATACGAAGACGGAGAAAGTGGTGGATCTCGGCCCGATCGAAGTGACGGCCGAACGCGAGAAGCGCCTGCCGGTGCCGCCGATCGTGGGCGGCCTCGCGGCCGTGGCCGGCGTGGTTATCATCGTCACCGGCAGCCGCAAGTAGCACAGCTCCGCCCGGCGGAGTAGGGTGGAGGACCAGTCCGATGCGTGTGCGTCCCGGACGAGTAGCGGTCGGCCTCGTGCTCGCGCTCGTCACGGCGGCGGCGGGCGTGGTGGCGCTGCTGAACACCGAGTGGGCCTCGCGCCGCGTGGCGCACGAGGCCGCGGTGATGCTCGAAGAGCGCCTCGGGGGCCGCGTCCGCGTCGAATCGCTTTCCATGTCGCTCTTCCCCCGCGTCGCCATCACCGGCACCAATCTGCAGGTGACGCGCGCCGACGGGCAGGCGCCGATGCTCGAGGTCGCACGATTCTCGGTGTCGGGTACGCCCGCCGATCTGATGCGCCGTGCCGCCTCACGCGTAGAGCTCGACGGGCTGCAGCTGTACATCACGAAAGGACGCGGGCAGGCGACGGCACTGCGCGGACGGGTGCGCGACGTCCACGTGGGCGAGGTGCACGTCACCAACGGCCGCCTGGTGATCGTGCCCGACGACCCGCGCAAGATCCCGCTCGAGTTCGGCCTTGAGGACCTCACGTTGACCGACTTCGGTTTCGACCGCTCCACCGTCTTTGCGGCCCGGCTGGTCAACCCGAAACCGCGCGCCCTGATTCAGACCGAAGGCCGCTTCGGACCGTGGCGGAGCGATGCGCCCCGCTCGACGCCGGTGTCCGGCGTCTACCTGTTCAACGACGGCGAGCTCGGCGTCATCAAGGGGATCGGTGGCCATTTGACCTCGAGCGGCAAGTTCAACGGCCTCCTCGAACGCCTCGAGGTGCAGGGCACGACGACCAGCACCGACTTTCAGCTCGATCTCGCCGGCCAGCCGGTGCCGCTGCGCACGGCGTTCAAGGCGACGGTGGACGGCACCCGCGGCGACACCTTCCTCGACGACGTGGACGCGACGCTCGGTCAGTCGCGAATTCGCGCTCACGGCTCGGTGGCCTCGACACCTGGCGCCAAGGGGCGCACCGTCACCTTGACGGTGACGATGAAAGACGCCCACTTCGAAGATCTGCTGCGTCTGTCGGTCAAGGCCAGCGAGCCGCCGATGCGAGGCCGACTCGACATCGACACTGGCTTCGAGCTGCCACCCGGCGACGAGGACGTGCCGCAGCGTTTGGGCCTGCGGGGACGGTTCGCAATCCGCGGCGGGCACTTCGCAAGCGACACCACCCAGAACAAGATCGACGAGTTGAGCCGGCGCGGCCGCGGCGAGCCCGGCAACGAGCAGGTCTCGAATGTCATCTCCGCCTTCGGCGGCGCATTCACCTTGCAGGACGGCGTCCTGCGGCTGCCCGGACTGCGGTTCAGCGTCAAGGGCGCACAGGTCGATTTGGGCGGGCGTTACACGCTGCGGAGCCAGGCGCTCGACTTCGTCGGCGCGCTGCGGCTCGACGCGCCGGTATCGCGCACCGTCACCGGTTTCAAATCCATCCTCTTGAAGCCGATCGATCCGCTGTTCCGCCGCAACGGCGCCGGCACGCTCCTGCCGATCCGGATTTCGGGGACGGTGGGCCAGCCGGATTTCGGCGTGGACATGAAACGCGTAATGAAAAGAGAGTGAGTCGCCTTTTTGCCATGAGCCTTTTGCCTTTGGTAAGGCTAGAGGTCACAGGCTAGAGGCCAACGGCTTTCAGGTCAGCGCCGGCCCCGGCTCCTCGTCTTCGACCGCCTCGGCTTCCGCCGTGTCGTCCTTCTCGTAGGCGTGCAGACGGTTGTACAGGGTCTTGAGGCTGATGCCGAGCACTTCGGCGGCGCGCGTCTTGTCGCCCCCGAACTGCCGCAACGTCGCGAAGATCAGCATCCGTTCCGCGTCGGCGATCGTGGTGCCCGGCCTCACCGTGACCATGCCTTCGACGGACGGCTGAGGCCGCGCGTCCGGCGCGCGACCGCGCAGCTCCGGCGGCAGGCAGTCGGCCGTGATGACATCGGCCGCGAGGATGTATCCGGACTGCACGACGTTCCGCAGCTCGCGCACGTTGCCCGGCCAGCGGTAGGCGCGCATCAAGGCCAGCGCGTCGTCGCCGAGCCGCTTCTTCTCCTTCTCGACCCGCTCGAGTTCGTCGAGGAAGTGCTGCGCCAGCAACGCGATGTCGTCGGGCCGCTCGCGGAGCGGCGGCAGGTGCAGCTGGAATACCTTCAGGCGGTAGTAGAGGTCCTCGCGCAGCTTGCCCTGTTCGAGCGCCTCGGCGATGTCGCGATTGCTCGCCGCAACGATGCGCACGTCCACAGAGAGCGGCTGCTCGCCGCCGACGCGCACGAAGGTGCTCGTCTCCAGCACACGCAGGAGCTTGACCTGCAGTTCAGCCGGCATCTCGGTGATTTCGTCGAGAAACAGTGTGCCGCGCGTCGCCTGCTCGAAGTAGCCCTTGTGCCGACGCTCGGCGCCCGTGAAGCTGCCCTTCTCGTGACCGAACAGCTCGCTCTCCATCAGCGTCGGCGAGATCGCGCCGCAGTTGACCGCGACGAACGGGCCGTGCCGCCGGCGGCTCAGCTCGTGGATGGTGCGCGCCACCACTTCCTTGCCGGATCCGCTTTCGCCCGAGACGAGGACGCTGGCGCTGCTCGGCGCGATGCGTCCAATCAGCTCGCCCAGCTTCAGGATCGCCTCGTCGCGCCCGACGATGCCGGCAAAGCGGCCGGTCCCCCGCTGCTTGGCCTTGAGCTCGACGATCTCCTCGCTGATGTGCCCGGTTCGCGAGATGTCGCTCAAGATCTCGCGCAGGCGGTTCACGTCCAGCGGCTTGGTCAGATAGTCGGTGACGCCCCGCCGCAGCGCTTCGACGGCGGTATCCACGCTCGCCTGCCCGGTAATGAACACCACGGCGGGAGATGCACCGCTGCGTTCGACGGCGTCGAGCAGGTGCATGCCGGTCCCGTCCGGCAGATTGAGATCGGCCAGGACGATATCGGGCGACTGTCGGGACAGCTCGACTTTGGCGCGGTCCACCGTCAACGCCGCCGAGGTGGTGAAACCTTCGGCACTGACGAGTTCGACCAGTGCGCTGAGGGTCGCGGCACTGTCATCCACGATGAGGGCGTGCGGCATGGGAACTCCGCCATCGTAGCTGATCGCACTCCTTTTCCGCGCGGAGGAAACCGGCACCCGCTGCCGGATTTGGCTATACCGTTGAGCTTGTTGGAGATACCGGCGGCGTGCTCGTTGCGAACGGGCGTCGAGGGGGGGGTTGCCAGGGACGGCCGCCGCCGGCGCGCGTTGTTGGCGGGCCGGCCCTATTGGCCGTCAGCCAACGCCGCGGGCTGGCGTTCGGGCCGGATCCACGTGCGCAACACGCGCTCCAGTTCGCTGACGTGAATCGGTTTCCCGATGAAGTCGTTCATGCCCGACTCGAGCGCCCGCTCACGCGACCCCGACGCGACGTCGGCCGTCACCGCCACGATCGGCACGTGCCGGTTGGGCCCCTCGCGCCGCCGGATCTCGGCGGCCGCTTCGTAGCCGTTCATCTCCGGCATGTGGCAGTCCATGAGCACGAGGTCGTAGGGACGTGCCATCAGGTGCTCGAGCGCCACCGAGCCGTTCTCGGCCAGGTCCATCCGCACGCCGAGCTTCTTCAACAGCAGCACCGCCACTTTCTGGTTCGGAAAGTTGTCCTCGGCAATCAGGACGTGCGGTGCCGGCGACGCGGCGGACGAGTGCAGCGCTGCATGCTGTGACCTGGCCGCGGCGGCCTGCGCGGTCTCCGTCCGGCGCGACAGCGACTCGCTGCGGCTCGCCCACGCGGCGACCACCGCGCTCAACAGGCGGGTCGGACTGAGCGGCTTGGTGAGGTACGACGAGATCTGCACGTCGCCCGGCATGTCGAGCCGCGTGTGGCGCAGTGGGGCCACGGCGACGTGCGCCAGCGGCAGCGGCGAACGGGCGCCGATGACGATGGCCATCGGGCGCCCGTCGCGGTCCACGGCGTCGACGGCGGCAATGAGCATCTGGAACGGATCGCCAGCGGCCGCCGCGATGGTCACGGCCTCGGATGCCTCTTCGGGCGAAATGAACGCCTCCGGGCGGAGCGCCCACGCGGCGAGCTGGTCGCTCATCAGCGTGCGCGCCGCCTTCGAACCGCCGAAGATCATCACGCGGCACCCGGGCGGCAGCGCTCCGGCATCCGGCAGCTCCGAGCGCGTCCCGATCGGCATCGGCAGCGAGAACCAGAACGTCGAGCCCTGCCCTTCCACGCTGGTGACACCGATGGTGCCGCCCATCAGCTCGACGAGGCTCTTCGAGATTGCGAGGCCGAGCCCGGTGCCGCCGTACTCGCGTGTCGTGGACGTGTCGGCCTGCGAGAACTTCTCGAACAGCAGCCCGAGCTTCGACGCGGGCACGCCGATGCCGGTGTCGCTGACCGTGACTCGCACCTCGGCGACCGCCGCCGTGCGGGCGCTGCACTCGACCGAGAGCAGGACGTGGCCACGCGGCGTGAACTTGACGGCGTTGCTCGCCAGGTTGGCCACCACCTGCTTGACGCGGGCCTGGTCGCCGACGAACCGGCGCGGCGCGCCCGCCGGGTAGCGGACGAGCAGCTCGATGCCGTTCTGCTCGGCCCGCGGCGACACCATTTCGGCGACGCTCTCGAGCGTGCGGCAGAGGTCGAACTCCGCCGACTCGATGGCAATGCGTCCCGCCTCGATCTTGGAGAAGTCGAGGACGTCGTCGATGAGCCCCAGCAGCGACTCCCCCGCTCCGCTGAGCGTCTCGGCGTACTCGCGCTGCTCCCTCGACAAATCGGTCTCGAGGAGCAGCGACGTCATGCCCAGCACGCCGTTCATCGGCGTCCGGATCTCGTGGCTCATGTTGGCGAGAAATTCGCTCTTGGCCACCGTCGCGGCTTCGGCCCTGACGCGCGAGGCCTCGAGCGACAGCTCGAGCTCCTTCCGCTCCGTCACGTCCATCGACGCGCCGAGGATGCGCCACGGCAGCCCGTCGCGGAGCTCCGGCCGGCCGTACGACCGGTGCCAGCGGACCGAGCCGTCCTGCAGCACCCACTGCCGATCGTGGGTGATGTGCTCGCCGAGCTCGAAGGCCCGGCGATGGGATTCGATCATCTCGGCACGATCCAGCGGCTGCAGCATCGCGTAGAAGGTGTCGAGCGAGACGGTGAGCGGCGTGCTCTCCGGCAGGCGGCTCAATCGGCGCATGCCTTCCGACATCCGGACCTCGCGAGCGCGGATGTCCACTTCCCACAAGCCAAACCGGCCGATGTCCTCGGCCACGCGCATGTGCTCGACGCTGTGGCGCAGCCGATCGAGCATCTCGCGTTCGCGCGTCACGTCGATCACGGTACCGACGAAACGCTGTGCCGCCGGATCGCCGGGGCCTCCGGCCGAGACGCGCTGCGCGCTGGCCCGGTGCCAGCGGATGCTGCCGTCGGGTCGCACGATCCGGAACTCGAGCATGCCGCGCCCCTCGACCCGCAGCTGGCCGATCATCGCGTGGACCCGCGCAAGGTCGTCGGGATGAATCAGTTTGTCCATTTCCGGCCCCGTCAGCGAGCGGAGCGCGGGATCGAGGCCGTGAAGAAGCGCCCAGCCTTCCGAGAACTCGATGCGGCCCGTCGCCAGGTCGAGGTCGGTGACACCAAGGCCGGCCACCTGCTCCGCCTGCTGCATACGGGCGGCGTAGACGCGCAGCTCCTCGAGCATGCGCCGCTCGCGATCGATGTCAACGCTCGACCCGATCATCCGCACGATGCGGCCATTGACGTTGACGGGATGGGCCTGGCTGCGGACCCAGTGCGCCGAGCCGTCCGGCCACAGCAGGCGGTACTCGCAGTGGAACGGCTCGCCCGCCCGCGCGCGCAGGCGAGCCACGTTGAACCGCCCGAGATCGTCGGGATGGATGATGTCGTCCACCGCCGGCGTCGGCATCGTGATCTGCGCCGGAGGCAGACCGCGAAGCGCCGCGGCGCCCGCCGAGTAAGTGACCGTCCCCTCCTCCAGGTCGATGTCCCAGAGGCCGACGCCGCCAGCCTCTTCGGCGAGCGCGAGGCGCGCCGCCGTGTCGGCCAGGTCCTGCACGCGGCGCTTCTCGTCGTGAATGTCGATGAACGCGCCGACCACCAGAACGAGCCGGTCGCCCACCCTCTTGGCCTGACTCTGCACGCGCCGCCAGAAGTAGGTGCCGTCGGGATACCGCACGCGGAAGTCGATCTGGCACTCGGTGCCTTGGCTCAGCGCCTCCTCGAACACGCGATGCGACTCGGGTTGATCGTCGGGATGGACGAGCGCCGCCAGTTCCTGGTTCGATTTCGAAACAGCGACCGGCGGCAGCCCGTGGAGCCGCGCCGCCCCCGCCGACAGGTGGACCATGCGAGTCGCCGGGTCGAGCTCCCAGACGCCGAACCGCGCCGACTCCTCCGCCAGCGCCAGTCGCGCCGCCGTGTCGGACAGTGCCTGCACGCGCTCGCGTTCGTCGTGGATGTCGATGATGGCGCCGGCCACCAGAACGATGTCGCCATCGACCTTCGAGACGCGATTCTGCTGCCGCCGCCAGCGGTACGAGCCGTCGGGATAGCGCGTCCGGTACTCGACCTGGTAGTCGCCACCATCTTTCAACGCGGCTTCGAAGACTCGTCGTGCCAGCGCCAGATCGCCCGGATGGACGTTCCGTGCGGCCTCGTGCTGATCGACCGACATGGCCGTGGCGGGGAAACCGCTCAGCCGCGCCGCGCCGGCGGAAAGGTGCACCACGCCCGACGCCGGATCGAACTCCCACACGCCGAACCGCGCCGACTCCTCGGCCAGCGCATGAGCGGGTCGGCTGTCGGCGGACGGCCGCAATGCCAGGCGCGCGCGCCGGCGCGCGTCACGGAGACGCCGCGCGGTGAGGCTCCAGCCGCCCCCCGCGGCAAGCGCGGCGGCCGCCAGCAGGCCGTCGAGAAAGGTCATCGTCTTGAGAAATCGACGGCGGCGCAGTGAACCTTGAGCCGCTGACCGGGGTGGGAACGGGAAAGCCTGGTGCGCTCAGTGAAAAACGGTGCGCTGGGCTTCGCGGTCCTTCACAGCCGTGGCCTCGTCGCCGTTCATGTCGGGCATCTGGCAGTCCATCAGCACCAGGTCGTACGGCGCTTCCGCCAGCATCGCCACCGCCTCGATCCCGTTGACGGCGATCTCGGCGCGCACGCCCAGGCGCGCGATCTGTCGCAGCGCGACCTTTCTGGTTTTCGGCATTGTCTTCGACCACCAGGATGCGCGCGCGCACGTCCGGAAATGGCAGGCCGCCGGGGGGCCGTAGAGGCCCTCCCCGGCCGCCGGGTGGAATCCCGAAGCGGGACGAGCTAGAAGCGGAACAGCACGCCGATTGACGCCCGGCTGAAGTTGAACGTGCCGCGCTCGAAGTCGATGTTGGTGATGTTGAGGTCGTCTACCGTGAAGTTGCGGAAGTAGCGGAGGTCGCCGCGCAGCCCGACGTGGTCGGTGAAGTAGCCCATGACCCCGCCGCCGAGGGTGAAGCCCAAATCGTTCTCCGACAGCGAGTCGAGGGTATTGAAGTCGACATCCCGCCTCAGCAGCCCCGCACCTGCCACGAAGTACGGGCGGACGCCGCCGCCTTTCTGCCCGCCGATCGGAATGCCGATGATCAACGCCGGCATCGCGGTGAGCAGGTTGCTGTTAGTCGCAACGGTGCCATCGGTCACGTAGAAGTTGTTCGTGTAGCCCAAGTCGAACTCGACGCCGAAGATGCCGCCTGCCATGGCGCCGACGCCGAATCCGAAGGTCATGTGGTTGCGTTCGTCCACTGTTTCGCTCAGCGGGCGTCCCACATCGCCGCCGAAATTCGCGCCGATGAACGGAACGAAATAGCCGTCCGCCCACGCCGCCGAAGGCGCGATCGCCAGTGCCACCGCGGCGATCGTCATACTCAGTCGCTTCCTCATGTGGTCGTCTCCTCTGCTTGAGCTAGGGGTTATTCAATGAGGAGTATTCAAACCGCGGTCCAGCGTGAAGGCGGATAATGGCCGAGATGGCGCTCTGGCGGCTCGACGCGGCCACGGCCGAGCGGCTCCATCGTGACGCGCGCGCGGCACAGTGGGACGTGTCGCGGGAAACGTTCGCGCACGCGATCGAGCGCGGCGTGCGGCACGCGCTCGGCGACAAACCGACTGATCCGTCGCAGCTCGAGCGGCACTTCAAGACGCTGCGCCTCGAGGAGCTGGCGCTGGCGTGCGCGTGCGCCGGCGGGCACGAAGCCGCATGGGAGCATTTCGTGCGGGAGTACCGGCCGGTGCTGTACCGGGCCGCGTCGGCGATCGATCCCACGGGCGGTGCGCGCGATCTCGCCGACGCGCTCTATGCCGAGCTGTTCGGGCTCACCGAGCGAGACGGCACGCGACGCTCCCACTTCGAGTACTTCCACGGCCGCAGCAGCTTGGCGACATGGCTGCGCGCCGTGCTGGCGCAGCGCAGCGTCGATCGGGCGCGGAGCGCACGCCGTCTGGCGCCACTGCCCGACGATGAATCGGCGGTGCCGCTCGGAGTTCCCGAACCACCGCGATCCGCGGACCATGCGCGCTTCGTCGGGCTGTTGCGCGAGGCGCTGGTGAACGCCGTACGCCGCCTGGCGCCGCGCGAGCGCCTGCGACTCGCCTGCTACTATGCCCAGGAGCTCACCCTCGCTGAGATCGGCCGGGCGCTCGGGGAGCACGAGGCGACCGTCTCGCGGCAGCTCGGCAAGGCCCGGAAGCACGTTCGGGAGGACGTCGAGCGGCAGCTGCGCGAGGCCGGCCTGAACGAAGGTGCCATCGCCGAGTGCTTTGCCGCGGTGGCCGACGACCCCGGCCCGCTGGACCTGGCCGATCTGCTCGAGCCGGCCGGCGGCAAGAATCACGAGACCAGTCGTTCAAGGTAGAGAGAGCCAGGTGGACGAACCGCGCCGGAACCACATCATCGATCGCGAGCTGCGGCGGGCCTTCGCTGCCGGCGGCGGAGCCGCGGGCGGCCCCCACCTCGATGCCGAGGTCGCCGCGGCGTGGGTAGAGCACCGACTCGACACGACTGAACAGCAGGCGATCGACACCCATCTTGCCGACTGCCTCGACTGCCAGACGATGCTGGCCACGCTGGCGCGGATCTCTCCGGAGGACGCACCACCGAGCGCCTCGGTGTTGAGCTGGTGGCGAACGCTGCGCGCGGGCTGGCTCGTCCCCGCCACCGCAGCGGCGGCCGCGGCACTCATCATCTGGGTTGCGGTGCCGCAGCAGCGCTCCGCTTCTACTGCTTCTACTCCCGCCGAACAGCTGCAGGCCCGAGAGGACCGGTCAGCCGTCGCCACGTCGGCGACGCCCGCACCCGCAGCGTCGGCCAGCGTGCCCGCGGCGCCGGCACCAGCCGTTCAACCGAAAGCGGATACGGCACGCCGTTTCGCGGCGACAGGCCCAGAGCTGGATAAGAAGACGGCAAATCTCGAGCAGGCGCCCGCAGCTGTGGCCCCCTCGCGCGACATGCGCGAACGCCTTGCGGATGCTGCTCCACCGCCAGCCCCACCAGAGCCTCCACCCGCGGCGCCCCCCGAATCGGTCATCGTCAATCCGCCACCACCGAGCCGCACCCAGGCCTCAGGAACGGTCACGGTGACCGGCGAAACCCCGGCGCCGGCGCCGCCACTCGCGAGACAAGAAGCCGCGGCCGGCGCTTCGGCACGGGCGCTGGACTCGCTGGCATCACGTGCGGCTCTCGCCCAATCGAATGCGCTCGTCATCGTCGCCGCCGGGAGCGCCGCGCGCTGGCGCCGCGCCGGCGCCGCCATCGAGTTCGCGCCACGGGGTGACGTTCCCTTCACCGCGGCGACGCTGCCGGTCGCGGCCGACGCGATCAGCGCAGGCTCCTCACCCGGCGGCACCGTCTGCTGGCTCACCGGGCGCGGCGGCGTGGTGCTGGTGGCCACCGACGGCTTGCGTTTCACGCGCGTGACCGCTCCCGCGTCGATCGATCTCATTGCGATTACCGCAACCGATGCGCGCACGGCCACTGTCGTCGCCACCGACGGACGCCGCTACCGCACGACGAATCAGGGCGCGAGTTGGACCGCACAGTAGTCAGGTCACCCAACCCCACCTGACTCCCACCCGACCCACCCGACCCACCTGACCTACCTGACCGCAAGAATCCCGGGCCTGCTCCGTTCTAAGACCAGAGGCCGGAATGGCCGCAAGGAGACTGCCCATGAATGCCCGGATCTGGCTGGCCGCGCCGGTGTTCGCGCTCGCGCTCGGCACCGCCCAGCATCACACGTCACGCGCCCTCGCGGCTGCACCCGCAGCGGCAGGCGGCCCCTCGACTGCGCTCGGGGCAGGCCAGGACACCTCGACGCTCGACGACCAGAGCGAACTGTCGCTCACCGTCTACAACTCCGACCTCGCGCTGGTGCGTGATGTGCGCGCGCTGCAGCTCCCGCGCGGCACTTTCGACCTGAAGTTCATGGACATCGCCGCCACGGTGAACCCGGCAACGGTCCACTTCCGGTCGCTCAGCGAACCAGCGCGGGTGAACGTGCTGGAGCAGAACTATGAGTACGACCTGCTCGAGCCCGACAAGCTGCTGCGCAAGTACGTCGGCCGCGACGTCACGCTCGTGCGGTATCGCATGGACGGCGGCGCGACGCGCGAAGAGGAGGTCACGGCGCGGCTCCTCAGCTACAACACCGCGCCCGTCTGGCAGATCGACGGCGAAATCGTCACCGGCCTCCAGGCGGATCACATCCGCTTTCCCGAACTGCCTGGCAACCTGTTCGCGCGCCCCACGCTCATCTGGTCGCTCTCGAACCAGGGGGCCACCCGGCACCGTGTCGAGGCGGCGTACCTCGCCACGCGCGTGTCGTGGAACGCGGATTACGTGCTGACGGTGGCGGGCGACGACGCAGCCGCGGATCTCGACGGCTGGATTACGGTGACCAACGCGAGCGGTACCCAGTTCCGGAACGCCTCGCTGCAGTTCGTGGCCGGCAACGTCAACCGCGTCAGGCGGGAGCTCGACAAGCTGGCCGACGTCGCCTTCGAACGGCGCGATCTGGCGGCGGCGTCGGCGATGGCGCAGGAGTCGTTCTCCGACTATCACCTCTACACGCTGGGGCGGAAGACGTCCATCAACAACAACCAGACGAAACAGGTGAGCATGCTCGGTGCCACCGGCTTCCCCGTTCGCAAGCGCTACGTCGTGGACGGTCGGGCCTTCTACTACCGTAACGCCCAGCACCCCGGGTCGCCGCTCAAGGACGACGTGCAGGTGATCTACCAGTTCACGAACGAGGCGAAGGCGGGGCTCGGCATGCCGATGCCGGCCGGCGTGGTGCGCGTGTATCAGGCCGATTCGCGCGGCGGCACGCAGTTCGTGGGCGAGGACCACATCGATCACACCCCGAAGGACGAGACGCTCAACCTCAAGATCGGCTCCGCGTTCGACGTCGTCGCCGAGCGCAAGCAGACCGACTTCCAGAAGATCGCGTCGAACGTCTACGAGATGGAGTTCGAGGTCGTGCTTCGCAACCACAAGACCGTGCCGGTGACCGTCGAAGTCAACGAGCCGATCGGCGGCACGTGGCGGATGATCAGCTCTACCCTTCCGTACACCAAGACCGACGCGTGGGCCGCCCGGTTCACGGTGCCGATCGCACCCGACGAGGCGGCGACGCTGAAGTACCGGGTGCGGGTCACGTACTAGGCAGGTGGGCAGGGGGGGCAGGAAGTGCGACGGGCGCCACGTCGCGCGTCGCACGAATTTCGAGCTCCGCGCCCCTCGCACGTCGAGGACATCGCAAAGCGCGCGGCGTACTGCTTGCAGCGCGCTCAGGCGTGACTCACGAGAGCAAGCGATTCGTCTACGTGCTGCACAGCCTGGCCAATCCCGACCGGCAGTTCATCGAGGCGGCCGCGAACGTGCCGATGCGGATTGCCGCACACAACGCCGGCCACTCGCCGCTCACCGCGGCGCACCGGCCGTGGAAGCTCGTAGCCGTGGTCCAGTTCGGGAACGAAGCCACCGCGCAGCGCTTCGAGAAGTTCCTCAAGTCCAGCACCGGCCGATCATTCTCGAAGCAGCACTTCACGTGATCGCCCTACCGCCCACCCTGCTACCTGCCGGGTTATCCTTTCGCCGATGCAGTTGGTCTTCGAGCAGATCCGATCGGGCGGCGATCGCAACTTCGGCTACTTGCTGGGCGATCGCGAGGCAAGGGTGGGCGTCCTCATCGACCCCTCGTTCTCGCCCGGGACATTCGTGACCCGGGCCCGCGAGCAGGGACTGACCATCACCTACGTCTTGAACACGCACGGCCACGCCGACCACACTAACGGCAACACGCAGGCCGTCATGCTGACGCGAGCCCGGCTCGCCGCGCACCCGGAGGCGGCCAGCAAGCCCACGGTGCCATTGACCGACGGGCAGGTGCTGACGATCGGCGACCTCCGGCTGCAGTGCTTTCACGTGCCGGGGCATTGCGAGGATCACATCGCGCTCTTCGAGTCGCAGTTCGAGCTGCTCATGACTGGCGACCTGCTCTTCGTGGGCAAGGTCGGCGGCACCGCCGACAACGCGTCGGCCGAGCTGGAGTGGCACAGCCTGCAGCGGCTCCTCCACGCGGTGCCCGATTCGACCACCATCTGGCCGGGCCACGACTACGGCGTCAGGCCGTGCTCGACGATGGCGCTGGAACGGGCAACCAACCCGTTCCTCCGCTGCGAGTCGCTGGACGAATTCCTGAAGATGAAAGCCGCCTGGCCGGCGTTCAAGAAAGAGCACGGTCTCAAGTAGGCCGCACCCGGCCGCCGCAGCTCGCGCTAGCGCTGCCCCTGCGGACCGTCCCAGCTCCACTTGCCGCGCGAGAAACGCGTGACCTTCTTCAGGTGGATCTGGTGCGCTCCCTCATTGCGGCCCGGCGCTCCGGTGATCGACACCTGATCGCCGTACTTGAAGGTGTCGCGCTCCACGCCGTCGCGTTCGAGGCGTGACGGGCTCGCCCACTCGGCGCCGAAGCGCTGCGGCCGGCCGGAGGAATCCGCCGCCATCACGTAGAGCCACGCGTGCGGCGCGCGATACACGAACTCGACGACGTCGCCGTCGATCGTCACTGAATCCGACTCGAAGTACGCCCCGGCAAAGGAATGATGGCTGTACGCGGGCACCGAGCACGCGAGAAGGATCAAGACGACACCGACGCGAAAGCGCAGGAGGCCGCGCATGGTGGCCGTATTATAGGGCTCTTGCGCGCTCTCGCTGTCACCACCGTTCTCCTGGCCCTGCTGCTGACTGCGCTCCCGCTCGCGCAGAGCCCAGCCCCCATCAGCGTGGTGTCGGCGGCCGGCCGCCGCGCGCTCTCGACGGCCCTCGTCAACGACCAGGAATACGTGGCGCTCGACGACGTGTCGGCGTTCATCCCGCTGACCCTGCGCGAGGATCGGCAGGGTGGCGTGTCGATCACGGTCCGCGGCAAGACCATCGTCGCGCCGCGCGACCGCGCGCTGGTCTCGGTGGACGGCCGTGTGGTGGCGCTGCCGGCGCCGCTGATCCGTATGGGCGGCCGCTGGCTCGCCCCCGTGGACTTCCTCCCTCGCGCGCTCGGCCTGGTCTCGGAGGCTCGCATCGAATACCGGCGCGGCTCCCGTCTGCTGCTGATCGGCGCCGTCCGCGTCCCCCGGGTCACGACGCGCGTCGAGCCGGCCGGGACCGGCACCCGCGTCACGGTGGAAGTCGCGCCGCCCACCGGGGTGATGACGGTGACTGACGCCGACAAAGTCGTCGTCCGGCTCGACGCCGAGGCGATCGACTTCGCGCCGGTTGCCGGGGCGTCGCCGGCGATCACGCAGATCCGCGGCGATGCACCGGCCACGGTGACCGTGGGGCTGGCGCCGTCGGCCGGCGACGTGCGCGCGTCCACGTCGAACACCGATACCGCCGCCCGCGTGGTGATAGAGATTACGGCCCCGAGTCAGGCTCCGGACACGTCGGCGGCCCCGGGTACCCCCGCCGCGCCTGTCCTGGTCCTTCCGAAGGGCGGCCTGCAGACCGTCGTGATCGATCCCGGTCACGGCGGCGACGACACCGGCGTCCGCGGCGCGGGCGGCACGCTCGAGAAGCAGGTAACGCTCGAAGTCGCCCGCCGCCTCAAGACGGTGCTCGAAGCCCGAATGGGCGTCCGCGTCGTGCTGACGCGCGACGAGGATCGCGCGGTCCCGCCGGACGAGCGCACCGCGACCGCCAACAACGCCAAGGGCGATCTGTTCGTCAGCCTGCACATGAGTTCGTCGCCCTCGCCGGCCACGACTGGTGGCGTCGTGTACTTCATGCGCCTCGATCGCGAGGGCGAGGACACGCGGCGCCAGGCAGGCGCGCAGGCGCTTGCCCTGCCCGTGCTCGGGGGCGGCTCACGGGTCATCGAGACCATCCGGTGGGATCTCGCCCAGGCCCGGCATGTCGAGGACTCCGGGCGGCTGGCCAACCTCCTTGCGTCGGCCCTCGAAGGACACGTGCCGACCATGCCGCAACCAGTGCAGGCGGCACCGCTGCGCGTCCTCGCCGGCCTCAACATGCCCGCCGTCCTGTTCGAGATGGGCTTTCTCACCAACGCCGATCAGGAGAAGCGCACCACGGGCGACGAAGGCCGCACCGCGCTGGTGCAGGCGATCTACGACGCGGTGAACCGGTTCGCGCTCGCCGCGCCCGGCGGACGGTAGCGATGAAACGCACGGTCCTCTTCGGACTCGCCGGATTCACCGCGCTGGCCCTCCTCGCCTGGGGCGTCGACTTCGGCCTGCAGTACCTGGCACGCACCCCATCGCCCGATGCGCCGGCGGCGTCGCCCCCTCCGCCCGCACCGACCGCGCACATCACCGCCACGCTCTTCTACGGCGCGCGCGACGGAATGCTGCTGCAGCCGGTGCGCGTCGAGGTGCCGCTCGCCGAAGGCGCGGTGGCGCAAGGCCGCCAGATCGTCCGCGCCCTCCTGCAGCCGCCACCGGCACCGTATGTGTCGGTGATTCCCGCCGGGACGACGCTCAAAGCCTTCTACGTGACGTCGAGCGGCGACGCGTTCGTGGACCTGAGCGCCGACATCACCGCCAAGCATCCGGGTGGCACGCACGCCGAGCTGCTCACCGTCTATGCGATCGTCAACACCATTGCCACCAACCTGCAGGGCGTCCAGCGCGTGCAGCTGCTCGTGAACGGTCAGGAGGCCGACTCGGTCGCCGGACACGTGGACGTGCGGCGCCCGCTCGAACGCGACATGACGCTCGTCCGGCAGGAGCCGCCACCTGCGGTACAGTAGCGGGGCACATGCGCGCCGACAACCGCCTCCCGGAACAGCTCCGTCCCTCCCGCATCACTCCCAACTATCTGGTTCACGCCGAGGGCTCCGTGCTCGTCGAAGCCGGCCGCACCAAGGTGATCTGCACGGCCAGCGTCGAAGACCGCGTGCCGCTCTTCCGCCGCAACAGCGGCAAGGGCTGGGTGACCGCGGAATACGGCATGCTGCCGCGCGCAACGTCCACGCGCACGCAGCGGGAGGCGTCGGCCGGACGCGTCGGCGGGCGGACGCAGGAGATCCAGCGCCTGATTGGACGGTCGCTGCGGGCGGTCACGCGCATGGAGGAGCTCGGCGAGCGCACCATCACGCTCGACTGCGACGTCATCCAGGCCGACGGCGGCACCCGCACGGCGTCGATTACCGGCGCCTACGTTGCGCTGGTCCTCGCGCTCCAGCAGCTGCGCGAGCGCGACGTGCTGCGCACGATGCCGGTGTCCGACTTCGTGGCGGCCACCAGCGTCGGCATCGTCGACGGCGAGCCGCTGCTCGACCTCGCCTACACCGAGGACTCGCAGGCAGACGTGGACATGAACGTCGTGAAGACCGGTGGCGGTCTCTACATCGAGCTGCAGGGCACCGCCGAAGCGCTCCCGTTCGGGCGCGAGGCGCTCAACCGGCTGCTCGACCTGGCCGATACCGGGATCCGGCAGCTGATCGCGCTGCAGCGCAGCCTGGTCGGCCAGTACCTGGCCAGTAAATAAGCGGCACACCGTGCGCCCCGTGACGCGCGACGCGGTCCGCCTGCTCGTCGCCACTACCAACGCCGACAAGGCGCGCGAGATCGCGCACCTGCTGCGCGATGTGCCGGTGTCGCTGCTCACGCTCCGCGATGGGCCGGCCGTGGCGGAACCGGTGGAGACCGGCGACACCTTCGAGGCGAACGCGCGCCTGAAGGCAGAGTATTACGACCGCGCCGTCGCGGCGGCGCTGCGTGCGGCGCGCCCCCCGGCGAGGATCCTCACGGTCGCCGAGGACTCGGGGCTGGCCATCGACGCGCTGGACGGCGAACCGGGCGTCTACTCCGCGCGCTATCTCTCGCCGTCCGCCTCGTATCCCGAGCGCTTCGCCTCCATTCAGGCCCGGCTCGCGGCGCGGCCGGCCGTGTCGCGCACGGCCCGCTTCGTGTGCGCGCTGGCCGTCGTCGAACACGGCCGCGTCCTGTTCGAGACGCGCGGCACGATCGAGGGCGTCATCGCCCGCGAGGCCCGCGGCGGCGCCGGGTTCGGCTACGACCCGATCTTCGAGTACCCGCCGCTCGCTGGAACGCTGGCGGAAGTGAGCGAAGAAGACAAGCTCGCGGTCGCCCATCGCGGCCACGCGTTTCGCGCGCTCGCCAGCTGGCTCGCGCGCGAGGAAGAGTGGGCAGACTAGGCAGAGTGCGCGGAGTGCGCCGACGATGATTCCTGCCGACTCCGCCTCTCGTTTCAGAGATCTGAGATCCTCAGAAGATCTGACCCGATCTCTGTTGGGCAACCGCCTGTGCGACGGCGTTGCTACACGCACTTACGCGGGCGCCTGACAGAAGCGTAATCCCACCGACTGGCTTCGTGATTGCTGCTCCAATACTCGATGACGATCTTGGCGGAGCCGTACACGCGCGACTCTGCGCCCCAGGACCCTCCCGGCCTCCCCCGCGGCGCGCGCATGCAGTTGTACAGCGTGGTCGTCGCGGGCAGCGCGGCCACGTTGGCGACGCTGCTTGCGGTGGCCGGCCGCGCCTGGATGCTGCCGCTCGCTCTGGCGCTCTTCTACCTGACGATCAAGTCGTATCGCATCTATCGCGATCAGGTGATCGAGGACCAGCGGCACCACGAAGAGATGATGCGGCTGCACCGCGAGGCGATTGCCGCACTCGAAGCCGCCCGCCAGTCCGAGCAGCGCTACGCCCGTGCGGCACGCCACGACGACCTCACCGCCCTGCCCAACCGGCGGCTGTTCAGCGAGCTGCTGCAGCGATCGATGGCGCGGGCCGCACGCGCGGCCGAGTCGCGCTACGCGGTCCTGTTCATCGACCTCGACGGCTTCAAACTGGTCAACGACAGTCTCGGCCATCTCGTCGGCGACCAGTTCCTGGTTGCCATCTCCTCGCGGCTGCACGCGCAGCTGCGGCCGAGCGACGTCCTGTCACGGCTGGGCGGCGACGAGTTCGCGGTGCTCATCGAGGACTTCGCGACGCAAGACGAAGTGTGCCTCGTCACCGAGCGCCTACAGCGCTCGCTCCGCGATCCGATTCGACTGCAACGGCGCGAGCTCTACGCATCCGCCAGCATCGGCGTGGTGCTCGGTGGCCCGCACTACGAGACCGTGGACGACCTGCTGCGCGACGCCGACATCGCCATGTATCGCGCGAAGGCGGCCGGCCGCGGCGGCTACCAGATCTTCGATCCCCATATGCACGCCTCGGCCGTCGAACGCCTGACGCTCGAGACCGAACTGCGCCACGCGGTCGAGCGCCACCAGTTCAGCATCGTGTATCAGCCGATCGTCGAGCTGCCGTCCTCCGAGATCTGCGGCCTCGAGGCGTTCGTGCGGTGGGCGCGGCCCGACGGACGCGTCATCGGCCCGGCCGACTTCATTCCGGTCGCCGAAGAAACCGGTCTCATCGTGCCGCTCACCTATTCGGTGCTCGGTGACGCGTGCAGCCAGATGGCGGCGTGGCAGCGGATGTTCGGGCAACCGCTCGGCATCTCGGTCAACATCTCGTCGCGACTGTTCGCGCGCCCCGACTTCCTGGACGAGGTCGAGCGCGCAGTCGAGGTGAGCGGCCTGCTGCCGGGCACGCTGCGCCTCGAGATCACCGAGAACACGCTGCTCAACTCGTCGGACATCGTGCAGGAGAACTTCGAACGGCTGCGGCACATGCGGGTGTCGGTGTACCTGGACGACTTCGGCACCGGCTACTCCTCGCTGAGCTCGCTGGAACGGTATCCCGTCGACGCGCTCAAGCTCGATCGATCGTTCGTGGCCAAAATGGGCACGCCCGACCACGGCTGCGCGATCGGCAGCGCCATCGTGAAGCTCGCGCGTGAGCTCGGCATGGGGCTCATCGCTGAAGGCGTCGAGACCCTGGCGCACGCCGAACAGCTCCTGGCGCTCGGCTGCCCGCATGCCCAGGGACACCTGTTCTCGGAACCGCGGACGACCGAGGCCACCGAGGCGCTGCTGGCCAGCGCGTTCGAGCGCGTCCCGAGCAACGTGCGCCTTTCCTAGGCGGAGAGAGCAGAGAGGGCAGAGAGGGCGGAGTGGGGAAGGCTCTTTTGCCCTTCTCTGCCTACTCTGCCTAAAGCTTGCGAAGGCGGACGCGTCTGACCGCGTGGTCGCGTCCCTTCTCGAGAATCAGGTGCGCCCGCTCGCGCGTCGGCTGCACGTTCTCCCGCAGGTTGACCGCGTTGATGCTGGACCAGATGGTTCGCGCGGTCGCCGCCGCGTCGTCGGGCGTCAGCGACGCGTAGCGGTGGAAGTACGAGGATGGGTCGCGGAACACCGTATCGCGCAGCGTGAGGAACCGCTCGATGTACCACTGTTCGATGTCGGCCTCGAGCGCGTCTACGTAAATGGAGAAGTCGAAGAAGTCGGAAACGAAGCTCGGCATGGGCTGCCCGGCGCGGCCGCTGCCCGTCTGCAGGACGTTCAGCCCTTCGACGATCACGATGTCGGGCCGGCGAATCACCTGCTGCTCACCGGCGACGATGTCGTAGGCGAGGTGGGAGTACACCGGCGCCGATACTTCGGGCACGCCCGACTTCACGTCCGCCATGAACTGCACCAGTCGGCGCAGGTCGTAGCTCTCGGGAAACCCCTTCCGCTGCGTCAGCCCTCGCGCCTCGAGCTCGCGCTGCGGCCGGAGGAAGCCGTCGGTGGTCACGAGATCGACCCTGGGGTGGCTCGGCCAGCTCGAAAGCAGCGCCTGGAGCACGCGCGAGGTGGTGCTCTTTCCCACCGCCACGCTCCCGGCCAGACCGATCACGTAGGGCACGCGCGGGCTGTCGGAGCCGACGAAGGTGGCGGTCGCCCGATGGAGGCTCTGCACCGCGCCGACGTAGAGATTCAGCAGGCGCGACAGCGGCAGGTAGATGTCGGCCACTTCGTCGAGCGACATCCATTCGTTGAGGCCGACGAGCCCGCGGAGCTGCGATTCGGTCAGCGGCAGCGGCGTCGAGTCGCGGAGGGCCGCCCACTGGGCGCGGCTGAATTCCATGAAGCGCGACACGATGGCCAGGGTCACAGGGCCTTCACCAACAGCTGATGCACGTGCCCGGAAGCATACCCTTCGGGGAGCTCAGGGCAAGCTTTGTCGCCTGACGCGGACAACCGTGGGGGCGCCCGCGGCGCGCCGTCGAAAAAATCAAGAAGTTCCGGTGAGTGGCGCTGGCGCGGCCTTTGCCCTCGCGGATCTCGAACTACTATCGGCAGGGGGCAGCATGCGTCAGATGACGGTCTGGGGGGTCGTGGTGCTCGGCCTCGCGCTGGCGGGCGACGCACGGGCGCAAGGCGATCGGCAGTCACCGGAGCCAATCGCCGACTTCGCGTCGCCGGACTTCCTCTTCGGGCGACCGCACGCGACCGTCGGCTTCCGCGGCAACTGGCTGTTCGCGCGGGCCGACAGCGACTGGTTCGCCTTCGTCACGCGTCAGCTCTCGCTCGACCGCAACGACTTCAATGCGCCCGGGTTCGCCGCCGATGTCGGCCTCCCGATCGGCCGGCGCGCCGAAGCTGTCGTCGGGGTGGACTACACCCAGACGACCAGCGGGTCGGACTACCGTGACTTCGTGGACAACCAGAGACTGCCAATCACCCAGACTACCCGGCTGCGGACGACCGGCCTGACGGGCAGCCTGAAGTACGCGCTTCTCGATCGCGGCCTCGAAGTCAGCCGGCTCGTGTGGATTCCGCGCCACGTCGTACCCTACGTCGGGGGCGGCGCCGGAGTGTTGCACTACGATCTCCTGCAGTACGGCGACTTCGTCGATTTCACCGACCTCTCGGTGTTCGGCAGCACCTTTCGATCGTCGGGGTGGACACCGGTGGCGCAGGCATTCGGCGGCGTGGACGTGCGCGTCCTCAAGCGGCTCTACGTGTCACTCGACGCGCGCTATCAGTGGTCGCACGCGACGCTGAGCAGCACCTGGATCGACTTCGACCCGATCGACCTCGCAGGGTTCAAGCTGGCGGCCGGGGCCAGCTTTCTGTTCTGACAGGAGGAGCGATGACACGGACCTTTTCGACACGGCTCGTCCTCGGTCTCCTGTTCGCCGGCGGCGCCGCGGCGGCGGCGCGCGCGCAGACACCCGACCGGCGGTGGAACGACTGGATCGGCTGCTGGACCCTCGTCGCGGACGCCAACGTGGCGCGGCTGCCCCCGGCGGAAGACGCCGCTGGCGGCCTCACTGATCCAATTCGGCGAGGCAGCGGCCGCGAGGCCCAGGTGTGCGTGTCGCCCAGTCAGGGGGGCGCGGAGCTGCGCACGGTGGTCGCCGACCAGCAGGTCCTGACGCAGACCATCATCGCGGACGGCGCCGATCACGGCGTCAACGAGGGCGGCTGCATCGGCACGCAGCGCGCGCAGTGGTCAGCCGACGGCCTGCGCCTCTTTACGAAGGCGCAGGTCGCCTGCGACGCGCAACCGCCGCGCACGGTCACCGGTCTCGCGCTCATCGCGCCGGACGGGCAATGGGTAGACGTGCAGGCGGTCACCATCGACGGACGGGACAGCGTCCGCGTGCGGCGTTTCCGACCACCAGCCGGACGCGCGCGCGCGGAGGCGCCGGCGGCCGCGGTGCGACTCCAGATCGACCACATCAAAGAAGCCTCGAAGCTGGTGTCGCCGCGGGCCGTCGAAGCGGCCCTCATCGAGACTTCGGCACGCTTCCCGCTGTCGTCGCGCGCCCTCGTCGATCTCGACAAGGCTGGCGTGGACGATGGGGTGATCGACCTGATGGTGGCGCTCTCGTACCCGCGATCCTTCGCGATCCGCCCCTCGGGCCCCGACGATCGCCTCACCGCGTTCCCGCCGCTCTACGGCGGCGCCGCCTTCATCGACGCGAGCTACGACTACCCCTTCCTCTACGGGCCGTACTACTCGAACTACTACTACTCGCCCTACTTCTTCGCGCCGTTCGGCTATTCGTACCTGCGGTTCTATCCGCAGATCTACGCACCTGTCGCGGTCATCGTCCCGGGCGATGGTGGCGGGGGCGGCGGGCGGCCGGACCACAATTTGCCGCCCGAGAACGGACGCGTAGTCAACGGCCTCGGCTACACGCGCGTCGATCGTCGTGACGCCGTCGGCGTCGGCGACGGTGGCGGGGGCGGCGGAGCCTCCGCGCGGTCGGGCGGGTCACGCGGGACGGTGTCATCGCGCGGCTACACGGCCGGCGACTCCGGCAGCAGTTCGACCAGCTCGTCGGGCGGCGGGAGCTCGAGCAGCGGTGGGTCGAGTGGGAGCTCGTCGGGCGGATCGAGCGGCGGCGACGGCGGGCGGACAGCCGTCCCCAAGTAAGGGACGGCTCGGGCGCGCGGGCGTGCCGGGACGAACGCGCATCTGCCCGTGATATTCTGCAGCCCTTCGTGGCCAGCAGTTGTCCGGAGACGACGTCGTGAACCGTCCGCTCGCGCGACGCACGTCCCGCGCCAGCGGGACTTCGAGGTGGAGACCGCGCCTGACGATGCGTACTCGCACCCGATCGGCGATGACCCGCGGCGCGCGATGGACGCTGCCGGCCGTCTTCGTGCTGGCGGCCGCCGTATCGTTCGTGCCGGAGGCGGTGGGGCGAACTGCGGCCATCATCCTGGACACCATCACCATTCGCATCTACGACAGCGCCGGCGTCACCGCAAGCGATCGTGCGGCCGCGCTCAAGACGGCCGGCGCGATCCTGTCGCGCGCGGATCTCGATGCCACCTGGATCGTCTGCACGGCGGCGCGCGACGGGAAGCAGCAGCCCGGCTGCGACGCGGCTCCGGCGTCCCACGAGCTCGTGGTCCGGCTGACGCACAGTTCCCCGACCGCCGAGGACGGCAATAGCCGGGCGTTCGGCTATTCCCTCATCGACGCGACGACTGCCACCGGCACGCTCTCGACCGTGTATGTCGATCGCGTGGACTGGCTGGCGTCGACCGGCAAGGCCGTGCGGGCCGAGGTGCTCGGGCGCGCAATCGCACACGAGATCGGTCACCAGCTCCTGGGCTCGAACGATCACAGCGCGCGAGGTCTGATGCGAGAGACCTGGACCGCCGACGAGCTCACCCGGAACCGCACCGAAGACTGGCAGTTCTCGAGCTCACAGCGCTCCGCGCTGCACGCCCGCTGGTCGAGCTGGGGGCTCGGGCGGCGCGCCGGCACCCGCGATCCACGCTCCGCCTTCGGCAGCTAGCTGGTACGCCTGGAACGATCAGACTCAGCCGTTTCTAATCGACCTCAGCTACAACATCGAGATCGCGAGCACCGGAACCGTCGTTGGCTTGGCGCTCAAGAGCCCAAGACACCCGTTTGGACGGCGCCATCCCGCAGGGTCGTGTCGGTATGGCCGTTGCGTGCGTGGAGAGCATGAATACGGTGGCCACTCCCCGACGCATTCTGATTGTGGACGACGACGACACCACCAGGCGCGGCCTGGTGGCACTGATGGCCGGTGCCGGCTTCGTCGCGCTCCCGGCCGGCTCGCTCCAGGAGGCCACCGCGGCGCTCGAGCGTGATGCGCCAGATCTGATCATCACCGACATCCGTCTCCAGGGCTACAACGGCCTGCAGATTCTGGCGATGGGGGCGCGGCCCATTCCGGCCATCGTGGTCACCGGCTACCCGGATCGGTCGATCGAGGCCGACGCCCGCAAGATGGGAGCCGAGTACCTGTTGAAACCGATCTCGCCGGCCGCGCTGCTGGCGCTCGTTCAGCAGAAGCTCGAAGCCACCGCTCCGAACGCGATCTTCAGCGCCACGCGCCGCTACGCCCGCAAGCCGGTCAGGCGGCACCTGAAGGCGTGGGTGCAGGACCTGCCGGTCCGCATCCTCGACATCAGCTACGGCGGCCTTCGGCTCGAAATCGAGCGCACGCCAAAGGAGCGGCTGCCGCGTTCGCTGTCGATGACGCTGCCGACGTCGAACGTCGCCATCGACGTGAACGTGGTGTGGCAGAAGCCGAGTGGCACCAGCGGCTGGCTCTGCGGCGCCGCAATCCCCGATACGAGCCAGCGGACGTGGCGTCAGTTGGTTGACGCGGTATCGGTCTAGAAGCCTCTGGCCTCTGGCCGCTGGCCTCTCGCCTCTAGCCTTTGGCCTGTGAGGGCCAGAGGCTAAAGGCTAAAGGCTCCTGTTCACTCCGCCGCCGTGACGGCCGGCCGCGTCTTCCGCTGCCGCCGCAGGCGCACGAGAATCAGTCCCATCACGCCGATTGCCAGGAACACCACCAGTCGCATCATCAGCCCGATCCTCCTTCACACTTTTTCCACTGCCGTCGCGGGGAATCTGCGAGTAGAAGGGGCAACCTCCGTACCGGCGCGCGGCCGCTGGTTTCCGCGCCCCCGGGCGTTCCCGGGCGACACCGATCGCACGCGCGCATGCCGGGTTCGTGCCTCGCGTTTCAGATCGGTCACGGAGCCAGCTACAGCCCAACAACAGATTTGGCTTGCGCGCGATCTCGTTCTCGGGCAACCTCTTTCTCAACCGTGGCCGATCACGACCCGTCGACACCTGCCAAGGTCGACCCCACCCGCGTTCCTGGGCTGCTCGATCAGTACCGTCAGCAACGCCGTGCCTGGCTGGACCAGGCCGACCAGCTTGTGCGCATGCGCGATGAGGTCCGCCAGGCGGCCGAGCGCGAAGCCATCGACATCGTCACCGCCGCCCGTCGCGACGTACGACAGATCATCGTCGAGGCGCGGCGCGAGCTCCTGGTGCTGAGCGCCCAACTCCACGCGGCCGTCGAGGCCACCGATGCCCCAGGGCTCGAGCCGCCACCGTTCACGGCGCTGCTGGCCGACCCCGAAGCGCGCTCACGCGTCGAGAGCGCGTCGCACGAGACCGAACTCACGCGTGACGTCGTGCACGAGGCCCGCAGGGGCGTACGCAGCGTGCTCGACGAGGCGCGCGCCGAAATCGAGGCGCTGACCGCGGAAGCCCCCGCGGTTTTCAGGCACGGCGACGGCCCTGGCACGCCGGCCGCTGATCCCGCCCACGATGACGAGGAGGCCACCCCGGGCTCAGACGACGACGCGCGCGCGCAGATCCCGGTTCACGAGCTCAACGTGGACAGCGGTCTGGCGGCGCTCGACTTCCAGGCACGCGACCTCCCGATCCCGACGCTGGCGCGCATCCTCGGCACCGAGCCCTTTCACGATTCGCCGGGGCTGGCGGGCGAAGGCGTGCCGTCCACCAGCTCGATCTTCGGGCCCCTCCTGTCGTTCGACACGCCTCGGCTGTCGGAGCTCCGCTCGCTCCTCCGCGATCGCCTCGATCCGATCGCGCCGCCGCCGGCTCCTGGCCATCACGTGTTGTCGCCCGACGTGGAGCCGCTCGCTACCAGCCCGTTCGCATTCGACACCGCGCCGACGACCGACTTCTTTGCGGATCGCGAGGGCATCGACGCGCCCCTCGAGGCCGCGCCCGCCGCCGACGACAGTGAACCGGTGCAGGTAGCCGAGGCGCCGCGATTCACCCCACCGTCACGGCTGTTCGCGCAAGACGAGACGCGCACGCCGGCGCGCTCCGCGCGCACGTTCGTGGGCCTGTTCGCGGCCACGGGCGCACTCGCCGTCGTCGCCACGATCTGGTGGGCGCTGAGCCGCGACTCCGCGCCGCTCTCGGCCGCCACTGCGCCGGTCATCGCCGAGAAAACGGCCGCTGCGGCACCGGCCACGCCGACGGTCACGCCCACCGTCGCCGCGCCGGCGCCTGGCACGCTCGCTTTAACGATCGAAGCGCGTCGTCCATCGTGGATTCGCGCGCAGATCGATGGCAAGGACGAAGCTGGCCGTATCTATCAGGCCGGCGAGACGCGCCATATATACGGCGCGCGCTCGGTCTCGATCCGTGCCGGCGACGCCGGTGCGGTGTTCGTGGGGCTCGATGGCGGCACGGCTCGTCCACTCGGCGCTGATGGTGCCGCCGCCACCAAACAGTTCTCGGCTACGGTGACGCCGGCGGTCGCGACGACGACCGCTCGCCCGTCTGAGGGGTTGACGACCGCAGCGGCAACGGCGGCAGTTCCGATACCAGCGCCTGCACCCGCCGTCGCCCGTTCGGTCGCCGAGACGCCCGCACCAACCGTTCGCGCGCCAGCGCCCACCTCGGCTCAGCCGCCCGCCACTGCGGCACGCACCGCAACGCCCGCCACCACCGAGGCCCCCGCGCCGGCTCGCGACGGCGTGAGCGGAGGTCGCACGGATCTGGTGCAGGCTGCGCAGCAGTGGCTCGATGCGTACCAGCGGCGCGATCGCGAGATCATGAGCGCCATGGCCACCGACAACGTGACCGTGTCGGACGAGCGGTCGGTGACCGAGCGCTTCCCCGCATGGCAAGGTGGCGTTCAGCGCAACGTCGACGAGGTGGCGCTCGAACTCACTGGCGACGTCGCGGTGTTCACCGCGCGCATGACCGAGCATGCCGACGCCGGCGAGCACGTCTCGCGCGTGTCGCAATTCTGGCAGCGCCGCAACGGCCGTTGGTTTGTCACCAACGTGCGCATCATCGGCGAGGCCCGGCTGAACCAGATCATTCGTTGAGGTTCCATAGCTCAGCCGAGCGTCCAAACTCGACAAATAGACGAGCTCTCCCGTTTTAGGTCAAAATCATCCGCGACCTCCTGCACGTTGATGTGCAGTTCGCGACAGTGCGGCCCGGTGAGCAGCAGACCGACACCTTTTCGCCCAACGCCTCTCGAACGCGTCAACCCGCCGGCCACCCTGCCAGCGACGGAGGGATCCGGCCCGGACGTCCAGGGGATCGACGAGTTCTCGACCGAAGCACCCGGCACCGTGCGGCACGAGCCGCTACCGATGCCTGGACA
>Ga0070675_100000160_pt1 | contig 41010 bp, 30 predicted proteins | sample KBSM43metaG_FD_65343 | JGI IMG/M metagenome (GOLD analysis project Ga0070675, IMG submission 65343) | Miscanthus rhizosphere microbial communities from Kellogg Biological Station, Michigan, USA - KBS M4-3 metaG | ecosystem: Host-associated > Plants > Roots > Rhizosphere > Soil ... | reverse complement strand
CGGGAGGGGCCTGTCCCCGGGCCTGTCCCCGGGCCTGTCCCCGGGCCTGTCCCCGGGCCTGTCCCCGGGCCTGTCCCCGGGCCTGTCCCCGGATACCAGGTATACAGATACGAGCGGCGGTGGCGCGGCTCGCCAATCATCGCCACGAGTCGAGTGTTGCTAATGAATCGAGGCAGGATGTCGTGCTGAATTTCACGGGTGACACGCTGTTCGTGTTGTAGCGAAGCACCGTCGAGATCGCCGATGAAGATCTCCCAGTCGTCGCGCGGCATCATCTGCCAGGCGATGCGACGGCCGTCAGCCGACAGCGTCGGCGCATCGATCCGTTCGCTCGTACTCTTCACCGCGGTCTGCACACCGAGTGTCGGCCCGACCATCAATTCGTAGGCGGCGTCGTTTCGTGCCACGTACGCCAGCGTCTTACCATCGGCCGAAAGGCTCGGAGCCGTTCCAACGACGATCGACGCGTGACCCGACGCCAGATCGGCGATCGCAAATGTCGGCTGCACCGGCACGGCCACAACGCGTCCGATCCTTGCTCCACCTGTGACCCTCCCCGCCTCTGCTGCCCTTTCCGGCCCGCCTCCGCGTCCCGCATCCGGCGAAGCCGGCCGGCGCAGCGGACTGACGTTTGGCACGACATACACCAGGGCCCGACCGGTAGCGTCGACCGTTGGCGCAGCCTTCAAACCAGCGGCATCCACTGCCAGCACCGGACTCGTCTGCTCACTCACCTTGTAAACGTCGGTGCGTAGCTCGTCGTCTTCGCGCGCGCCCAGGAAGAACATCGTCTGTCCATTCGCGCTGTAAGTCAGAGCCGTCTTGAGTAGGCCAGGCGTCGGCACGTCCCGTTCACGTCCGCTCGCGATGTCGCGGACGACGATCGTCGAGTCGCGAGCGATCAGCCACGTCAGCCCCTGAACGAGCCCGCCGCGGTTTTGTGCGGTGAGCGTCGCTGCGTCGAGCGCCGCCGCGGCACTCCTGACATCGTCGGTCTCATTGACTCGCAGGTAAGCCACCTGGGTGCCATCGGGCGCGAACGTGGCGGAAACGCCCGGCAACTCGGCGACCACTGTACGGGTGTCGTCGTTGCGCAACACGCGCGTGCGGCGCGACGTTTCGAGTCCGACTTCATAAACGATGAATCGGCCGTCCGGGCTGAATCGTCCGGAGCGACCATCCGCTGTCAGTTCGTACGATCGATACAATTCGCCAGTCTGCTGCGCAATCGGCTCGAGGTATTGATCGCCGTCCGGCCCATTCAACACACTGATGTAGCCGTTCAGCGCGGTAATGTAATCACCGCGCTGCCAGGCGCTGTTCGCGGAGTCGTACAGCGACGTTGACATGGACGCAGCGAGGACGCCGACTCCACAACACGACGCCACGAGGCCGCGAAGACAGGAAGCCTTTATTTGCAAACGAAATTCCTCTCGTCGTCCGTGCTGCCGGTGCCAGAGTACTCGGCCTTCCGCGGATACGAGCAAAGCGGCCGGGTTCGCGTGGTTTCGCCGCTCACCACTTTTCGGGCGACCACGCGCTCTGGGGCCGTACCGGTTTGCACCCACGAATCGATCACGCTGGGCCAGTCCACCGCATCGGGTCCGACACCGCCGTTGCAGTGCAGCACGCCGGGGAGGAGGAACGTCCGGAAATAATCACCCGCGCTCTGGTCGCGCGCGTAGACCTGCTCGTGGTAACGAATGCTCGCGAGCGGCGTCAACGCCGGGTCGGCCCAGCCGTGCCACAGAATGAGCTTGCCGCCGCGCGCTTTGAACGCGTCGAGGTTCGGATTAGTCGCATTCAGATACGAAGCGGCCTGGGAGCCATCCCTCTTCAGATTGTTCAGCTCGTACTTCGTGTACTCCCAATTCGGATCGTTGAACACCAGATACTTGAAGATGCCAACGCCAAAGGCGAATCGCAAACTCGGTCCGTCCGGTCCCGGCGTCGCTCCACCAGTGATCCAGGCGGGCCAGCCCGCGTTCTGTCCTTCGCCGCCAAACGGTTGACCCGGGTAAATCTCGCCGTCGCGATTGACGGTGGGCGCGTAGACCGCTTTCAACGCCGCCTTCTTTGCTTCGGGTAGCGGCAGCGAATCGAGGTTGAACGAACACTGTCGCGGATCGTTGAGGATTCCATCCTGGACGCCATCCTTCGCATCGCACGCTTCGACGATGCGGGATTCCACGAGTTTGAGTTCGTCGACGGTAAACATCGGGGTCAGGTTTTTCGGGTCGGGAAAGAGCACCTGCGCATTGCGGATCATCTGCGCGGCGATGCCGGTCCAGTCGTAGGCCGGCGCGCCGGCAACGATGCCGTCAAAATCCTGTGGATACCGTTGCGCTTCCATGAACGCCTGGCCACCACCGCGCGAGCAGCCGGTGAAGTAACTGCGAGTCGCTTCGCTGCCGTAATAATTGGCGATAATCGCTTTCGCAGTTTCGGCGGTCCGATGCACCGCGAGATATCCGAAGTTGGCGCGTCGCTCCGGGTTGTTGTACGCCCAGCTCGCGTCGGTACCGCCGCCCTGGTGACCAGTGTCGGTGCCAACCGTGGCGTAGCCCTGGTTAACGGTCACCGCCGCCGAGTTCTGGACCGAGCCGACAAAACCCCCGCCGCCGCCCATGAAGAATTTCTTGTTCCATTCATCGGGCAGCAGCAGCGAGAACTTGATCTCGGCGCCGATCACACCGTTGACACGGCAATGCGCGACCCGAATCGCGCCGGTGGTCGCCGCGGCAACGGCGGTGGCGTCGGTGATTTTGATGTCCGGCCACCGCAACGCGGTCAGCTTCGAGCAGTCAGCCGGCCCGGCGGCACCCAGCAAGGTGGGCGTGACCACGATCGCACCGAGCACCACAATCGCCCAGTACACAGAGACCCTTCGTGGTTTCGTGTGTTCCTGGCTCCTCATAGATCCACCTCGCTTAATAGAGAAATGATAGACGAGACATCCGCAGTCTGAACATCGCCCAATTCTGTTAAGAGACCGGCCATGACCGCCGCCTGACCGATTACACGTTCGGCAGTCCAACCGGCGACTCGCAGGTCGCGCACACCAGTATCGTGATCGGACTTGCTCAACTTTTGTGTCGCCGATTTCATTATCAGTGGGTGATGGAAGAACCGGGGCGGGTTTTCGCGACCAAGCAATCGGGCCAGTTGCAACTGGCGGCCGGTGGAATCGAGCACATCGTCGCCGCGAATGACCAGCGTCACGCCCTGCTGCAGGTCGTCAACCGTCACCGCGAACTGGTAGGTCCAGTTCCCATCGCGATCGCGGATTACCATGTCGCCGCATTGCTCTGACGGCCGCTGCTCCTGTGGTCCCTGACGCAGATCGACGAACTGCTCGACCGTTGGGTCGAGCCGAACACGCAGCGTCATCCCACGGCCGTCAACCAGGTTAAGATCGCGGCAGGTCCCTGGATAGCGGTCCGCCCGCGCGCAACCGCACGCATAGATCAAACCTTGCGATTGCAGCCGCGCCAGCGCACGCGCGTAAATCTCACCACGCTCACTCTGCCGAACCAGCGGGGCGTCAGCAATGAAACCAAGCCACGCGAGGTCCTCGACGATCGCTTGCTCGAATTCCACACGGCTGCGCTGGCGATCGTGATCTTCGATCCGCAACAAAACGCGGCCGCCGGCTCGGCGGGCGAGGCCCCAGACAAAGATGGCGTTTACGACGTGTCCGAGGTGGAGAAAGCCGGTTGGCGCCGGCGCGAACCGCGTTATGATGTCGCGCATTATGAGGCGAATTCTTCCGTCTTTTTTACTGGTTTCGGCGGCGCTCGTCGTCTGGAATGCGTCGGTCACCGGTCAGGACAAAGCGCACCGCAACCCTGGCGAATGGACGACCTACGGCGGCGATCTCGCCAGCACGCGCTATTCTCCCCTCGATCAGATCACGAAAGATAATTTCGACAAGCTCGAAGTCGCGTGGCGCTTCAAAACCGATTCGCTCGGCCCACGCCAGGAATTCAACTTCCAGTCCACGCCGCTGATGATCAACGGCATCATCTACACGACGGCCGGTACTCGGCGCGCGGTCGTCGCGCTCGATGGTGCGACTGGCGAAATGATCTGGATGCACAGCGAGCAGGAAGGCAAGCGCGGCGAATCGGCGCCGCGCCAGCTCTCGGGCCGCGGTCTCGCGTATTGGACCAACGGGACCGAGAGCCGCATCGTCTACGTGACGCCGGGCTATCAAATGGTCGCGCTCGACGCCAAAACCGGCGTTCCGGTGGCGACATTCGGCAATAAAGGCATCGTCGATCTGAAGGCCGACGACGATCAGCCGGTCGATCCGATTACCGGCGAGATCGGTCTGCACGCGACGCCGATTATCGCGAAGGACGTGATCGTGGTGGGTGCGGCGCACCTCGAGGGTGGCGCGCCGAAAAGCAAGACGCACGAAAAAGGATTCATTCGCGGCTACGACGCGAAAACCGGCAAGCGGTTGTGGATTTTCCACACCATTCCGTCGCCCGGAGAATTCGGCAACGACACCTGGCTGAAGGATTCGTGGGCCTACACCGGCAATGCCGGCGTCTGGGCGCAGATGACGATCGATGAAGAGACGGACACCGTGTTTCTCCCCGTCGAACTGCCGACCGGCGACTACTTCGGCGGTCACCGTCCGGGCAACGGATTGTTCGGCGAAAGCCTGGTGGCGCTCGACCTGAAAACGGGCAAACGCAAATGGCACTTCCAACTGGTGCACCACGGCATCTGGGACATGGACATTCCCTGTGCGCCGATCCTCGCGGACCTGGTCGTCGACGGGAAGCCGATTAAAGCGGTGGCGCAGCCGACCAAACAAGGTTGGGTGTACGTGTTCGACCGGATCACCGGCAAGCCGGTGTGGCCGATCGAGGAGCGACCGGTTCCGAAGGGTGATGTTCCGGGCGAGTGGTACAGCCCGACGCAACCGTTCGTGACGAAACCGCCGGCGTTCGAACGGCAAGGTGTCTCCGAAGACGATCTGATCGATTTCACGCCGGAGCTGAAAGAGGAAGCGAAGAAGCTCGTCTCGCGGTATCAGATTGGTCCGATCTTCACGCCACCAGTACAGAGCAAATATCCCGGCCCGCTCGCGACCTTGCTGCTGCCAGCGGTGACGGGCGGTGCCAACTGGCAAGGCGGTGCACTCGATCCGCAGACCAACATCCTTTACATCTTTTCGAACACTGCCGTTTCGCCGATTGGCGTCGCCCCGCCGGAGGGTGGCCGCTCCGACATGGATTTCGTGCGCGGACAGGCACGGCCACCTGGGTCGAGTACGCAGGCGGGTGAGACAGGACGAGCGGGCGGAGCTGCGGCTGGTGGTCGAGCGGGCGGCGCAGGACCGGCAGGCGGCGGACGCGGTGCCGTGCCAGGTGCGGCTGCGGGTGAGGGTGGTGGTGGCGGACTTTCAGTCCAGGGATTGCCGCTGATCAAACCGCCGTACGGGCGCATCACCGCGCTCGACCTCAACAAAGGCGTTCTCGCGTGGCAGATCGCCCACGGCGACACGCCTGACAACATCAAGAATCATCAGGCGCTGAAAGGCCTGAACATTCCGCGAACCGGCAGGCAGGGACGAATCGGCGTCCTGGTGACGAAGACGCTGGTGATTGCCGGTGAGGGCGGCTTTGCAACGCAAGCGAACGGTCAGCGCGGAGCATTGTTGCGAGCGTACGACAAAGCGACAGGACAGGACGCTGGCACTGTTTATATGCCTGCGCCGCAAACCGGCTCGCCTATGACCTATGCACTCAACGGCAAGCAATACCTCGTCGTCGCGATTAGTGGCGGAAACTATCCCGGTGAACTCCTCGCGTTGAAACTTCCGTGACTGAGAACGGAAAACTGAGAACTGAGAACTGAGAACTGAGAACTGAGAACTGAGAACTGAGAACTGAGAACTGAGAACTGAGAACTAAGAAATAAGAACTCGGAGCGCGCGGCCGTCGTCAAACGTTGCATGACGTGCGGTCGCGCGTTTTTTTGTGTACTGGTGTGTCTTACCTGTTCGCTGACGGGCGGCGCCCAGAATCGGACGCCTCCAACGCGGACCGAGTTGTCCCCGGGAATCCTGCTCTTCTCCACCAAGAGCTATGGCGACGTCGGGCTCGATGGCAATTCGATCGCCGTTACCTCCAGCGACGGTGTACTGGTCTTCGACAGCAACGGCACACCGGCTGCGTCGGCAGCCGTCCTGAGTGAAATCCGCAAACTCACCGACCAGCCAGTCCGCTACGTCGTCAACTCGCACTGGCACTGGGACCATTGGTATGGCACCCAGACATATCAACAGGCGTTTCCGGATGTCCGGGTCGTGGCGCACGAGAGGACTCGCGCGATGATGATGGGCCCGGCTGTCGAATTCAACCGGCCCGGCATCGAATCGCAGCTACCGTCCTATATCGCCAGCCTGGAACGCCGTGCGGCGATCGACGCTTCGCTTGCGCCGCTGCTGGCCGAGGACAAGTTTTTCTTCGAGCAAAAGAAGAACGTTCGGCTGGTCGTGCCGAATGTCACCTTCACCGATCAGATGGACGTCGATATGGGCAACCGTCACATCGAGGTCCTGCATTACGGACGCGCGGTGACGCCCGGCGACACCTTCGTGTACCTGCCGAAGGAAAAGATCCTCTTGGTCGGCGACCTGATTGTGAACCCGGTGACCTTCGCGTTGAGCGGTTATCCGACCGAATGGCTGCGCGTGCTCGAGCGAATCGACGCGCTGGACGCGACGACGATCGTGACCGGGCACGGTGCACCACTGCACGATAAGGTCTTGTTGCGGGCAACGATGGACGTGATGCGCGTCCTGCTGAGAGAAGGTAAGACGTCCAAAGAAAAAGGGTTGACTGCCGATCAGGCGAAAGACGCGATCTTTCCCGCGCTTCACGATCTGATGGTGAAAATCACGGCGGACGATCCGGCGCGCAATCAGGCGTTCAAGGTCCAGCTCGTCGATTGGTATCTTCATCGTGTCTACGACGAGTTGAACGGACCGCTGTCCGATGCCATCGCGCCGATTCCCCAGAGCTAGCCGGCAATTTCTCGAAAGCGGTAGTGGCTGGAAGAGGAACGCCGAGACCGCAACGATCGCAGAGTGTGAATTTCAATCGGATTCTCGGCGTTCTTGGCGAACTCTGCGTTCATCGTGGATAGGCGAGCGGTAGTAAACCATGCGAGACAGTCCACATAGAATGACCGGGTGAGACTGTGGCAGGCGGTCGGCGTGCTGCTGCTGAGCGTGTGTTGCGGCGGCGCAACGCCCCAATCGCAACCGTCAACCTCGCCTTCGCCACCCCAGTCTGCGCCTGCACCGATCAGAGTGTTGATGCTGACCGCGACTGCCGGGTTCCGGCATGATTCGATTCCAGTCGCACGTCAGGCGCTCAACGATCTGTCGATGCGATCCGGAGTGTTTGCGCTGACAGCTACGGAAACGATCGCCGACGTCAACGCCGCGGCGCTCAGCACCACCGATGTGCTGATGTTTACCCTGACCACCGGAGAGCTTCCATTCACGGCGTCGCAACGGGACGCCATCGTCTCCTTCGTGAACGGCGGCGGCGGCTTCATCGGCTTCCATAGCGCCAGCGATACGCTTTACGAGTGGGCGGATTACGGCCGCATCGTTGGTGCTTACTTCAAGGAGCATCCCTGGACGCGCGAGGGCGCGGTTATCGTTGAAGATCGCGCGCATCCGATCGCGACCGGCCTCGACGGAGCGCTGCGGTTGACAGAAGAGTTCTACACCTTTCGTCAGAACCCGCGCGCCGCCGTTCACGTGCTGTTGGCGCTCGACGCAGCGTCGGTCGAAGCGCAGGGAGACTACCCGCTGGCCTGGACACAATCAATCGGCCGTGGGCGCAGCTACTACAACGCGCTCGGCCACTTCGACTCGACCTGGCGCGATGCGCGGTTTCAGACGATGACGCTCAACGCCATCCGTTGGGCGGCTAATCGCAACTGACCATAGGTTCACTGGCCAAACCTACGGGCCACAGAGGACGCCTCAAGTAACTCTGTGCACTCTGTGTCTTCGTGGCGACGCGGTAAAAAAGCGCGGCATGGATGCAGCAAATCAAGCCGGCCGAAAGCGGGACGTCGGCCGCTAGTACGTCACGGCCACCAGATGGGTTTCGATGTCGCGCCGGTGCGGCTCTTCCCAGGGCGGCAGCTTCAGTGCGCGACCCAATTCTGCGAGCGGTTCGTCGGCGGCGAACCCTGGATGAATGGTCGCGATTTCGAACAGCACGCCGCCTGGTTCCCGGAAATAGATCGACTTGAAATAGCAGCGATCGCGAACTTCGGTCACTTTCCGACCTGCGGCAAGTAATTTTCCACGCAGTTCGAGCTGCTCCGCTTCCGTCGCGACCGCCATCGCCACGTGATGAACGGTGCCGAGACCATTGATCATCGCCGGTACCAACGGGTCGTGCGCAACGTCGATCAAGTGCCCGGGCGCATCGCCACCGGCGGCGGTGCGAATGCGGCGTCCCGATTCGCCGACCACCGTGTAGCCGAGCAAACCAGTCATCAGCTCGATCGTCGGGCCGGCATCGTTGACGATCATCGTCACGCTGTGGAGGCCGCGGATCGCCGAGTCAGCCTCGAGCCCATCGGCAACCCATGGTGTCCGGTGGTCGCGATCGGTCGCCACCAGTTCGAACACCAACCCGGAACGATCGGAAAAGCGGATCGCCGCTTCGCCGAAGTGTGGCTCGACGTCGTTGACCGCGATGCCGCGCTGCCCGAGACGCGTTCGCCAAAATCCCAACGCGCCGATCGGAACCGAGAACGACGTGACGGTTACCTGCCCAGCGCCCTTCGAACCGACGCGAACGCCACGGTCCTTATACGGAAACGTCGTCCAGATCGTGCCGGGGGTTCCGCTCTGGTCTCCGTAGTAGAAGTGGTAAACGTGGTGGTTATCGAAATTGACGGTCTTTTTGACCAGCCGCAGGCCGAGCCCGTCCAAGCAAAAGTCGAGGTCGTCCTGAGCGTCGTCAACGGTTGCTGTGACGTGATGAAGGCCGAGGATCATCCTAGTAAGGTAGTGAATCGCGACGGCAATAGGAAGTCGCCTTGGGGGCGAAGGCGACTCAAGCATAAGCGGTATCGAACTGAGCCCATAGAGGTTCCGTCAAGTCTGTGGACTGTGCAAGCCGATTTCAGGCGATAATCGGTGGCGATCCTCTAATGTCATGTGCGCGTTGCGGAAGCACGGCTTCGCCTGTCCAGGGACGCTGTACTGCCTGCGGCACAGTTGTCTCTGAAGAGACAGTGACTGCCATTGGCGTCGCGACGCCGTTGCCGGTGCCCCCCGGTGCGTTACCCAACGATCACACGATCGCGGCCGCACCCGAGGTGACGCATGCCGGCATCGAGGGCGGGCAGACGACGACTGGCGGCTTGAGGATCGGCCAGAACTTTGGCACGCGCTATCACATCATCAAGATGCTCGGTATCGGCGGAATGGGCGCGGTCTACCAGGCGTGGGATCAGGTGCTCGAGGTAGCCGTCGCCCTGAAGGTGATTCGCCCCGAGTCGGCACCCGACAAGACGACCGCCGAGGCGATGCAGCGCCGGTTCAAGAGCGAACTGCTACTCGCCCGCCAGGTCACCCACAAGAATGTCGTGCGGATTCACGATCTCGGTGAAGTCGACGGCATCACGTACATTTCGATGCCGTACGTCCACGGCTCGGACTTGGCGACCGTCGTCAAGCGCGAAGGTCGCCTGCCGGTGGAACGCGTCATCGAAATCGCCAACGAACTGGCGTCGGGCCTCGCCGCGGCGCATGCCGCTGGCGTAGTGCACCGCGATCTCAAGCCCGCCAACATCATGATCGGTGACGATGGCAGCGTGCTGATCATGGATTTCGGCATCGCGCGATCGACCACCGGCGCGAACTTCGCGATGACCGCATCAGGCGTCATCGTCGGCACCGTCGAGTACATGGCGCCGGAACAGGCGAAGGGCGAGCGGGTCGATGGACGCGCCGACATCTATTCGTTCGGCCTGATTCTGAACGATGTGCTGCTCGGTCGGCGGCAGTCGACGGCGAGCGGCGTCGCTGAACTGATGGCGCGGATGCAGCATCCGCCGGCAGCGTTACGGACAATCGACGCGACGATTCCACCGGCGGTGGAGGCGCTCGTCACGAAGTGCTTGCAGCCGGATCCGGCGGACCGTTATCACAGCATGACGGAGGTGATCGCGGCGCTGGCCGCGCTCGGTCGGCACGGCGACGCCCTGGCGACTGTCACGACCGCGCGAACCGCTGCGATTCCACTATCACGAGGGCGATCGAAAGTCTTCTGGGGGATCGGCGCCGCGGCGGCGCTCATCGCGCTGGTCGCTGTCGGATGGTTCGCACGGCCGCGCACGCTGCCGTCACGACCGGTGCCGCAGGCGACGGTCTCGGCGCCACTGGTGACGCTGGCGATCCTGCCGTTCCGCAATGCATCCGGAGAGGCGCGACTGGATTCGCTCGGATCGAGTGTCAGCGACGTGCTGCGGACCGAACTGGGCCAGTCGTCGAGCGTGATGACAGTACCGTCCGATCGGTTGCATCAGGTGCTACGGGATTTACGAATCGAGGCAAATACGACGTTGGCGCCCACCGAGCTCGCGCGCGTCGCCGAGTTTGCAAACGCGCGCACCGTGCTGTGGGGACAGCTGACCCGGTTCGGCGAAGCGATTCGCATCGACGCGACCTTGCAGGATTTCGATCGCGGCGAAACCGTTCCGCTGAACGCGATGGCGCCCAACGAGGGCAATCTTCTCGGTTCCATCGGGGAACTGGCCGATATGGTGCGGGAACGGCTGGCGCGAGGTTCGCCGGACATTTTGAACGAACTGAAGTCCACGTCGTGGAAGCCATCGACCGGCTCGTTCGAAGCGCTGCGGCTGTATAACGAAGGACTGCGGCTCACGCAGCAGGGCAACCACCAGGGCGCACAGAAAGACTTCGAAGCGGCGACCAAGCTCGACGAGCATTTCGCGCTGGCGCTTTCGGCGCTGGCGAAGTCGTACGCGACGCTCGGATATGACGCCGAAGCGGCGCAGTTCTCTCGCCGCGCGATGAGCCTCAGCGACGGACTGCCGGCGCTCGAGCGGTATCAGATCGCGGCGAACCACTATCAAATCGTCAGCGATACCGCCAAGGCGATCGAATCGTACGAAAACCTCGCCAAGGCCTCGCCGAACAGCGCGGTGGTGCAATACGACCTCGGCGGCCTCTACGAGCAGAGCGGCGATTTCGACAAGGCACGGGATCACTACGCGGCGGTGGTCCGGCTCGATCCGAAGTTCGTCGAAGGCCAGCGCGCGATGGGTCGAATTGAAATCCAACGAGGCAATCCACAAGCGTCGCTCGAACCGCTCAACAAGGCGCTCGGCCTCGCCATCGAGCTGAATAACGAAGAAGCGCGCGCCAACGTGCTGCAGGCGATTGGCATCGCCTACAAGAATCTGAATCGGCCGGAAGAAGCGATCCGCCGCTACCAGGAATCGCTCGAGATCAAGCGGAAGCTCGGGCCGAGCCAGCGGCGCGGTATGGCTGCCAGCATCGGCGAGATCGCGCAAGCGAACGAGCGGCTCGGTAAGCCACGCGAGGCGGAACAAGGTTTGCGCGAGGCGCTGAAGATTCAGCGCGAGATTGGCGAGAAGGCCGGCATGAGCAGCACGCTCACCAACCTCGCCTCGCTGCTCAGTGAAACGCTGGGTCGTCCGGACGAAGCGCTGCCGCTGTTCCAGGAGTCGTTGCAAATCCGCCGCGAGCTGGGTAACACGAACGGCGAGGCGCTGGTGCTTAACAATCTCGGCACGCTGTACCTGGCCAAGGGGCAGTTCGCCGAAGCCCAGACTCACTTCGAGCTGGCGCTGCAGATTCGAGAGAAAGCCAACATCCCGCGCGACATGGCCGACACGGTGCATAACCTCGCCGAAACGCTGCTACGGCGCGGACGTTACGATCAGTCACTCTCGCAGTACCTCCGCGCCCTCGACCTGCGGCGGAAGGCCGAGGACCGCCGCGGAGCGGCGATCGAGTCGTACAGCATCGGCACCATCTTCGATTACCAGGGTCGGTTCGGCGCGGCCGTCAAATCGAAAGAGGAAGCACTGACGACGTTTCGGGATCTGAAGCAGCGCGACATGTGGCTGGGCGAGATTCTGGGGGGGTATGGCAACAGTCTCAGTCTGAGCGGCCGTTTCGATGAAGCTGACCGGCATCTCACGGAGGCGATGACGGTCGGGCGGGAGCTTCAGAACACCACCGTGATTGTGCAGACGCTGAAATTCCAGGCGGACCGGTTGTTCTACGGCGGCGACACCAAGGGCGCCGCCGAGCGTGCTGCCGAGGCAGTGCAATCGGCCGGCCGCGGGTCGGATCGCAGCCTCACGCTCCTGGCGCAGGCAGCTGCGGCGAGGATGGCGGTCGCGACGCAGCCGACCAAGGCGCTGTCGACACGGCTCGCGACGCTGGCGCAGGACGCCGACGTGATCGGCCTGCGGGCGCTGTCGGTCGAGTGCTCGCTGCTGCGAGTGGATGCGTTGCTCAAGCTACGCGATTATGCGACCGCTCGCGAGGAGGCGAACCGCGCGGTGGCGAAAGCCGAGACGCTTTCGCTCCGAACATTGGTTACGCGGGCTCATTATCTGCGTGGAAATGCGCTGCGGCTGTCGAACGATGCCGAGGCCTACCGCGATTATGCGTTCACGCTGCGGGCGCTGGAGGAAATGAAGGCGGAAGATGGGAACCAGAATCTGCTGAAGCGCACCGACCTGGCGGCGATGCACGCCGACGCCACCACCTACTCGAAGCGAAATTAGGAATTGAGAATTAGGAATTAAGAATGGAATTAGGAATTCAGATTTACGGTTTCGATAATTCCTAATTAATTCTCAATCCCTAATTCATAATTCTCAATTTCTTTAGTTCTTCTTCCGTCGTCGGCGATACACCAGCGACGAGATTCCGGTTCCGAGCAGAATCAGGCTTGCCGGCTCGGGCACGGTGGCGTCCGGAGCTTGGAACGCCGCCATCAGCGAGAACATGTTGTCTCGTCCGCCAACGCCAGGGTCCGGGTTGTACGGGGTGTAGTTACCGTCGTTGTTGAAGGAAATGTCCGAGTCGAACACGTCGTCGCCCTGGTCGCCAATTGCATGGAGCATTCGAATCCGCTGTTGCGGGTTCTCGGATTCCGCGTCGGCCGGCGTCCCAAAATCCCAGTGGATGTAAACCTGAAAGAAATCTTCCCACGTCGTCGGACTCGGTGTCGTATCCCCGGTGAACCGGAATTGAACGCAATCATCGCCGCCTGCTATCGGCACACAAACGTAGTCCGGGAAATTGTCTAGCTGCCCGTTCTCCTCGAACGCGCCCTGGGTCTGTATTTCGTCGGCGATGTTGATGGTGAAGTCATCGCCATTATGAAAGTTCTCGAACTTCAGCTCGACCGTGTAAGGCTGGCTGTCGAATGTAAAAAGGGCGCCGCCCTCCGTTCCGGTGCCGCAGGTGGAGACGCCACTTCCGGTACCGAAGTATGTGCAACTCGTACCCTCTGCGGTCACGGATGCGAGCGGGACGAGGGTCGCTGCTAGTGCCGCAGCTTGAAGGAGCTTCGCTGCGGCCGACCGTTTGCGCGTGCGACTTCCAGCGGACTTCGCATCCACCTCAACAGTTGATTCAGCAGCGGCCGGCATACCCTGTTCGAGCATCGCGAGACTCCTATTTGTGAGAACGTGGGCGGGAAGGCCCTGACCTAGCAAGCATGCGGCCACGGCTACCGCGGCCGAATTTCGCAAGATCGCTAGAGATTTCGTCTGTGTGCTGGCTTGGCCCGATCGCAAAGTAATCGCATCAGCCGACTTTCATCCGCGATGGTGGCGACTGACCCTCTAAAACTTGCCCTTAGCCTGGACCATCGAACAAGGGCGGCGCCTCTCCTTGCGGCAGTGAAGCGAAGTAGTCGAGGTACTTCTGCCGCATCACGTCCTCCCCGTAACGGTCCGCGCCAACACGACGTGCGGTCTGCGAAGCCTGCGCATACGCACGCGGGTCATCCCACAATGCGACGACCGTATCGAACCACGGTTGCACGTCGGCGGCATCCGGCAACGTGGTCGTCGTTTCCGTCAACCAGTCTGGCACGGCGATGACGTGGCCGGCACCGCGCACCGTTTCAGGCAGCGCGCCGCGATTGCTGACGATCGGTGGAATGCCGTTGATCAACGCCTCGGCAGCGACGCGGCCGAACGACTCGTTCACCACTGACGGGACGAGCAGAATCTTCGTCAACCCGAAGTAAGTACTCGGCTCCGTCGTCGCCGGCGCGACCATGATGTGCGGATACTTGGCGAAGTCGAGACCATCGATGGCATTCAGTCGCCCGGCACTGGTCGCTGACTGCACGATCAGTAATGGGATATCGGGCCGTGATTGGCCCAGCATATCGGCGAGCCTTGCGAAGATCAGCGAGCCTTTGGCCGACGACGGATTGACGAACGTCACAAACTTCCTGAGATCGGACGGTGCCTCCACCTCCGCCCAGTCGATCGGCGATTCCAGGCCGACGCTCCGCAGACCGATCTTCTGCCGGTAGACCTTGCTCAAATAGGGACTCGTGGTGAAGACGTAATCGGCGTACCGGAAGTAGTCGCGACTCTCATAACCGCGATTGCGCAGGCTGAACACCGTTGTGACGCCACGATCCTTCGCGCGCCGCATCATTTCCTGGATTGCTGGATGTCCGCCATAGGTAACGAGAATATCCGGCGAGCGGCTGCGCAGCAGTTCGTCGTAGACGAACAGCAACTGCTCCACCTCAATCTGCTCCGCTACCGAACCGAGTGCTGCTTTCGTCAGCAGCATCGTGACCGGAACCTCATTCAGCGTGAAATCCACGGTGGGCCGGCCCACCGCCATGTTGGCCGGCTTGCGAACCGACCGAATGAAGGCTTTGGACGGTGGATTGCGGCGCAGCGAAACGCCGAGCTCGGCGAGATGCTGGTCGATGCTGTCGGGCGGGCGGCCGTCGAATCGAGCCGTTCCGAGCACACGGCATTCGTGGCCCGCCTCGGCGAGCCACTGCGTCAAGATCCGCATGCTGTGCGCGGCGCCGCTGGTCGAGTCGGTGTAGGCGTTGTGAATGGCGAGCAGAATGCGCATCAAGCCACGGGCGCCATTCTAGCGCCGCGTGAAATATGGCATGCTGGATTCAGCTGTGCGGCGCCCCATCTTCACCGTCGCGGCGATTGCTCTGGCGGCTGGCGCGGCCGTCGCGGGCGCGCAGTCGATCATCGATCACTACCGTGCCGACACGCCGTACGACGGACGCATCACGTTCATGCGGCTGCGGTGGCGGGAAGCCGGCGGCGGCGGCTTCGGACGACGCGGCGGCTTCAGCAACGCCTGGAATCACGACTATCCGCGCGCCGAGCAGCATCTGTCGCAGATCCTCAACGAGCTGACCTCCCTCGACATCGTCACCGACGGTGGCCGCATTCTCTCGCTCGACGATCCGGAAATTTTCCGTTATCCGGTCGCCTTCATGTGGGAGCCGGGATTCTGGAACCTGACCGACACCGAGGCGGCAGCCTTTCGCGCCTACCTGCTGAAAGGCGCTTTCGCGGTGTTTGAGGATTTCGACGGCCCGCAGCAATGGGCGGTGTTCGACGAACAGATGCATCGCGTACTGCCCGAGGCGCGGTTCGTCAAACTCGATAACAGCCATCCGATCTTCGACAGCTTCTTCACGATCCACGACATCGATTCGATCGTCCACCCCATGTCGCGGATTCGTCCGAGCTATTACGGCATCTTCGAAGACAACGATCCATCGAAACGGTTGATGGTGGTGGCGAACTTCGACAACGACGTTCCGGAGTATTGGGAGTGGTCGGGGGAGGGGCTCTTTCCCTTCAACACCTCGAACGAGGCCTACAAGCTCGGGGTGAATTACATCATCTACGGGTTGACGCACTGACCTTCTTCTTTTTGATAGTTACGGCAGGACGCTCTTCTTCCACCCCAGGCCCAGCAGATGTGCCGAGGCGCCGATCACGGCTGGCTCCGCTTCGAGCGCCCGCGCGGTGTCGAGGATGACGTTGCGCTTCGCGGTGTCCGCCCAGCGCTCGTCGAAGTCGGACAGCAGCCAACCCGGTCCCTCGACGCCGAGCACGCGCGGCTCGTCGAATCCGGCAGCCGCGAGTTCGTCACGCAGGCCGTCCGGCATGTGGAAGTAGGCGGTTGTGAAGTAATAGGGATGATTGCCGGGATTGCGATGCTGCCCGTCGCGCAAATCCTGATCGCGAATCGCCACAAAATCCGGATCGAGCGACAGGTTGTGGGCGAGCCCGTCCAGTGCGGAGGCGTAGCGCGAAATGGCCGCGACCGCCACGAATCCACCGTAATGCAACACCCGAAACGCTTCCGCCAACGCGGCTTCACGCTCGGCCGCCGAGGTGAGGTGATACAGCGGGCCCATCACCAAGACCACATCAGTGCTCTCCGACGGATCGTCCAGCGCGCAGGCGTTGCCGACGCGCATCGAGCGGATCGGCTTCGCCGCCAGTGCGCTCCTTCGCTTCGCCTCTTCCACCAGGCGCCCTGACGCATCGACCAGGTGAACCTCGTGGCCAAGCGACGCGAGCCAGAGCGAGTAAACGCCGGCCGCTCCCCCGACATCGAGCACCCGCGCCGGTGACGGCGGCAGGTGCCGCGCCAGAATTTCTTTGGTCCGCTCGAATTCCAGCTGCGACGATCCACCAGCCAGTCGTGTTTCTTCTTCGTAGCGTTCGTAATAAGCGCGCACGTCCAGCGCGTTGACAAAACCGGCCTTGCCAGCCGCATACGCCTCACGCGAAGCCGCGTTCACACCACCAAACTGCGCCGCCAGGCCATGCTTCAACTGCACGTACTGCTGCGCGGAATCGGGATGGCTGCGAAGGTAGTCCCGAAACGCCAGGGTCTTTCGTTCTTCGGCCGATCCCGCCTCGACGACGTGGACGTGATGGGTGTGCGGCCAGTCCGACGGCCGATGGAAAAATGGCGCAAACGCATCATCGTCATGACGAAGGTGCGTGTAACCGGCACGCGCCAACGCCGCCGCATAGGCATCCATCGGCTGCAGCCGCGCAACCGAAATCTGAATGTCGATGACCGGTTTGGCGTCGAGGCCTGGAACCGCCGTCGAACCGTGGTGCTCGATGCGGATGGCGATCGCGCCAAGCGCGTCCGCCAGACGCGCACGTTCCTGTTCGAATTGACGGGGCCAGTCCGGGTCGTAGGGAACGATCGTGATCATCGAGCGCTATCGAGGTTTTTTGAAGGTCCGCTCGATGTAGCCGCGAATCGTCTCGAGCGTTTCCGGCGAGGACCAGATCGCTTCGATTCGTCGATCGAGTTGGCGTCGTCCTTCGCGCATCCGCTCCAGGGTTGGCGCGCGCCACTGGTGTTTAGTGATCGCGAACGCGGCCGTGGGTCGCGCCGCCATCCGTTCGGCCGCGGCGATCGCTTCGTCAAGCAGCGCATCAGGCTGCACTGCGGCATCCACGAAACCTGCAGCGACAGCCGCGTCGGCCTCCAGTGTGGCACCGTTGAACATCAAGTCGGCGGCGAATCGTTGATTCACCGCGAAGCGGACAATTTCGAGCGGCACCGGCGGGAAGGCCACCCCGACGAGCAGCTCCGGCAGGCCGATCCGGCCGGCGCCTCGGGCCATCAATCGCCAATCGGCGGTACACGCGAGGATGCAGCCGCCGGCGATTGCGTGACCGTTCACCGCGGCGACCAGCGGCTTGGGAAACGCGAAAATCTGCTCGAACGCATCGCTCAGCGCTGGAAGAAATCGCGACAGGTACGGTGCGCCTTCGTTGGCAACCCGCACCAGATCGACCCCCGCGGAAAAGATCGAACCGCGGCCGGTCACAACCACCGCCGTGCACCACGCCGCCTCGCATTCGCTGAACCGCGCGATCAGTCTCTCGCACAGCTCGACGTCGAACACGCTAGCCTTGCCGTGTTCGAGCGTCAGAACGGCCACCGCGCCGCGGCGTTCCAGCGCAATCATCGCTGTTGATCGATCGACACCACAGCGAATGGCTGTGGTGAACCCAACGGCGTCACGTCGTTGCCAACCTGTTTGCCCAACTGCGCCCGATAGCGACCGGGAGCCACGATCGGCCCCTGCTGCGGACCGCGTCCTCCATCGGTTCCTGGCGGTGCGCCTCCCGCCCTGCCTGCGTCACCGGCCCTGCCCGCCTCACCACCCCGACCCGCCGGCGGATCGGCGCGCAAATTCCAAACCGTGCGGCGCAGCCCGGTTCCCTTCGGCACGTCGAAGCGACGCACCTGTTTACCGCCATCATCGGAAATCGTCATCACCAGCTTCGCCTCGGCTGGAAGATCGTCGCGCAAGTTGAAGGTGAACACTGCGCCAAACGGTGGATTCGGCGCCGTCCAGTTCCCAGCCATCGTTCCAAGACCGGCAGCTCCGGCGGGCGCTTGTCCGAGAAGGTTGAACAGATAGGCGTCGCGCATCGCGAACATGCGCACCGGCTCGTTCAGCGCCTCGGGCGTCAGCTCGCGCAGCGGGCTGTAGTCGTCGAGGATGTAGAAGCCACGGCCGAAGGTGGCGATCACCAGGTCGTTCTCGCGTCGTTGAATCGTCAGATCGCGCACCTGCGCCGGCGGCAGGCCACCTTTCAACGCCGTCCAATGCGCACCACTATCGACGGTCACGAACGCGCCGAATTCCGTGCCGGCAAACAACAGGTTGCCGTTCACCTGATCCTGGACGACCGCCCATACATCGTGGCGGTCAGGCAGGTCTCCGGCGATCGACGTCCAGGTGCGGCCGCGATCGACGCTTTTGAGCAGATACGGTTTGTAATCGCCATGCTGCCAGTTATTCAGCGCGACAAAAACGCTGTTCGCATCGCGCGGCGATGCATGAACATCCGACAGGTAAGTCCACTGCGGTACGCCAGGAAACTGATCGACCTTCCGCCAGCTCTTGCCGCCATCCTCGGTGATCTGCAACAGCCCATCGTCGGTGCCGGCGTAGATCAGCCCTTCCAGCAGCGGTGATTCGTCCAGCGACACGATGTTGCTCAAGGCGGTCGTCGCCTGGTTGCGCGATACCGCGTCGGGCGGCCAGACCTTGCCCATGATCGGAATGTCGTCGCGATTCAAATTGCGTGAAAGGTCAGCACTGATCGCCACCCAGTTATCGCCGCGATCGTCGCTGCGATACAGCTTGTTGCTCGCCCAGTACAGCCGGCGCGAAGAGTGCGGGCTGATCAAATAGGGGGCGTCCCAATTCACCCGGTCAGCCGGTCCCCGTCCTGCTCTTCCCGAAGCCCCTGCCTCTCCGGCCCCGCCTGCCCTGCCCTGCCCACCTGCATCACCCGCCCCTCCCGCTCTACCCGCCTCGTCGTCGTCAGTCACCGGCGTGCCCTGCGCCTGACGCGGCCGGATGCTCTTCGACTCGCCGGTTCGCAGATCCAGCCGTGTGATGTTGCCCTGCTGCGACTGCGCATAAACGATGTCCGGATCATCGGGATCGTTGCGCGTCTGAAAGCCGTCACCACCGCCGACGATGAACCAGTCGCTGGTACGGATGCCGTATCGGGTCTGCGTGCGGGCCGGTCCACACATCGACCAGTTGTCTTGCGCGCCGCCGCAGACGCGATAAAACGGTTTCGCGTTGTCGACCGACACCCGGTAGAACTGCGTCACCGGAATATTGGCGAAGAACCTCCAGGCCTTCCCCTCGTCGTAGGTTTCGTACAACCCGCCGTCGTTGCCGACCAGCATGTGGCGTTTGTCCGATGGATCCCAGGCGACGACGTGATGATCGACGTGCATCCCCTGCTGTTCAAAACCGGCTCGCTTGAACGTCCGGCCACCGTCAGTGCTGAGTTCGAGGTTGGTGTTGACCGACCAGATCGTGTCGGGCTTGTTCGGATCGACGAACAGTTCGAAGTAGTACTGCGGATCGCCGCCGCGGTAAAAATCGTCGGTCGATTGCGCCCCGCCGGTCGGGCCGCCGCGGCCACCGCCGCGGCCCTCGGGGCGCATGTGGCCGATGCGTTCCCAGGTCGCCCCGGCGTTGTCGGATCGATAGAATCCCGCTTCGTTCGGCCGCGCATTAATCAGCGCGAACACGGTCGACGGCGATTTGCGGCCGTCGGCCGCCAGCGCAATGCGCCCCATGTCGCCGGCGGGCAGGCCATTGGTGAGTTTCGTCCACGTTTTTCCGGCGTTGGTGGTTTTGTAGATGCCGCTCTCGGGGCCGCCGCCGATCAACTGACCGACCGCACGACGCCGCTGATAGGCAGACGCGTAAAGCACATCAGGGTTCTTCAGGTCGTAAACGATGTCGTTGACGCCGCTATCGGCGCTGATGGTCAGGCTGGCGTGCCAGGTCTGACCGCCATCGGTCGTCTTGAAGACGCCGCGATCGCCGCCGGATGAAAACAACGGCCCCTGCGCCGCGACATAGACGACGCTCGAATTGCGCGGATCGATCTGGATTCGCCCGATGTGCTCCGATGCGGCCAGTCCCATCCGCTTCCAGGTTTTCCCCGCATCGAGCGATTTGTAGATCCCGTCGCCGAAATGAGCGCTGCGCTGACTGGTGTTTTCACCGGTGCCGAGCCAGACGACGTTCGAATCCTTCGGATCGATGACGACGCAGCACAACGTGAACGACCCGCCGTCGTCGAACACCGGGGCGAAAGTCGTGCCGCGATTGCTGGTCTTCCACAGACCGCCGAACGCCGTCGCGACGTACCAGACACTGGGATCCTTCGGATCGATTGCGACGTCCTGAATCCGTCCGGTGGCGAGACTCGGACCGATGCCGCGGAACTCGAGGCCGCGGAGCGCGTCGGACGTTAGCCGCGCGCCATCCTGGCCGCGCAGGCTGGCAGCAGCGATTGGCAGGATCGCGAGCAAGGCAACTGTGACGAGTCGTTTCATGATTGATGGTTTTCGAAGGTTTGTTCGCCGACCACGGAGCGTCAGACGCGATTCGCGTTGCATGCTGCAGCCATGCCGCGATCATTGTTTCTTAATACCTGCCACAGAGACACAAAGACACCGAGCGTTCGTTGCGGCATGTCTGCAGCATCGCGTGCAGCGCGCGCGCGCCTACAGTGACCGCCGATCGGTTCGACGGGCGGCGCGCAGCGCCGCAGACGGACCGATGAGGGCATTTCTCTGTGGCTCTGTGACTCTGTGGTCAACATAGGGCGTGCGCGGTCCGACGAACGATTATAAGTTGGCGCCGACCTTAGTACGTCGGCCACAGGCCGGGCGTCGCGAGTTCCACCGACCGGCCATCAGGATCTCGAAAGTACAGACTGGTGCCACCCCGCTCCCAGCTGACTCGGCCCTCGATCGGAATCTCGAGGTCGGCGAGGCGCCGTTCCCACGCCGCGAGTTGGCTGGCGTCGATGGCGAATGCGAAATGGCCAGGCCCGCCGGCGTCATGCCCGGGAATTACACCGCCCGGCGTCGGCAATGGATCGGCATTGCCTCGCTGAAACAGCAGCAGCAGCGTGCCCTCACCGGCCTCGAACACCACGAGCCGCTCCGAATCGAGCATCGGCATGGCGTCGAACAGCCGGCGATAGAACTCGGCGCTGACCCGCAGGTCGTTGCAGTCCAAAGCAGTTTCGAGAATGCGGCGGATCGTGGCCATCGGTGCGAACCGTCGTCGATCAATTCCGTCGCGAGGCCACCATGCGCATCCCGTGCTTGGTGCGCAGTGTGACAACGGCCTGGGGCGCGACCGGATGGCCGGGCGCCAACGCCAGTGACCATCGCTGCGCGAGCGTCGCGACGACCAGAATCAGCTCCATCCACGCGAACGACTCGCCGATGCATTGACGCGGTCCGCCGCCAAATGGGAAATAGGCGAACCTCGGCAGCTGTGCCCTGAATTCCGCCGTCCACCGATCGGGGTCGAACCGTTCCGGATCGCGATAGTACCGCGCGTCACGCTGAATGATGTAAGGGCTCATCACCAGGATCGATCGCGGCGGCGCGATGAAATCGCCAATTCGATACGCGGCCACTGCTCGCCGACCGATGATCCACGCCGGCGGATAAAGCCGCATCGCTTCGGTGACCACCCGCTCGACGTAGGCCAGCGCGGGAATATCGGCCATCGTCGGCAATCGGCCACCGAGGACACGATCGATCTCGCCGTGCAGCTGACCTTCGACCGCCTTATTCTGGCTGACGAGATACCACGTCCAGGTCAATGCGTTCGCCGTGGTTTCGTGACCGGCCAGGAAGATGGTCATCGCCTCATCGCGAACCTGACGGTCGGTCATGCCGCGCTGCTGCCCTTCGGTCGCTTCCTCGTCCTGGGCCATCAGCAGCATCGACAGCAGATCGCCGCGATTGCCGCTCGCGCCAGCGGCGCGCCGTTCGGCAATCATCGTGTAGATGATCGAATCGAGCCGGGCTCGCGCCGCCTTGCCGCGCCGTAGCTGTGGAATCGGCATCCACTCGAGCAGATCGACGAATGGCAGCATCGTCGTCCAAAACGATTCCATGACCTCGGTGAGCGCCCGGCCAACTTCGCTGGCTTGGTGAGCGACGTCGAGATCGAACAACGTTTTACCGGCGATCGACAGGGTCAACTGCATCATCTCTTGCGCAACGTCGAGCGTCGCGCCGCTGGTCCAGTCGTCGCGCATCGCCGCAGCGTAGTCAACCATCGTCCGGCCGTATTCGGCGATCCGGTCGCGGTGAAACGCCGGCTGCATCAGCCGGCGCTGGCGCAAGTGAAGCGGGTCCTCGCTGGTCAGCAGCCCTTCGCCGAGCAGACGCTTCGCCCGCTCGAGGCCGCGGCTCTTGACGAAATTCCGATTGTTCGTGACCAGAATGTCTTTGACGTGGTGAGGATTGCTGACCAGAAAAATCCGCTCGCCAGCCATCTGGTACATCGCCAGATCACCGTAGTTGCGCTGGATGCTGGTGAAAAACTCGAGCGGGTTACGCCCCGGACGATAAAGCAGCCTGTCGGTAACCGACAGCTTCGGTCCCGGAGGCGTCGCGACGGCAGCCATCGTTAAAGTCTAGCCCGGATGTGACCGCGAGCCGGATCGCGCATCACTCAATGCCACGCGTCGAGCAGAATGCGGACCGCAATCAACTGACCGACGTGATAGGACATGTGATCGATCGCAACCAGAACAGTGCGCAGATAGGTTTGGCCGCTGCCCCACGGAATTTTCTTTGTCAGATCGAGCCTGGCGGCCTGCGTAAACCGCTGCAAGCGGCGGCAGTCACTGCGAACTGCTTTGACGCTTCGGACCCACGCCGCGGTACTTGGTGGCGCCGCCGACGCCGGCCAATAATCGTCCGGCCACTTCGGCGCCGTGTAGTTCGGATCGATCATGAACGCCAGCAGGTCGGCTTGCGCAAGACGGATGTGTTCCAGCAGTTCCCAGGCCGAGTGCGGATAATTGCGCGGTCTTCGGCCGCGCCGGGATGGCGTAAGTCCTTTGACGGCTGCGTCGAACGATGCATGCGCCTGTTCCCAGTCGAGCGACGACGCGACGATTCCACGCCAGGCAACAGTCATGAGGTGATCATATTCTTTCGGAGCACCCAGGTCGTCATCGCACGCTGGCCTTGAACGACTGTCGTCTTGATCGGATCGACGAGCGTGCCGTGAAGTCGGCGGCCGAGTTCGATAAGCATCGCCTCGTCGACCAGATACCGCTGCGAGCCGTCGGGCAGCAAATGCCGCCGGCCATCTACTGGCTGGACCAGGCGCTCGATGCCAATCGTCGATGCCAGGCGCGCGAACAGCAGGCCACCCGGCTTCAGCACCCGCCACATGCTGCCGACCATCGCGTCGAATTGGCGATCGTCGCCCGCAAAATGCAGAACCGCGCTGCTAACGACGACATCGAAGGACACCTCGGGAAAAGACATATCCTCGACCGCCTCGACGCGGAAATTCGCGGCTGGGATGTTCGCCCCAATCGCGCTCACCATGGTCCGGAGGTCGGTGACCGCGCGCGCGTCTGCGTCAGTCGCGGACACGTCGAATCCCGCGCGCAGCAAGTACACCAGATTCCGTCCGCCGCCGCAGCCGGCGTCGAGGACGCGCATCCCCGGCGTGATCCGGCCGCGCAGCAGTTGGTCGAACAGATAGATGTCGATGTCGCCGAATTCGCGGTGAAGATCGATCACGCGCGAATCTCCGACGAAGCCACCGCGACAAACGCCTCGACGAATCGAGCCACCACGCCTGCATCAACCACCACCGCTCCGCGGTCGGCCGGGTTGTGGAACAGGCCATTGCGGCCAATCACCGAGACGTACTTACCGCCGCCGCGATGCACGACTTCAGCCTCGCCGCCGGGTACTGTCCCTCGCGGGACGCGGCGATCGACATTCAATGACACGGCCGCCATCGCGCGTGTCAAACGTGACTCCGATTCCTCGTCCGATGATTGAACCGTGTTGCCGGGATCGGTGGCCGCCCCGATGTTGGCGCCGAAATGCATCCAGCCAACACTTTTCTCGACAATGCCCGGGCGCCTGTCGACGAAGGCATTAATGCCCAGGTGCCCGAGCTCGTGACCACTCGACGCAACGAATACCACGTCACGTAGCGGATTCGATTCGCGCAGCGCCCGCATCAGTTCGATCCAGCAGGCAATGCCACCACCCCGCTCGCTTGCACAGGAATACCAGCCGCTGCGCGGCGTCATCACAACCAGGGGCGGCATTGCCCGGTCGCGGCCGGCAATCGACGTCGTCACGTTGAATGCGGTTGCGGGTGTGCGCTTCACCTGCGCGACGATCCGTACGGTGACGCCGCGCGACGCCCGCTCGGCGAGCCAGTCGCCATCGTCGCTGGAGATCTGCACCACCGGCGGTCCAAATGGTGACGTGAACGAATCGCCGTTGCTTGGACACAGCCCCGGCCTTCCGCCCCGCGTAATGCAGACGATGGCTCGATGCAGGTTGTGCCGCCGGGCGTTCCCGACTGCGCCATTGCCGGCGGCGTTCGGTGTCAGGTCCAGCAATGCGATTTCGGCGCTGCTGGCTTCCGCGCGCAGTTGCCCGCGAATGCCCTCTCGGTTGGTGAATGAACCGTCGAACAGCGGAATGGCGACGATCTGTTTGTTGCCGACTTCAACAAAGCACTCGATGACGTCGACGCGGTCGATCGAAAACGGTTCCTTTAAAGGCGTCAACCTCGCGTCAGAAACTTCCCGCGCAAGCCAGTTCGCAGATCGTTCGTCAACCGACGTGCCGGTGCGGTGAACGCCCTGGTCGCTGTAGGCCTGCACCATCTGGGCAACGCGCGTCTCGACATCCGACGGCGGACGACGACGGAGCAACGCCATTCCTGCGGCAGACTGTAGAAAACTCCTCCGCGTGAAGTTCATGGAATGACGACTGGCAATTCGACAAAGCTCGCGTTCGACGGTGAATGATAAATCCGCTGGGTCGCTTTGCGAAAATCCGACGGCTGTGCCCAGAAAATGTTGGCGACGAAGGTCTGCGGGTTGCGATCGTAGAGCGGAAACCAGCTCGATTGAACCTGGACCATCAAACGGTGCCCAGCCAGAAACACGTGGTTCGCGGTCGGCAGTGCGAACCGGTAAGGCAGCGGCTGATCCGCCGGAATTGGTGCGCCCTTCTCGAAGCCTTCGCGGTAGCGGCCGCGGAAGATGTCGGCGGCAACCATCAATTGATAGCCGCCCATTTCTGGTTGTTGCGGCACTTCGTCGGGATACACGTCGATCAGCTTCACCACCCAGTCCGAATCAGTGCCGCTGGTGGAAGCGATCAGGTTGGCGTACGCCTGACCGGCAATTTTCAACGACGCCGCCAGCGGGTCTGAAACGAACGTCAAGACATCGGGACGTCCCGACGCTTCGCGTTGATCGTCGACCAGCCACCGTGCCCAGAAAGAACCTCCGGCCGGCTTGTTGGGGCGAGATCGGAATGGGACCGGCTTGGCGGGATCGGAAATGTACTCGTCGAACGGCGCATCGGCTGCCGCCGGTCGCCCGGTCCGAATCTTCGCTCCGGACGCGAGATAGTACGGTGTCGGCTTCACCGTGCAGCCGGTGGCGCAGCCGGCCGGCCAGGCTGGCAGGCGCCGCCAGACGTTCGTGCCGGTTTCGAATGCCGTCACCGGCGCGACGTCGGCCTTGGCGGCACCGTCCTTCAAGTACTGCGCGAGAAAAGGCGCGAGAACATCCCTGCGAAATTGCAGAGCGGTATCCGCGCCAAACTTGAGCGCCCCAAGCGAACTGCCGTCGCCGATTTCCTGGCCGTGATGCCACGGTCCCATTACCAGAAACACTTTGTCGTTGTTCGTGTCCTTCGGTTCGATCGCTTTGTAGACGGCGGGTGCGCCGTAAATGTCCTCCTGGTCCCACAGGCTGTGGACCAGCATGACCGGCACGTCGAGTGGTTCTTTGGCCAGCAGTTTATCGACCGCCTGGTCGCGCCAGAACGCGTCGTAACCCGGATGCTCGAGCAACTTCAGCCAGAAACCGATTTGATCGAGGCCGCGGCGCCGGCCGAGTTCGCCCGCGGATCCGCTTTGGAGATAGGTGTCATAGTCATCGTAGAACCCGCTCCACCACTTCTCGGTGTTATCGCGCGTCGCCTGCTGCTCGTAGATGTACGGCATCATCTGCTGGCGGAACGCGCCGTTGTGGAACCAGTCGTCGCCCATCCATCCGTCAACCATCGGATTCATCGGCACCGACACTTTCAATGCCGGATGCGGATGAACGAGCGCCATCAGCGGCAGGAAGCCGTCGTAGGAGATGCCGAGGATTCCGACCTTGCCATTCGTTTCGGGAATGTTTTTTACCAGCCATTCGATCGTGTCGTAGGTGTCGGTGGCGTGATCGACCGGCGTCTGATTTTGCGGTCCGCGCAGCGGACGGTTCATGACGTAGTCGCCCTCCGAGCCGTGCTTGCCGCGGACGTCTTGCACGACGCGGATATAGCCGCCATCGACGATCACGTCGGTCGCGTTGTCGTAGCCCTCGAGAATTGCCGTCAGGTGTGCGCTTTCGGCGTGCGTCGTCAGCGCGGTCGCGTCGTAGGGCGTGCGGGTCAACAGGATTGGCGCCGTTCGCGCACCGAGCGCGCGCTTTGGCACGATGATCACGGTGTGAAGCTTGACACCGTCGCGCATCGGAACCATGACATCGCGACGCACGTAGTCGAATCCTTCGGTGACGGGCGTGAACGTCCGCGGCGTTTCGCTGGGTAGCGCCGGATACTTCGGCGGCTGGCTTTGCGCGCCCGGCAGCGCCAGCAGCAGGAGCCACGATCCACACACGGCGGCCGTTCGTTTCATTGGACCCTCATTGATGCGGCGGTGAAGACTTCAGGCTGCGATTCAGCAGCGCGGCGAGCCGCAGCCCGCCCTCCGCCAGTCGCTGATCGATCTCGGCGATGTGCGCGCGGTAGTACGCTTCGTCCACGACCCCTCGCTGCGCCAGCAATGCCCGCGTGGCGATGCGCTTCGACTCCATCGCCCAGTCGACGGTCGAGCCTGGTGAATCAGCCGTCCAGCTGTTTTTTCTGATCAGCTCGCGCAGCAATCGCAGGTATGCAGCATCGTTAAGCTGCCGATGCGCGATCAAAGCGCCATCCCACACTTCGTGCAGGTTGCAGGTCCGGCGCCGCGCCGGATCGTCGCCACATTCGTTACGACCAAAGACCGTTAACAATATGCCGTTGCCACCACGTTCAACGCCCAACGCGTGAAAGGGCTGATGCAGATCGCCGACAAAGTGTACGAGAAATTTCAGCGCGATCGCGCGGTCGGCACGATCCAACGCCGTGTTCGCCAGCCGTTCCTCGTGATACGGAATCCGATCGACGACGCAGTCGCGCCATCGGTCGGCGGCGGCACCGGACGCGACACCCGGCTGGTGCGGACAGTCGCGGTCGCGATCGTAGCTGGAGGCATCCGCCGGAATATTGACGTAATGCCAGAACGACGTCTGAAAGTTGCCCTGCAGATAGCCGTCGGCCCACGACGCGACGTCAGGCAGCGTTTCCGGACCGATCAACCACACGACGTTCTCGCGCGCCGCGGGTGTCAGGTGTTCAGCGGCCAGCAGCGCGACGAGGCGATGGCCTTGGGAGCCCCATGCCGCAACGTCGGTCATCGAGAGCGTGAGGGAAATGATCGCAACCGCCACGGCGATGGACGTCGCAGCCCTCGCCTTCGTCATCGCTTCACCGTCAGCTCGCCGAACGCCTGCTGACCGTTGAGCAGCCGCGAGGTACGTCCGAGCAGAACCTGATCGAAGTACTGCAGTACCACCGCACGAGTGATTGCGGTGATGCGCTCCGGCGCCAGCGAGCCGAAGGCGTTCAGCGCACGCAATGGGCCGCCCCAGAAGATCATGTCGCTGAAATCGAGGTGCCGCGTATTCACGATATCGACGCGATAGTACGGCTTCGCCCGCCCGTAGATCACGTCGCTGGCGCCGAGCCGGCCCGGACGTGCCGAATACACCATCAGGAATGGCCGGTCCAGCGGCCTGTCGATCATCCGGCCGAATTGCGGTACGCCGTCAAGGTTGAGCCCCGCCCGGCATCGACCATCTTCAACGCAGAATTCGCCGGCGACGACGCCGCCCATCGAGTGACCGCCGACGCCGATTCGCGCCATGTCGAGGCGCCTGGCCAGCATGCCAGCGGCGGTCTCGCTGGAAAGACTCGACAGTCGGTCGAGCACAAGTCGGGTGTCGTCAACCCAGCGTTTCATCGCAGCAACAGTGTTCGGAGTGGTCGCGAAGTACCCGCGCAATATTCGTCGCTGCTCGTCTGCGCTGGTACTGCTGGTGACGGCAGCCATCGTGTCGTCTTCCTTGCGCCACTCGTTGACGACGTCGAGGTACGGCTGGCGTGGTTTGCCATCGGATACAAAGGAGACTGCGCGATTGCCACTCAGCAGCGCAGCGCCTTCTTCGTACGGGTGAACAACGTTGAGCACGGCATAGCCATGGCTGGCAAGATCTTCGAACAGTGCGGTGTGGGCGCTGCCGAAGCCGCCGTATCCGGCCGCAAACACGATGACCGGCAGTTTCGCCGGCGATGCCGCCGGTGGCAGGTCCAGAAGGGCGTGCGTCTTTACACCGGCGAGGTGGTCGTAAGCACTGCGACCGACGCGCAGCAACTCGGCGAAGCCCTGTACTTCGAACAGGCCCCAACGCAAATACGGCGCTGGTTCACCACGCGCGCCAACGTCAGACGGATACCACGCAACCACTTCGACTTCTCGTTTGGCGTTTCCTCTGTCCAGGCTTTCCGGCCGCGACGCGTCACTAACCAACCACGACGTCGTGCCAATCGGCGAGGTGCCGGTCGGCGGTGGAAGTTCGAACGGTCTGTCGACTGGTGCTTGCGTTGCAGGAACGTGCCGTTCCAGCATCTGGCGGCGAACCACCGCACCGTAAACGTTCCCCTGCGCATCGACGCCGACGCCTTCCGCACCAGAGTGATCCGCAGCAGTCGATTCCAGATCTTCGATGAACGTAGTCACGCGTCCATCCTTCGCGCTACCGATCCGAATCCCTTTCTTGATGCCGGGCAGTTCGTGCGCACCGGTGTCTGGCCCCGACTCGGAATCAGCCACATAGATGGTGTCGTCGCTGGTGATGAAGATGCCGCTGGGACGCCCGAATTGACGCCATTCGTCGAGAAATCGACCGTCCTGGTCGAAAATCTGGATGCGATTGTTCTCGCGGTCGCCGACGAACAGCCGCCCGGTCGAGTCGATCGCGATGGTATGCGGTTCGCTGAACTCGCCGCGACCGTTTCCTTTTTTTCCCCATTCTTTGACGAACGCGCCGTCCTTGGTGAACTTGACGACACGGTTGTTCGTGCCGTTGCGATGGCTGTCGGTGACGAAGATGTCGCCGTTTGCGGCAACGACGACGTCAGTCGGTTGATCGAACAGCCTGGGTCCGGAACCGGAGACGCCGGCCTGGCCGAGCGTCATCAGCACCTGCCCGGCCGGGCTGAACTTGAATACCTGGTGGCCCTTGCCGTTTTCGCCACGGGCATCGGTCACCCACAAGTTGCCGTCACGATCGACGGTGGCGCCATGGGGAAACACGAACATGCCGGCGCCCCAACTGGCGAGCAACTTTCCAGCGGCGTCGAATTTCAGGATCGGCGACTCCGATCGGCCAGCGCAGGAGTTGGCGAAACAGCGATGAATGACGAACACGCTGCCATCGCGAGCTGGCTCCACCGCAGTCACCGCTGCCCACTTCACGCCAATCGGCAGCTGACCCCAATCGCGTGCCGTACGGTATGGCTGCGGCAGATCGTTCGCAGGCCCTTGTGGCTGAGCGTGCAACGCAGCCGCGATGAAGACCAGGATCGGCCCGACGAATCGGCGCGCCATCGCCTTTGCCTTCATCAACTCACTCGTTGGTTCACGCCAACCTCGATCACGTTACTGGCCGCCGCACGTTTCCGCGCAGATCTGAAACTTGCAGATCTGCTCGGTGGCTCGCTGCAGGCTCAGCTTGACGCTGATCGGGACGAAGCCGGGCTGAGTCTTCTCCGCAATCCACTGCTGAAACGTGTAAGCCGAGCCCCACGCACCCATCTCGCGGATCGTCTGATCCTTCGTCCCGCAGGTGTGCGGTTTGCCGTTGTTATGACGCGCCTCGTGGACCAGCAGCTGCATGAACGTAGCGAGCAGCCGGAAGTCGGTATCCATGCCGCTGGTGCGTGTGAGGGCGAGGGCGAATCCTGATTGCCGGCCGTCCTGAGACGTCTCGACGACCGATCGGACATTGATCAGGCCGTCGGGACCGCAGCAGGAACTGGTGGCGGCGTCGGCACGGAACCGAACGCCGCGAACGCTCTTGGTCAACCAGTGATACGCCGAATCCCTGGTCCACGGCAGCGGCTCGGTGAACTGCAGCCGCCGCATCACCGAGAGCGAGCGGTAAACACGCGATTGCATGACCGTCAGATCGCGCGACCCTTCCGCCGCTGAACAGGCGCGCGTGCCGTGCGTTGGATCGCTGTCGAACAGCAACTTCAAGTCGTGATCGATCGCCTTGAGCTCCGCCGAGGACGGACATTGTTCCGAAACCGTGTTGATGTCGTCGCGAACCGGATCAGGTTCGTGGGGATACCACTTCGCACGCTGAAACTCGATCCCGCTGCCTTTGATGGCGTCGCGAAACGCATCGAGGCTTTGCGCTACCGTCAAACCGCCTGGTACGCCTTGCGTCCGGGCGCTCGGATTCGCGGCCTTCGCCGCGAAATCCTGATCGTAGTGATAGACGTAGACCAGCTTAGGATTCAGGATCCTGGCGCACGCAGCCGTTGCCGCCGGCATCATCCGCTCGACCGGAATGTTCATCGGCAAGAAGGCGACGTCGATATTCTTCAACGCCTGCACCTCAGGCACGCACTCCGTGACACCGGAAAAATACAGGCGCCGGCCGCCAATCGTCACGACGTAGCCGTTGGATTTTCCTTTCGGATGTTCCGGCGCACCGGGCTTGATGTCGTAGGCCGGAATCGCCTCGATGCGCACACCGGCCGCCTCCGTCGACGCTCCGTTCGCCAGCACGACTCCGTCAGGCAGCTGCGGCTTACCGACCGCAGGAATGACGATCGTCGTTCCCGCCTTGCGCAGCTGCTGAATCGCTTTGAGGTCGAGATGATGAGCGGGATCGTCGGTGATCAGAATGATGTCGGCCGGCCTGGCCTGCGACAGGTCGCCGGCGCTCCACGGATCCACCTGGATCACCTTGCCGCCGTACTCGATCTGCACGCTCGCATGGATCAGCGGCGTGATCTCGATGTCGCCACCGCCCGGAAAGGCACTCGGATATTTCTCCGACCCGCCGAGTACTCCGTTCGCTAGAAATATCGCGAGCCCAACCGACGCAACGCCTTTCATACTACGACCTGCCTACTTGTTTCCTGCCGTTTCGGCCCGCAGCGCCCGCCCAGGGAGGGCGCCCTCGACGATTTTGCTGTTACGGATCACAGGCGTGCCCGCAACCAGAACGTGAACGACGCCGCGCGAGGCACGCGCCGGCGCCTCGTAGGTCGCTTCGTCCACCACGGTCGCTGGATCGAACATCGTGATGTCGGCGTCCGCGCCGGGACTGATCCGGCCTTTCGCGCGGGCCCCACGGACGCGCCCTTCCAGCCGTTGCGCCGGCATCAGGGTCATCTTGCGAACGGCGGTGGTCAACGAGAGTGCGCCGCGTTCGCGAACGTAACGTCCCAGTACGCGTGAAAAGGTGCCGGCGCCGCGTGGGTGCGTCGCCGAGCCGTCGCTCGCAATCATCGTCAGCGGATCGGCCACTGCGCCGATCACGACTTCCTCGGTGTTGCCGAACGAGATCACCGAGCCGCCCTGCTTGCGATATTTGGCAAAGGTCTCGCGAGTCAACCGTTCTCCGGTGGCCGGCCACAGCAGTGTCTGGAACCGTTCGTCGGTGAACCGTTCCCAATCGTCATAAAGGGCCGACTCGATTCGGGTCTGGCTGGCCGTGTACGGATACATCTCGGTTGTGACATCGATGCCACGGCCGTGCGCCCGTCCCAGCAACTGCAACAGCGCCGGCGTCTGACGGCCACCGCTGCTCTGTGCGTGGACCACGTGGAGCGGCGCACCGGTCGCCGCCGCGAGGGCGAGTACTTCTTCAAAGGCCGCGATCGGATCGCCGCCCCGCATGTGGACATAGACCGGCGACCCTACGCTGGCGGCGACTTCGAACACTTCCATGATTTCTGTCCGGGCCGCTTGCGGCGTGTAGGCCACGCCGAGGCCGACGCCAACCGCACCCCGCGCCAAACCGCGCGCCAGTCCGGCCTTGATGTCGACCAGTTGCAGCGCGGTCGCTTCCTGATTGGCCGCAGGGCCGCTCGGCAGGAACGAGCCGGGATCTTTCATGACGGCCATCCGGACCGGAATGTGTCCAATCGTCGCGCCGAAATTGATCGCCGACTTTCCGGCCCTGGTGTCGTAGAACGTGTCGATATCCGCGGTGCCGACTTCGAGCTCGAGCGCGGTCGTCACGCCGTCAGCGGCTTTGCGAAGGTAATCGGCCGCGGTCTGGCCGTGCTGATGCAAGTCGATAAAACCGGGTGCGACAATCAGACCGCGGGCGTCGATCGTGGCTCGCCCCTGTAGTGCATTTTCGCTGACAGCGCGAACTGTGCCGCCGGTAATGCCGATGAATCGAACGCCGTTGGTGTTCGTTTCAGGATCGATCAGCCGTCCGTTGGCGATCACGAGATCGAAAGGCTCGGCCGGCGCTTGTGCCAGCAGACGCAGCGCCGCGAGCAGCGCGCAGCACGCGACGAGAACAGAGCGTTTCATTAGCATCTCACTTTCTCGGATCGGGCTTGACGATGAGCGGCTGCGTGTAGCTCTGGCCGTTGACGGTCAGCTTCACAGAGTAGGTCGCTGGCGTAACCGGCGCCGCTCCGCCTCTTCCACCGCCACCACCGCCCCGACCGCCGCGGCCGCCGGACGGCGGCTGCGGACGAAAGTCCCAAACGAACCGATGCATGCCGGCGCTCGTCGCGAGCGACTCCTGCGGACGCTGCCACACCGCATTGGTCACCAGGGTGTTCGGGTCGATCGGCGCCACCGGATCGGTGCTCGCGTAGCGTCGTACCGCGCTACCGGTGCCGTCGAGAATTTCGAGAACCACTGGACCGGTCGCGCCCAACTTGAGGTAGTAATCGATGATCGCGCCGGTCGGCGGGTTTTCCGCCCAGGCCTCGTCCTTCTGGGTCGGCGTACCGTCGTCGGTGGGTGTTGGCAGGATGATCGCAGCTGCCGGTTTGAACAAGTACGCCGTCGCTGTGCCGACGTCGCCAGCCTGACGCAGCGCGCTGACATCGTCGAGAATCCAGAACCCGCGACCGTGCGTCGCGACGATCAGGTCATCACCCTTGAACGCGAGATCGCGATTGGAAGTGGCTGGCAAATTCAGTTGCAACGATTGCCAGTCGTCGCCGTCGTTGAACGAGACGAACACGCCGAGCTCGGTGCCGGTCGCGAGGAGGCCGCGCTTTTTCGGATCTTCTTTGATCGTCTGGACGTATACGCCGGCTGGCAATCCACGGATGATTTTCTGCCAGCTCTTTCCCAGGTCACGGGTGCGGTAGATGTACGGCTCGTTGTCGGTCAGCCGATGGCGATCGATGGCGGCGTAAGCAACATTCGGTTCAAAGTGCGACGCGTCGATCATCACCACCTTGCTCCACGGCGTCAGATCGGGCGGTGTGACGTCATTCCATGTCTTGCCGTCGTCCTGGGTCACCTTGATCAGTCCGTCGTCCGTGCCAATCCAGACCAGCGGCGCTCGAAGCGGAGACGGCGCGATCGTGTAGACAGCACCACCACGTCCGCGATTGCGATCGTAATCGTCAGCCGTGGCAGCATCCAGATTGGTTGGAACTGTTGGCTGAAGACGCGTGAGGTCGTCGCTGATCCGCGTCCAGTGCTCACCACCATCGGTTGTTTTGAAGACAAACTGATTGCCGAAGTACAGCGCGTGCGGGTCGGCGAGCGAAAATACCAACGGATTGGTCCAGTTGTGACGCGCCGGCGACGGCAAGTTAGTTTCTGGCGTGACGTTCTTGCGCTCGCCGGTTTCGACGTTACACCGCTCGACCGTGCCGCCAAACACGATATTCGGATGCAGCGGATCGGGCGCGGTGTATCCGCTCTCGCCGCCGGCACACAGCGGTTCCCAGTCGCGCATCGTGATGTTGGCAAACTTGCCGCGCGAGCGAACCCGGACGGCGCCGCTGTCTTGCTGGGCGCCGGTCAGCCAGTAAGGAAAGTTGTAATCCGGCGCGACGTGATACAGCTCGGCGATCGACTGGTTCAGCCACGATGACCACGTCGGATGATCGTTGAGGCCATCGACGCTGATCACCGCGCCCTGATCGCCGCCAAGAATCATCCGATTGCCATCGTCGGGATAAATCCACAGCTGATGGTAATCGTCGCCGCCAGGCGATCCCTTGAACGGTTCGCCGAAGCTACGACCGCCGTCGCGCGACCGGTAAACGCCGGTATTCGACGAGTACACGAGGTCAGCGTTTTTGGGATCCACCACAACCTTGCCGAAATACCAGCCGCGGCCCCAAATCCGAGCGTCGCTCGAGACCTTGGTGAAGGTCGCACCAGCGTCGTCCGAGCGGTAGAGTCCTCCCTCTTTGGCGTCGACGATTACGTACACTCGATTCCGGTTCGACGGCGCTACCGCGATGCCGATGCGGCCGAGGCCTTCGGCTGGCAAACCGGCAGTAATTTGCTGCCAGTTCGTCCCGCCGTCTGTCGATTTGTAGAGGCCGCTGCCCGGCCCGTAGGACGGCGGATAGACGGTCCAGGGCGGACGCCTGGTATTCCAGAGCGACGCATAAACCGTTTGCGCGTCGGTCGGGTCGAACGCCAGATCGATTGCGCCGATGTCGTTGCTCTTGAACAGCACCTTTTGCCACGTGCGGCCCCCGTCTCGCGACTTGAAGACACCACGATCCGGATTCGGTCCGTAGACGTGCCCCAGCGCTGCCACGAACACGACGTTCGGATCGCGCGGGTCGATTAGAATTCTGCCGATTTGTCGGGTGTTGTCGAGGCCGATGTGTGCCCACGTTTTTCCCGCGTCAGTGGACCTGTAGATGCCGTTACCGTACGAAATCTGCGACCGCATGTCGGCCTCGCCGCTGCCGACGTAAACGATGTCGGAGTTCGAAGGAGCGACCGCGACGGCACCGATCGAGGCAATCGGCTGCGAATCGAAAACCGGAAACCAGCGACGTCCTGAATTGGTGGTCTTCCACACGCCACCGCCGACCGAGCCGGCGTAGAACACGTTTGGCTGCCCGGGTACTCCTGACACACCATTGACCCGGCCGGCGCGGAACGGACCGATCGAGCGCCAGCGAAGGCCGGCATACAACGATGGATCGACGCGGACGGCAGTCTGCGCGCGCAGCGCCGCGGCCGACACCAGGATGATGATGCCGAGCACGAATCGTGAAGGTTTCATGGCAGAGGAAGTCTGCCACAAGATCAGCGCCAGCGCAGTCGCTTTGTCGGCGCATCGCCGGCGACAAACTCCAGCAGTTGTTCACCTTCTCGTGCGATGGCACTTTTCGCGCGGCGCGCATCAGCATCGAATAGTTCGACCTCGAGCGTCGCGGTTTTGTTGATCCGCTCGACGCGCCACAACGCTCGTACAAAACCATCGACCAGCACCGCGCAGCGTCCAAGCGCCGTGATTACGCGCTGGCGGTGTGATTCTGGAATGATGCGGCTGCGATCGGCATAGGCGACGAGAACGTTGTCGAATTCCGGCAGAAACCGAACCGGCGCCGCCGCCGATTGACGCGGCAGCAGACCGTTTGCGACATCGAAGAGTTCGCGACCACGCTGATCGCGAAATGTCCGCAGCTCCGGTCGCAACGCTTCGAGCGTTGCTTTCAGTCCCGCCAATCCCGACCACGCCGCCACGTCGGCGAGCGACGCGGGGCCAAACGCTCGCAGGTAACGCCGAACCAGCTCCTCTCCCGCGGTGGATTCCGCCAGCGGGCGTCCCAGCCACGACTCGGCCGTCGTCAGCGTGGCGGCCAACGATTGTCCCCACACACCACGGGGCGGAATCTGAACGAGCGCCACGTTGTCGCGGATCGCGTAGCCGAGCATCACCGGCTCGTGAGTGGGGAACTCCTTCTGCAACAAACGTCCGAGCTCGATGTTCGTGCGCGGTTTCGCGTCGAGGATCGCTCGGCCGGCGGCGACGATTTCGTCGAGCTTGGTACGGTCGTCTGTCTTGTAGGCTCGTGTCAACAACCGCTGAACGATCGGCCGCAGCGTCAAACAGTCGTCTGCGGTCACCAGATGCAGCGTATTTCGCATCAAGGCGATACGCACCACGCGCCGGTTGGTTATCAGTCCGGCGAGCTCGGCAGGCTCGAAGCCCTTGAGCCGCGACCATAAGCCGACATATGGCGCCTTTGGAACCTGGGCCTGCATCCCGACCAGATGCGCGATCGCGTCGGCGGCGGTCATCGCGGTTCGCGTCAGCAGCAGCTGCCTGGCGAGAAGCGCGCGGTTGAGCGCGCGCGTGGAAAAAATACGGAGCGGCACGGATCAGGTCGGAATCGATCGGCTGATGCGTTCGTCGAGAATCCGTGCGATTGCCGCTTGCTGCTCGCGGGCCCGCTCCGAACCGCTGCCGCCGCGACCGGTGGTGAGACGAGCGATCAGCCGCGGCGTCGATCCGGTCTTGTTGCGAAGCGTTGGATCGGCCCCGCCTTCGAGCAGCGCTTTCACCGCTGGAAACGACCGCGTTCGAACCGCACGATGCAGCGGCGTCACGCCATCGTTATTGCGCGCATTCGGATCAGCTCCGATTCCAATCAGATAAGTAATGACTTCGGCTTGTGCGATCGGATTCCAGTGATTCGTATCGCAGGCGTAGTGGAGGGGCTCGGCACCACGGCGATTTCTCGCACGGCGGTCAGCGCCACCGGCAACGAGCAGCGCGGCGATCGGCTGCTGAAATGCCGCGGCGGCCATATGGAGTGCCGTGTCGCCCTCGTACAAGTAGTGTTTAATTTGCTCGAAAAAGTACGACGACGCCCCACCGCGACGCGCGCCGCTATCGGCCGCAACGCTTGCGAGACGATGGTCCTGATCGAGAAGCAGCCGTACGGTATCGAGATCGCCGGCCACCACAGCGCGCACGAGTGCCCGAAACGAACGAGTCATTTACGCTCCCCGGCTGGGCGACTGAAAAGAACTCGAGTCACGCCGCCGGTGCATCGCGGCCCGCCCAGAGGTTCATCGTACCCAGTTCTTCGCGGCCACTCGCTTTCAGATAAAGAAATAGCTGAGTGCGATAGGCCGCGCAGCCGCACAACACCGCATTGACGAGCGAGGCCCCCTTGGTGGTGGTGCTGCCATCAGCCGCCATCGATTCGGTCCGAAAATCCGCGTCGGTCATGTCCCCCAGCAGCGAGGCGTAACTATCGTGCTGCGCGCCGATCGCCGCGATGGTCTGGTCGAAATCCCGTTTCGCCGCGGCAGCCGCAGCCGACTCCCAGATCGACGCGTCTTTCGAGGCCGTCTTGATGTATTGCACATAGGTCGGCCCCATCATGCTCAAGTACTGCAGCAGTTCGATCGTGCTGCGTTGCTTCGCTGTCGGCCGGTAGTCCAGTTTGCTGCGATCGACTTTACTGGCGAGATGCACCACGATCCGCACTTCGTTCTGCAGCGACGCGATCAGTTCGTGCTTCGTCATAACCATGCGAGCAATTTTAGCGAGCGGGTGCGAGCAACATCAGAGCTGTGAAAGAAACAGCACCGAGCCATTTCACGCTAGCCCTCGCGCGAAAGCGTCGGAGAGTTCAGCGCCGCTCATCCGGTTGAGCGTTTCATTGACGCCGATCAGAAACGCGCCGCGCTGCGGTTCGGGCAGCATCACGCCGCGGGCTGCCAGGCGTTTGCGGAACGCCGCCGGATCGCCGGCGTTGACGCGCAGGCGGAACAGATTCGTACCCGATGCAATTCGCTCGACCGCCAGGCCGTCGCGCTTGCCGAGTTCGCGAATCAGTTCCTCGGACGTGCGCACCGCGCGCGAATAGCGCTCGGCAAACCCATTCATGAAGTGCAGCGCGACAGCGGCAAACGGCCACACGCTGGACAGGCCACCGCCGAACATGCGGCGAACGTGATAGAGGTCTGCAAGCAGCTCGCGCGGTCCGGCGAGAATCGCGCCGGAGGCCGCGTTGAAATACTTGTAGAGCGACACATAGACCGTGTCGAAGGGACGCGCGGTCTCGGCGATATTTTCTCCGGTGTAGCCGGCCTGGAGAAACAACCGCGCGCCGTCCAGGTGCAGTTTGATTCCCTCTCGCTTGGCTAGCGCGACGACCTTCTGCAGTTCCGCGGCATCGAATCGCTCGCCTTGCTTGCGCCGGACCGGGGTTTCAATCGAAATCACCGATACACGCTTCACCACACGCGCGCTCTTCGTATCGTCGATCACCTGCTGAACGTCGGCGGCGCTGAAGGTGGCGCGACCCGGCGCGAGCGGCATCAGGGTCAGGCCGCTGAGCGTCTGCGCGCAGTCGCCCTCGTCTTTGTAGAGGTGACTATCTTCTTGAACGATGACGCGGCTTGCACCGCCGGCCAACGCCCGAATCGCGAGGTGATTCGCGAGCGTACCGGTCGGCATGAACACCGCCTGCTCTTTACCGAGTGCGCGCGCGCATTCCGCCTCCAGCCGCTCGACGACGCCGCCGAGCGAGTACGAATCGGGCGAAATCGGCGATTCGTCGTCAATCCGCGACAGCAACCTGGCGTATTGCGCGGGATTGAGACCGAGGCCGTCGCCGCTGAGACGAACGATGCGATCCTCAGGAACGCCTGACTGTTGGGCGATGGCAGCGGACGCCGGTGACTGAGCCTGCGCCATTCCCGGCCAGCCAAAGGCGGCCGACCCGACTCCTCCCAACTGAATGAACCGGCGGCGATCAAGCGTCGTCATGCCGGGGACTATGCGGAACTCGATAGGCGCCGGTCAAGTGCGATTTCACGGTAGCCCACGCCGCGCTTTCTTTGTCTTTTGCCACAAAGGCACAGAGTGCCCAGAGTTATTTGAGGCGGCATGGATGCAGCTGCATCCAACCGCAGTCGCGCGAGCGGAATGTGAACGCCGATCCGTTCGGCCGGGTTGGCTGGCATAGCCGGCCCGACACACGAACGAAACGATCCGAAAAAACGAGTCGCCTGGATCCGATGCGATTCGTTTTTCGGATCGTTTCGTTCGTGTGCGGCGCTTCGCGCCGCCCGCCGAACGGAGGCGCTCTGTGGCTCTGTGGCTCTGTGGTTCGTTTTCGTTCAGCACGTCGATCAAGCCCAGCCGAGTTGCTTCAGGCTGATGCCGTCGTTCCAGATCTTCGTCATGTGACGGATGCGATCGCCGTCGAAGGCCATCACATACACGTAGTCGGCTTCAACTTTCTTGCCGGTTGGCGGAACCGGCCCACCTTGACCGGTGTGCGTGCCGCGGAACACAGCGTAGGCCGAGACGTTGCGGCGCGCTTCATCGACGGCGAACGAGCGGATTTCGTAACGGCCATCGGGCACGAGGGTGAACAAACCTTTCATCCAATCGGTATAGCCTTCCAGCGTGTCGATGCCGGCCAGTGCGCCAGCCTGCGCCGAGAACGTCGCTCCGGCGTGGCAGTACGCCTTGCAGCCCTCCCAGCCTTTGCCAGTCTCACAGGCATCGAAGAATGACTGGGCGGTGCCCTTGATGGTCGGCATCGTGCCTCCTGATCGTCAGCTGGCAAATTCGCAGAACGCCGCGTCGAGCGGTTCGATTCGGCTGTCAACGCCCGGCGGCGGGAACGGTTTTCTAAAGGTGAACGCGTCGGCTGACGGTCCGCGCTCCTTCAACATCCGCAGCCGCTCTTGCGCTTCGGCAATGGTTGGAACGTGGCCGGCTGGAATCCACCAGAGCGCGAGAATCGGCTCGTCGATCGGTTCGAACCATTGCTTCCGATCGCGCAGCGGACCGACGTGCGCGGTTTTGTAGACGAACTGCTGCAACGCCTCGAGCGACTCCCAGACCGACAGGTTGATCGCCATCCGATCGTCGTCCGCGTACGGCCGGATCGAGGTGGCGTTGCCTTCGTCGGTCTGCAGCCGCCAGACAAACCCCGGACTGCGATCGGCAAGCGCGTTGATCGGATCGAGCTGCGAACGAAACCCTTCCATGATCGGATCGTCCATCGGCGCCCGCAGCCGCCCGATGTTGACTTGAGCCAAATGACAAATCACTAGATCCTCAAAATCCAGATCCTCAGATCCTCAGATCCTCAGATCCTCAGATCCTCAGATCCTCAGATCCTCAGATCCTCAGATCCTCAAATCGTTATCT
>Ga0070675_100000158_pt1 | contig 41146 bp, 40 predicted proteins | sample KBSM43metaG_FD_65343 | JGI IMG/M metagenome (GOLD analysis project Ga0070675, IMG submission 65343) | Miscanthus rhizosphere microbial communities from Kellogg Biological Station, Michigan, USA - KBS M4-3 metaG | ecosystem: Host-associated > Plants > Roots > Rhizosphere > Soil ... | reverse complement strand
GAGGAAGAGAACCCGATGCTCGGCTTTCGCGGCGCGTCGCGCTATGTCAGCGAGTCGTTCGGCGAGGCGTTCGCCATGGAGTGCGAAGCGCTGCGCCGGGTGCGGGCCGAGATGGGGCTGACCAACGTCGAGATCATGGTGCCATTTGTGCGCACGCTGGGGCAGGCCCAGTCGGTTGTCGAGATGATGGCGGCTCGCGGGCTGAAGCGGTCTTCGGCCGGCGGCACGGACGGGTTGCGCGTGATCATGATGTGCGAGGTGCCAAGCAATGCGATCCTCGCCGAGCAGTTTCTCGAGCACTTCGACGGGATGTCGATCGGCTCGAACGACCTGACGCAACTGACCCTCGGGCTCGACCGCGATTCCGGACTGGAGCTGCTGGCGCGCGACTTCGACGAGCGCGATCCTGCGGTGAAGGCCATGATCTCGCGCGCGATCGCGGCTTGCCGCGCGACCGGCAAGTACGTCGGCATCTGCGGACAAGGCCCGAGCGACCATCCGGACTTCGCCGACTGGCTTGCCGACGAGGGCATCGTGTCGATCTCACTGAACCCGGATTCGGTCGTCGACACCTGGCAGCGCCTGGCCAAGCGCGGCATCGGCGCCGCAGCGATCCGCTAGTTCCCGGCTAGATCAGGCCGTCGAACGGCAGCACGTCGACCGGCTCGCCCGCGCCGACGTTGCCCTGCGAATGGTGCAGCACGACGAGGCCGTTGGCTTCGCTCATGCTGCGCAGAATTCCTGAGCCCTGCGAGCCGGTCAGCGCGACCTGCAGCGACCCGTCGGCGGCCCGGCTGACGATGCCGCGCTGGTATTCGGTGCGGCCGGGCTTCTTGCGGATCGGCGCCGTGCTGGCGGCGCGCAGCATCGGCAGCTCTTCGGCGCGCGCGCCGGCCATCGCGAGCAGGGCGCCGCGCACGAACGCATAGAACGTCACCATCACGGCGACCGGATTGCCGGGCAGGCCAAACAGGATCGCGCTGTCCTCGGCGGGAGCTTGCCGGCCGCTGTCCGCCGCGTCCGTCCCTGCCGTCCGCGCGATCCGGCCGATCGCCATCGGCCGGCCCGGTCGCATCGCGATGCGCCAGAACAGCACGTCGCCGAGCTGCGCCATTACCTGCTTCGTGTGATCGGCCTCGCCGACGCTGACGCCGCCCGACGTGATGACCGCATCGGCGCTGCCGGCCGCCAGGCGGAACGCTTCCTCGAGCGCCGCCGGATCGTCGCGCACGACGCCGAGGTCGAGCAGGTCGACGCCGAGGCGCTGCAGCATGGCCCACAGGGTATAGCGGTTGCTGTCGTAGATGCAGCCGGGATCGAGCGTCTCGCCGAGCGAGCGCAGCTCGTCGCCGGTCGAAAAGAACGCGACGCGCAGGCGCCGCAGCACCGGCACCTCAGCATGGCCGAGCGACGCCAGCAGGCCGATGTCGGCGGGGCGCAGCAGCCGGCCGGCGCGCAGCGCGACATCGCCGATTGCGAGGTCCTCGCCGGCGCAGCGCCGGTTGTCGCCAGCCCGCACGACACCCGCCGGGACCGTCACGCGACCGTCCTCGACCCGCACGAACTCCTGTGGCACGACGGTGTCGAGCCCGGCCGGCATCACCGCGCCAGTCATGATGCGGACGCACTGGCGTGCCTCCGGACGACCGTCGAACTGCTTGCCGGCGAAGCCGGTGCCGACCGCGTCGAACACGGTGTCGCGGTCGGGATCGAGGTCGCCGCCGCGCAGCGCGTAGCCGTCCATCGCCGAGTTGTCAGCGGCCGGCACATCGAGCGCCGAGACCACATCGAGCGCGAGCACGCGGCCGAGGGCCGAGCGGATCGCCAGCGACTCGACGGCGCGGACCGGCGTCACCAGCCGCGCAATGAATTCGCGAGCCTGCTCGACCGGCAGCGCGTTCGGGTCGTAGCCAGCGACGCAGGACGCGATCTGCTCGAGAGACTGAATCGGCACGCTCATGATGGAGAGAAGGAGGCGGTCACAGGTAGATCACCATGTGGACCTTGTCGTGGTAGCGATCGCCGACCTTGATCGCCTTGTGCAAGGTGCCGAAGCGGGAGAAGCCGGTTCGCTCGTAGAGGCGCACGGCGCTGGCATTCACCTCGGTCACGCTCAGGGTCAGCATCTCGAGGCCGGCCGGCTCGCGTGCCGCATCGATCAGCGCATCGAGCAGCGCCCGGCCGATGCCCTGGCCGCGCGCCGATTCGCGCACCATCATGCTGACGACGTGACCAATGTGACGCACCTTGATGCGCTCATCGCGCTCGAGGCCGACCGCACCGAGCAGCCCGCCGTCGCGCCAGGCGCCGAGCATCAGATGGCCGCCGTCGGGACGCTCGAGACCGAGGCGCGGCACGTAGTCGTCGGCGCGTCGATGCCGCTCCGTCAATGCGTCCGACGTAAACGCCTCGGGATGGGCTTCGAGCATCGTGTCGCGCAAGGTCTTGTAGGCGCGCAGGTCGCGCGTCGTCATCCTGCGAATCGACACTTCAGCCATCGGCCTGCAACTGCTGCAGCTCGCTCGCGGTGTTCGCGTTGGCGAACTCCGCGGCGTCTTCGAAGACGACTTCGACGCAGCGGTGCTGCGCGGTCCAGCGGTCGATCTTGCGCTGCCCGCCGTGGGTGAAGCGCACCAGGCTTTCCATCAACGATGTCTTCATCAGACAGAACACCGGATGCACCTGCGTCGCCTCGCCTTCGCGCGTCGCCGCGAGCGCGATCTCGGCCTGCTGCGATTCAAGCGCCTCGGCCAGGCGCTCGACCAGATTGAGCGGAAAGCGCGGCGAGTCGCACGGCACGGTGACGAGGTAGGGCGTTTCGCAGCGCTCGAGGCCGGTCAGGAAGCCGGCGAGCGGGCCGGCGTAGTCGGGCAGCGAGTCGGGCCAGACCGGTACGCCCATCGACTCGTAGGCGCCGAGGTTGCGATTCGCGTTGATCATGATCTCGCCGACCTGCGGCGAAAGCCGCAGCAGCGCGTGCAGCGCGAGCGGCGTGCCGAGGTGGTTCTGCAGACCCTTGTCGACGCCGCCCATTCGGGCGCCGCGTCCGCCGGCGAGGATCAGGCCGGTGATCTCATCGCGCGGGATCATCGAATCAACCGCCGATGTAATGCATCTCGACGCGGGGCTGCTCGGCAGCGGCTGTTGGTGCAGTCGACGAGCTCCGCAGCTCCGAATAGCGGTCGTCGCGCGCGTCCCAGATCAGGCCGATCGCGGCGGCGATCTGCGCGTCGCTGAAGTCGCCGCGCAGCAGCGCGCGCAGGTCGTGCCCGCGGCTCGCGAACAGGCAGAGGAACAGCTTGCCTTCGGTCGACAAGCGGGCGCGGTTGCAGTCGGCGCAGAACGCCTGCGTGACGCTCGAGATCACGCCGAATTCGCCGCTGCCGTCGAGGTAGCGCCAGCGCTGCGCGGTCTCGCCTTCGGCGCTGGCGGCGATCGGCTCGACCGGGTGGTGGGCCGCGATGCGGCGCACGACCTCGGCGGAGGGCAGCACCTCGTCCATGCGCCAGCCGTTGGTCGCGCCGACGTCCATGTACTCGATGAAGCGAAGCACGGCGCCGCTGCCCTTGAAGTGGCGCGCCATCGGCAGGATCTGGTCGTCGTTGGTGCCGCGTTTGACAACCATGTTGACCTTGAGCGGGCCGAGGCCGGCCGCGCGGGCCGCGGCGATGCCGTCGAGCACCGCAGCGACCGGGAAATCGGCGTCGTTCATGCGGCGGAAGATCGCGTCGTCGAGCGCATCGAGGCTGACCGTCACCCGGTCGAGACCGGCATCCTTCAATGCCTGCGCCTTGCGCGCGAGCAGCGAGCCGTTGGTCGTCAAGGTCAGGTCGAGCGGCCGGCCGTCGACCGTGCGCAGCTCGCGCAGCATGCCGATCAGGATCTCGAGGTTCTTGCGCAGCAGCGGCTCGCCGCCGGTCAGCCGGATCTTGCGCATGCCATGCGCCGCGAACAGCCGGGCGACGCGCGTGATCTCCTCGAAAGTCAGCAGCGACGAGTGCGGCAGGAACGCGTAGCTCTTGTCGAACACTTCCTTCGGCATGCAGTAGCTGCAGCGGAAGTTGCAGCGATCGGTCACCGAGATGCGCAGGTCGCGCAGCGGCCGGCCGAGCGTGTCGAGCAGGTTGCCGCTCGGCGCGTGCGGCTCCAGCGGCACCCGGGGGCGCGCCGAGGCATAGCGCTGGTCGGCCAGCGGAATCACTCTATCGGCCATCCCTCGATTGTGCCGCTTCCCCTCGTGCCGGGCGTCGCGGCGCGGAATGTCCGGGACACCGGTTCGAGCGGGAGCACGAACCCGCAACCGGAGTACCGGGTGCCGGCTATCCTCGTCGATCCACCGAGGAGTCCTCCGATGTTCCAAGCCCTGCTGCTCGAGAAGGACGAGGCCGGTTTTCGCGCCGACGTCCAGTCGATCGACGAGACCCGCCTGCCCGATGCCGACGTGCTGGTCCGGATCGAGCACTCGACGCTCAACTACAAGGACGGCCTCGCGATCACCAACAAGGGGCCGATCGTGCGCGCGTGGCCGATGGTCGCCGGCATCGACGGCGCCGGCACCGTGCTGCAGAGCCGCCATGCCGACTGGAAGGCCGGCGATCGGGTGATCCACAACGGCTGGGGCGTCGGCGAGACGCGCTGGGGCTGCCTAGCGCAGCAGGCCCGGCTCCCAGGCGACGGCCTGGTCCGCCTGCCGTCCGGCTTCTCGACCCGGCAGGCGATGGCGCTCGGCACCGCCGGCTACACCGCGATGCTGTGCGTGCTGGCGCTCGAGCGGCACGGGCTGAAGCCGGGTGATGGCGAGGTGCTGGTCACCGGCGCGACCGGCGGCGTCGGCAGTGTGGCGACGGCGCTGCTCGCGAAGCTCGGCCATGCGGTGACCTGCGCGACCGGCAAGGCGAGCGAGGCCGATTACCTGACGCGACTCGGCGCCCGCCACGTGATCGATCGGGCCGAACTCACCGGCGCCGGCAAGCCGCTGCAGAAGGAGCGCTGGGCCGCCGTCGTCGATGCGGTCGGCAGCCACACGCTGGTCAATGCGCTGGCGCAGACGCGCTACGGCGGTGTCGTCGCGGCCTGCGGGTTGGCGCAGGGCAGCGACCTGCCGGGCACGGTGCTGCCGTTCATCCTGCGCGGCGTGACCTTGGCCGGCATCGACAGCGTGATGGCGCCGATCGCACGGCGTCGCGAAGCGTGGGAGCGTCTCGCTCGCGACATCGATCCGGCCGCGCTTGAGGCGATGACGACCGAGGTGCCGCTCGGCGATGCCGTTGCCAACGCACACGCGCTGATGGAAGGCCGCGTCCGCGGCCGGGTCGTCGTCACGATCTGAAGGACGGCGGCGCGACGCTCCGCACACTCAGCGGATCAGCTGCAGCACCGAGCGGAACGCGGGGTGCTTGCAGGTCTCGAGCCACTCGAAGACGACCATCTCGGTCGTCACGATGTCGGCGCCAAGGGAGCGGGCGCGTGCGGTCGCAGCATCGCGATCGAACGCACGGCGCGAGCCGACGGCGTCGCTGACCCACTTGACCGGCCGGCCGGCCTCGAGCAGGCGCGCGACCGTCTGCATCACGCAGACATGGGCTTCGCAACCGGCGACGACCAATGTGTCGCGACCGGCTGGCAACTGTTCGAGGAAGCCCGGCTCCGAGACCGCAGAGAAGAAGAACTTGGCGACCGTTCGATCGCAGAGCTCGCGCACTGCGAAGACGTTCGGGCCGAGCCCGTCGGGGTTCTCCTCGGTGCCGATGACCGGGATTCCCAGTTCGCGCGCTGCGGTCGCGAGCTGGACCAGGCGCCGCACCACGTCGTCGCCGTCGTGGATCGCCGGCAGCAGGCGCGCTTGCGGGTCAATGATCAGGAGCGCCGAACGGTCGGCCTGGCACAGCGTCATGGCAACCTCTTTGCAATGTCGAGAGTCGGGTCAGCGTCATTCTGCGCTGCGCCAGCTTCTTAGAATGAACCGGTCGTTTCAGCGGATGCCGTCGCCATGTTCATGAGCTCGTCGGACTACAAGGAATCGCTGCGCCGCTACAAGCCGCGCGTGTTCGTCGACGGTGAGCGGATCGACAGCGTCGCCGATGCGCCGTCGCTACAACCTGGCATCAATGCGCTCGGCGTCAGCTACGACTACACGCTGCGCGACGAACTGGCGCCGCGGATGCGCGCGGTGCAGGCGAGCAGCGGGAAGACCGTGAACCGGATGCTCCACATCGACACGAGCAGCGGCGATCTGCTGAACAAGCTCGAGGCCGTTCGCGTGCTCTGCCAGGAAACCGGCTGTGCGCAGCGCTACCTCGCGCACGATGCGTTCAGCGCGCTCGACCAGGCGACCGCGCTGATCGACGCCGACAAGGGCACCGCCTACCGCGAGCGCTTCTTTGCCTACCTGCACGACGCGCAGGATCGCGACATCAGCCTCGGCATCGCGATGACAGATGCGAAGGGCGACCGCAGCCGGCGCCCGCACCAGCAAGCCAATGCCGACAGCTATGTCCACATCGTCGAGCGCACGCCGCAGGGCATTGTCATCTCGGGCACCAAGGCGATCGTGACGGCGGCGCCGTACGTCCACGAGTTCATGGTCATGCCGTGCCGCAACATGAGCGAAGCCGATGCCGACTTTGCGGTCTGCTGTGCGGTGCCGTGCGACGCCGACGGTCTGACGATCGTCGCGCGGCCGGCCGGGCGCCCCGGCGAGAAGGCGGCGCTGTTCTCCAATCGCTACGGGCAGTCGACCGGCGTACTCGTCTTCGAACGCGTGTTCGTACCGTGGGAGCATGTGTTCCTGGCCGGCGAATGGGAGCACTCCGCCGCGCTGACCTACAGCTATGCAACCCACCACCGGCACACCTGCATCGGCGCGCGCGCCGGCTTCGGCGACCTGCTGATCGGTGCCGGCGCGCTGATGTGCGAGGCCAACGGCTTCGATCCGGGCAGCGAGACGCACCTGCGCGAGCAGATGGTCGAGCTGATCAAGATCACCGAGGGCTTCTATGCCTGCGGCGTGGCCGCGAGCGTCTACGCGACCGCCGCGCCGCACTCGGGCACCTTCATGCCGGACCCGGTGTTCGCGAACATCGGCAAGCTGCTGCTCGCGACCCAGATCTACGACATGCACCGGATCGCGCACTACGTGTCGGGCGGCCTGATCGTCACGTTGCCCGGCCCTGACGAAGACCACAACCCGGCGACCTCGGCGACGCTCGCCGAGGCGCTGCGCGCGAATCCGGACGTGCCCTATGACAAGCGGATCGAGGCCGCGCGCTTCCTTGAAGACCTGACCGCCTCGTACCAGGGCGGCTGGTACTCGGTGATCAGCCTGCACGGCGGCGGCTCGCCGGCCGCGATGAAGCAGGAGATCTGGCGCAACTACCCGGTCGGCAACAAGGTCGAGCTGGTCGAGCGATTGCTCCATCGCGGCATCCTGGCCGACGACCCGCAACGCCTGATCACCTCGAACAAGCAACCGGGTCGATGCTGCGACACCGGCTGCACACCGCCGGGCAAGCCGGTGATGGTTGATCTGCCGCAAGCCGCGAAGAGTCGCCGCGGCGATCATTCCTGACTTTCTTGCCGGAGCTCCGATGCCCTCGCCAACCGCCGCCAGCTACGCCGACTTCCACCGCCGCTCCCTGGTCGATCGCGACGCGTTCTGGGCCGAGCAGGCGCAGCTGATCGACTGGGAACACCCCTTCGACAGCGTCTGCGACGCCAGCCGGCCGCCGTTCACGCGCTGGTTCGTCGGGGGTCGCACGAACCTCTGCCACAACGCCGTCGACCGTCATCTCGCCACGCGGGCGGCGCAGAACGCGCTGATCTGCGTGTCGACCGAGACCGGTGCCGAGCGTGTCTACAGCTTCGCCGAGCTGCACGCCGAAGTGAACCGGATGGCGGCTTGTCTGCAGTCGCTCGGTGCAGGCGCCGGCGATCGCGTGCTGATCTACATGCCGATGATTCCCGAGGCGGTATTCGCGATGCTGGCCTGCGCCCGCATCGGTGCGATTCATTCGGTGGTCTTCGGCGGCTTCGCCAGCGGCAGCCTCGCGAGCCGGATCGACGACGCCGAGCCGGTGCTCGTTGTCAGTGCCGACGCCGGCAGCCGCGCGGGCAAGGTCATTCCATACAAGCCGTTGCTCGACGAAGCGATCAGGCTGGCGCGTCACAAGCCGGCCAAGGTGCTGCTGGTCGATCGAGACCTCGCGCCGATGGAGTGCGTCGCCGGCCGCGACGAGGACTACGCGGCACTGCGCGAGCGCCATCTCGATGCGCGCGTGCCGTGCACCTGGCTCGAATCGACGGCGCCGAGCTACACGCTCTACACCAGCGGCACGACCGGCTCGCCCAAGGGCGTGCAGCGCGATACCGGCGGCTACGCGGTCGCCCTGGCGGCGAGCATGAAGCACATCTTCTGCGGCCAACCCGGCGAGACCTACTTTTCGACCAGCGACATCGGCTGGGTCGTCGGCCACAGCTACATCGTCTACGGGCCGCTGATCGCCGGGATGGCGACGATCCTCTACGAAGGGCTGCCGATCCGGCCCGACGCCGGCATCTGGTGGCGCCTGGTCGAGAAGTACCAGGTGACTGCGATGTTCACCGCGCCGACCGCGATCCGTGTCTTGAAAAAGCAGGATCCGAAGTACCTGCGCGAAGCCGATCTGTCGTCGCTGCGCGCGCTGTATCTGGCCGGCGAGCCGCTCGACGAGCCGACCGCCTCGTGGATCGCCGAGGCGCTCGGCAAGCCGATCATCGACAACTACTGGCAGACCGAGAGCGGCTGGCCGATTCTCACTGTCGCGAACGGCATCGAGCCGATGCGCAGCAAGTTCGGCAGCCCGGGGATGCCGATGTACGGCTACGACGTCAAGCTGATCGACGAAACGACCGGGCAGGACATCGTCGAGCCGAATCGCAAGGGCGTCGTCGTGATCGAGGGCCCGACGCCGCCCGGCTTCATGCAGACGGTCTGGCGCGACAATGCGCGATTCGAGCGGACCTACTGGGACAGCATCGCCGGGCGGCGGGTCTACAACACGTTCGACTGGGGCATCCGCGACGCCGAAGGCTACTACTTCATCCTCGGCCGCACCGACGACGTGATCAATGTCGCCGGCCACCGGCTCGGCACACGCGAGATCGAAGAGAGCATCTCGAGCCACCCGAACGTCGCCGAGGTCGCGGTCGTCGGCGTCGCCGACGCGCTGAAGGGGCAGGTCGCGATGGCGTTCGTCGTCGCCAAGGATGCCAGCGCGCTCGGCGATGCGAACGGCCGCATGAAGCTGGAGGGCGACATCATGAAGACGGTCGACACGCGGCTCGGCGCGCTCGCGCGCCCGGCGCGCGTCCACTTCGTCAGCATGCTGCCGAAGACGCGCTCGGGCAAGCTGCTGCGGCGCGCAATCCAGGCGGTGTGCGAAGGCCGCGACACCGGCGACCTGACGACGATCGAGGACCCGGGCGCTTTGCAGGCGCTGCGAGAGGTGGTCGCGACGAGTTGATCCGGGATCGCGCCGTCATCCAAAGTCCAGAAGGGCGCGGCAACCCGACGGCGGCCGCGACCCGCCAGCAGACGGCTGTGCTTAGAGCACTTCCGACGCGAAGTCGGCGAGCCGCGAGCGCTCGCCGCGCGCCAGGGTCACATGGCCGGAGTGCGGCCAGCCCTTGAAGCGGTCGACCGCGAAGGTGAGACCCGAGCTGCCTTCGGTGAGGTACGGCGTGTCGATCTGCGCGAGGTTGCCGAGACAGACGATCTTCGTGCCCGGGCCGGCGCGCGTGATCAGCGTCTTCATCTGCTTCGGCGTCAGGTTCTGCGCCTCGTCGATGATCACGTACTTGTTCAGGAACGTGCGGCCGCGCATGAAGTTCAGGCTCTTGATCTTGATCTTCGAGCGCACCAGGTCGTTGGTCGCCGCGCGGCCCCATTCACCGGCGCCGGTGTCGGTCTTCGACAGCACCTCGAGGTTGTCGTCGAGGGCGCCCATCCACGGGCTCATCTTCTCTTCCTCGGTGCCCGGCAGGAAGCCGATGTCCTCGCCGACCGGCACGGTCACGCGGGTCACGATGATCTCGGTGTAGCGCCGGTCGTCCATCACCTGCGACAGGCCGGCGGCCAGCGACATCAGCGTCTTGCCGGAGCCGGCCGTGCCGGTCAGCGTGATGAAGTCGCACTCCGGATCCATCAGCAGGTTGAGCGCGAAGTTCTGTTCGCGGTTGCGGGCGGTGACACCCCAGACCGCGTTCTTCTGATGCGTGTATTCCTTCAAGGTGCGCAGCACCGCGGTCTTGCCAGTGATCTCGGTGACCTTGGCATACAGCGGCGCGGCACCCGGCGCTTCCAGGTAGACGAACTGGTTGACCAGCAGCACCGGCACCATCGGACCGTTGATCCGGTAGTAGGTGAGCCCGCCCTGCTGCCAGCTCTCCATCGTCTTGCCGTGGCGCTCCCAGAAGTCGGCCGGCAGCGGCAGCACGCCGGTGTAGAGGAGGTCGCCGTCCTCGAGCGTCTTGTCGTTGAAGTAGTCCTCGGCCGGCAGGCCCAGCGCACGCGCCTTGATGCGCATGTTGATGTCTTTCGACACCAGCACCACATCGCGCCCCTTCTGCTGTTCGCGCAGCGCCTTCACGACGCCGAGGATCTGGTTGTCGGCCTTGCCTTGCGGCAACCCGGCCGGCAGTTCGACGTCGACCAGGTTGGTCTGGAAGTACAGCTTGCCGCCGGCTTCGCGATGGCCGGTCTGGTTGAGCGGCAGGCCGTCGCTGAGACCGGAGGTATCCCGGCTCGGCATGTTGGCGGCGAGGGCGTCGAGGTCGCGGCTGACCTGGCGCGCGTTGCGGGCGACCTCGGTCATCCCGCGCTTGTGCCCGTCGAGCTCCTCGAGCGTGATCATCGGCAGGTAGATGTCGTGCTCGTCGAAGCGGAACAGCGACGTCGGGTCGTGCATCAGCACGTTGGTGTCGAGCACGAACAGGGTCGCCGGACCGGTGCCGCGCGGCTTCTTGGCCGGATGCGGTGCGGTCGCCATCATCTTGCGCAACGGGGCGGACGATTGGGGCAGGGCGGGTGCTTCGACCGCGGGCCGGACAGCGGCGCCGGCCGGCGCTGCGTTGTTGAGTTCGAGCACGGCCGGCAGGCCGGGTTCTTCGCTCGGCCGCGGGCGCTGCGACCGCTTGCCGGGTTGGGCCGCGGATTGCGCGACGAAATCGTCGGCGCTCAGCAGCGACGCGCGCTTCGCGGGAGGCTTGGGCAGGGGCATGGGGGACGGCTCGGATGGAGCGGTCGAACGACCGCGGGGCGCGCGAACGACGACGGGCGCGTCAGCCCGCCTTCTTGATGGCCTTGACGGCCTTCAGCACCTCGTCGACGTGGCCGGCGACCGTGAGGCCGCGCCACTCGGCGCGCAGCACGCCGGTGCCGTCGATCAGGAAGGTGCTGCGCTCGATGCCCTTCACCTTCTTGCCGTACATGATCTTGTTCTTGACGACGCCGAACATGTGACAGAGCTTCTCTTCGGTATCGGCGATCAGCTCGAACGGCAGCTCGAGACTTTGCTTGAACTTGTCGTGCGACGTCATGTTGTCGCGCGAGACGCCGAACAGCACGGCGCCGGCCTTCACGAATTCGCGGTAGTGATCGCGGAACTGCATCGCCTCGGTTGTGCACCCCGGCGTGTTGTCCTTGGGATAGAAATACAGCACGACGATCTTGCCGGCGTAGGCCTGCGGCGTGAACTTAATTCCTCCCGTGGCTAGCGCTTCAAATTCCGGTATGGGTTTGTTGAGAGCAGGCGTCATGAAGTATTCTGTTCGGTTGCGCCACTGGGCCAGGCGTAGCCGCAGATTATAGGGGCTGAGCCCCTCCCGCCGGCCCCTGCCGACGCATCCGGATCAGGGACGGGGTGCCTCGAAAAGCAGCGCCGCGACGACGGCGCGTCCTTCGGCCAGCAGGACGTTGTAGGTGCGGCAGGCCGCCGCGGTGTCCATCGTCTCGAAGCCGATCCGGCGCGCCATCAGCGGCTGCAACAGCACCGGCTTCGGAAAGCGCAACCGGCTGCCGCTGCCGAAGATCACCAGCTCTGGAGCGAGCGCCGCAAGCGCCGCGAAATGATCGGCCGACAGCGCATCGAAATCATCCGCGCCCCAAGGGACGACCGTGCCGCGCCACGGCACGATGGTGCTTTCCCGATATTCCGCCCCGTTGACGATGATGCCGTCGGGACCATGGCGCGAGATCGCGTTCTGGCCCTCCATGCGGTCTGCCTGCATCTTCATGGTCGCCTGGCTCGTGCATTCTTTCGAGCCGGCGATGATGCATCAGCCGACACGCGGCCTGCCGCGTTGCGGGCATCCGCACACGGCATCCCTGGCGCTGATCAGTGGGCGAAGCCACGGCTCGGCGACAGGCCGGGGGTGCGGTGCACGATCCGATCGGCCAGCCAGCCGGCAGCGCGTGTCAGCGGCGAGCGGGCCGGCGATCCGGCCCGGCAGACCGACGGCGGCACCATCAGCTGGTAGCGGGCGGCCGGCCAGGCTTCCATCACGACCTTTAGACCATCGGCCAGTTCGACGCTTTCGCCGGCCTCCAGCCAGAGATCGGTGGCGGCTTCTTCCGCATTGCCGGACGTCGTCAGCCAGAGGCGACCCTCCTGGACCTGCAGCACACGCGCACCGGGGCCAACGCGAAGCGTCTGCGACGTTCTTGCCGGCAGAGACCAGGTCGAATCCCCGGATCGTTGCGACTTGCGCATCAGTGTAGAGTTCATGGCGGCTCCTGGTTGATGCCTGGAATAGTAGAGAACACCGGGGTGCCGGTCCAATGACATCGGAAACCGCGATTGATGATCTGGGAGCATGAATAGAGTGATTGAAAGAGCACGTCATCGACCGTTGGCCGTCGGGCCGATCCGCGCCTTCGAGGCGGTCGCGCGCCTGCTCAACTTCCGCGCCGCGGCCGAGGAACTGCACCTGACGCAGTCGGCGGTGAGTCGCCAGATCAGCGCGCTCGAAGCCGAGCTCGGCGCGCCGCTCTTTCTGCGCGGGACGCGCCACGTCGAGATCACCAACGACGGCGCGACCCTACTGCGCGCCGTCGCGCCGATGCTCGACCGGCTCGATGCGACCGTGCGCCAGATCCGCGTCGGACGCGGGCGCAACGTCGTCAGCGTGACGACGTTCGCGTCGTTCTCGTCGCTGTGGCTGATTCCGCGGCTCGAAGCGTTCCAGCGCTCGCATGCCGACATCGACATCCGCGTGTCGGCGTCCGACAAGCTGGTCGGCCTCGACGAGCCCGATCTCGACATGGCGCTGCGCTACTGCGCGGCCGAGCAGGCGCCGCCGACCGCCATTCGGCTGTTCGGCGAGATGTTGACGCCGGTCATCGGCCGCTGGCTCGCCGAGCAGATCGCTAGCGGCCAGGCGCCGCCGCTGAACAGCCCCGCCGATCTCGTCCACCACGCGCTCGCCGAGGAAGAGGACCATTCGCCGAGCGCGGCGTTGCTGAGCTGGCGCCATTGGCTCTCGGTCAAGGGCGAGCCGAAGCTGCAGCCGCGGCGCTGGATCGTCTTCAATTTCACCCACCAGCAGGTCCAGGCCGCACTGACCGGCCAGGCCGTCGCGCTCGGGCGCATGGCGTTGGTCGCCGAGTCGCTCGCCAGCGGCGAGTTGATCGAGCCGTTCGGCCCGGCCGGGCGGATCGAGTCGCGCAACGCCTACTGGCTGGTGCCGTCGCAAGTCGGCCAATCGCGCCCGGAAGTGGCGGAATTCGCACGCTGGGTGCTGGCGCAGGCGGAGCTCACGCGCAATGCAATGGAAGCGGCGACCCGTGTGTTCAAATCTTAGGTTTTTCCGGCGTCAGCGCCAAGGAGAATGCGCGTGCGACTCATAGCGAAATCGAGCAAGCTCGAAAGCGTCTGCTACGACATCCGCGGACCGGTGCTCGAGAAGGCCCGGCAGATGGAGGAAGAGGGCCAGCACATCATCAAGCTGAACATCGGCAACATCGCCGCGTTCGGCCTGGAGCCGCCCGACGAGATCGTGCAGGACATGATCCGCAACCTTCCGCACGCGGCCGGCTACACCGATTCGAAGGGCCTCTTCGCACCGCGCAAGGCGATCGTCCACTACACGCAGCAGAAGCACATTCGCGGCGTCACAGTTGACGACGTGTTCCTCGGCAACGGCGCCTCCGAGCTGATCACGATGAGCATGAACGCGCTGCTCAATAACGGCGACGAGGTGCTGATCCCGGCCCCCGATTATCCGCTGTGGACGGCGTCGGTCGCGCTGTCGGGCGGTACGCCGGTCCACTACCTGTGCGACGAACAGTCCGACTGGATGCCGGACATCGACGACATCGCCCGCAAGATCACGCCGCAGACCCGCGCGATCGTCGTCATCAACCCGAACAACCCGACCGGCGCGCTGTATCCCGACGCAGTGCTGCTGCAGATCGTCGAGCTGGCGCGCCGCCATCAGCTGATCGTGTTCGCCGACGAGATATACGACAAGACGCTGTACGACGGCAACACGCACACCAGCATCGCGTCGCTCGCCGACGACGTGCTGTTCCTGACCTTCAACGGGCTCTCGAAGAACTACCGGTCGTGCGGCTTTCGGGCCGGCTGGATGGTCGTCTCCGGCGACCAGCGTTATGCGCGCGACTACATCGAGGGCCTCGGCATGCTGGCGTCGATGCGCCTGTGTTCGAACACCCCCGGGCAGCTCGCGATCCAGACGGCCCTCGGCGGCTATCAGAGCATTGATGACCTGGTGATGCCGGGGGGCAGGCTCTGCCGCCAGCGCGACCTCGCGCATCGGCTGCTCAGCGAGATCCCCGGTGTCACGTGTGTGAAGCCGAAGGCCGCGCTCTACATGTTTCCGAAGCTCGACCCGAAGATGTACCCGATCGAGGACGACCAGCAGTTCGCGTACGAGCTGCTCGCCGAGCAGAAAGTCTTGATCGTGCAGGGCACCGGGTTCAACTGGGCCGAGCCCGACCACATGCGGATCGTGTTCCTGCCGAACTCCGACGACCTCACCGATGCGATCGGTCGCATCGCGAAGTTTCTCGAGCACTACCGCAAGCGCCACGCGCCGCCGAGCGTGTCGATGCTGCGCGCGGTGTCGTGAATTTCACTGACGCCATGACGCAGCCTTGCTTCTCCGTGAACCCATGAATCCGATCCAGGTCGGCCTGCTCGGCATCGGCACCGTCGGCAGCGGCACCTTCGCGGTGCTGCGCCGCAACCAGGCCGAGATCCGGCGCCGCGCCGGCCGCTCGATCCGCATCGCGATGGTGGCCGACCTCGACACCGCGCGTGCACGACGCATCGTGGGCGATTCGGCCGAGGTCGTCGCCGATGCGCGCAGCGTGATCGCGAATCCGGCGATCGACATCGTCGTCGAGCTGATCGGCGGTGTTGGCATCGCCCGCACCTTGGTGCTCGAGGCGATCGCCGCCGGCAAGCACGTCGTCACCGCGAACAAGGCGCTGCTCGCGCTGCATGGCACCGAGATCTTTGCCGCCGCGGCTTCGCGCGGGGTCGTCGTCGCGTTCGAGGCGGCAGTCGCCGGCGGCATCCCGATCATCAAGGCGCTGCGCGAAGGGCTGACCGCGAACCGGATCGAGTGGATCGTCGGCATCGTCAACGGCACGACCAACTTCATCTTGTCCGAGATGCGCGCCAAGGGGCTCGACTTCGCGACCGCGCTCGCGCAAGCCCAGCAGCTCGGCTATGCCGAGGCCGACCCGACGTTCGACATCGCCGGCATCGACGCCGCGCACAAGGCGACGATCATGAGCGCGATCGCGTTCGGAATCCCGGTCCGCTTCGACCGCGCGCACGTCGAGGGCATCGTCGATCTGCAAGCCGCCGACATCGCCTACGCCGAGCAGCTCGGCTACCGCATCAAGCTGCTGGCGATCACGAAGCGGCGCAACGATCTGGCCTCTTCGTCCACCGACCCGTCAGCGACCGGTGGCATCGAACTGCGGGTCCATCCGACGCTCGTTCCGTCGACGCGCCTGATCGCGAACGTCGAGGGCGCGATGAACGCGGTGATGGTGCAGGCCGATGCGGTCGGCACCACGCTGTACTACGGCAAGGGCGCGGGCTCCGAACCGACTGCATCGGCGGTGATCGCCGACTTGGTCGACATCACACGGCTCCACACCGCCGATCCGGGTCACCGCGTGCCCTATCTCGCGTTCCAGCCGGGCGCGATGCAGGACACCCCGATCCTGCCGATCGACGCGGTCGTGACGTCGTTCTACCTGCGCCTCCAAGTGGCCGACCAGGCCGGCGTGCTGGCGCAGATCACCGGCATCCTGGCGGGGCTCGACATCTCGATCGACGCGCTGCTGCAGCGGCCGAGCCAGCACGCCGCTGCCGAAGGGGCGCCGCACACCGACGTGATCATCCTGACCCACGACACGGTCGAAGGCCGCATGACCACCGCAATCGCGCAAATGCAGGCGCTGCCCACGGTGCTCGCACCGATCATCCGGATCCGCAAGGAAGAGTTGAGTTGAAGTACGTCAGCACCCGCGGCGATGCCGGCGGGCGCAGGTTCTCGGAGATCCTGCTCGAAGGCCTGGCACCGGACGGCGGGCTGTACCTGCCGGAGCGCTATCCGCAAGTCGATGCCGAAACGCTCGAGCGCTGGCGCGGGCTCAGTTACCCTGCGCTGGCGTTCGAACTGCTGTCGCTTTACATTGACGACATTCCGCCCGCCGAGCTGCGGGCGCTGATCGACAAGACCTACCGCGCCGAGGTGTTCGGCGACGCGAGGATCGCGCCGCTCGCGCCGCTCGGCGACGGCATCATCCTCGAGCGCCTGTCGAACGGTCCGACCCTGGCGTTCAAGGACGTCGCGATGCAGCTGCTCGGCAACCTGTTCGAGTACGAGCTGAAGCGCCGCGCCGAGACGCTGAACGTGCTCGGCGCGACCTCGGGCGACACCGGCAGCGCCGCCGAGTACGCGCTGCGCGGCAAGCGCGGCATCAACGTCTTCATGCTCTCGCCACAAGGCCGCATGAGCCCGTTCCAGCAGGCTCAGATGTTCAGCCTGCAGGACGCGAACATTCACAACATCGCGATCGACGGCGTGTTCGACGACTGCCAGGACATCGTCAAGGCAGTCTCGAACGACCTCGCTTTCAAGCGGCGCTGGCGCATCGGCACCGTCAATTCGATCAACTGGGCGCGTCTGCTGGCTCAGGTCGTCTATTACTTCGCCGGGTACCTGCAGGCGACGCCCGCGCGCGGTGCCAGCCGCGGTCCGTTGCCACTGGTGAGCTTCGCGGTGCCGTCGGGCAACTTCGGCAACATCTGCGCCGGCCACGTGGCCCGGATGATGGGGCTGCCGATCCGTCGACTCGTGCTGGCGACGAACGAGAACAACGTGCTCGACGAGTTCTTCCGCACCGGCACCTACCGAGTGCGACGCGGCGACGAGACGCACGAGACGTCGAGTCCGTCGATGGACATCTCGAAGGCGTCGAACTTCGAGCGCTTCATCTCCGATCTGGTCGGTCGCGATCCGGGGCGCGTGAAGGCGCTGTTCGGGGACGGCGTCGGTCGCAAGGGCGCTTTCACGCTGAGCGCGGCCGAGTCCGACCGCGTCGCCGGCTTCGGCTTCGTCTCCGGGTCGAGCACCCATGCAGACCGCATCGCGACGATCGCCGACACGCACCACCGCTTCGGGACCGTGATCGACACCCACACCGCCGACGGCCTGAAGGTCGCCCGCGAGCACCTCGAGCCCGGCGTGCCGATGATCGTGCTCGAGACCGCATTGCCCGCGAAGTTCGCGGCGACGATCGTTGAAGCGATCGGCATCGAGCCGCCGCGACCGGCCGCGATGCGCGGCATCGAAGACCTCCCGCGGCGCTTCGTCACGATGCCCGCCGAGGCCGGCGCGGTGCAGCGCTTCATCACCGAGAACGCCTGATGCGGGTCGTCGGCTTCAGCGGCTATTCCGGCTCCGGCAAGACCACGCTCGTCGAGCAGCTGGTCGGCCATCTCAAGCTCGCCGGCCAACGGGTCTCGGTCGTCAAGCACGCGCATCATGACTTCGACATCGACCAGCCGGGCAAGGACTCGTGGCGCCATCGGCAGGCCGGCGCGTTCGAGATCGTCATCGCGTCGAATCGGCGCCTCGCGAAAATCCGCGAGTTCGAGGTTCACGCCGCTCCGACCGCGCACCAGCTGCTGGCCGAACTCGTCGATTGCGACTGGGCGCTGGTCGAGGGGTTCAAGCACGCCGATCTGCTGAAGATCGAGGTCTGGCGTGCATCGACCGGTCAGCCGGTGCAATATCCGAACGATCCGTTCGTCGTCGCGATCGCGACCGACAGTCCCGATCGGCTGCCGGTGCCGACCGGCCTGCCGCTGTTCGATCTGAATGCGCCCGACGCGATCGCGGAGTTCCTGCTGAGCCATGCCGAACGCCATGAATACACCCCCCCGGACCGGCTCGTCGCCGCTGCTGACGCTCGATAAGGCGTTGAGCCGGCTGCTCGACGCGGTCGGGCCCGTCGGTGCGCCGGAGACGGTATCGACCTTCGATGCGCGCGGCCGGGTGCTGGCCGCCGACGTCAGCTCGAATCTCGACATTCCGTCGGCCGACAACACGTCGATGGACGGCTATGCAGTGCGTTGCACCGACATCGCCCGTGCCGGCGTCGTGCTGCCGGTGAGCCAGCGCATCCCGGCCGGCACCATCGGCGCGCCGCTTGCCGCCGGCTCGGCGGCGCGCATCTTCACCGGGGCGCTGGTCCCTCCCGGTGCCGATGCGGTCGTGATGCAGGAACAGTGCGAAGCGCTCGACGGCTCGGTGCGCATCGACACCGTCCCGCAACCGGGTCAGTGGATTCGCCGGCGCGGCGAGGACGTCCGCTCGGGCTCCATCGTGCTGCCGGCCGGCACCCGCCTGACGCCGCAGGCGCTCGGCATGGCCGCATCGGTCGGCGCCGGGACGCTCGCGGTCGCGCGGCGGCCGCGGGTCGCGCTGTTCTCGACCGGCGACGAGCTCGCGATGCCCGGAGAGCCGTTGAAGCCGGGCGCGATCTACAACTCGAATCGCTACACGCTGCGCGGCCTCATCGAGGCGCTCGGCTGCGTCTGCGACGACCTCGGCATCGTGCCCGACAACCTGGGTGCGACGCGCGACGCGCTGCGCCGCGCAGCGGCCAGCAACGACCTGATCGTCACGTGCGGCGGCGTTTCGGTCGGCGAAGAAGACCACTTGAAGCCTGCGGTTCAGGCCGAAGGGCAGCTTGACCTCTGGCAGATCGCGATCAAGCCCGGCAAGCCGCTCGCGTTCGGCCAGGTCCGGCGCGAGGGCGGTGCGCCGGCTTGGTTCATCGGGTTGCCCGGCAATCCGGTGTCGAGCTTCATCACGTTCCTGCTCGCGGTTCGGCCGTTCCTGCTGAAGCTGCAGGGCGCCACCGACCTGCAGTCACGGCCGATCCCCATGCGGGCCGATTTCGACTGGCCGAAGCCGGACCGCCGGCGCGAGTTCATGCGCGTCCGCCGCAACGCCCAAGGCGGGCTCGACCTGTTCCCGAACCAGAGCTCCGGAGTGCTGACTTCGGTCGTCTGGGGCGACGGCGTCATCGACAACTCGCCCGGACAAGCGATCCGTGCCGGCGAGATGGTCGCTTACTTGCCGTTCGCCGAACTGCTGACATGAAGGTCGCGGTCCGCTATTTCGCGTCGGTGCGCGAAGCCCTCGGTTCGGGCGAATCGATCGAGGTCGAGCCCGGGGCGACCGTCGGCTCGGTCCGCAGCGCGCTGATCGCGCGCGATGCCGCGCATGCCGCGGCACTGCATCGGGGTCGTGCGGTCCGCAGCGCGCTCGACCAGGTGCTGTGCGACGAGGATGCGGTGGTCGGCGAGGGCGCCGAAATCGGCTTTTTCCCGCCGGTCACCGGCGGCTGAGATGGCGACGACCCGGGTAACGGTCCAGCACGCCGACTTCGACCTGTCGGCCGAGGTCGCGGCGCTTCGATCCGGCGACCCCGGCGTTGGCGCGGTCGCAACCTTCATCGGCACGGTCCGCGATCGCAACGACGGCCTCGGCGTCAGCGCGATGGAGCTCGAGCACTACCCGGGCATGACCGAGCGCGCGATCGAAGCGATGATCGACGAGGCGATGCGCCGCTTCGAGATTCGCCAGGCGCGCGTGATCCACCGGATCGGCTTGCTGCAGCCGCTCGACCAGATCGTGCTGGTCGTCGTGACCTCGGCGCATCGGCGCGCCGCGTTCGAAGGCTGCGAGTTCCTGATGGACTACCTGAAGACGCAGGCGCCGTTCTGGAAGAAGGAGGAGACGCCGTCCGGTGCGCGCTGGGTCGATGCACGCAGCGACGACGACGCCGCGCTGGCGCGTTGGGGCATCGCCGGCCAGAACGCCGGGCCTACCGAGCCGGGGCCTGCCGCTTGAGCGGCCCTGCGCTCGGATTGCAGGCTCTTGCGGTCGGCGGCGGCGCGGCGATCGGCGCATTGCTGCGCTGGCTTGCCGGCCTGTGGCTGAACGCCCAGTGGAACGGCTTTCCGCTCGGCACGCTGCTCGTCAACTGTGTCGGCGGCTTCATAGTCGGCATCGCGCTGGTCTGGTTCACGCGCAGCCCCGACGAGCTGATCCGCCTCTTCGTCGTCACCGGCTTTCTCGGGGGTCTGACGACCTTCTCGGCCTACTCGGTGGAGTCGCTGATCCTGCTGCAGCGCGGGCTCTGGGCGCTGGCCGCCGCCCACACGCTGGCCCATGTCGGCGGTGCGCTCGCCTGTGCGGTTCTCGGCTTTGCGGTGGCCCGTGCTGCGCTCGGTTGAGAGCCTGGCGGCACCGCACGCGGGCGCCGAATTTGCTGATCTGCATCAAGCCGCAGCGCGTCCGGCGGCTTGAAAACGACGGTCGGACGCCCATTTCCTTCGCAATCGGAGGACTTTCTTCATGCGATTCGACAAACTGACGACCAAGTTCCAGGAGGCGCTGGGCGAAGCCCAGAGCCTCGCGGTGTCCCGCGACAACCCGTACATGGAAGCCGTCCACGTGCTCGCCGCGATGCTGGCGCAGACCGACGGCCCGAAGGCGCTGCTCGCCCGCGCCGGCGTCAACACGCAGCGGCTGCAGACCGCGCTCGACGCCGAGCTTGCCAAGCTACCGCAAGTGCAGGGCGGCGAGCAGGTCCAGCCCAGTCGTGAGCTGGGCGGGCTGCTGCAACAGGCCGAGAAGGAAGCGACCAAGCGCGGCGACCAATTCATCGCCAGCGAAATGTTCCTGCTCGCCGTCGCCGACAGCCGTTCGGCGATCGGTCCGCTGGTCAAGGAACATGGCCTGACGCGCAAGGCGCTCGAGGCCGCGATCGACGCGGTGCGCGGCGGCCAGAAGGTCGACAGCGCCGAAGCCGAAGGCCAGCGCGAGGCGCTCAAGAAGTACACGCTCGACCTGACCGAGCGGGCCCGGCTCGGCAAGCTCGACCCGGTGATCGGCCGCGACGACGAGATCCGGCGGGCGATCCAGGTGCTGCAGCGGCGCACCAAGAACAACCCGGTGCTGATCGGCGAGCCGGGCGTCGGCAAGACCGCGATCGTCGAAGGTCTGGCGCAACGGATCATCGCCGGCGAAGTACCCGATTCGCTGAAGAACAAGCGCGTGCTCGTGCTCGACATGGCGCTCCTGCTGGCCGGTGCGAAGTTTCGCGGCGAGTTCGAGGAGCGCCTGAAGAACGTGCTGAAGGAGCTGGCCCAGGACGAAGGCCAGACGATCGTCTTCATCGACGAGCTGCACACGATGGTCGGCGCCGGCAAGGCCGATGGCGCGATAGACGCCGGCAACATGCTGAAGCCGGCGCTGGCGCGCGGCGAGCTGCACTGCATCGGCGCGACCACGCTCGACGAGTACCGCAAGTACATCGAGAAGGATGCCGCGCTCGAACGCCGATTCCAGAAGATCCTGGTCGGCGAGCCGAGCGTCGAGGCGACGATCGCGATCCTGCGCGGGCTGCAGGAAAAGTACGAGGCGCACCACGGCGTCGAGATCACCGACCCGGCGATCGTCGCGGCGGCTGAGCTGAGCCACCGCTATGTCACCGACCGCTTCCTGCCCGACAAGGCGATCGACCTGATCGACGAGGCCGCGTCGAAGGTTCGGATCGAGATCGACTCGAAGCCCGAGGTCATGGACAAGCTCGATCGACGGCTGATTCAGCTGCAGATCGAGCTCGCTGCGGTCACGCGCGAGAAGGACGAGGCTTCGCAGAAACGCCGCAGCCTGATCGAGGAGGAAATCGCCCGTCTGAAGCGGGAAGCGGCCGACCTCGACGAGATCTGGAAGGCCGAGAAAGCGGCCGCCGAAGGCTCTGCCGACCTGATCAAGGACATCGACAAGATGCGCTTCCAGATCGAGGAGCTGAAGCGCAAGGGCGACTTCAACAAGGTCGCCGAGTTGCAGTACGGCAAGTTGCCCGAGCTCGAGAAGAAGCTGAAGGACGCGCAGGCGAGCGAAGCGAAGAAGGGCTCGGAGAGTGGGCGTCGCCAGCTCGTGCGCACGACGGTCGGCGCTGAAGAAATCGCCGAGGTCGTCGCGCGGGCGACCGGCATCCCGGTCTCGCGCCTGATGCAGGGCGAGCGCGACAAGCTGCTGCAGATGGAAGGCAAGCTGCACGAGCGCGTGATCGGCCAGGACGAGGCCATCGCCGCGGTCGCCAACGCGATCCGGCGGTCCCGCTCGGGCCTGTCCGATCCGAACCGGCCGACCGGCTCGTTCCTGTTCCTGGGCCCGACCGGCGTCGGCAAGACCGAGCTCTGCAAGGCGCTGGCCGCGTTCCTGTTCGACAGCGAGGATCACCTGATCCGGCTCGACATGAGCGAATTCATGGAGAAGCACTCGGTGGCTCGCATGATCGGCGCGCCGCCGGGTTACGTCGGCTATGACGAGGGCGGCTACCTGACCGAGGCGGTGCGGCGCAAGCCCTACAGCGTGCTGCTGCTCGACGAGGTCGAGAAGGCGCACCCGGACGTCTTCAACGTGTTGCTGCAGGTGCTGGACGACGGCCGCCTGACCGACGGGCAGGGTCGCACGGTCGACTTCAAGAACACCGTGATCGTGATGACGTCGAACCTCGGCTCGCACCAGATCATGCAGATGGCCGGGCAGAGCAGCGAAGCGATCCACGACGCGGTCTGGGTCGAGGTCAAGCAGCACTTCCGTCCGGAGTTTCTGAACCGGATCGACGAGGCCGTGGTGTTCCACGCGCTCGATGCGAAGAACATCGAGCAGATCGCGAAGATCCAGCTGCAGGTGCTCGAATCGCGTCTCGAGAAGATGGAAATGAAGCTCGACGTCACGCCGCGGGCGCTGAGCGAGCTCGCGAAGGCGGGCTTCGACCCGGTGTTCGGTGCGCGGCCGCTCAAGCGCGCGATCCAGCGCCAGGTCGAGAACCCGGTTTCCAAGCTGATCCTCGAGGGCCGGTTTGGGCCGAAGGACGTGATCCCGGTCGACTTCGAGGACGGCCGTTTCGTCTTCGACCGCGTGGTGCACTGAGCAGCACGTCCGACCCGCTATAATGTCGGGTTGCCTTGCCACCTCCGCCGGACGCTGGAGGTGGCTTCCACGTTCGATGGCCCTCGATTCCGACGGCCGCGACGGAACCCACGAGGAGAGTCCATGCGTCACTACGAGATCGTGCTCCTGATCCATCCGGACCAGAGCGAACAGGTTCCGGCCATGCTGGAACGCTACAAGGGTACCGTGACCGCCGGCGGCGGCAAGGTGCACCGGGTCGAGGACTGGGGTCGTCGCCAGATGGCCTACATGATCCAGAAGCTCGCGAAGGCCCACTACCTCTGCATCAACATCGAGTGCAGCACCGAGGTGCTGAACGAGCTCGAGACCGGCTTCCGCTTCAATGACGCGGTGCTGCGCCACCTGACAGTGCAGAAGAGCAAGGCCGAGACGACGCCGTCGGTGATGATGAAGACCGTCGATCGCGAGGAAGCCCGCAAGGCGCCTCAGCAGGAGGCGGCGGCCTGATCTGGCGCTGACGCGCCGCGGCTCGCCCGGGACCGATGAACCGGCTGGTTCTTCAGGCCCAACTGGTCGAGCGAGGCGCGTTGCGGTACACCCCTGCCGGCCTTCCGGTCTTCGATTTGAGCCTCAAGCACGAATCGCAGGTCATGCAGGAAGGTCAACCCCGCCAGGTCTCGTTCGAGATCAAGGCACGGGCGCTGGGGTCGATCACCGCGCGGCTGGCGCACGCGGAACTTGGAAGCAGCCACGGCTTTGCCGGCTTCCTCGGTTCGCAGCGCAACGGTCGCGGCATCGTCTTCCATGTCACCGAGATCGACTGACCTCGACTCGCTGTTTGTTCGAAATCCGCATTCCGATTTGGATCGCAATTCAAGAGAGGTGAAACATGCCCCCGCCACGTGGTAAAGGCCGGTTCTCGAAGGACCGCAAACCGAAACGCAACACCCAGTCGCTGCTGTTCCGTCGCAAGCGCTTCTGCCGCTTCACGGTCACCGGCGTCAAGGAAATCGACTACAAGGACATCGACACCTTGCGCGATTTCGTCGGCGAGAACGGAAAGATCACGCCGGCCCGCCTGACCGGGACGCGCGCGTTCTTCCAACGCCAGCTGACGACCTGCATCAAGCGCGCGCGCTTCCTCGCGATGCTGCCGTACAGCGACCAGCACAAGAGCTGAGGAGGCCACGACCATGCAAGTCATCCTGATGGAAAAAGTCGCCAACCTCGGCAACCTCGGCGATGTCGTCAAGGTGCGCGACGGCTATGCCCGCAACTTCCTGATCCCGACCCATGCGGCGCGACGCGCCACTGCCGCCGCGATCAAGGACTTCGAGACCAAGCGCGCCGATCTCGAGAAGGCCGCCGGCGAGAAGCTGGCGGCGTCACAGGCGCTGGCCGAGAAGATGAACGGCCGCACCGTCCACATCACGCAGAAAGCCGGCGTCGACGGCCGCCTGTTCGGCTCGGTGACGAACGCCGACATCGCCGATGCGCTGACCCGGATCGATTTCAAGGTTGCGAAGGCGCAGGTGCGGATGCCGAACGGCCCGCTGAAGACGGTCGGCGAGCACACCGTGACGGTCGTGCCGCACACCGACGTCGTCGCCGAAGTGAAGGTGGTCGTGCTCGGCGAAGTGACCTGAGCGGACCACGCTTCGTTCCAAGGGCCGGCACTGCCGGCCCTTTTCATTGGTCGGCTGCAATTTGCACTGTGCATCCTCCGGATGTCCCCAGGGTTGCGCACAGGCGCGGCGCGGGCATCGACATATGATTTGACGATGTCCTTGATCTCCTCGCCGGTCTCTTCTGCAGAGCCTTCATCCGCCGTCCGCGCCGACGACGACGTCGCGCGGCTGCGCATCCCGCCGCACTCCGCCGAGGCCGAGCAGAGCGTGCTCGGCGGACTGCTGCTCGACAACAGCGCCTGGGACCGCGCCGGCGACCTGATCACCGAAAGCGACTTCTACCGCTACGAGCATCGCCTGATCTACACCGCGATCGCCGGCCTCATCAACGCGACCAAGCCGGCTGACGTGATCACGGTGTTCGAGCAGCTGCAAAGCCTCGGCAAGGCCGCCGATTGCGGCGGCCTGGTCTACCTCAATGCACTCGCGCAGAGCGTGCCGAGCGCTGCCAACATCCGTCGCTACGCCGAGATCGTCCGCGAGCGCGCGGTGCTGCGCAAACTGGTCGCTGCGAGCGACGAGATCGCGACCAACGCGTTCAATCCACAGGGGCGCGCGGTCTCGGAAATCCTCGACGAGGCTGAAAGCAAGATCTTTCGGATCGGCGAAGAAGGCTCGCGCTCGCGCCAGGGCTTCATCAGCATGGACCAGCTCGTGGTCCAGTTGATCGACCGCGTCAACGAGCTGCACGAAAACGGCGCCGAGGAAGTGACCGGCGTGCGGACTGGCTTCTACGACATGGACCGCATGACTGCCGGTCTGCAGCCGGGCGACCTGATCGTGCTGGCGGCACGGCCGTCGATGGGCAAGACCGCGTTCGCGCTCAATATCGCCGAACATGTCGCGGTCCAGGAGGGCCTGCCGGTCGTCGTGTTCTCGATGGAAATGGGCGCATCTCAGCTCGCCTTGCGGATGGTCGGCTCGCTCGGCCGCATCGACCAGCAGCACCTGCGCACCGGCGCGCTGCGCGACGACGAGTGGGGGCGGCTCTCCGAAGCGGTCGAGAAGCTCGGCAAAGTCAGCCTCTTCATCGACGAGAGCCCGGCGCTGACGCCGAGCGAGGTGCGCGCGCGTGCGCGCCGGCAGGCGCGCCAGTGCGGGCAGCTCGGCTTGATCGTGGTCGACTACCTGCAGTTGATGAGCGGCAGCGTCGGCACCACCGACGAGAACCGCGCGACCGTGATCGGCGAGATCTCGCGCGGCCTGAAGTCGCTCGCGAAGGAGCTGAAGTGCCCGGTGATGGCGCTTTCGCAGCTGAACCGCAGTGTCGAGTCGCGCACCGACAAGCGGCCGATGATGAGCGACCTGCGCGAATCGGGCGCGATCGAGCAGGACGCCGACGTCATCATGTTCATCTACCGCGACGAGTACTACACCAAGGACGCCTGCAAGGAACCCGGCATCGCCGAGATCATCATCGGCAAGCAGCGCAATGGCCCGACCGGCACGGTCAAGCTGACGTTCCTGAAGCCGCTGACGAAGTTCGACAACCTGGCACCGGGCAGCGCGGGCGGCGAGTATTGAGCGGGCGCGCGCACAAGATTTGAGCCGCAGCCCGTCCGTCGGCCGACCGATGAGCCATCGGCTCGCGGTGCTGACGATGCTCGCGGCGACCTTGCTCTGGAGCATCGCCGGCGTCGTGACCCTGCGCCTCGAGTCGGCGCGCAGCTTCGAGGTGACGTTCTGGCGCAGCTTCTTCAATGCGCTCGCGTTGCTCGTGCTGCTGCCGGCATTGCGCGGCCCGCAGCGCGTCTGGCAGTCGATCCGCGACGGCGGAAAGACGCTCTGGATCTCGAGCGTGTGCTGGTCGGTGATGTTCACCGCCTTCATGGTCGCGCTGACCCTGACCCGCGTCGCCAATGTGCTCGTGACGATGGCGCTGGCGCCGCTGCTGACTGCGCTGATCGCGCGCTTCGCGCTCGGCAACTGGTTGCCGAATCGAACCTGGGCGGCGGTCGCGGTCGCGGGAATCGGCATCGCCTGGATGTACGCCAAGGAGGTCAGCGGCGGCGACACGCGCCATGTCCTCGGCAGTGTGGTCGCGCTCGGCGTTCCGATGGCCGCCGCGATCAACTGGTCGGTGGTCCAGCACAGCCGGACCGCGGCCGATCACGACCTGCTGCCGGCTGTCCTGCTCGGCGCGGTGCTGTCGGCGCTGCTGACCTTGCCGTTGGCACTCCCGTTCAGCGGCTCGCCGCATGACATCGGTTGGCTGGCTCCGCTGGGCGTGGCGCAGCTCGCAATCCCCTGCCTGATGTCGGTGGCCGCGGCGCGCGCCCTGAGTGCGCCCGAGGCCGCGTTGCCGGCCTTGCTCGAGATCGTCTTCGGCGTCGCCTGGGCCTGGCTCGGCGGCAACGAGGCACCGGCCGTTCATGTGCTCGGCGGCGGCCTGCTGGTGATCGCGGCGCTCGCGGCCAACGAGGCCCTCGCTCTCCGCCAGCGCCTGACCTGAGCCGCGTCGCGTGTCGCGAAACCACCGCATCCTAGGGGCAAGTTCGCTGAGCGAAGCAGCGCTCGCTCGGTACCATGGCCGATCGCCACCTCCGCCCTCCGGAATGACACCTGCTTCCGCGACCACGAGTTCGTTCCGCGCCGCACCGCATCGCCCCGTCCGGGCACCCGGTCCCTTGCTGATGGCCCTCGAGAGCCGGGCGCCACTCGAGGGCCTTGCGCTGCTGGCAGCGATGCCCTGGCTGAGTCGGCTGCCGCGCGGCGACGGTCACCCGGTGATGATGTTCCCGGGCATGGGCGCGAACGACCTGACGACGATTCCGTTGCGCCGTTTCCTGCGCCGCCTCGGCTACGTCACGCAGGCCTGGGGCCAGGGTCTCAACTTCGGACCGCGCCGCGGCGTGCTGCGCCGTTGCGCCGCCGATGTCAAAGCGCTGGCCGAGCGCCACGGCCAAGCGGTCAGCCTGATCGGCTGGAGCCTCGGAGGGCTCTACGCACGCGAGATGGCCAAGGAGCTGCCGGATCACACGCGCTGCGTCGTGACCCTCGCCACACCCTTTGCCGGAGATCCGAAGGCGACGAATGCGTGGCGCATCTATGAACTCCTCAGCGGCCAGTCGGCACACGATCCGGTGATGCACGAGAAGCTGCGCTCGGCGCCAACGGTGCCGACGACCTCGATCTACTCGCGCACCGACGGCATCGTCGCATGGCAATGCAGCCTCAATGAACCCGGCCCCACCACTGAAAACATCGAAGTGCACGGCAGCCACGTCGGCATGGGTGTGAACCCGCTGGCGCTGTATGCAGTCGCCGATCGCCTGGCTCAGCCGGTCGGTGCGTGGAAGGCGTTCGAGATGCGCGGGCTGCGGCGCTTGCTGTACCCGACGCCGGGGCACGGTGAGGCCTGAGGCGATGGCCGACCAATGAAGATTTCCGCGAACGGGATCCAGCTCGAGATCGAGGACCACGGTTCACCGCAGGGCGAGCCGCTGCTCCTCATCATGGGGCTCGGCATGCAGCTGGTGGCGTGGCACGAGGACTTCGTCGAAAGCCTGGTGCAGCGTGGGTTTCGCGTCATCCGCTTCGACAATCGCGACATCGGTCTGAGCGAGAACTTCGATCGGTTCGGCGCACCGAAGCTCGGTCTTGACATGCTTCGCTTCGCGATCGGCATGCGGGTTTCGAGCCCGTACACACTGGCCGACATGGCGGCCGACAGTGTCGGCATCCTCGACGCGCTCGGGATCCCGAAAGCGCACATCTGCGGCGCCTCGATGGGCGGGATGATCGCGCAGCAGATTGCCGTGCGCCATCCCGATCGCGTGAAGAGCCTGACCCTGATGATGACCAGCACCGGCGCGCGCAAGCTGCCCGGTCCTTCGATGAAGGTGCGCGGCGCGATGCTCGGGCGGCCGAAGGATCCGGCCAATGTCGAGTCGGTCATTGCGCACTATGTCGAGCTGTACCGATTGATCGGCAGCCCCGGCTATCCGCCAGCCGACGGCTATGTGCGCAGCCGCCTGCAACTCTCCGTGCGGCGTTCATACAGGCCGGCCGGTACGGCGCGCCAGATGGTCGCGATCGCGGCCGACGGCGACCGCTCGCCCCTCGTCGCACAGATCCGCGTGCCGGCCCAGATCATCCACGGTGCGGCCGATCCGCTGGTGCCGTTGGCCGCCGGGCGCGACCTGGCAGCGAAGATTCCCGACGCGGAGCTCGACGTGATCGAGGGCATGGGCCACGACCTCCCGGTCGCACTCTGGCCGCGCTTCGTGGCCGGCATCGCGACGGCGGCCGGTCGCGCATGAGCATGGGTCGATGGGGTGGGACGCGCGCGGGCGCGTTGCCGACGCGCTTCCGAGCGACACTCTGAAGCCCGAAGCCATGCCGTATCCGCACGATGCCGAGAGTCCCTGATCACGCCGCCGCGCGCCTGCAATACGCGCTGCCGAAACAGGCGATGACGTCGTTCGCCGGCCGCGTCGCCTCGGCGCGGCGCGGTCCCTCGACGACCCGCCTGATTCGCTGGTTCATCGCACGCTACGGCGTCGACATGAGCGAGGCGGTCGATCCCGACCCCGCCAGCTACGCAACCTTCAACGACTTCTTCACGCGCGCATTGAAGCCGGGCGCCCGCCCGCTCGAAAAGGCCGAGCTGATCTGCCCGGTCGATGGCGCAATCAGCCAGTTCGGCGCGATCGACCGCGATCAGATCTTCCAAGCCAAGGGCCACCACTACACGACCACCGCGCTGGTCGGCGGCGATGCGACGCTGGCTGCGCGCTTCGAGGGCGGCCTGTTTGCGACGCTGTACCTCAGCCCGCGCGACTATCACCGCATCCACATGCCGTGCAACGGCAGCCTGACGCGGATGATTTATGTGCCGGGCGATCTGTTCTCGGTGAACCCGGTCACCGCGCGCGGTGTGCCGGGTTTGTTTGCCCGCAACGAGCGCGTCGTCTGCGCGTTCGAGTCGAGCCGCGGCCCTTTCGTGCTGGTGTTGGTCGGCGCCACGATTGTCGGCAGCATGGCGACGGTGTGGCACGGCGTCGTCAACGCGCCGCGCGCCCGGCGCCTGCGCGAGTGGACCTACCCCGAGGGCGAGATCCGCCTGAAGCAGGGCGACGAGATGGGCCGCTTCCTGCTTGGCTCCACCGTCGTGCTGCTGTTCCCGGCGAGCTTCCACCAGTTCCATCCGAAGTGGGTGGCGGGCGGCGCGGTGCGGCTCGGGGAGGCGATGGGACATGCGATCGAACGCGCGATGGCGGCGCCCTGATCGCCGACCTCGGCATCGCGGCGACCCACTCGTGCAAGGAACTCCGTCTCCGAAGAGACGCGTGACGATCGGTGCGGCAACGGCCTACAGATCTTCCTTGTCGCGTCTTGCGCATGAGGCCTGCGACGCGGCTTAGCCTGAAGCCTTCATCTTCAGGAGAACGTCTTGGGCAAATACGTATTGGGTTGGCTGCTCGGCATTCCGGCTGTGGTGTTGGTCGTCATCTACTTCTTCATGCACTGAGTTTTCTCTGCAAAGGCCTCGCACTGCGCGCGGCCTCAGCGCCAACGGAGAAGCGTCAGCACGGGACGAAACAGACGACGCGGGCTGCGCGAAGCTTCGTTCGCAGCGGTCGAGAGTCAGACGGATCAGGCACCTTCGCCTGGATTCGGGTTTTGCTGGGAGTCTTGTGCCTGAGCGCCGGTTGTCCGGCGATTCAAGCAGCCGAACCGGCCCAGTCGAGTGCACGGACCGCCGTGGCCGATGCGCCGAGTCGAAGCTGCGACGGCCCAGGACGGGTCCTCGAGGTCGGTCTCGGAAAAGTGTTGACGACACCGAGCGAAGCAGCCAAGGCGGCTCGCACCGGCGACGTCATTCGCATCACGGCGGGTGACTACCGTGGCGACGTTGCGACCTGGACCGCCAGTCGCTTGATGATCTGCAGCGTGGGCGGCAGGGCAAGGCTCTTCGCCGACGGCCGCAGTGCGCAGGCCAAGGCACTCTGGGTCATTGCCGGAACTGACGTCGAGATCGACGGCATCGAGTTCCACGGCGTCAAGGTACCGGATCGCAACGGCGCCGGCATCCGCGCCGAGCACCAAGGCCGCCTTGTCATCCGCGACAGCGGCTTCTTCGACAACGAGAACGGAATTCTCGGAGGACATGCCGGATCGACGATCGCGATCGAGCACTCGGAGTTCGCCCGCAACGGTCATGGCGACGGCTATTCGCACAACCTCTATGTCGGCGATGTCGATCTCCTGACGGTGACCGAGAGCTTCTTTCACGAGGCCAAGGTCGGCCACAACTTCAAGAGCCGCGCCAAGGAGACCCGTGTCAAGAACAGCTACTTCATGGACGGACCGAGCGGGACCTCCAGCTACCTAGCCGACTTCCCGAACGGTGGGGTCGTCTACCTGCGCGGCAACCTGTTTCAAAAAGGGCCGAAGGCCGAGAACGACACGGCGATCGCGTACGGCGCCGAAGGGCTCAAGTGGGGCGCCAATGCGTTCGAGCTGATTCACAACACGATCGTGATCACGCGATCGGGCGGAGCGTTCCTGTCAGCGCCGAGCGCGACCAAATCGGTGACGCTCATCGCGAACCTGCTCGCCGGCACCGGCCGAACCGCGCTGGTGGTCGGCGGATTCGCCGAGAGCCGCATCCTGCAAAAGTACAACGTCCATGCGAGCGCCTCGAACTTGCCCGACGCCAGCCGCATCGAGTCGCCGCGCTTCTGGCTCAATCGAGCGGGCCCGCTGTCCGCGGTGCCCGATCCGACCTATTTGCGCGACGCACAGTTGCCGTTGCGAAGCCGCACGATCGATGGCGGCCAACGCACCGCGGGCGCCTTGCAGAGCCCGCCGTGATGGACCTCTGACAGCGACTCTGCGCGTGCCGCAACAGCGGGCGAGAATGTCGACCTTGTCGACACTGGGGCGCGTTCCGTCCCCTGGACCTTGAACGAATCAACCAGCCCGTGGCGCTTGAGCGTTGCGCCGATGATGGAGTGGACCGATCGCCACTGCCGCTACTTCCATCGCCTGCTGACGCGCCACACCCGCCTTTACACCGAGATGGTCACGACGCGTGCGCTCCTGCATGGGGACGTGCCTCGCCATCTCGCTTTCGACCCATCGGAACATCCGCTCGCCCTTCAACTCGGCGGCAGCGAACCCGACGACCTCGCGCAGTGCGCCCGCCTGGCGGAGCGCTGGGGCTATGACGAAGTGAACCTGAATTGCGGCTGCCCGAGCGAGCGCGTGCAGCGCGGGGCGTTCGGCGCCTGCCTGATGGCCGAGCAGCGTCTGGTCGCCGAATGCGTCGCCGCCATGCGGGCGGCGGTCGATCTGCCCATCACCGTCAAGCACCGGATCGGCATTAATCGCCAGGAGAGCTATGACTTCGTGCGCGACTTCGTCGGCACCGTGGCGGAGGGCGGCTGCAAGGTCTTCATCGTGCACGCGCGCAGCGCCTGGCTGAAGGGACTGAGCCCCAAGGAGAACCGCGAGTTGCCGCCGCTGCGGCACGCCGTGGTGGCCCGCCTGAAGGACGATTTTCCCGATCTGACCTTCGTGTCGAACGGCGGCATCGCATCGGATGAGGCGATCGAAGCGCATCTGAACGAAGTCGACGGCGCGATGATCGGCCGGCACGCGTACCACCACCCGTGGGCGATGACCGGATGGGATGCGCACTTCTTCGGCGCAGACCCACAGACATCCGACCGCGATGCGATCGAAGCCACGATGGTCGACTACATGGAGCGCGTCGCGCGCACCGGCGAGCCGTGGACCCATGTGTCGCGCCACATCCTCGGTCTGCGCCACGGCGAGCCTGGCGCACGACGCTGGCGTCAGGTCTGGTCGGATCCTTCGATCAGGGCGCTCGGTCCGCGCGAGGTTTCGCGCCGCGCCCGTGCCGCTGCCGTGGCGTCACCGCGCGAGCCCGCCGAACTCGGGGCGTGATCGCCAGCGGATCGCACGCCTTTCTTCAACGGTCTCGAGAGACTTTCATGGCCAATCGCACCTTGACGCTCGACGACACGCTGCAGGCGTACCTCGTTGCCCATTCGGTCCGCGAGATTCCGGCGCAGTCAGAGTTGCGCGAGGCGACCCGCACGCATCCGCACGCCGGCATGCAGATCGGTCCGGAGCAGGGTCAGCTGATGGCGCTGCTGGTGCGGCTGACGGGTGCACGCCGCTGCATCGAGGTGGGCGTGTTCACCGGCTACAGCGCGTTGACCGTGGCGCTCGCGCTGCCGGCCGATGGGTACCTCCTGGCCTGCGACGTCAGCGACGCGTACACGCGCGTCGGCCGTCCGTTCTGGGAGGCGGCGGGCATCGCCGCCAAGATCGACCTGAGGCTCGGGCCGGCCGTCCGCACGCTCGACGGCTGCATCGCAGCCGGCGAAGCGGGGCGCTATGACTTCGCGTTCATCGATGCCGACAAGTCGAGCTACGACGCCTACTACGAGCGCTGCCTGCAGCTGTTGCGTCCGGGCGGCCTGATCGCGATCGACAACGTGCTCTGGGGCGGCAGTGTCGCCCGGCCATCGACCGATACCGACACGCGGGCGCTGCAGGACCTTAACGACAAGCTGCACCGCGACGAGCGCATCGACATCGCGATGCTGCCGGTCGGTGACGGCCTGACGCTGGCCCGCAAGCGCTGAGTTCGCCGGCGGCGGCCATGGCCGTCAGGTCGCGCGCACCCGGCGCGCCGGCCACGTCGCCAGCACGATGCCGGCCAACGCGAGACCGAACGCGAGCGCCTGAATCGTGCCGATGCGCTCGCCGAGGCAGACGACACCGACCACCGCGGCGCTGATCGGCAGGAGCACCGTGAAGGTTCCGGCCGACGCCGCATCGACGCGTTCGAGGCCGGTCATCCAGAGCCAGACCGTCAGCATGCTGGCGGCGATCGAATAGCCGGTCAGGAAGACCCACGACGTCGGCGCAACCGCCGAGAAGTCGAACGAAAGCGCCTGCCAGATGCCAAACGGCATCACGAGCGCAAATCCCCAGAGGTTGATCAGCGCGCTGATGCGCTTCGGGCCGAGCCGGCCGGTCAGGAGCTTGCCGACGACGACGTAGGTGGCCTCGCAGCAGACTGCACAGAAGAGCAGCACATTGCCGAGGACCGAGCTCGAGCCGGCATCGCCGGCGTGACGGGTCAGCGAGACCAATGCGATGCCGCCGACCGCGCAGGCGATGCCGAGCGCGACGCGTGTGCCGATCCGCTCACGAAGAAAAATGCGCGACAGGATCGCGACGACTGCGGGCAGCGCCGCCATGATGACGCCAGCCGCGAGCGCCGAACTCATCGCGACGCCGAACAGCATGCAGACCGAGAACAGGAAGTTGCCGAAGAACGACTCGAGGAACAGCAGCCGGCGTTCGCGCGGCGTCAGCGCCTCTTCGTCGGCCGGCCTTCGCATCCAGCCGACCATCGCCAGCGCAGCGATTCCGAAGCGCAGCCAGGCGAGCAGGAAGACCGGAAATACCGCGACCAGGACTTTCGACAACCCGACGTAGGCGCCGACGATCGCCATGCTGGCGGCCAGGCAGAGATACGCTGTCCGGCGGGCGCCGTCGACGGAGCCGGCAGCCGTCATGCCGGGCCCGTCGCAGCCCGGCGCGCGTCGCCCGTCACGTGGTGCGGGCCGCCGCAGCGACGTCCTGCAGGCGTTGACGCTCCTGTCGCGCGATCAGCCAGCTCGCGGCGAACACGCCGATCGAGACGACCAGCACGATCAATGTGGCGACCGCGTTCACGCTCGGGTTGAGACCGAGCCGCGCGCGCGAAAAGATGACCAGCGGCATCGTCGTCGCGCCGGGGCCGGATAGGAAGGCCGACAGCACCACGTCGTCGAGTGATAAGGTGAAGGTCAGCAGCCAGGCCGACAGCAGCGCCTGCGCGATCATCGGGAGGGTCACAAGGTGGAAGACCTCCCAAGGTCGCGCGCCCAGGTCCATCGCGGCCTCTTCGAGTTGCGCATTCAAGGTCTGCAGCCGCGCCTGCACGACGACCGTTGCATAGGCCATGCCGAGCAGCAGGTGGCCGAGCCAGATCGTCGCCATGCCGCGCTCCGGAAAACCGAGCGCGCGTTGCACCGAGACCAGCATCAGCAGCAGCGACAGACCGATGATGACCTCGGGCATCACGAGCGGTGCGGCGACCATGCCGGCGAACAGCGTCCGACCGTGGAAGCGCCGATAGCGGACGAGCGCGAAGGCGGCCAGCGTGCCGAGCACGACCGACGATGTCGCGGTGACGAACGCGATCTTCAGCGACAACCACAGGCCGTCGAGCAACTCGCGATCGGAGGCGAGCGCCTGGTACCACTTGACGGTGAATCCCCGCCATACGTTCGGCACGGGCGAGTCGTTGAACGAGAAGAGCACCAGCGCGACGATCGGGATGTACAGGAACAGGTAGCCGACGCCGAGCCAGCCGCGCCCGAACCAGCGCGCGAACTGAACGCCACCCAGACGCGACCGTGCGCTCACGAGCGACGCTCCGTGGCCTCGGCCTGGTAGCGGCTGAAGACGGCCAGCGGCACGATGATCAGCAGCACCATCACGACAGTGACCGCGCAGGCCATCGGCCAGTCGTTGTTGCTGAAGAACTCGTCCCACAGCGTGCGGCCGATCATCTGCGTCTGCGGACCGCCGAGCAGCTCGGGGATCACGTACTCGCCGACGCACGGAATGAAGACCAGCATCGAACCGGCGATGATGCCGGCGCGCGAGAGCGGCACGGTGACGGTCCAGAACGCAACCCAGGCACTTGCGCCGAGATCGGCGGCTGCCTCGAGCAGTCGCAGGTCCATCTTCGACAGGTTCGAGTAGAGCGGCAGGATCATGAACGGCAGGTAGGTGTATGTCATGCCGAGCACGAGCGAGAACGGCGTGTTCATTAGCTGGCCTGGGGCCGGAATCAGGCCGACCGCCGCGAGAACCTGATCGAGGCCCAGCCAGCTGATCGCATTGGCGGCCCAGCCGTTCTCGGTCAGCAAGCCCTTCCAGGCGTAGACGCGCAGCAGGAACGAGGTCCAGAACGGCAGCATCACGAGCATCAGCAACGCGGGCTGCAACGTGGTCCTGGCGCGCGCCATGAAATAGGCGAACGGATAGCCGATGAAGAGACACGCGACGGTTGTGACGGCGGCGTACTTCAGGCTCGACAAATAAGTCGAGAAGTACAGGTCGTCCTGCACCAGCAGCAGGTAGTTCACGAACTTGAGGTTGAACGCGATCGACCCGTCCTGAAGGCGCACCAGATCCTGGAACGTCGCGCCGTCCATTTCGGACACGCTGATCTTCATCACGACCAGGAACGGCAGCAGGAAGAACACCAGCAGCCAAAGATATGGGATCGCGATCACCGCCGCCCGTCCGCGGCGCAGGCGCCGGCGCAACGATCGCTTTGTCATGACGTCAGCACCACCGGCGAGAGGGTGGACCAACTGGCCCACGCCTCGTCACCCCAGGTCAGCTGGCCGCCGCGCTCGCGCTCGGTGTTGCTCTGGCTGACCTTCAGCACCGCGCCGCTCGGCAGTGCAAGGTGATAGACCGTGAAGCTGCCGAAGTACGACATCTCGCTGACGGTGCCGCGGACCCGGTTGAAGGTGGGGTCGGGCAGGCCGTCCGCAGTCTCCGGCGCGGTGCGGCCGATGCGGATCTTCTCGGGCCGCAGCGCGACCGTGACCGCCATCCCGAGGGTGCCGGTGATGCCGTGGCCGATGTAGTGGCGGCAGTCGGCGCACTCGACCACCACGTGGCCGGGCTCGTCCTGGACCACCAGCCGGCCGTCCAGCAGGTTGACGTTGCCGATGAAGTCGGCGACGAAGCGATTGGCCGGCGTCTCGTAGATCTCGCCCGGTGCGCCGACCTGCAGCAGGCGGCCTTCGCTCATCACCGCGATGCGCGAGGCCATCGTCATCGCCTCCTCCTGGTCGTGCGTGACCATCACGCAGGTGACGCCGACGTCCTCGATGATGTGGGCGAGCTCGATCTGGGTCTCTTCGCGCAGCTTCTTGTCGAGCGCACCGAGCGGCTCGTCGAGGAGCAGGAGTTGCGGCTTCTTCGCGAGGCTGCGGGCCAGCGCGACGCGCTGCTGCTGGCCGCCCGACAGCTGATGGGGCTTGCGCTTCGCGAAGGCGGTCAGCTGCACGAGTTTGAGCATCGCCTCGACGCGTTGGTTCATGTCTTCCGCCGGCATGCGTGCGCGGCGCAGGCCGAACGCAATGTTGTCCCAGACCGTCAGGTGCGGGAACAGCGCGTAGCTCTGGAACATCATGTTGAGCGGCCGCTCGTACGGCGGCAGCCCGGCGAGATCGTGGCCGTCAAGCGTGATCGTGCCGGAGGTCGGCGTCTCGAAGCCGGCCAGCATCCGCAGCAAGGTCGTCTTGCCGCAGCCCGACGAACCGAGGAGCGCGAACACCTCGCCCTTCGCGATGTCGATGCTGACGTGGTCGACGGCGCGGTGGCCGTCGAAGTCCTTGACGATGTCGTGAATCTGGAGAAACGGCGCGGGCTGCATCGGGTCGAGGAGGGCGCAAAGCCCGCCATTGTCCATGGCCTCGTGCAGCCGACAACCGGATGCACCGCGTCGCCCCGCAGAGGCGTCGTCAGCTGCCCACACCCGGCCGCCTCTGCGGCCGGTTCAGGCGATCAGGAAGACTTCAGGCGATGGTCTCGAACACGTCGGCGAGGGTGCCGACGATCTGGTCGATGTGAGCCTTCTCGACGATCAGCGGCGGCGAAAGCGCGATCGTGTCGCCGGTGGTGCGGATCAGCAGACCGCGCTCCCACGCGGCCAGCATCGCCTCGAAACCGCGCTTGCCCGACTCGCCGGCCCGAGGCGCCAGCTCGATCGCGCCGACCAGACCTATGTTGCGGATGTCGATGACGTGCGGCGACTCGCGCAGCGTGTGCAGCGCCTGCTCCAGCACCGGCTCCATCTGCCGGGCTCGCGTCAGCAAGCCTTCCTCGGCATAGGTGTCGAGCGTGCCGAGCGAAGCCGCGCAGGCCAGCGGGTGCCCCGAGTAGGTGTAGCCGTGCGGGAACTCGATCACGTGCTCCGGACCGTTCATGAAGACGTCGTGGATCATCGACTTGGCGAACACGGCGCCCATCGGCACCGCGCCATTGGTGATGCCCTTGGCGACGGTCATCAGGTCCGGCGTCACGTTGAAGCGGGTCGCCGCGAACGGGGCGCCGAGGCGGCCGAATCCGGTGATGACTTCGTCGAAGATCAGCAGGATGCCGTGCTTGTCGCAGATCGAGCGCAGGCGCTCGAGGTAGCCCTTCGGCGGGATCAGCACACCGGTCGAGCCGGCAACCGGCTCGACGATGACCGCGGCGATCGTCGACGCGTCGTGCAGGGCCACCATGCGCTCGAGGTCGTCGGCCAGTTCGGCACCATGCTCGGGCATGCCGCGCGAGAACGCGTTGCGAGCCAGGTCGTGGGTGTGGCGCAGGTGGTCGACGCCGGCCATCAACGGTCCGAAGGTCTTGCGGTTGCCGACCATGCCGCCGACCGAGATGCCGCCGAAGTTGACGCCGTGATAGCCGCGCTCGCGTCCGATCAACCGGGTGCGGGCGCCTTCGCCGCGCGCGCGGTGGTAGGCGATCGCCATCTTCAGCGCCGACTCGACCGCCTCGGAACCGGAGTTCGTGTAGAAGACCTTGTCGAGGCCCTTCGGCGTCAGCTTGACAAGGCGTTCGGCCAGCTCGAATTGCTTCGGGTGGCCCATGTTGAACGGCGGCGCGAAGTCCATCTCCGCAGCCTGATCGGCTATCGCACGGACGATGCGCGGCCGCGCATGACCGGCGTTGACACACCACAGTCCCGCGCATGCATCGAGGATCTCGCGACCTTCCGGGGTCCAGTAGTGCATGCCGGAAGCCTTCGCCAGCAAGCGCGGCTTGTGCTTGAACTGCCGGTTTGCGGTGAACGGCATCCAGTAGGCCTCGAGCGAGGTTGCCTTGGCTGCTGTGCGCGATGTGTCGTTGGCCGCCACGGTGGCAGGTTCGAGGTCTTTGTACATGGTGGTCTCCTTGGGGCGCCGGGCGGCGTCGGGCGTGCCTGTTGGGCATCCCCGCAAGGTTAATCGAAGTCGCGCGGATTGCCGCCTGTACGCAATCCGCTGACGCCGCACAACTTTCACAATCAGGGTTTTGCTTTTCGCAATGCGCAATTAAGCGTTGCTGCACCGCGCAAATATTTCTCATTCCAAAAAATGGACTGCCATATCGTGAGATAATTACCTAACTCCTTGTCATCGCTACGAATTTGCAGCGTCGCTTTTGTGGGAAGGAAGTCGTCGGCGGGGCCTTGGACCATTAGGCTTTGTGCACCGGGATTTCTTCGACGTGCCTCTTCTCTTCATTCACAGGAGCCTCCAATGACCTCACCGACTCGCGATCAACAGATCGCCGCCCTTCAAAAGGACTGGACCGAGAACCCGCGCTGGAAAGGCGTGACCCGCAGCTATTCGGCGGCCGACGTCGTCCGCCTTCGCGGCTCGGTGCCGATCGAGCACACGCTCGCCAAGCGCGGCTGCGAGAAGCTCTGGAACCTCGTCAATACCGAGCCATTCGTCAACACGCTCGGCGCGCTGACCGGCAACCAGGCGCTGCAGCAGGTCAAGGCCGGTCTGAAGGCGATCTACCTGTCGGGTTGGCAGGTGGCCGGCGACGCCAACATCGCCGGCGAGATGTACCCGGACCAGTCGCTGTACCCGGCGAACTCCGTGCCGCTGGTCGTCAAGCGCATCAACAACACGTTCACCCGCGCCGACCAGATCCAGTGGTCGGAGGGCAAGAACGACATCGACTTCTTCGCGCCGATCGTGGCCGATGCGGAAGCCGGCTTTGGTGGCGTGCTGAATGCGTTCGAGCTGATGAAGTCGATGATCGAGGCCGGTGCCGCGGGCGTCCACTTCGAGGACCAGCTGGCCTCGGTCAAGAAATGCGGCCACATGGGCGGCAAGGTCCTGGTGCCGACCCGCGAGGCGGTCGCGAAGCTGACGGCAGCCCGGCTCGCCGCCGACGTGATGGGCACGCAGACGCTGGTGATCGCCCGCACCGACGCGGAGGCGGCCGACCTGGTGACGAGCGACGTCGACGACAACGACAAGCCGTTCCTGACCGGCGAGCGCACCGTCGAAGGCTTCTACCGCACGCGCGCCGGCCTCGACCAGGCGGTCTCGCGCGGTCTGGCGTATTCGGACGTGGCCGACATGGTGTGGTGCGAGACCGGCAAGCCGGACCTGGCCTACGCCAAGGCGTTTGCCGAAGCGATCCACAAGAAGTACCCGGGCAAGCTCTTGGCGTACAACTGCTCGCCGAGCTTCAACTGGAAGAAGAACCTCGACGACGCGACGATCGCCAAGTTCCAACGCGAGCTCGGCGCGATGGGCTACAAGTTCCAGTTCATCACGCTGGCCGGCTTCCACAGCCTGAACTACTCGATGTTCAACCTGGCCCACGGCTACGCGCGCAGCAACATGAGCGCGTTCGTCGAGCTGCAGGAGGCAGAATTCGCCGCGGCGGAGAAGGGCTTCACCGCGGTCAAGCACCAGCGCGAGGTCGGGACCGGCTATTTCGACGCGGTCACGACGACGATCGAGCGCGACGCATCGACCGGGGCGTTGAAGGGCTCGACCGAAGACGAGCAGTTCTTCGACCGCAAGCACGCTTGAAGGGCACGACGACGCCCCGACATTTGGAAACAACTTCGCTCGTGCGCCGCTGACCGGCGCTCTTCCTCGAAATGCCCGGCTGTGACAAGCTGCCGGGCATTCTTCTTGCCGTCCCCGTCTGATGGCTGGCCGCAGGCCGCACGCGCACCAGGACAAGGCACTCGAGGGAAATGCGAGCAGGGCATAAAAACAATTCGGAGGAATGCGCAGTGCAGGCGACCCCGCGGTCGCGCTGGCTGCAGCACGTCCTGGCGCTGATCGCCTGCGTCT
>Ga0070675_100000157_pt1 | contig 41165 bp, 33 predicted proteins | sample KBSM43metaG_FD_65343 | JGI IMG/M metagenome (GOLD analysis project Ga0070675, IMG submission 65343) | Miscanthus rhizosphere microbial communities from Kellogg Biological Station, Michigan, USA - KBS M4-3 metaG | ecosystem: Host-associated > Plants > Roots > Rhizosphere > Soil ... | reverse complement strand
ACGCCGTAGGCCTTCGCCAGCGTTGCGTAATCGATGAACGGATCGGCCAGATCGTTGCCGATGCCGGCGCGGCTGACGTCGCGGTTTGCTCGGGCAGCCATATCGGTGATGTACATCCGCTCCTGATGGTAAGCACGATTGTTGTGCATGATCGTAAGCAGTGGAATTCGATGATGAGCGGCCGTCCATAGCACCGCCGGCGCGTAATTCATGTCGCCGTCGCACTGGATATTGATGCTCAGCCGCCCGTGCTTGCGGTTTGCGAGTGCCGCGCCGACTGCTGCCGGTGCGCCGTAACCGATTCCGTACCCGCCCGACCAGCCAATGAACTGATAGTGTTTGGTAAAGTCCCACATCTTCAGCGGCCAATTGCTGATGAACGAGGTATCACTCACCAGCGACCAGTCGTCGTTCTTAACCTGGTTCCAGATTTCGGCCGACAAACGCGCCGTGGAAATCGGGCTCGCGTCCCATCCCCACGACGCCTGCTCCAGGGTCAACTCACGGGTCCGCTGCGATGTCTCGGCGAGCTTGACTCCGCGCGCGTCGATTGCGCGGCGGCGGTCGGGTGTAATCAGTTTTCGGCAGGCTTCAATCAACGATGGCAGCGTCGCTTCCGCGTCGCCGGGTATCGCGAGGTCCGCTTCGTTGTAACGGCCGCCATCCTGATAGTTGTTCCTGGTCAGCAGGTCGGACGCGGAAATCGTCACGACCTTCGTGCCGGGCTTGATCGTCAGGCGCGACTCCATGCCGAAGCGGTTGATCGGCGTCATCGCATGCGTCGCCTGAAACAGATCCGGCACCTCGAGCGCGAGAATGAAATCCGCGTTGGCGACGACACCGGCGTTTTTCAGCGGATGACGCGAAGGAAAATTCATCCGCAGCGTAAACTGCGGACCGTCGTTGACCGGGGCTTGGAGCAGCTGCGCCAATTCAACCAGCAGCGCGATACCGTTTGGTGTTCGCGCCGCCCGCCCGGTCATGATCAGCGGGTTTTCCGCGGCGACCAGCAGGCGCGCGACTTCATTCACGGCGGCCGCATCGGCAGCGGGCGGCGTGGTCGTCGATAGTCTGGGAATCCGCAGCCGGCCGCGGTCGGCTGGCGGAATGCTTTCTTCTTGCATTACCGCGTCCGCGACGACGACCACTGGGCCGTGGGGCGGCGTCATCGCAACTTTGTAGGCGCGAACCGCGGATTCTGAAAAATGCCCCAGCGTCACTGGCGCGTCGTCCCACTTCGTGTAGTCGCGGACCATCGCCGCGGCATCCTGCACCGCATGCGTCCATTCGACGTCGCTGCGACGGTAGGCGACGTCGGCGATGTTGCCCAGCAGCACATAGACCGGAACGCGGTCGGCGTAGGCGTTGTAGATGGCCATCGACGCGTGCTGCAGGCCGACGGTGCCGTGCGCCATCACCATCATCGGCCTGCCTTCGATCTTCGCGTAGCCATGCGCCATCGCCACGGACGACTCTTCGTGACAACAGGTGAGAAGCTCCGGACTTTTGTTGTTGCCGTAATTGATGAACGATTCGTGGATGCCGCGGAACGTCGATCCAGGATTGGCGGCGACGTATTCAAAGCCAAGCGACTTCAACACGTCGACCATGAAATCGGCACCGGGTTTGTCAGTGGAGTAGACGTCGGTGCGGGCAGGCGCCGTACTTTCCTGTCCCTGCACCTGCTGTGCGGTGGCTGATGTCGACGGCGCCGCGACGATCGCAGCGGCACCGGCCGCGGCGTTTTTCAGAAAGCGGCGCCGGCCGACTGAACCGCGATCACTCCGGCCCATCTGTGTACTCCTCCGCAAAGCACGAAGCCACGAAGTCAGGAAAAACGAAAGACCCAGCGTAGGCGGATTCTAACGGGATTCGTCGGATAAAAGTGAACCAAGCAGTTCGGCCGGGTGTTTGGCGTTGACGCCGGTGAAATGAGCAACCTGCTCGCGGCATGACGTTCCCGAAGCAACCAGGACGGAGCCGGCCGATAGCGAGCGAGCCGCAGGCAGCAGCCTGCGCTCGCCGATGGCGTGCGAGACGTCGTAGTGATTGCGCGTGTAGCCAAACGATCCAGCCATTCCGCAGCAACCAGCATCGAGATCGACCACGGTCGATCCCGGGATGCGCGACAGCAGCGCCCGCGATGATGGCAGCAATCCCATCGCCTTCTGGTGGCAATGGCCGTGAAGGAGAATCGATGGCGGTCCGCCGTGCAGGTGAATGGCGTGCGTCTTCGCGCGCAGTCGTTCTTCAAGAAATTCCTCGAACAGCACGCACGCAGCGGCGACGACCCGCGCCTTGCGCTGTGCGTCGCCGCGAAGAAGCGCAGGCGCATCCTCGCGAACGGCTGACAAACAGCTCGGTTCAAGAAATACCACCGGATGGCCGGCCGCCGCGACGTCGCACAGCGCGTCGGCATTTCGGCTCGCCAGCGCCCGGGCCTCGTCCAGCAGCCCTTTGGAAATCAGCGGACGTCCACAGCAGGCGTGCGGCACGACCTGCGGGGACAGATTGCAGGCGCGCAAAACTGCCGCTGCGTCGAGGCCGATGTCGGGGCGGCAGAAATTCGTGAAGGTGTCGATGAATAGCACGGGTGCTGGGTGCTGAGTGCTGGGTGCTGGGTGCTGGTGCTGGGTGTCGGGTGCGGGTGCGGGTGCGGGATGCTGGGTGTCGGGTGCGGGTGGTGCCTGGTGCTGGGTGCGCGTCGTGGAGGCGCCGGCGCGTTCGAACGACGCGAGGAATGTCCGTGGCGCGAGGCGCGGCAGCGGGCGGCGCCGATCGATCCCGAACAGCGATTCGGCGAGCCAGCGGGCCGGTGCGCTTTGGCCAATCAAGTTGGTTAGCGATGGCATCCGGCTGCCGAGCGACAACAGAGTTGAAATGTTGCCGATCATCTTCACGCCGAGCGGCACACCTTGTTCCTTCCAGTACTGCGCGAGGAATTCGCTCTTGAAGCGGCCGACATCAACACCGACCGGACATTCAGCTTTGCAGGCGCGGCACTCGAGGCACAGGTCGAGCACCTCGTAGACGTCGTGATCGTCGAGACGCTCGGCAGCCAGTCGGCCGGCCATCGCCAGGCGGAGCGTGTTCGCGCGGCCGCGTGTGGAATGTTTTTCTTCGAGCGTTGCCATGTACGACGGACACATCGTGCCGTCGGTCTGCTTGCGGCACACGCCGAGGCCGCTGCACATTTCAACAGCTCGCCCGAGGCCGCCGTGGTCGCTATAGTCGAAATAGGCAACCGGATCCGGTGTGCGATAACCGGCGCCGTAACGCAGGTTGGCGGTCAGCGGTGGCGTATCGACGATCTTGCCGGGATTGAACACGCCTTGTGGATCGAATGCGCGTTTCACTTCGCGAAACGCCTCGTACAACACCGGCCCGAACATCTTTTCGATGAACGGCCCGCGAACCAGGCCGTCGCCGTGTTCACCAGACAGCGCGCCACCGAACTCGAGGACGAGATCAGCAATGGCGTTCGCGATCGATTCGAAGGTCTTTACGCCGTCCGCCGTCTTGAGGTTCACGACCGGCCGGACGTGCAAGCATCCAACCGAGGCGTGGGCGTAGACGCCGGCGCTCGTGCCATGTGCGCGAATGATCGTCAGAAAGCGGTCGATGTAGTCGCGCAGCTTCTCTGGCGCAACGGCCGTGTCTTCCACAAACGACAACGACTTCGCGTCGCCCTTCATCGCCATCGACAGTCCAAGCGCCGCCTCACGAAAACTCCAGACCCGCGCTTGATCCGTTGCCGCTTCGAAGCGGCGCCAGCGGCAAGGCAGCGCCGACGCAGCGAGCTCTTGTTCGAGCGCGGCCAGGCGCGGCTTCAAATCATCAGGCGATTCTCCGTAGAATTCCACGCACAGTAACGCGCCGGCCTCGCCCTGCATGATTTGACGGCGCAACGCTTCGAGCGCGGGTTGCTCGCGGGCATGATCGAGGATGAAGCGGTCCATGACTTCGACCGCTGAAGGCGAGTGCCGGAGGATTGCCGGCGTCGCAGCGAGCGCGTCGAGCAGTTCGTCGAACTCGATCGTGAGAACGGCCTTCGCGGCCGGCAGCGGCACCAGACTGAGCGTGGCCGCGACAACCAGTGCGAGCGTTCCCTCCGACCCGACGATGATCTTTGCCAGATTGAACGGTTTGGTCGGATCGACGAACTCGTCGAGGTTGTATCCGCCAACTCGCCGCAACACTTTGGGGAAACGGCGGGCGATTTCGTCGCGACACCGTTCGGCCTGCTCCTGAACCGCGCGATACGCCAGCGCCTCGCGCGTCGAACCGCGGCCGAGCCGTGCGGCCGTCATCGAATCGAGCGGCCCGAAGTGCGCGAGGCTACCGTCAGCCAGCACAACGTCGAGCGCGCGGACATGATCGATGGTCTTGCCGTAGACGATCGATCGCGCGCCGCTCGAGTTGTTCGCCACCATTCCGCCGATCGTCGCGCGGCTGGCGGTCGAGATGTCCGGGGCGAACCGCAAACCGTGCGGCCTCAAGGTGCTGTTCAGTTGGTCGAGAACGATCCCCGGTTCAACCCGTACCCAGCGTTCGGCGATGTTCAGTTCGAGAATTCGGTTGAAGTATTTCGACGTATCGAGTTGAACGCCGGCGCCAACCGCCTGGCCTGCCTGCGAAGTGCCCCCGCCGCGCGCGGTAATCGATGTGTCGTACCGTCGCGCGGCATTGACCGTCGCCACGACGTCCGCCCGCGACTTCGGAACGACGATGCCGAGCGGTTCGATGTGATAAACGCTGGCGTCGGTCGAATAGAGCGCACGCGATACGCGATCGAACCTGACCTCGCCCTCGATCTCGCGTTCGAGGTGCCGCTCGAGAGCCTCACTCATTGATTGCTCATCGGGGCGCTAACAGTAGCATGCTGGCGTGCGAACAGGTTTCGATCGCGCCCCCGAAGTGCAGATGATCGAAACACGCGAACGCCTCGATTGCGTACAGGGCCAACAGATTGGCCGACAGCGATGCGTGCGTCCGGATATGATGGCGACACTCAACGCCATTACAGGGGGTGCGCGGTGGCCGTGACTCGTGCGGTTCGTCACCTTGTTTACGTGCTGATACTGCTGACGCTCTCGGTTTCCGTGTCGTTGGCGCAGGATGCGCGGCTGCCCGCGGTTTTCACGGCGGCGCAGGCTGCGCGTGGCAAGGACGTGTACGCCGCGGAATGCGCGGCCTGCCACGGTGGCCGGTTGAGCGATGGCAACGCGGTCGCGCTGTCCGGCCGCACGTTTCTGCAGAAGTGGAGCCATCCGCTCGTCACCCTCGACGATCTCTTCTACATCGTCCAGACAACGATGCCGAAGAATCGCGGCAATGCGCTGCCGCTCGCTGATTATGTTGCGGTGACCGCGTACATCCTCGAGGCGAACGGCTATCCAGCCGGCGCACAATCGAAGCTGGCGAGCGCCGATCAACGGAAGACGGTACGGTTCACAGAAAGTCGATCGGCTGGTGCACCGGAGTTCATCCCCGGTCCGGGCGGGATGCGGCCGACAACGATTGCCCCAGATCAATCCGAGTTGAACGCGGCCGCCACCAATGCCAGCGTGTGGCTGTATCACACCAATAATTACGCCGGCACGCGGTTTTCGCCGGCGGCGCAGATTACCCCGGCCAACGCGGCGAATCTGCAAGTGGCGTGTGCGTTCCAGGTTGGCGAAGCGTCGAATTTTCAAACCGGTCCAGTCGTCTACGCCGGTGTGATGTACGTGACGACGGTTCATGTGACGGCGGCGATCGATGCGACCACCTGCCGCTTGAAGTGGCGCCACACCTGGACGCCGCGTGCAGGCGACGTGTGGCGAACCAACCGCGGCGTCGCCTTGAAAGACGGCCGCGTCTATCGCGGCACTTCAGATGGATACCTGCTCGCGCTCGACGCGGCAGACGGGCGCATGCTGTGGGCGCGTAAAGTGGCGGACGCAGCGTCGGGCGAGACGCTGACGATGCCGCCGCTGCTCTACGACGACCGGGTGATCATCGGGCCCGCCGGCAGCGAAAACGCGATCAAGGGATGGGTCGGCGCGTTTCGCGGCGAGGACGGCCAGCCGTTGTGGCGGTTCAACATCGTCCCCGGCAAGGACGATCCTGGATATGAGACGTGGAAGAAAGACGCCAACATTCCGCTCGGTGGCGGCGCGGTGTGGACGCCGGTCGCGCTCGACACCGAACGCGGCCAACTGTTCGTCGCGACGACCAATCCGTCGCCAGATTTTCCGTCCGAGCAGCGCGGCGACAAGAACCTCTATACCAACACGCTGCTCGTGCTCGATGTGCGCTCGGGCAAAGTGCTGTGGTACGACCAACTGGTTCCCGAGGACGATCACGATTGGGATCTCACGCAGGTCAGCCCGCTGATTCGCACGACGATCGACGGCGCGCCACGCGACCTGGTGATTACGGTTGGCAAAGAGGGCGTGCTTCGTGCAATCGATCGCACCACGCACCAACGCGTCTACGAAACGCCGGTGACGACTCGCTCCAACGTCGTTGCGCCGGTTACCACGGCCGGCACGCACGCCTGCCCGGGTGTGCTCGGCGGCGTGGAATGGAACGGCCCCGCCTATAACGCAAAAACCAATCTGCTCTATGTTCCGGCGGTGGACTGGTGCGGGACGTTCAAGGAAGCCGAGAACGTTCGCTTCGTTCCCGGCGCGACATACCTTGGAGGTTCGTACGCGAGCGATGCGACCAAGCAGGGTTGGGTAACGGCAATTGACGCCTCGACCGGCGCCGTGCGCTGGAAGTACCGATCGCCGCGGCCGATGGTTGCGGCAGTGACGACATCGGCAGGCGGCGTGGTGATGACCGGCGAACTGACCGGCGACTTTCTGGTGCTCGACGCCGAGAACGGAAAAGAACTGTATCGCTTCAACACCGGCGGGCCGATTGGTGCGGGGATTGTCACCTACGAGATTAGCGGGAAGCAGTACGTCGCGGTCGCATCCGGATCGCCTTCGTCATTCTGGGTCGACAACAATCCGGGCACGCCTACGGTGTTAATTTTTGCAATTAGGAATTAAGAATTCCTAATCCCTAATTCCTAATTTTGACGATTGCATAAGCGGGCAGTCCGGGCGCCGAGAATCGCTGCATGATGCTCTTGGCGGGTTCCGAGTCGGGATCCTCAGCCTGATACTTGATCTTCACGTAGCCGCTCAGCGCATTCTGCACATCGCTGTTGGCCAGCGTGGTCTTGTCCATCGTCAAGCAGTTCTTGCACCACGTCGCCCACAGGTCGATCAGGACCGGCTTGCTCTCGCGCTTCGCGACTTCGAGTCCCTGGGCGAGCGACGAGTGCCAGCCTGCCTTGAGCGCTTCTTCCACGCTCGCGTTCACCGATGCTGGATCCACCCATCGATTCGCGAATAGCGAGTACGACTCCCACCCGTAATACAGTGCGGTGGCGAGGATGAACACGCCGAACGCCTGCTTCACCCGCACCATCCACATGCCGGGCTTCGGCAGCGATGCCAACCCGGCGCCGGCAATCGGCCAGGGAATCGCCATGCCGACGCCGAGGAAGAACGGCAACGACAATGCGATCTTCGTTCCGGTCGAATACAGATTGCTCGAGAACAACACCACCTGTATGACCACCGGTGCCACGCACGCCCCAGCCAGCAGCGCTGCCACTGCGCCCATGCTGAAGGCCAACGCCACGCTGCCGCGACCACCCGGACCGGTGAAGTTGCTCGAGTACTTCGAGAAGTCGATTAGCAGCACGTCGAACATCGCAAGACCGAGAACGACAAACAGCACCGCGATGCCGAGGTTGAACCACGGTGAGGAATTGATGGTACCGAACGTTCCCGCGGTGAGGATGACGACGAGGCCGAGGATGCCGTAAACGACCGCCATCGCAGCGCCGTACGCCGAGCCGAGCAGGAAGCCGCGGCCGCGGGACGATGCCTGAGCGCCGGCGCCGATAATGGCGAGATTGATCGGAATCATCGGCAACACGCACGGCGTGAGGTTCAGCGCGAGACCGCCGATCAGAACCAGCAACAGAATCGCCAGCGGGCCGCGGCCTTCAAACATGCCCCGTTCTTTGATTCCGGCCTCGGCATTCTTGATGAAGGTCAGGAAATCGGCACTGCCCTGATAACCGCCGGTCGTCCCGCGAATTTCGAAGCCGTCGAGCAGTTCCACAGAACCCTGTGAACCTCGCGAACCCTCTGAACCTCGTGAACCTCCCGAACCCCCCGAACCTCCCGAACCTCCTGAATTCCCCGAACCCCCCGATTCCCGCGAACCACTTCCAAACGGAATTTCCTTGAACGTCGCGGCGTTGGCCGGATCGGCGGCGGCGGCCGCCGCGACCGTAAGCGTCCATTCGAAATCGGCAGTGGTTGGTGCGTAGCACGCTTTCGAATCGCACGCCTGATACCGGAAGTGGGCCGGGACTTTCAGTGTGCCGTTGGGCACCGAAGAAGCAAGCGTCAGTTGAACACCGATGATCGATTCGTGTTCAAACACCGCAAGCAAATCGTCGAGCCCTTCGACTTTGAAGTCAGTCGGCTTGGGCCAAACGATCTCGTCGGCCGTGACGCCGGCCGGCGCATCGATTGTCAGTTCGGTCGGAATCAGGTTCGGATCGCGCGGTTTGTTGGACTGGGTGTGGAGGCCTTCGGGCAGGACCACTTTCAACGCGACGCGTACCGGAGCGCCAGCTTTCGCGGTGCCTTCGACCAGAGGCGTCAGTTCCGCTCGCGGCCGCCGGAACTGCGCCGATAAAGGAGTACTGATTACACAAAGGACACCAAGGGTACAAAGGACACAAAGGGCTTTCCTGACCAGGCTGGGATGCCTTCGTGTCCTTTGTACCCTTCGCGGCTTTTGTGTATCCATCAAACTTGCTTCAACGGAATCGCCCCAGGGGGCATCGGCAACGAGCTCGGATCCACGGTGCCTTTCACAGGCGGCAGATCCTGGTACAGGAAATCCCACTTCCATCGTTCCGAAGGATTCGATGCTTGCAGCCAGTTCTTCGCGTTGACCGGCCGTGCGAACGCGAGTGTTGTGAGCCCTTCCAGCCCCTTGAAGCCGTTCATCCGGGCGGCGATGTCCGCGCGGATCTGCGCTGCGTCGGTGTAGTCGAACCGCACGCCGAGCGTCAATGCGAAGTTGACTAGAATCTGCCAGTCTTCCATCGCCTCGCCCGGGCTCGGAATCGTGCGCGCGGTCCCCTGCAATTGTCCCTGCTCGTTGGTATAGGACGCTTCCTTTTCAACATAAGATGCGCCTGGCAACACGAAATCCGCGGCTCGTGCCAGCTCGGTCAACAACACGCCTTGAACGATCAGCAGGGGCAGCGCGCCTTTGGCGCGCGCGTCAATGATCCAGTTGGTGTCGCCAATCGAGCCGTCCGGACCAGGATCGAACACGTAGAGCGCCGATACCTTGCCGGCTTCGACAGCTGTACGTAGCTTCGATACGTCCGGCGGTCCGACTTCCGAACCGACTTCGCCGGTCGTGAACCCGAACATCCTGGCGCCGTTGACGTTTGGCGCGTCAACCGGCGGAACTGTGAACTTGGTGTTCGGCGGCTGCGGCTTATCGCTGTAGGTCCAGGTGACGCTGATTGCTTTCGCGGCGTCGCCGATCAATTCGTCGGCCAGCCGTTGGAAAAGAAAGAATTCCTCGTGCGACGCATGCGCCGACAGCAGAAAGCGGACGCCATCCGGGTTCGCGCGACCAGCCGAGCCGAGCGCGTCCACCAGTTTGACCGTGGCCTCGCGCCAGTCCATTGGCTGCTGTGCGCTGCCGTCCCGCACCAGCGGTTTCTTCAACCGATCGTCGCTCTCGATCCAGTGATATTCGAAGCGGCCGATGTCGCACATCCAGTAGCCGTTCACCTCGGGATTGAACCGCGGCGTAAACCGAATCAGTCGTGCGCCCTTTGCCCATTCCGGCTTCGCCTTGATCCAGGCGGTGATGTTGCAGCCCTTGGCGCAGAGCGTGCAAATCGTGTCGGCGGCGTTCGGGTTGTCCCACGGCCGCGCCTTGAAGCGATAGTCGCGCGTGGTGATGGCGCCGACCGGGCAGACGTCCATCAGATTGCCGGAGATCAGCGAGTGAACGCCTTCTTCCTGAAACGTTGCGATCTGGCTGCCGTGGCCGCGGTCGACGATATTGATCTGGGCGTCGCCGTCCACCTCACGCATGAATCGCACGCAGCGCGTGCAGAGGATGCAGCGATTGCGGTTCAACATCAGCGTCGGTCCGAAATCGACGTCGGCCTTCACGCCGTTGCCGTCGAACTCACGCCGCGGGAATTCCATCCGGCTCGAGTCGGGACCGAACTGATACGAAAAATCCTGAAGCGGACATTCGCCGCCCTTGTCGCACACCGGGCAATCCAGCGGATGGTTCACCAGCAGGAACTCGAACACGCCGGCCCGCGCCTCGACCACGTCCGGCGTCCGGGTGCTCACCACCATCCCGTCGGCGCAGGTCGTCGAACACGACGTCTGCAGCTTCGGCATCTTCTCGATCTTCACGACGCAGACGCGGCACGAGCCGTCGACACCGATGCCGGGGTGATAGCAGTAATACGGAACCTGGATTCCGCTTTCAATGGCGGCCTGCAAGACGGTCTTGCCCTTGGCGACGGTCACCTGCCGGCCGTCTATTGTTAATGTGACCGTATCCATATCCTCACGATTCTACTTAAGTCTGAAGTAGGAAGTCTGAAGTTTGCCGCAATCCACCACTGGATGCTTCGACCAACCCGGCTGCTCGGCTCGGGCAAACGTCAAACTTCAGACTTCAGATTTCACTCATGAAGTCTTCGTTATTTCAGCCAACGTCCCGTCGTCCTTGTTGATATCGACGCCTCGCAGGGTCCCTTCGAGCGGCACACGCTTGTCGACGACTCGCTCGGTAATCGGCACGACGATGGTGGATTTTCTGTCGCCGTAGTTGAGCACGACGGTGACGGGGACGTCGAACACTTCACCGATCTGTTCGAAATGCAGCACCAGTTCGGATCCTTCGACGCGGTGGTTGAAGGTCAGGCGCGGTAGTGATGAGTTGTAAATCCAGCGCTCGAAGAATCGCTCGAGCGAACGGCCCGACGCAGCTTCCATTGCCGCGCGAAAGTCTTCAGTGCCGGCCTTCTTGAAGCGCATCGTGCGATAAAAGCGGCGCACGCCGCTGAAAAACGCCTCGTCGCCGACCAGCCGGCGCAGCATGTGCAGCACTGCCGCGCCCTTGTTGTAGACCAGCGCCCGGAACACGCGGCTCTCGCCGCGAATGTGTCCGAGTCGGTAGCCGAGCGACACCGGGCCTTGCTCGGATTGTTCGATCGCCCAACGCCGCAGCTGCCGAATGACGCCGTAGAAGGCATCGTCGCCGCGCTGATGTTGGGCGTACATCGCGGCGAAATACTGCGCGAACCCTTCGCTGATCCACTGCTCGTGATAGTTCCGCCAGCCGATCGCCTGTCCCCACCATTGATGAGCAATCTCGTGGGCGATGAAGAACTCCGGAAAATTGTTGAAGGCCGCTGGATCGTTGCGCCACACCAATTGCGTCGTCGGCAGCGGCTGGTTGAGCGAGGCAAAGTACGCCGGACTGTGGCCGCCCGGCAGATCGCTTTCGACCAGCGCGATCGTGAAGCTCGAATAGGGGCTGTCGCCGATGATCGACTGATAGAAGGTAGCGATGTCGGCCGCGCGATCGACCAGCTCGTGGCCGCGCGCCACCTGGCGTGGATTGGCTTCGACCGCCAGGTTCAGGCTGCGATACGACAACCCGGCCATCGGAACGCCTTCCATCTTGCTGATCGGCACTTCGGGAAAGCCGATCGTCACGGTTTCGGCGCGCACGAACCTGCTGACCACGAAGGCCAGGTAGCGCAGCGGCTGCGACGCGACGTAGGCATACAGCTTTCGGTTCTGTGTTGCATCTTTGCCGGCGATCAACGAGGGAAAGCCAGGCTCGAGTTGGCCGCTGCCGACCGCTTCGTAGGTAGCGGGCACACTCAGGCGAATCCGCGCCGTGGCGTAGTCGGTGACGACGGCCTGCGGATACCAGAACGAACGGCTGCTATACAGGTAGCTCGGCTCCGCCGAAATCAGCGGCAGTTCGCCTTCGGGCGGCCGCTGCTGCGGATCGCCCGCGACGCCGATGGCTTCACGTTCGGGCGTTTGCGACTCGAGCCGGCCGGCATAGGTGATGTTGAGGGTGAGCGTCGTGTCCTTGAGCACGGTTGACGGCAGGTTGACGACCAGCGTGTTCTGGTTCTTGACGCGGATGCCGAACAGCCGGCCGAATTCGTTGCTGACGACCGACTGCACGACGAGCGAATCGGCCAGCTTGAGCGTGATCGTGTTCAACAGGTAGGCGCGCGTCTTCAGGTAGATGCGCGTCCGGCCTTCAATCCATTGCCGCTCGGGAATCGACGCCACATCGATGTCGTAATCGATGACGTCGTAGTCAACCAGGTCGTCTTCGTTATAGAAGCGCCCGCGTGTCGCCAGCTTTTGTTTCGACGCATACAGCGCGATATTGCGGTGCCGCTTCCGATCGAACACCGTGATGTCTTCCGCTTCCTGCGCCGAGCGGGCATAGGTAATGGTGTCGTAGCGGCGGGTTTTGATTTCGGCAAGGAAATCGGTCGGACCGGGCAACAGCGACCACGGATCGCGGCTCAAATCGCCAAGGTCGATGACGAACGACTTTCCCGACTCTTCGCGGAACACTTCGAGCGCGCGCTTCAGCTCGCGAGCGTCCACCGTTCCAGCGGTGCGCGCCTGCAGCCGCGGCGTGGTCAGCAGCTGTTCGAAGTCCGATGGATTCAGCCGCACAAACGCCGATTCGAACGGCGATTCGAGCGTGTCCGTGCCGGTGAAAATTTTGACCTGTCCTTTTTCGGTCTGCGGCTCGGGATGAAAACTCATCGTGCCGCGGCCCAGCAACACGACGGCAGTCACTCCCTGGTCGACTTCCGAAACGAAGACCGAGCCTTCGGACAGCGTCAGGTCGAGATCTTCGGCGCTGATCTTCAGATCGCGTGCTGTGAACTGCTTCGTCGTGTTCAGTGCGAGCCGATACAGGCTCTCGACCGACGAAAGCCGCTCGCCATCGACAATCGCCCAGTCGCGATCGGTTCCCGAGTCGCCAACCCGCCGAAGATCAAGGCGCCACGTCGCGACCCGGGCGCGGTCGGCATTTTCGGCGAACAGGTCCACCATCAGCCGATAGCCGTCGCCGGGCAGCGTTCCGCGCAGCTGCTCGCGGTCGCGTTCCTGGATCACGGCGCGCGCCACCGGACTGGAAAGTTCGTTGACGGCAAACTCGTGAACGCGCGTCCGCTCGGAATCGAGGGCCACCGCTGAAAAGGCGTCCACGTCGCCAGCTTTGACAACGCCTTCGAGACGGCGAAGCAGCTGCGTGACGCCGTCCGCCGGTTGCGCCGACACGGGCATTGCGGCGGCGCACAATACCAACGCCAGTGCTGCCACAATCCGCCGCTGTCGGACACCCATCAGATGAGTATTTGCCACGAAGCCAATACGCGTTTCGGCGAGGCCGAACGCCTATTTTAGACACCAACAGCTGTGGGAATGACGCGACGGCGCAGTAAAAGGATCGTCAGGTCGTCGGCGAACTTCGTGTTGTCGGTGTGGCGTTCGACGGCCCGTACCACCTGGCTGCCGATTGAGGTCACGTCCTGCTCGCGATTGGCCCGCAATGCCGCTTCGAGCCCCGCTTCGTCGAACGGGAGACCACTTGGATCTTCCGCCTCTGTAATCCCGTCGCTGTAGATCGCGACGAGTTCATCCGGTTGGATCGTGACCTGTCCGGCTGTGTAGGTTGAGTGGTCAAACATGCCGAGCGCGATGCCGCCGTCGCTCAGCCGTTCGCAGGTCGATGTGCCGCCCGGGACGTCGTTTCGGAGCAGCAGTGGAGGAGTGTGACCAGCGTTCACGAAGGTGAACGTCCCAATCACAGGGTCGAAGACCGCATAAAAGAGCGTGATGAACCGCGTGCCCGGCGCGTGCCGGCTGACTTGCACATTCAACCGGGTGACGAGTGCCGCCGGTTCGAGTTTTTCGTCCACGAGCGTCCGCAGCATCGCCAGCAACAGCGCCATCAGCAGCGCCGCAGGGCTTCCCTTACCGGCGACATCGCCGACGGCGACGACCACTCGGCCATCGTCTAATTTGATGACGTCATAGAAGTCGCCGCCGACCGTGTTTGCCGGCCGGCTCAGACCGACGGTCTCGATTCCCGGTGCGGTGTAGAGGCCGGCCGGCAGCATTGCCTGTTGGATTTCGCGCGCGATCTCCAAATCGTTCTTCAGCGACAATCGATCCGCCACTTCCAGCAAGACCAGCAGGTTCATCAGCAGAAATGCCGCCAGCAGCGCGAACGTGCCGTTTTCAAAGAGCGGCCCGGGCGCGCCAACTCGCATCCCGAACGGCAGTGCCGCCACCCGGACAATGCCGATGCCGCGAAATAGATTGATCAGGCCGATCACCGAGAATAGCAACGCCGCGGCGTACACCATCCGCCGCGCCGGCGATAGCTTCATGGTGAACGCCATGAACACCGCGCGGGTGTGCGCCCAGAAGCGCTTGTGCCACGGCAGGTGTTTCAGCGAATCGGGATCGAGATGTCGCGTGAAAAAGTGATAGGCGTCTTTCGCGTCGCGTGTGAACAGGCGCTGCAAGTCGTCGGCGGTCAGATCCTTCGTATACGTGTCAACGAAGGTCTGCCAGCGGGATCGCCCGCCCGCTCGACTAGATGATTGCGAGCTCACGTCCAACTTTCGCGAATACGTCGAGCGCGTACTGGAGTTCGTCCTGGGTGTGCGTTGCCGTGACGATCGTCCGGACCCGCGCTTTGTCGCGGGCGACGGTCGGAAACGCAATCCCCTGTGCAAAGACGCCTTCGGCAAACAGCCGGTCGGACAGTTTCATTGCCAACGCGCCTTCGCCGGCGATCACCGGCGTGATCGGGCTCTCGCTGACGCCGGTGTTGAAGCCGAGCGCAACCAGGCCAGCCTTGAAGAACCGTGTGTTCTCCCACAGCCGCTCGATAATCTGCGGCTCCTGTTCGAGAACGTCAAGCGCCGCGATGCAGCTGGCGGCCACTGAGGGGGGATGCGACGTCGAAAACAGAAAAGGACGCGCGCGATGATACAGAAACTCGATCAGCCCCTTCGAACCGGCAACGTATCCGCCGAGCGCACCGATCGCTTTCGACAAGGTGCCAACTTGGATGTCGACCCGGCCGTGCATGTTGAAATGATCAATCGTGCCGCGGCCGTTCTTGCCGAATACGCCGCTCGCATGTGCGTCGTCCACCATCATGATCGCGCCGAATTCCTCCGCGGCCTTGCAGAGCGCCGGCAAGGCACCGAGATCCCCGTCCATGCTGAAAACGCCGTCAGTGATCAGCAGCTTCTTTCGATCGGCGGGCAGATCTTTGAGGATCTGGCGCGCGGCATCGACGTTTTTGTGCGGAAACACCTTTATCGTCGCGCGGCTGAGACGCGATCCGTCGATGATGCTCGCGTGGTTCAGTTCGTCCGAAACAACGAAGTCGTCTTTGGATAAGACGGCGGCTACCGTGCCGGCGTTCGCGGCGAAGCCGCTTTGAAACACCACCACGGCCTCGGTCTTCTTGAACGCCGCGAGGCGACGCTCCAGTTCCATGTGGATGTCCATCGTTCCGGCGATCGTTCGGACCGATCCCGACCCGACGCCGAGCCGCCGCGTTGCTTCCAACGCCGCCTCGCGCAATCGCGGGTGCGTAGTCAGCCCCAAGTAATTGTTCGACGACAAGTTGACGACCTGGTGATGGTCGAAGCTGGCTTTCGCCTTCTGCTCGCCGTCGAGGATTCGCAGATGCCGGAACAGGCCTTGTTCCTTGAGCGTGTCGAGTTCAGTGTTCAGATAGCCGAGCGGATCGGGACGCATGAAGCGTCCAGTCTAAACCAGTCCTGACAGGGGACTAGATCGACAGAAAGAGGGCCGTCCAGGGCAGGATGGCCAGCGCGATATAGAGCGTCGTCAACGCGAAAACGACGGTGTGGATCCGGTTCAAGTGCAACGCGATTCCGAAGGCCGCGGCCATCAGCTTTGCCGTGGCGAGTGCGGCGCCCGGACCAATCGCGGCGGCAGCGGCACTGATCAGCGGGTTCGCTTCGACGTGCAGTCCCCAGATGTGAACGCCGAGGTAGGTGAACGTTCCGTCAAGCGCCTGAACGATCAAAAAGCCGATGACGACAAGGTCGCCGAAGCGGCTGTGACGTTCCCAACGTTTCGTGAAGCCCAGCATCCCGGCTCCGCCCTCGTCCGAAATAGAGGGGAAAAGTCTGCTCATCTGGAGCGTTTTCGCTCTCTGAAGCCAGAAAACCCCGCGATTTGCAGCGTTTTCACGCTTCTCGCGAGAATCGCTTCAAATCGGACGCCAATCGGTTTAACGGAAGACGAAGACGCGGTCGCCCGCGAACGAGCCGAGTTCGACCCCGCCATGGGTTCGCACCCAGGCACTGACCTGCGGTCCCCGGTCGCCGACGTAATACGTTTCGTGTACGACGATGTGGGTGGGGCGAGCGAGCGAGCGAACCGCGGACGAGGCACGGTCGGGACGGATCAAAGCGTCTTGCAGCGCCTGGTCGAGCCGTTCGTAGTCCGAAGGGAACCCGCCGGAGTAGCCATTGACGAGGCGCCGCCAGTGGGTTGTCGAAAAGAACATGTAGCGAAGGTCGAACGCCGGCTCGCCGAGTGGTAACTCCAGCACGACGGCATCCGAAGGCAGCGATGCGAGGAAGCGATAGACCGGCGGCGCAGTCCGCTGGAGTGGCGGGAGCGGATTCAATCCGGCCCGGACGTAGTTTGGCGAATTCTGATTGAGCGGAACCGGTGGGCCGAAGGCCTCGGCGACGATGAGCATTCCTGCCAGGATTGAGATCCATCCTCTACGAAGGTGATCCGCCGCCAGGCCGCAAAGCACCGCGAGTCCGAGCGCCGCAATCATCGCAAACCGCGCCGGCACGCGCAGGCCGTCATAGCCTGGGACGAAGCGGTAGAAAAGCATATAGAGGTTGGTTTCGAGGACGATGCGGCCGCGTGCGTGGATCTCCGGGCCGAGCGACATCACGACCGCAAAAATTGTCACGACAGCGAAGCAGCCAGCCGGTGTCCGCAGCCAGTCGACCACCTGCGTGCGTGCGCGGCGAGAAGCGGACAGTAGTACAGCCGTTACGAACCCGGCGACGGCCAGCGCGCGCGAGAGGCTCGCGATTCTGACGCCGGGCAGCCGAATGACCACCCCAAACAGCAGCGGCAGGAGCACGACGATCGGAACAAGAATGATCGGTCGCGTACGCCGAGCGGCTGCGAATGCCGCCAACGCTGTGATGGTCAGTCCGGGGAACAGCGACCCTTCCGGTTTCGGCCATGCCCGCCACACCGAGCCCCACAACCACAGGTTGATGTCAGCGGTCAGGTAGCCAAAGACGTCCGCGGAGAATTGCTGCGTCTCGCCGATCGACCGCGGGGCGAAATCGAGCGCGCGCAGTTCCCAATACGGCAGAAAGAATGGTGTGGTCACCAGCACCGCAACCGTGCACGTGATTGCGATGCTGATGACGGTCCGCGCGTCGCCCCACCGGTGACGCGTTGTGATCTCCCACGCGAGGTAGAAGCCGATGATCGGCGCAAAAAACATCAGGTAGTAACCTGACGACAGGTTTTGCACGATCCAGGCGAGTGCGGCACAAGCGAGCGGCAGCACACGACCGTTGTTGAAGTAGCGCCGGAATGCGAACAGCGTGAACGGCATCCACGCCGACGACAACACGGTCAGATGCGACAGCGCGCCGATGCGGTACGGCGTAAATGCGTAGGCAAGTCCCGCGACCATCGCGGCTGCGCGATTGCCGGTAATCTCGCGCACGAAAAGGAACACGCCAAGTCCTGACAGCGTGAATGTCGCGAGCAGGGTGACGTTGTAGACGAGAATCGGGTTTCCGGTAAGTCGGTAAAGCGGGAGGATCTGTAACGCCGGTGCGGCAAGGTGGTCTGAATACGCCAGCGCCAGCGGATGCGGCGCGAAGATGTTCGCATTCCACCAGCCACGCGTGAACAGGTGCGTCGCATCCCACGCGAGGACCCAGGCGTTGAACAGAGGATCGCCGTAGTCGCCGGCAATGTTGTGCGAGAGGTCGCGCGCCAACGGCCATGTGACTGCCAGCGCGAGCAGCGTGTACGCCAGCGCCGCAGCAGAGGCGCTCTTGATACTCAGCCCTCCCCGGCAGGTCGTTCACCACGGACCGCCACGTCTTCGATGATCACCGAAATAATTGCGGCAGTCGGGATGGCAAGAATGGCGCCGATCACGCCCCACAGCGCGCCGCCGACGAGCAACGCCACCATCACCGCCACCGGGCTCACCCCGACGCGGCGCTCCATGATTTTCGGCACCAGGACATTGGCTTCGAGTTGATGCAGCACGAGAAAGTAGACGCCGACGGTAAGCGCCAGTTTCGCCGAGACGGTCAGCGCGACGGCGACCGCGGTGACGCCGCCGATCACCGGCCCGACGATCGGAATCGTTTCACCGACTGCGGCGACCAGCGCGACGACATAAAAATATGGCACGCCGAGGAATGCCAGGCCGATGGCCGCGAATGTGCCCATCACGCCGGCGAGCAACACCTGGGCACGCAGCCAGGCGCTGACCTTTACCACCGCCTCGCGTGCTGCCACCGATACGTCGCCGCGCCGTTCGACCGGCACGAACCGGATCAGATACTCGAACATCGTCTGCGTTTCGGTCAGAAAGTAGAAGCTGAGAATCAGTACGGTGACCACCGCGAAGATGCTGCCGGCGAAGGTCGACAGCGCAATCAACACCGTTCCCACCGCGTCCGCGCTGCCGGTCGGCGCACTCTGGACTGCTTCGGCCAGCGTGATCGGCCGCCGCATCAGGTTGTAACGAATCAGCGTTTTTTGAAGGCGATTGAACTCGTCGGGCATGCGCGCCCAGAGCGCCGTTGCCTGTGCGATCAGCGGCGGGATGACGATCAGGGCGACAACCACGAAGATCGCGACGACCGTCAGGTAGATGACGAGGATGGCGAACCATCGCGGCACCCGCCCGACATTCTCGGCGCGCCCAGCGTTGTTCCGGAGCGGCCGGCCGCGTTCCAGATTGCGAACCAGCGGGGCAAATCCCATCGCGATCAGACCGCTGATGTAAATGAGCAGGAGCGCTTCGCGCGCCGCCCACAGCGCAAACGCGAAGGCGATGACGCCCGCTACCGCAAACACGGTCTGCAGCATGCGGCGCGTAAACTCGCGGTCGGTCATCGGCACCGAGGGTCAGGCCCGGAATGTCAGGCTACGTAATGAGCGTTGAACTGCGCCATCAGATCGTAAATCTCGCTCAATTCTTCGAGTGGCGCGAGAAAGACGATTCTGAGAAAACCCTGGTCGGCGGGCAAGCCGAAGCCGGAGCCGTAAACGCAGAGTACGCCGGTTTCGTGCAGCAGCGCTTTGACGTAATCCTCGTCGCTCTTGCCGTGCGGCAACGTGACTTTCGGCATCGCGTAAAAGGCCGCGGTCGGCATCGCGCAGTTGACGCCGGGCATGTCGCACAACCGATTGAGCGTCAAGTCGGCACGCGCCTTCAACGCCTGTCGAAACGCGACCTGGTGCGACTTGTCGCCGTCGAGCGCGGCAGCCACCGCGTACTGCATCGGCACGGTGCTGCACAGCCGGCCGTCGGCAAGCTTTTTCACCGCGGCGGCCACGCCGTCCAAACGCGGCGTTTTTCCAATGGCCATCCAGCCGGTTCGCCAGCCGGGTGCCAGGTACGCCTTGGACAGACTCGAATACGAGATGATCGCGGCATTGGGATCAAGAATGCCGAGCGGCTCGACCGGTCCGTCGAATCCGAGATCGCCATAGACCTCGTCCGCAAGAATCAGCAGGCCGTGGTGATCAGCGAAATTCAGAATGGCGCGGCGGACGTCGCGCGGATACACCGCGCCGGTCGGGTTGTTTGGATCGATCACGACGATCGCTTTCGTCGCCGGCGTGACAAGACCCTTCAGATGATCAAGATCCGGCATCCAGGCGTTGCTTGGATCCAGTCGATAGAATTTGGTCCTGGCATCCAGCTTCGCCATCACCGCGGTGTATAGCGGATAGGTCGGCATGGGAATCAGTACTTCGTCGCCGGCCTCGATCGTCGCCCCCAGCGTTAACTCGATTCCTTCCGATGTTCCAGCAGTGATGAAGACGCGATCCGCGCCAATTGGAAATCCATTCCGCGCGTATTCGCGCGCCACCGCCTCGCGCGCTTCGGGAATTCCCGCCGACGGCCCATAAGTGTTGTGGTCGTCGTGCATCGCTTTCTCGACCGCCTGCAACAAGTGCGGCGGCGTTTTGAAACCGAAAGCGACCGGATCACCGATGTTCAGGTAGTGGACTTTCTTGCCGGCCGCTTCCACCTTGAGCGCCTCCGCGACGATGTTGCGGATGGCGTAGGTAAAGCGATGCACTCGGGACGCTGTAGGGATTGCGTCGTGGATTTTCGCGGTGCTCACAGCCGAAATCTTAACCCGAGCCCGGCAGCGTAAATTTTACGCAGCGGCTTTAAGCCGTCTGCGCCAAACCGTGTAACTGTTACTCGATTTCGACATGTTTTTGGGCTCCAGCCCGACGGCGAAGATCCGATAAGTAGTTTATTCGGAGGCATTTATGGGTCTGGCAAAACCTTTGGACATAGTCACACCGATGAAGCGGGGCAGCGTCATCACCAGCACGGCCGTTGCGGCGGCTCTGCTCGTGACTCAACTCGTGGGTGGAGGGGCACATGCGCAGACGGCGCCGTCAGCGCAGCCACAGCCACAAGCACCGGCCGCGACGTTTAAATCGAGCGTCGATCTGGTCCGGGTCACAGCGGTCGTGCGGGATCAAAAAGGCCGATTCGTTCGCGACCTCACCGAGAAGGATTTTCAAATCCTCGACCGCGGGCAGACCCGTCCGATTGCGGAATTCCGTAGTGATGTGTCGGGGGTCAGCGTCGCGTTGTTGTTCGATGTGAGCGGCAGCATGGAAGGTCAGCTGCCGATGGCGCGCGAAGCGGCGGCACACGTGCTGAGTTGGCTCGACGTATCGCTCGACGAGGCGGCGGTGTTCACGTTCGACACGCGTCTCGATGAAGTGACACCGTTTACCACCGGCCTGAAAAAGTTGCCGGAATCGCTTGGTACGGTGGTGCCGTTCGGCGCGACCTCGCTGCACGATGCGATCGCCGAAACGGCGCGACGTCTCAGCCAGCGCGCGGGCAAACGACGCGCAGTGGTGGTGCTGACCGATGGCAACGACAACGCGAGCCGGTTGTCGCCGTCTGAGGTGTCGGGTATTGCCAGCGAAATCGACGTGCCGGTCTATTTGTTCGGCATCGTCGCGTCGATTGACAACCCGACCTCAGACTTCGCCACCAACTCGATCGCTCAAGCGTCACTCGGCGGACCGTTGTCGGATCTCGCCAGCTGGACCGGCGGTCACACGTTCGTCGCCAGCACGCCGGGGCAGCGCAGCACCGCGGCGCGGCAAATCGTCGATGAGCTGCGGCATCAGTATCTGATCGCGTTCGAAGCGAGCGGCCTCCCGGGGTGGCACCCGCTCGTGGTTCGGGCAAACAAGAAGGATCTCGTCGTGCGGACACGTAGCGGTTATATTGCGGGGCAATCACGCCCGTCGCTGTAGGAGGATCGTCATGCTGCGGAAATTTGTTGTAGCTCTCCCGATTGTGATGCTGGCTGCCGGATCGACGGCGTGCGCCAGCAAGAAGTTCGTCCGCACCAGTGTGGGCGAAGTCAACGACAAGGTCGACTCGATGGGCCGGTCGCTCGAGGAGACCCAGGAGCGGACGCGCAAGAACGAAGGCCGGATCGGCGAAGTCGATCAGAAGGCCCAGCAGGCGCAGAGCTCGGCCGACCAGGCCAACAGCGCCGCCGGTCAGGCGCGCCAGGAAGCAACTGCCGCGCGCAGCGAAGCCAATACCAAGTTCGACGCGATCGACAAGACCAACAAGCGGCTGGTCTACGAAGTCGTGTTGAGCGAAGACTCGGGCAACTTCAAGTTCGGCAAGACGTTGCTGCCGGATGAAGCGAAGTCGAAGCTCGATCAGATGGTGGCCCAGCTGAAACAGGATCCGAAGAACGTTTTCATCGAGATTGAAGGGCACACCGACAACGTGGGCGACAAGATCGTCAACGAAAAGATCGGCCTCGAACGCGCCACCGCGGTGCAGCGCTACCTCTACGAGCAGTACCAGATTCCGCTGCACAAGATGAGCGTGATCAGCTACGGCGAAGACAAGCCGATCGCACCGAACAAGACCAAAGACGGACGCGCGCAGAACCGCCGCGTCGTGATCAAGGTCCTGTCGTAACCATCTGCCCCGCTCCCCGTGGGGCGGTCGGCCGGTCAGTCGGACGCAGCGACCAGCAGTCGGAGCCACACGACCGCTGACCGCTGATTGCCGACGCTGAACGGCCGCCTCACGGGGAATTTCCATGCAGGAAATGAGGAATTAGGAATTAGGGAACGATCGTTAGATCGTTCCTAATTCCTAATTCCTAATCCCTGATTCCTCATTTCTGTATACGATAGCCGCATGGCGATTCGTACAGAGCTCTCCCTTCGCATCCCCAACAGTCCCGGCGCCCTGGCAGGTGTCTGCCGGCTTTTGTCGGCCGAACGCGTCAACGTTCAGGCGATGACACTCGAAGCCGGCGGCCAGCTGCGCCTTGTCGTGGACAACCACGTTCACGGTGGCGCGGTGTTGCGGGAACATCATCACCAAGTGAGCGAGCGGGACGTGATCGTCACCGCCATCCCGAATTCTCCGGGAGCGCTGGCGCCGGCGTTGCGGCTGATCTCTGACGCCGGGATAAATGTCGAATATGCCTATGGCGGCGCCGGCGAGGCCGGCAATACCGCGTCAGTGGTACTCGGCGTCGAGGACGCGATGAAAGCGTCTGCCGCGGCGGGAATCTAAATTGAAGCTCTACGTCGGTCCCATGGACTCGGTCGTCGTCGACTACGACAACAACGGAAAAGTGCAGCTCGAAGGTGAGGAGGAGTTCAGGGCCCCGTCGCTCCAGGAGCAGCGCGCAATCATTTACGCCGCGCGCAGCGAGCTTGCCGCGCTGACTGAACTGCTCGACGTGCTGGAACGGACGGTCCCGGCTTCCTGACTGTGCGCCCGTTCCGCTACTTTGTCGTCACCACGCTGCTGTATGCGGCGCTGACCGCGGTGATGACCTACCCGCAGGTTCTACATCTCAACGATACCGTTCATGACGACGGCGATCCGCTGCTGAACGCCTGGGCAATCGCCTGGGTTGCGCATCAGCTGCCGATCGCGCCGGCGCATCTCTTCGACGCCAATATCTTTTATCCCGAGCGTCGAACACTGGCGTTTTCCGAGACGTTGCTGCTTCCTTCGCTGGTCGTGGCGCCGCTGCGCTGGATCGGCTTCGGTCCGTTGCTGGTCTACAACGTGGTCTTCTTGTCCGGATTTGTGCTGTCGGGGTCAGGCGTCGCCCTTCTGGTGCGTTCGTTGACCGGAAATGGTCTCGCTGGATTTGTCGCAGGGGTCGTCTTTGCTTTCCTGCCGTACCGCATCGATCACTATCCGCATCTGCAACTGCAGCAAACGCAATGTCTGCCGTTTGCGTTCTGGGGATTTCACCGACTTTTGCAGAGCGCCCGAGTACGAGACGGAATACTGTTCGGCGGGTTTGCGGCCGGGCAGGTGCTGTCGTGCATGTACTACGGATTGTTCCTGATCCCGTTCATGGCAGTGGTGTGTGCCGCGCTGCTGATTGGCCAAAAGCCGCTGACGCGTCGGCACTGGATCGCGTTGGCGGCGGGCGCTGCGATCGCGGCTGTCGCCGTGCTGCCAGTCGGCATCGCCTATCTCGGCGCGCACGAAGTGGTCGGCGAGCGTAGCGCAGAAGAAGTCGAGCGAGGCAGCGCGCTGCCGGTCAACTATGTCGGTCCGCCAGAGTTCAATCTCGTCTACGGGACGGCGTTGAAACAGTTTGCGGCGGGGGAGCGGCGGTTGTTCCCGGGATTCGTCGCTATCGGCCTCGCCATCGTCGCCTTGGTTGGCACGAAGCCACGCAGCCGCGAAGACACGAAGTTACGGATCGCCTACGGGCTCGGCCTGCTGATAGCCTTCGACCTGTCGCTTGGGTTCAACGGGATCTCGTATCGAATTCTCTACGAGTACGTACTGCCATTTCGCGGATTGCGTGTTCCGGCGCGGATGGGAGTCATCGTTGGTTTCTCATTGGCTGTCCTTGCGGGATTTGCGACTGCTTCGCTGATTCGGCGATTCGGTCAAGGGATTGCGGTTGCCGCAGCGCTGGTGATGCTGGTGGAGTACGCGTCGAAACCGCTCGACCTGCGGCAGATTCCGACCACGCCGCCAGAGAGTTACGCGGATGCCATCAAAGACAGCGGCGACAGTCCGACTGCGACGTTGTTCGAATTCCCCGCATCCGCGCTGGACGACCCGACCTACATGTATTATTCAACGTTTCACTGGCAGAACCTGGTGAACGGCTACAGCGGATTCTTCCCGCCGTCATATAACCGGGTCGTCAACGGTGTTAAGAATTTTCCTGACCAGGCATCGATCGACGCGATCAAGTCGCACGCGCCACGCTACCTGCTGGTGCATGGCGAGCGCCTGTTCGGCGCGAGATACGAGGAGCTGTCGGTGGAGTTAGGACGGCGGCGCGATTTGCGACTGATCTCGCGGCGGCCAGCGATTGGACCGAACGGCCACAGCGAAATCTCGTTGTATCGAATCAGCTATTCGGACGTGCCTTGACCGCGAAGCGAAAATTCAACGCCTCGCGATCTCGGCGCGCTCGGCGTTCTTCTTAGGTCGTGCCGCTTTTCAGCAAATCCTCGACGGCATCGCCAAACATGTCCACTTCCTGCAGCGTGGTGTAGATGTTCGGCGTAATCCGCAGACCCTGATATTCCGCATGCGTGATCGCGGCGGTGATGATCCGGTGTTTCGACCACAGGTACTCGTACGCTTTCGTCGCGGTGATTCCCTCGAGACTGACGTTCTGCAGTCCCCACGACTGATTGGGTAACCGGCTCGACAGGATCTTCACTCGTGGCTGCTTCTCGAGCCGCGTGATCCATCGATCGCTCAAGTAACGCATCCGCGCGGCGCGGCGCTCGACGCCGATCGCCTGGTGGAAGGCCAGCGCCTCGGCGATCGCGTTGTGGTTTGCGGCGGGATGGGTGCCAACTTCTTCGAACTTCTTGATGCTCTTCGTCAGGTTGGCGTTGGCCGGTGTAAGCGGCCACGTTTTCTCGATGTTTTCGCGGCGGACATAGAGAAAGCCGGTTCCAACCGGCGCCAACAGCCACTTGTGGAGTGACGTCCCGTAGAAATCGACTTCGAGGTCGCGCAGCTTGAAGGGGAAGTGCGCGAACGCGTGAGCGCCGTCAACGATCGTGTAAATGCCGCGGCTGCGTGCGAACCGCGCAATCTCTCGCACCGGGAACAGCTGACCGGTCAAATTGGTGATGTGACAGAAGTGAATGACCCTGGTCTTCGGCGTCACCGCCGCTTCGATGCGGCTCTGCAGCTCGGCGAGATTGGTGGTCGGCACCGGAAACGCAATTTTCTTGACGACAATCTTGTCGCGCCGCGCGCGCTGATCCCACGTATCGAGCATGCGGCCGTAATCCTGGTTCGTCGTGACCACCTCGTCGCCGGGCTGCATGTCGATACCCAGCTGCGCGATCTGCAGACCTTCGCTCGCGTTGCGCGTGATTGCGATTTCGTCCGCCTCGCAGCCCGCTTCAGCCGCCAGCTTGCGCCGCACCGTTTCCACGTTCGGTTCGAGCGTGTTCCACATGTAGTAGATCGGTGCCTGGTTGGAGATGTCGAGGTAGCGCTTCAGCGCTTCGTGAACCACGCGCGGGCTCGGACAGGTGTAGCCGTTGTTGAAGTTGAGAATCGTCCGGTCGAGCGTAAAGGCCTGCTGAATTTCGCGCCAATACGTCTCGTCGGCGGCAATCTCGGCCGCGGGAACGTCGGCCACAGCGGTGGTCGCCGACACGATGCGCTCCAGCCAGTCAGTGCGTAACGAGATGTAACCGGCGGCGCCGGCTGGCACCATTTGTTGGAGGAAAGCGCGACGGTTTTTCATTCAAGAACTCTCTTCCTAATCCCCAACCCCTAATCCCCAACCCCTAATCCCCAATCCCTAATCCCTAATCCCCAATCCCCAATCCCCAATCCCTAGTAAGGAGGCCGACGGCCATTGGCGTATTATTCCCCCTATGTCAGTCAGTCGCAGAGAATTCTTGAAGAGCGCCGGGGTCAGCGGTCTCGCGACCGCCGTGACCTCTGCGACCGTCGGCCAGGCCGAAGCCCAAACCAGTCCGGCGGTCATCGGACCGGGTGACGTTCCCGTATCACTGATGGTGAACGGGAAGCGGCTCGACCTTCGGATTGAGCCGCGCGTCACGCTGCTCGACGCGGTGCGCAACCGAGCCGATCTCACCGGCAACAAGCGCGTGTGCGACCGCGGCACATGCGGCGCTTGCACGATGATCGTCGATGGCCGCACGGTCTACTCGTGTTCGACGCTGGCGATCGACGTGCAGGGCAAACCGATCCGAACCGTCGACGGCCTTGCCGCCGCGAACGGCACGATGCACCCGGTGCAGCAGGCATTCTGCGACGTCGACGGCTTGATGTGCGGCTTCTGCACGCCCGGCTTCGTCGTCGCCACAGTTGCCCTGCTCGAAAAACATCCAAACGCCACACCCGAACAGATGCGCAAGGGCCTCGACGGCAACATCTGCCGCTGCGGCACTTTCGTCCGAATCATGGAAGCTGCCCAAAAAGCTAAAACGACCATGGGGGTGCGCCGTGGCTGATCCGAAGCTGGCGTGGCCCGCCAAACCCAAACTGCTCAGCACGCACGTCCAACGCATCGACGCGCCGGAAAAAGTGACAGGGCGAGCGAAGTACACCTACGACATCAATCGCCCCGGCATGATCTACGGCAAGATCGTCCGCTCGCCGCATCCACATGCGCGAATCGTGTCGATCGATCTCTCGGCGGCGGAGAAAGCACCGGGCGTGAAAGCGGTGCTCGAATACAGCAAAGCCGGCGCGCAGGTGATGTACCAGGGCGACCCGGTCGCTGCGGTCGCAGCCGACACCGAAGAACGCGCGCTCGACGCGGCGCGGCTCGTGAAAGTCGAGTACGAAGCGTTGCCGCACCTCGCCAGCGTTGAGCAGGCGATGGCGGAGAACGCGCCGAAAGTGTTCACCCCGGCGAACACGCGAGCCGGCCAGTCGGAAGAGACCGGTGATCTTGAAGCCGGCTTCAAGGCCGCGGCGCACGTCATCGAAGCGACCTACGCCACGCACGTGATTACGCACGTCTGCCTCGAGACGCACGGCACGGTGTGTGAGTGGGACGGCGATAAGTTGACCGCGTGGGTGTCGACCCAGGGCGCACATCAGTGCGCGCAAGGGTTTGCGCAGTCGCTCAAGATTCCTCAGGCCAACGTTCGCGTCATCACGCAATTCATGGGTGGCGGTTTTGGCAGCAAATTCGCGCCCGATTCGCAGGGGATCATCTGCGCCCAGTTGGCGAAAATTGCGAAGGTCCCGGTCAAATTGATGCTCGATCGCAAGGAAGAGCATCTCGACAGCGGCAACCGTCCATCGGCGACGGCGAAAATCCGCGCCGGCGTTTCGGCCGAGGGGATGCTGACGGCGTTCGACGCCAGGAGTTGGGGCACGGGTGGCGCCGGAGCGACGTCGAACTTTCCACTGCCTTACATCTACAACTTCCCCAACCGTAAACGACAGCACACCGACGTCTACATCAACGCTGGCCAGCAGCGCGCGATGCGCGCGCCAGGACATCCACAGGGTTGCTACCTGACTGAAATCCTGATGGATGAACTCGCGGACCGCGTGAAGATGGACCCGGTTGCGTTTCGCATCAAGAACCTGCCGCCGAAAGGCCCGAACGCGATGTGGCAGGACTATTTTGAGATGGGTGCGAAGCGGTTCGGATGGGACAAGCGCCATCCGACCGGTGAAGGTGGGTCTGGTTCAGTAAAGACCGGCATGGGCGTATCGGCGCATCGCTGGGGCGGTGCCGGACGGGGTTCGCGAGCGCACTGCGACATCACCTCCGACGGCGGCGTCGTGGTGAAGTGCGGTACGCAGGATATCGGCACAGGTACGCGAACACTCGTCACGATTGTTGCTGCTGAGACGCTTGGATTACCGGTCAGCGCGGTCAAGGCGGAAATCGGCGACACGGTGTACCCGTTCAGCGGCGGATCCGGCGGCAGTACGACGGCCGCGTCGGTGTCGCCGGCTATTCGCCACGTCACGATGAAAGCGCTGGATGCGCTGTTCGCGAAAGTCGCGCCGACGCTCGGTACCACCGCGGAGAACCTCGTGGCCGAGGGCGGACGAGTGTTCGTGAAAGGTACGCCGTCCAAAGGTCTCAGCTGGAAAGACGCGTGCAAGGTGATCGGCACTGAACCGGTCTCGGTCGACGGCGAATGGCAGGATGGACTGTCGGGCTCGGGCACCAGCGGTGTGCAGTTCGCCGAGGCGTCGGTCGACGTCGAAACCGGCATCGTCAAGGTGACGCGGATCCTGGCGATTCAGGATTGCGGCCTGATCGTTAGCGGCCTCACGGCGGAAAGCCAGGTGTATGGCGGCGTCATCGCCTCGATCAACTTTGCGCTGTTCGAGGATCGGATCCTCGACCGCAGTACCGGTCACATGGTCAATCCGAACATGGAGATGTATCTCCTGGCGGGCATGTCCGACGTGCCGAAGATCGACATCGTGATCAACAACATGCCGGAGCGCGGCGTGATCGGCATCGGTGAACCACCGACGGTGTCGACCGCGTCAGCGATCGCGAACGCCGTCCGCAACGCGACCGGCGCCACGATCCGCAGCCTGCCGCTGCATCCGCACCGTGTGCTCGCGGCGATCGACCAGGAACGCGCGGGGGGAACTAACTGAACTTGGTAAATGGGTAAATTGGCAAGTTGGTAAATGAGAGCGAGAACCCCGCTTTCATTCACCAATTGACCAACTCACCAACTTACCAATTTCGTTTGGGGGGTTTTGTGAAAGCGTTCGCCTACGTTAATCCAACGAACGAAAAAGACGCGGTCGCCGCAGTTGCCAAGCGCGAAGGCACGATCATTCTGCCGATGGCCGGCGGCCAGGATCTGCTGGCGCGCATGAAGGACTACGTGACGGCCGCCGATCGGATCGTCAATCTCAAAAGCGCGGTCGACGCCGCCGCCGTGGCGACGCCTGACGGAGGCATGAAGATCGGGGCGGCGATGAAGATCGTCGATCTCGCGGAGCACGCGCAGGTCGCGAAGCTCTATCCGGTGGTTGCCGATGCGGCGAGCGAGGTCGGTACGCCGCAGATCCGCAACCAGGGAACGGTCGGCGGCAACATCAATCAGCGGCCGCGCTGCTGGTATTTCCGCAACGAGGAATTCGTCTGCTTCAAGAAAGGCGGATCCCGCTGTTTCGCGACAACCGGCGAGAATCAATATCACGCAATCTTCGGCAACAACGGACCAAGCCACATCGTCCACCCGTCGAGTCTGGCGGTGCCGTTCGTCGCTTACGGCGCCCGATTCAGACTGGTCTCGGCGCGCGGCGAGCGCGAAGTTGCCGCGGCGGAATACTTCACGATGCCGACCAATCGCAACGTGCTCAAGGAGAACGTCCTCGAAGACGACGAGATCCTGACGCATGTGATTTTGCCGGCGCCCGGCAACGTCAAGACCGGGCACTACGAGGTGCGGTACAAGGCGTCGCACGACTGGCCGCTGGCGTTCACCACCGTGGTGTTGACGATGAACGGGAACAACATCGCGTCGGCGCGCGTAGTCCTCGGCGCGGTGGCGCCGGTGCCGTGGCGTTCGCGTCCAGCGGAGCAAGCGCTTGCCGGCAAGCCTCTGAACGAACAGACCGCGTTGGCGGCTGCCGAGGCAGCCGTCACCGAGGCGCAGCCGATGAGCGGCAACGCCTATAAGGTGCAGATTGCCAGGACGGCAGTGAAGCGCGCAATTCTCCAGGCCGCCGGAATTCGGACGGCCTGAAAAAACCAAATTGAGCGTGACCTTTATGGATGATTTAACTTCCTCGAAAGTGATCCGCGGCGTCCATTGCCTGCAGCTGCGTCACAAGGGCATGTACGTGACGTCGGGTCCGGATCCGGACGAATTCAGCTTCTACGATAAGTACGATTCAACCGCGTATTGGTGTGTCGAGACGTCGCGCGGATTTGGCCCTGACGGTCAGCCGGTGCGCCCGGACTGCTGCACCGGCGAGCGGGATTGCTGCAAGCACTGAGCTATTTCTCTCCCGCCAGGCCAAACAGCACGGTGCCAAGGGCCGCGTAGTCCAGGTCGCCGCCGCCGGCTGCGACCAGCGCATTCACCATCTGCGTCACGATCGCCGTTCCCGGCATCGCGACGTTGTTCGCCGCCGCCGCTTCGTTGGCCAGCCGCAGATCCTTCTGATAGAGTCGCGCTCGGAAGCCAGGCTTGTAATTGCCGGTCAGCATTCGCTCACCGTGCACTTCGAGCACCTTGCTTGCGGCAAATCCGCCGAGCAACGCTGCCCGGACACGCGCTGCGTCGACACCAGCTTTCCTGGCGAGCGCGAACGCTTCGCTGACGCCGGCCAGCGCGCCGCCGATCGCGACTTGATTGCAGACCTTGCAGACCTGACCGGCGCCTGACTTGCCGATGTGGACGATGCGTTCCCTGTTTCCCATCGCCTCGAAAATCGGCCTCGCGCGGTTGAACGCGGCTTCGTCGCCGCCGACCATGATGGAAAGCGTCGCATTGATCGCGCCAATCTCTCCGCCGCTGACCGGTGCGTCGAGCATCGCCGCGCCTTTTTCCGCGACCAGCGCGGCCAGCCGCTCTGTCGCGACCGGCGAGATGCTACTCATGTCGATGACGAGCGCGCCCTTCTGAACACCGGCGAGGACTCCGTCCGGGCCAGTCAGCACGCGCTCCACGTCCGGCGTGTCCGGCAACATCGTGATCACCACGGTCGCCTGTCGAGCGACCTCGGCCGGCGATGCGGCGCCCTTTGCGCCCTGGGCGACCAGCTCGTCAACCTTGCCTCGGCTACGGTTGTGTACGACGACCGCGTAGCCGGCCTTCAACAGGTGGCCAGCCATCGGCTTTCCCATGACCCCGAGACCGATAAAGCCAAGAATTTCACTCATATCCAGCACACCTCAGCCCAAGACAGCGTACAGCCCAGCACCCGGCACTCTGCACCAGCACCCGGCACCTGGCACCAGCACCCGGCACCTGGCACCAGCACCCAGCACCAAGCACTCAGCACCTGGCACCCATAGTGCGTCGTATAATCTCTCACATGAAGCGAGCATTCCTTGTCGCAGCGCTGATTACCCTCGCGTCGCCCCTGGCTCCGTTGTCGGCCGGCGGCAAAGGGACGGTCACCGGCTCGTATGTCGAAGCGCGCACCGCCGAAGTGTTCACCGGCGGCTGCATCATGAATTCTGAAGCCGAAACGATGGGCAAGCAGGCGGTTCTGGCGTGGAAAGTGGACCGCGGCACCTTCAACGGCGTTTCGATCGACGGCCTGTCCGTGGTGGCCGCGTTGTCGGGCGACCGCAACCTCGGGATGACCGAGATGGGCGGCGCCAAGCCGGCCGTGCGCTCCGCGATCTTCGTCGACGCGCGCGCGAACAGCGCACAGCAACTGGCGCTGGTCGCGATGGCCAACGAGCTGTCGAAGGGCCTCGTCGGCACGATCGTCAACGTGACGCCGGCGCCGATCCAGTTCGCCGACCACGGCGCGGAAATCGAAGTGACCGGCGGACCGGTTTCGCTCGACGTCAGCAAGCATTTGCCGCACGACCCGACCTGCGGCGCCATGCAGTGGTTCCATCCGTTTTCGTCGGTTGACGAGGCCGCGATTGGGATGACCGCCGCGCACGCATTCACCGGATCGGGACTCGGCACGAAGTGGAGCGACCCGAACCGCCGCTCGGCGTTCTTCGGGACGTTCAGCTACTAACCGACTCGTTCGACTACTGTCACAGGCGGAAACCGCAGAGCGCGCCGAGCACGCAGAGATGATTTTCTCTGCGCCCCCTTGCGATCTCTGCGGTTTCGTTTTTGACAGCCTAAAGACCAAATGAACCTCACCGACCGGGTTGCTCTGATTACAGGCGGCAAGCGCATCGGCCTGGCCGTCGCGCGCGAGCTGGCGGCACGCGGGGTCGACATCGCGTTCACCTACGCGCGTTCAAAGCCCGAAGCGGAAGAAGGCGCAGCGATCGTTCGTGCTGCGGGCCGGCGGGCGATGACAACGCAGGCGGATCTGTCTGATCCTGCGGCCTGCGCGAGGGTCGTCCAGGAGACGGTCGCTGAACTCGGCCGGCTCGACATTCTGATCAACATGGCATCGGTCTACTCGCGCAAACCGTTCGATGCGCTGACGGTTGACGACTGGGATGCGCCGATGCGCGTGGACTTGCGTGCCGCCTTTCTCTGCGCGCATGCGGCAGTGCCGCATATGCGAACGCAAGGCGGCGGCCGGATCATCAACTTCGGCGACTGGGTTGCGAGGAGCGGCCGCCCGCGTTACGAAGGCTTCGTTCCGTACTACGTCGCCAAGGCGGGCGCAATCGCGCTCAGCGAGGCCCTTTCACTGGAACTTGCCGCCGACAACATTCTCGTCAACGCCGTGGCGCCCGGACCGATCGTCGCGCCGCCTGGAACCAGCGACGAGGACGTCGAGAAAGTGGAGCAGGCCACACCGCTCGGTCGCTGGGGCGGCGAGCACGAGATCGCCAAAGCCGTACTTGCGTTCCTCGACAGCGATTTCATCACCGGCGAAACCATTCGCGTCGACGGCGGCAGACACTTGCGGTAGCTCAGCGGCGTGGCGCGAACGAAGGACTGAACAACGCCTTCATCGATTCGAGCGCGCCGGTCAGTTCCTGCCGGTCGCGTGCGAAACAGAAGCGCACGTAACCTTCACCGTTCGCCCCGAAATCGACGCCGGGAACGGAACCGATCCGGCCGTTCTTGATCAGATACTCGGTCATCCGCCACGAGATCGATTTTGTCTCTGGCGTTCCATCTTTCCAGGAGGGGTCAACCTTGAGGAACGCGTAGAACGCGCCCGACGGCGGCGTTCCCGACAGCACTCCTCCAAGATTGGCGATGCCGTCGTAGAACAGATCGCGTCGTGCCTGGAGTTCGACTCGAAACGCTTCAATCGACGCCTGCGGACCTTCGAGTGCACCGATACCGCCGAACTGCACGACCGACGAGATGTTGCTCGCGGTGTAAAACAGAATCTTCTTTGCTCGATCGCGGATTACCGGATCCTGGATCGCGACATATCCGAGCCGCAGTCCGGTCATTGCGTACGACTTGCTGAAAGTGTGCATCGGAATCGTGCGCTCGTACATCCCCGGCAGCGAACCAATGCTGACATGCTCGCCTGCATACAGCACGTCTTCGTAGGCTTCGTCCGACAACACCCACAATTGACGCGCCTCGGCGATTCCGGCGATCCGAACGGTGTCGTCGGGGCTGAGGACGGCGCCGGTCGGATTGTGCGGTGAATTGAGATAGATCGCGCGGGTCCGCGGCGTGATTCTCGCCGCCAATCCGTCGATGTCGTAGCGCCAGCCGTTGGCGGTGTCCTGGAGCGGCCACGATACAGGCGTCGCTCGTGCCGCGAGAACGTTGCCGGCCGCGGCGGGCCAAAGCGGATCGGGCACGAGCACTTCGTCGCCAGGCTCGAGCAACGCGCGGCAGACGAGATAGATCCCGTGGATGCCACCGTTCGTAACCAGAATATGTTCGGGGTCGTCGACCGGCGTGCGGTTCTTCTCTCGCAGTTTTGCGGCGAGCAGCTCACGAAGTCGCGGAACACCGGTCGTCTGCAGGTAGTGAGTTTTGTTTTCCGCGATCGCGCGGGTCATCGCGCGCTTGACGCTGTCGGGCGAGTCGAAGCTGACGTCGCCCTGGTCGAGGCGATATGGGTTCGCGACCGAATACATCATGTCGCGAATCCGGATGATGCCGGAGAACGGAACCTGGTCCAGATACGCGGCCATGCTCCTAGCCTAGCATCAGTGTTTGTAAGCGAAGTAGTCCGCTGCCTCTTTCGCAACCAGTCCAATAGCGTTTTCGAGCATTTCGCCGGAGCCGAAATGGTTGCCGGTAAAGATGCTGACGACAATTGTGCGTCCCGGCGCTTCGAGCATCCCGACATCGTCGCCGACATAAGGCAGAAAATCGCCGGTCTTATGAGGAATGCGGTAGCCGGTGATGTAACGCGGGATCCTGGTCCGATACAGCTGGCCGCGCATCATTTGCAGCATCAGGTCGGACGACGCCTTGTCGACCAGCGTGCCGCGCTCCATCATTTCCAGCAGCCGGCCCATCTCGCGCGGTGTCGACAGGCCGAACGGGTATTTGCCGTCGCGATAGAACTGTTCGGTCGATGCCGCCGCTCGCAACTGCGGAAACCATTTCGACGGGATGTTCATCGCGCGGGTGTTCTTCAGGCCGATCGCTTCCATACGTGCGTTCACGGCGTCGGGCCCGCCGACCATGCGAAAGAGCACCTCGGTCGCGGTGTTGTCCGACACGATGATCATCAGCGTGATCAGATCTTTCACGGTCATCACGGCGCCAGGATCGAGCCGCTGAATCGTGCCGGTCCCCGGCTGCGAATCCGCCTGCACGAAGGTGTACTTGTCGGCGAGCTTGAACTTGCCGGCCTTGATCTGCTCGAACACCTCGACCATCAACGGAATTTTGATCGTGCTCATCGTCTCCATCTGCCGGTCGGCGTTGATCGCCACTTCTTCGCCGGTCTCGATCGATTTGATGAAGACGCCCCAGGCGGCGTTGACGCTGCGGGTGATTGTTTCAATCGCTGTCTGCAGGCGCTGACCCGGGGCCGGGGTCTGGCCGGCGAGCATCGTGGTCGAGAGAATCAGCGCTGCGAGCGCGGACCCATTGCGAATCATGCCAACACCTCGACCTTCTGCATGATGCTCGCGAGCACGCGTTGGGCGCGCGCGATTGGAAGATTGCTGATGTAGAAGTGTTTGGCTCCGGTGTTGATCAGCGCGCGGATCGTCCGCGCGCAGACGTCTTCGGGTGTCGCGCCGGCGGCGAATTCCCGGGTCAAGCCCTCGAGCGGCACCGGCAGAAAGCTGCTCAACGCCTTGAGCGTTCCTGGATTGGCGCTGCGATAGTAGAACACGCCAAATATTCCCGGCAGCGTGACGCCACGCCGCGCCGCGGTGTCGAGAAACCGGCGAACTGGTTCGATCGCATGGTGGCTGACGATCTGCGTCAGAAAGAACTCGGCGTTGAAATTTCTGTCGGCGAGATAATCGACCTGACGTTCGGGATCGCTCGCCGGATTGGCCCATCCGCCCAGCGCCAATCCGTGGCCGCGCTCGTGGAGCGTCTGGCGCAATTGCCACGCGTGTTCGACGACGCGCGGAATGCCGACGCTCTTATCGCCGCCGAGCACGACCAACGCCGGAAAGCCATTCTGGCGCGCGCGATCGGCATACGACAGGCAGTACTCGAGCGTGTGCTTTGACGTCAGAAACGGCACGATGCGCTCGCGCGGCACGTCCTTTCCCAGATTGATCACCAGGTGACGAAGGTTGTCTTCTTCCTCCGCGCCAACCGCGCTGTCGGTCAGGAACACGAAAGTCCCTTGCCGCGTCAGACGTGTGACCGCATGGTAGGTATCGATCCATGCGTCCATTCCCTCATGCGTCGCCAGTTCGGCTCGCGGCGGCCGTAGTTCCGCGGCGATGACGGAAGGCTGAGAGCGAAGCGCAGTAACCAGGTCCATGAAGCGCGTAATATACCTGTTTTGTGACAGCCGACGAGTTGCGCGCGATGCTGGTGTCGTTTCCATCACTGCCGCTGCTGCAGTCGCCGACGCCGATCGAGCGGATGGATCGCCTCTCGGCGCTGCTCGGCGGCGGCCCGCGGCTGGTGGTCAAGCGAGACGATGCCATTCCGTTTGGATTCGGCGGCAACAAGGTTCGCAAGCTGGCACTGGTTGCCGGCCGCGCGAAAGCCGAGGGCGCCGACACGCTGATCACCGCGGGTGGCGTCCAATCGAATCACGCCCGCGCCACTGCCGCGGTCGCCGCACGGCTCGGAATGCGAGCGATCCTCGTGGTCAACGGCGAACCGCAGCCTCAACCGACCGCGAATGCGCTGCTCGATCGGTTGCTCGCCGCAGAAGTGGTCTACGTCGCGGCGCGTGAGGAACGCACGCCGAAGATGCTCGAGGTGGCAGCGCGGGTGCGCGTCGGTGGTGGCCGACCCTTCGCGATTCCGATCGGGGCATCGACACCGCTCGGCGCGCTGTCGTTTGCGTTGGCAATCGCCGAGTTGACCGACCAGATGCCGGCGCCGGACGTGATCATCCATTCGACGTCGTCCGGTGGGACGCAGGCCGGCCTCGTCGCCGGCTGCCGGCTGCTCCGATTGCCAACGCGAGTGCTCGGCGTCAGCGCCGACGAATCCTCCAAGGCGCTCCAGAACGAAGTGCGCGCGATCGTCAGCGGCATTGCCGACATGTTGCGCCTCGATCCGTCCGAGCTGGCGAAAGGCACGCCGATTGAGGTGGACGATCGCTTTGTCGGCGGCGGCTACGGTGTCGAGACCGATGCTTCACGCGAAGCGATCGAACTGGCGGCACGGACTGAAGCGCTGTTTCTCGACCCGACCTACACGGCGAAGGCGATGGCCGCGCTGATCGCCTACCTGCGGCAGCAGAAGTTTGTCGCCGGCCAAACCGTATTGTTCTGGCACACCGGCGGCCAGGTTGGACTCTTTCGCTGAGCGTCGCGCCTGCGCGACAGCTACTTCAGCTCGACCAGCAGCGCCACCGCTTCCGTCGGCCCGTTGTTCTCCAGAGCGTGACGGGTTGCAGCCGCCGTCCACCGTGGCACGCGCGCCTGCAGGCTGAGCGTGCTCGATCCGCCGTCAGGCAAGATCGCGCCCATTGTGGCAGTCGTCAGTGGAAACAGAAAGTCGCCGCCCGGGTGCCAGTGCATTTTGGTCTTTTGGCCGGGGCCGATCGTCATGCGGAATACTCGCAGCAACGCGTTCTCGAATAACAATCGATACACTTCGGGCGCCGCATTCGTGGCGTCTTCCTGGAGCAGGACATATTGGCCGGTTGCCGGCTGTTTCAACTCGACGACCAGCAGGTCTGGTCGGGGTTCGACATCGGCCCGCAGCTCGATTTGGTCACCGCGATCGACGAACAGCACCTGGTCCTTGGCGCAGCGACGGCGTGCGCCGCTGTCGCGCGATACGGAAAAAGTCCCAAGACAGTAGACAATCTGCGGCGTATCGGCGACCGTCCGGTAGTGGCCGACCAGATTCAGCGTGACAAGATGGGCGCGGAGATACTCGTTTTCGAACAGCGCCGCGTCGTACTGCCGCGGTGTTTGCGCCAGTGCGGCGAGCAATACGGCGAGCGTGACGCTCATTACTTTACCGGCAGCGCGTAGTCGAACGTGTAGAAGTGCTTGCCGTCCCTGATGTCGATCATCATCGTTCCGGTAATGCCCGTCAGCTGCTCTGTCCCAGAATCGGGGACGACCGTGATCTTCAGATTCTGCGCGCCCCGGTCCATGATGCCGGTGTGATGCAGGATGAACGCGCCTTTGCGTCCGTTCAAGGTGGCGGTCACTCGTTCCACCGCGACGTAGACGCCGGACGTTTTCTCGGTGGGGCTCATGCCGGTCAGCATTTGTGCCACCGCCCGTCCTTCCAGGTCGCCGTGGTAGACCTTGTCGACGGTCATCCGTCCCAGCGCACCACCGTCGGAATGGTCGTCGGCGGGTGCCGGTGTGATCGTCACCTCGAACGCGCCGCTGGCGTGCGTCATCGTTTGCATGAACGAACCAATCGCGAGCAGAAAGCCACCGAGTATGGCGGTCGTTGTCATCCTACACGTCCTTTAAACCAACCCGAGAACCGCTACCCCCAAGGTTGGCGAATTCTACCGCGGCGGTAATAGCGAGTCGAAGAGCGGCGGACCGGCGACCATGGAACGCCGGTGCTCGTCGGCCTCGCGCTGCAAGTCGGCGACAATCTCTGGATGCTGCGCCGCGATGTTATGGCGTTCGCCGGGATCGTCGGCGAGATTGAATAGCAGCGGCTGGGTTTGCGCGATTCGCGCCTCGCCATCGTCATAGGCGCCGCTGGTGATGAAATGCGCCTTGTAGGCGCCTTTGCGGATCGCGCGCAGCTCGTCGTCCCAGTAGTAATAAAGGATATGGCGCGGACTGGGCCCGGTACCCATGATTGGGGCGCGTAGATCGACGCCGTCGATGACGCGGTCGCCGGAAAACGCCGCGCCGGCAAGCTTTCCGGCGGTGACGAACAGATCCATCGACGATGCGATGTCCGTCACGACCGCCGGTTTGATCGTGCCAGGCCACCAGAAAATCGCCGGCGTGCGGACGCCGCCTTCCCAGGTGGTACCCTTGCCGGATCGCAATGGTCCGGCGGAGCCGCCGTGCGACCCGAATGGCAGCCATGGTCCGTTATCGCTGGTGAAGACCACCAGCGTGTTGCGTTCGATTCCCGCCGACTTCAGCGCATCGAGGACCCGGCCGGTGCTGGCGTCGAGTTCTTCAATCACGTCGCCGTAGATGCCGGCAGCGCTATGGCCGACGAATTCCGGCGAGCGCGCGAGCGGGATGTGCGGCAGGTTGTGGGCGAGGTACAGAAAGAACGGTCCGCTCTTGTGGTCGTTGATGAAGCGAACGGCCTCCTCGGTATAGCGCTTCGTCAGCGTCCGATGGTCGGCGGGCTGCTCAACGACGTCGCCGTTGCGCATCAACGGCACGTTCCAGTACTCGGGCTTCGGGTTGTAGTACGCCGCCGACTTGAAGCCGTTCTCGCGAGGCGCCGTCATGTCCATGTCGTGCGAGTAAGGCAGCCCGAACCAATAGTCGAAGCCCTGCGCCATCGGCAGAAAAGGCTTCAGCGATCCGAGATGCCACTTGCCGACGATGGCGGTGGCATACCCGTGCGTCTTAAGCAGCTCAGCGATCGTAATTTCGCTGTCGGGAAGACCTTGCGCGGCGTTGTTGCGAATCACCTTCGGCGCCGTGCCTCCGGCGACGCCGTACATCCCGCTCCGCAGCGGCAGCCGCCCAGTCAGCAGCGCCGCGCGGCTCGGCGAGCAGACCGGTTGGACATAGAAGTTGGTCCACTTCTGCCCCTCGGCTGCCATCCGATCGAGCCGCGGCGTACGGATGTTCGGACTACCAAACGCACCGATATCGCCGTAGCCCATGTCGTCGGCGAGGATGATGACGATGTTGGGCCGTGAAGGCGTCTGTCCCGCGGTCGAAATCGCCAGAACGCCGGCGGCAACGAACGCGGCGATGAAGCGATGCATCGCGGGCATTCGAGCTGGCGCTCTGGTGGGGATTGGGGATTGGGGATTAGGGATTCGTGGAGGAATGGTGAATGGTACGTAGCGCCAACCACTGATCATCACTGATCCCCAATCCCCAATCACCTTGTCAGGAATGCGCTTTCAGAATCTCGTCGATGAGGAATAAGTCGGTCAGCAACGCCCGAACGTGAATGTTGGCGTTCAGGTTATCGATCATCTGCGAATGAATTGATGGCTGGGCGAGGACCATCTGGACGGCGGCTTGCGCGTCTCGCGCGTCACGGTCGATGACCGCGATGAACGACCGATACGGTGTCAGGTCGAGGCCGAGTACGGTGATGTGCTGCGTGAAGAAGTCGCCAAACTCGGTGAGCGCGGCGTCGAACTTCTTCAGGAAGTCGCGGATCTGAGAACCGGTGTGCTGTTCACCTTGAAGACCCTGCGCGGCGTAAGCGAGGAAGAACTCGTAGGCTTCTTCGAGGGCATCGGCGCGTTTGGCCAATGCCCCCGAAGGATTTTCCGGTGTGCTCACACGTGGCCGGCCGACTTGCCGGCCCCGGTGCCGACCTTCCAGCGCGACGGTTCATGATGCTCGAGGTACTGCCGCCGCGTAATCCACCCGAAGATCATCCCCTTGGTGATCCACCACTTCTCGGGCCGGACCGCGAAGTAGACGTGGGCGATGACCAACCCGACCAGGCCAACACCGCCGAGACCGTGTGAAACATACGTGAAGCCGCGCCACGAATCCGCGATGAAGTAGGGGTCGCGAACCAGGAACGGTGTCCGCACGCTCTTCAGCATGAACAGGCCGGTGATGGTGACGGCGAATCCGGTGACGACGATCGCCAGGTGATACAGGCGATTGCCGAGGGGATACTTGCCGGGCTTCGGGCCAGGGACGTCGTGACCGAATTCGCGCAGCAGTTCCGCCTTGAACTCGGGGATGTCTTTCGGGCCAATCCAGATCGACCAGAAATCGAGGAAGAACGTGGCGTGGATGATGTGGAAAACGATCGATGCTGTCAGCACCAATCCGGCGATCCAATGCCACTCCACCCATGCGAACTTCACGCCGACGACCGGCAGGAAGGCGGTGAACAGCAGCACGAACATCGATGCGGCCATCACCCAGTGGAACATCCGCGCCGCGAAACCGTGACGCTCGATCTTCGGTGGAAGATCGGTGCGCGACTTTTCGAGCGCGTCGACTTCAGCCGCGGACCGTTTGCGGTGCGCGGAGAAGAGCATGTACGCTGCGTGCGCGAGGAAAAACAGAATGCCCGCGAACAGCGACGCCCAGAACAGATTCCATGAGACGTGAGTTGCAATCGTTTCGCCCCACGGACTCCGTCCGTACCTTAGGAAGTCCATGAACCGCCCTCCGACCCGCGTACGGCGCGCCTCACCAGGTTGCGCATCAGCGGCACCTTGTAGCCGTTGTGCCGAAGGGTCTGAGCGCCTTGAACCGCCATGTCGCCGGCCGCTTTCGCGGTTTCTTCATTGCGCGGCTTGCCGGTGATGAACGCTTCGACGTTCTTCAGCCGCTTCGGCGTCGCCGCCACGGCATT